>Ga0207087_1060_pt1 | contig 24592 bp, 23 predicted proteins | sample Alteio_BWMinHeat_51_FD_153544 | JGI IMG/M metagenome (GOLD analysis project Ga0207087, IMG submission 153544) | Enriched cells from forest soil in Barre Woods Harvard Forest LTER site, Petersham, Massachusetts, United States -... | ecosystem: Environmental > Terrestrial > Soil > Temperate forest >... | reverse complement strand
AAGAACTCGCGCATCGGAATGCTGGGGAATAAAGCTGGTCCCAAGCATCTCAATTCGCTCGCGCGTAATCTCCTCCACGATGGACGGATTGTTCAGGAACCACCAGCATCCGAAGGGCATCAGATTGTTGAACTTCCGCGCATATACGCAAAGTTCGTGCTGATTCTCGCGGCTCAGCACACTCACCAGGAACCGGTTGTCCGGGAAACTGCGGCACAAATTTTCAATCGCGCGAAGGTCCGCTCTCCCAACTCCGTCTCCCGCAAGACGCAGCGCCGGATTAACTTGCCGGCGAACTCCAATCATCAGCGACATCGGTATGCCAAATTCGCGGCAGGACGGTAGAACAGCCTCGCCCAGAATCTTGCTCGTTATGCTGTCGTCCGGGAATTGAAACTCGTCGGCCAGCGATACCGCCATATACAACGGCCGCATGCGTTCATTCCACTCCGCCAGAAAGCGGCGAACTTCCGCTACGGATTTACCCGTTGCTCGCTCATTCACGGCGTAGCCTTGACGCGTCAATTCTTGCCAGTGTTGGGACCAGCCCAACAGAATCCGATCCAGTCGAAGGGCGGCATGAAATTGCGGATGTTTCTGCCCTCCGCTCATCCACTTTGGCCGCTCCTCCGCGTCCAGCGGATCATTGGTCATCACCACGCTGCTGATGCCCGCGAGTTCAAACACTCTTTGAATGTGCGATTCAACGGATTGCGCCTCGAAGAATCTGCGCGCTTCTTCCAGCGCGGAAGCGTTTGTGGGCAAACCGAACGCCTTGAGGACCGCAATAATCCCTCGCGTCGCTTCTGAAATCGAGCTATTTTCGACGAACAAAGCCTTCCAAATGGCGTCGGCCTTGCCTTTTTTCGAAAGCTTCCAATATTGGTCGGGCGTCATGCTCGACGAGCGGAAGAACTCCGCCTCCAGATAGTGGTACGTCAGGAGCTCATCGATTCCCCAAAGGCCGATCTTGCCGAATGCCGGTGAGAACAGATGCGTGTGAATATCAATGAACTGGGTGGAAGCCAACACCTCTTCCACCGCAGAGTGGATCTGATCGCCAGCCAACAGGGCCGCCACTCGCGGTTTCCCTTTCACTTCCGGCTGTTTGACGGATGTCGTTGCCATACGCACGCTCGCGCGGAACTTCCCAAATCCTCGCGCTTCCTTTCCAGGGGCAGTCAAGTCACAGTATCAAAAACTGCGTTGGTTTTCCGCCGGTTGATAAGTTTATCTTCCTACAGAAGCAGAGGAAAATGAACATTTGACCAACGACGCAGAATATAGAAGTCGCTCCAAGAAGTGTCAAACCGAGAAAACTGAGGTTTGGATAAAACCACGTTTCCAACTATCCTTCCTTTCTGACTTAGGGCTAAAAACGAATGACTGAAAGCTTTTCGTGACCACCCACATCGGCCTCATAGGCGGCGGCAACATCACGGAAACCCACGCCCGCGCCGCCCTCGCCATCCCCGGCGTCGAAATCTCCGCCATGCACGGCACCAACGCCGAAAAAGTCGCCCGCCTCTGCCGCGAACACGGCGGCACTCCTTATCAAGCCTTCGACGCCTTTCTGCAACATCGCCCCATGGATCTCGTCATCCTTGGCAGCCCCTCCGGCCTCCACGCCACTCAAGGCATTGCCGCCGCCCGTCAAGGCCTGCACGTGCTCACGGAAAAACCGATCGAAATTACTGCCGCGCGCGCCGAGGCCCTTATCGAAGCCGCGAAACAATCCAACGTAAAACTCGGCGTCATCTTTCAGGATCGTACGAAGCCCCACATTCGCCAACTCAAAAACTGGCTCGACCAAGGCCTGCTCGGCAAGCCCCTCTTCGTTGACGCCCGCGTGAAGTGGTATCGCCCTCCCGAGTACTACTCCAATTCGCGCTGGCGCGGCACCCTCGCGCTCGACGGCGGCGGCGCCTTAATCAATCAAGGCGTCCACACTGTGGATTTGCTCCTCTGGCTCCTCGGTGACGTCGCTCGCGTGCGAGCCCGCACCGCCACCCTTCTTCACAAAATCGAAGCCGAAGACACCGCTGCCGCCATCCTCGAATTCTCCAGTGGCGCACTTGGAGTATTCCACGCCACCACCGCCGCCTATCCCGGCTTTCCCCGACGCGTCGAAATTACCGGCACCGAAGGCACCGTCATCCTCGAACACGACCGCATCATCGCCGCCAATCTCAAGAACGCCACAGCCGCCGCGATCGAACCCGCCCCGCTCGACGAAAATCAAAGCGCCTCTTCCGCCGCCGTCAGCGATTTCCGCGGCCATCAAGCCATCCTGGAGGATTTTCTCCAAGCGATCCAAATGAATCGCGCTCCAGTCTGCGATGGCCTCGAAGGCCGCCGCAGCCTCGCCCTCATCGAATCCATCTACCGCGCCGCAAAAACTCCCGAGAAGGCCGCATCCATAATTCCAAAAGGAGCAACTCATGTTCATGACCCGTCGTGATTTGTGTCTCATGCTTCCCGCAACACTTCTTCCCGCCGCTCTGCACCTCGAGAGCATAACCGCGCAAGAAAGTTCTATGCCATCGGCAATGTATCCGTTCGAAAAGCTGCCCGTTCGAACGCCGAACAACGCCGAAATCCGCGATGTTCTGAAGGGCAAGCTTGCTACCAGCGAATCCCTGGAAGTTCATGAGACGACGCTGCAGCCCGGAGGCGCGCCCCATCCGCCACACCACCACGTGCACTCCGAAATGTGGCTGATTCGCGAAGGGACCGTCGAGATCACGGTTAACGGTACGAGTTATCGACTTGGGCCGGGCTCGGTAGGATTTGTGCACTCCAATGACGAGCACGGAATCAAAAATGTAGGGACAATGCCGGCAACCTACTTCGTTGTGGCTATCGGCCCCGGCGCGGGTACCTGAGCAAGTCCGTTCGAAAAATCTCCCAGCCGTGCTGGCAGGGCTGCGCCCCGATCACCGGTGAGTGGTAAAGCAAGCAGCGCCCGGTTAGTCGTGCACTAGTAGCCTTTCACTTTGATCGCCAGGTAATTGAACTCATGCCCGCCATCGAGCAAGATTTGGTGCGGCACGCGAGCGGGTATTCGGACCACATCACCCGCCGACAGTTTCTGCCGCGTCCCGCCTTGAATGGTGCCGTTGCGCTTTTCGTGCGGTGCAACTGTTTCCCCGTTGAGCAGCGTGCCCCCCACAAGCAGCGTCGCGGTACCGGATTGCACGAAAAACACATCGACCTGCGTCTCGTGCCATTCCGCCTGGCCGTCGGCTTCCCTGTGAGCCAACAGGAACAACTCATTGGGATAATCTGCCAGCTGCTTCACAGCAACGTGATGAGGATCAGTCGCTGCAGCCGCAGCGAGCGCCTGTGCGCCGCGCTGCAAAGCCGCTGGCTCCCAGTGCTCGAAACCTGCCGGGGCCGGCTCCTCCGATCTCACAACAAGGAAAGGAATCGCAATCAAACTAAGTACCCAGAGCTTTTTCATCTTTTCTCACCTCGAGACTATAAGTGACCTACCTAGCATATTCAGCAGGGCCCGGCCATTATCTAACGAAAATCGGGGCGCCCTCCTCGAAAAGGCGCCCTTGTTTGCGCCCCGGTTCTCCACTATATTTCGCGCGGCATGCCCAGCGACAAAGAGGATCTTGTGAAGTCCCCGGCGGATGTACAGGTTTTCCCTGTCCCGAAACGACGATGGGGCATCGCCCTGCTTCTGGGATTCGGCGTGCTCGTGAATTATTTCGACCGCGTGAACCTATCCGTTTCCCGCGACGCGCTGCACGACGCGTTCGGGATTTCCACCGTGATGTTCGGCTACTTGCTAAGCGCCTACAACTGGACGTACGCCACCCTGCAACTCCCTTCCGGCTTGCTTTTGGACCGATTTGGCGTAAGACGCATCGGCATCGTCAGCACCATCGTCTGGAGCTTGGCCTCTTTCGGCGCGGCCGTTTCCACTGGAATCGGCGGCATGTTCGCCTCGCGATTTCTCTTGGGAGTCGGCGAAGCTCCGACATTTCCGGGCAACGCGAAAGCCATCGGCTATTGGTTCCCTGAAAAGGAGCGCAGCCTGGCAACGGCGATCTTTGATTCCATGGCGAAGTTCGCTTCGGCGATCGGAATTCCGCTACTGGGGTTGACACTCTTGTATTTCGGATGGCGCTGGAATTTTGCGGCCACGGGCTTCATCAGCGTTGTGTATTTCGCGCTGTTCTACTTCTTCTATCGAAACCCGAGCGAAGATAAATATTTGACGGACGCCGAGCGGGAATGGATCAAACGCGGCGCAGCGCAGCCGGAAGACAAGGCGCGTGCAGCCAAAGGAGCGCCGCTCGGCTATTTGTTGCGGCAAAAAAGGGTCTGTGGTCTGGCCTTGGGATTCGCCTCCTACACCTACAGCTTCTATCTCTTCCTTACCTGGCTGCCGGAGTATCTGTTGAAGACGCATCACCTCGATCTGTTTCACGCTGTTCTCTACGCTGGCATTCCCTGGCTTTTCGCAACCATCGCAGAGCTGGTGATCGGCGGGTGGCTCGCGGATTCGCTCATCCAGCGCAGATGGAATGCCGTTCGCGTTCGCCAAGTCGTTTTGATCGGAGGAACAACCCTCGGCTTGGGCATCTTAGGCGCGGCACGAGCTCATACTCCTTTACAGGCCGTTTTTTGGATCAGCATAGCGTTGGGAGGTTTGTCCGCCGCCTCGCCGGTCGGCTGGTCCATTCCGTCGCTGATCGCGCCAAGAGAAAGCGTCGGAACGCTCGGAGGCATCATGAATTTTTGCAGCCAGCTCTCCGCCATCGCCGCCCCGGTTGTCACAGGCTATATCTTGGCTGGCACCCACTCGTTTTTCTGGGCCTTTGCGGCGGCTGCGGCATTCCTAGTTGTAGGAATCTGCGGCTATGTTTTTCTCTTAGGGAACATGGAGCCAATTCCGGAGCCTGTGTGATGCTGCCGTCATTGCCCAGGGATAGCGCTGGACTGCTAGATCGTGTCGGGAAACTCAGACCTGATCTGGGATCTGTTGTCACCCACGCATTCTGAAATCGCGCGTAGGATGCAGGATACGTCCTTCAGTCTTCGAAGTCTTGCGAATCGAGGGAAGATGCCCGTCACACCTCCCGACCCGGCCGTTGCTTCGCGCGCGCGAAAACGAATTGCGTGGCGGCTCCTCCCCTTTCTCTTCCTGCTTTATATCATCGCTTTCCTGGATCGCATGAATGTTGGCGCAGCCGCGCTCCAGATGCCTGGCGACCTCGGCTTCAACGATCGTGTGGTCGGTCTGGGAGCCGGCATGTTCTTCATTGGCTACCTGGTGCTCGAAATTCCCGGCGCGTTGATTGCCGAGCGTTGGAGCGCGCGCCGATGGATCGCTCGCATCATGATTTCCTGGGGAATCATAACTGTGCTGATGGCCTTTATCCACACGGCCCAGGAATTTTATGTGGTCCGTTTTCTGGTCGGCGCCGCCGAAGCCGGTTTCTTTCCCGCTGTGATTGTTTACTTGTCTCATTGGTTCCGCTATCAGGACCGCGCCAAGGCTGTAGCCATCTTTTTCGCCGCGAATCCGCTCTCCTTCGTGATCGGCTCGCCTCTGGCCGGGTGGCTGCTGGGAATCTCCTGGCTTGGCTTGCGAGGCTGGCGCTGGTTGTTCATCCTGGAAGGAATTCCCGCAGTCGTATTCGGCGTGGTCACTGTCTTCTATCTTACGGACTGGCCGCGCGAGGCGCGCTGGCTCGACCCGGACGAGCGCGAATGGATCACCACGCGCTTGGAAGAGGAAAAACAGGCAAAGAAGAAAGTCCGGTCCTACACGATCTGGCAAGCCCTGTCGCAGCGCGATGTCATTCTCCTCACGCTCTGCTATTTTTGCGCGACCACGGGAGGTTACGGGATCGCGTTTTGGCTCCCCACCATTCTGAAGCGCCTCTCGGGGCAAAGCGACATTCGCGTCTCGCTGTTCGCGGCGCTCCCGTATCTCGCCGGTTTTCTGGTGCAGCAGTGGAACGGGTGGCACTCCGATAAGACGTGCGAGCGCCGCTGGCATGCCGCCGTTCCCATGTTCCTTTGCGGGCTGGCCTTATTGCTGGCTGTGCTTTTTGGTTCGAACTTGATTCTGGCGGTTTCACTTTTCACTTTGGTGGGATCCTCCTATTTCGCGTTTCATCCCTGTTTTTGGGCCGTTCCAACAGCTTTTCTGAGCGAGTCGGCGGCCGCAGCCTCCATCGGATTGATTAATTCGCTGGGAAATCTCGGAGGCTTCGCCGGTCCGCTGATGATGGGCTACCTGGTCAACCGCACACATTCCTTCACGGCCGGACTTTTGTACTTGGTGGGAAGCCTCTGCTTATCAGGAATGCTGATGCTGCTCATCGGGACGGGCCAACGACGCGTTGCCACCGCGGAATAACGTCGCAAAAAATCAGAGCAAGTCCTGCTCTCTTCCAACGGCATGTCGCGGGTCTGAACCCTCAATGAATCTCAGGCTCAGGGATGGGAGCGGTGCCTTCCAGGAAGTCGAAGTCGCATCCTTCATCAGCCTGCTTGATATGCTGCATGAACAATTTGCCGTAGCCGCGCGGATAAATTCCCTCTTGCGGCCGCCAAGCGGCGCGGCGGCGCGCGAGATCATCCTCACTCACATGCATGTTCAATTGGCGCGCGGGAACATCGAGTTCGACGATGTCTCCTTCCTTCAACAACGCCAGCGGCCCGCCGACAAACGATTCCGGCGAAACATGAAGCACGCAGGCGCCGTAGCTCGTGCCGCTCATTCGGGCGTCGGAAATGCGCACCATGTCCCGTATCCCAGCTTTCAGGAGTTTTTGCGGAATCGGCAAGTTCCCCCATTCGGGCATGCCCGGCGCGCCCTTGGGGCCGGCGTTTCGCAACACCAGGACGCTGTTCGCATCCGCATCCAGAGCGGGATCATCGATCCGCTCGTTCATTTCGTTGAAGCTGTCGAAGACGATGGCTCGCCCGGTATGTTTCAAGAGCCGCGGTTCGGCGGCCGAAGCTTTGATCACCGCGCCATTGGGAGCGAGATTCCCGCGCAAAATCGCCAGTCCTCCAGATGTAAGAACGGGGTTCTCCATGGTTCGAATGACATCGGGATTGTAGATTTCCGCGCCGGCAACGTTTTCCCCAAGAGTTCTCCCCGTAATTGTCATGCAACCAAGGTCCAAGTGCGGTGAAAGCGCCTTGAGCAGCGCCGGCAATCCACCGGCGTAGTAGAAGTCTTCCATCAGGTATTTGCCGCTCGGACGTAAATTCGCCAGCATGGGCGTCTTCTTCGAGTATTGATCGAAACGATCCAGTGCCAGCGGAATTCCCGCCCGCCCCGCCAACGCCAGCATGTGGATCACCGCATTCGTCGAACCGCCGAGCGCAAGCACCGCCGCAATTGCGTTGTTGAACGAGTTTTCACGCAAAATATCGCGCGGCTTTAAATTCTCCCAAACCATTTCCACGATGCGCCTTCCCGAGCGGTTGGCCATCTTGGGGTGATTCGAATCCACCGCCGGGATAGAGCTCGCGCCGGGAAGCGAAAACCCCAGCACTTCCGCAACGCTGGTCATCGTGGATGCCGTGCCCATGGTCATGCAAGTGCCCGCCGACCGCGCGATGCCGTCTTCGATCTGCGTCCACGCTTGCAGATCAATGTTTCCCGCGCGGCGCTCATTCCAATACTTCGAGACGTCGGACCCGCTGCCCAGGACTTCGCCGTGCCAATTGCCCCGCAGCATCGGTCCCGCGGGAACGTAGATTGCAGGCAAGTTCATGCTGATGGCACCCATCAAAAGAGCTGGCGTGGTTTTGTCGCACCCTCCCATCAGCACGCACCCATCGGCGGGATAAGAGCGCAGCAGTTCCTCGGCTTCCATCGCCAGCAGATTGCGATACATCATGGTGGTCGGTTTTTGAAACGTCTCGCCGAGCGTGAACGCCGGCATCTCCACCGGAAAACCCCCCGCCTGCCACACGCCGCGCTTGACGTCCTCGGCGCGTTGCCGAAGATGGCTGTGGCAGGGATTAATGTCGCTCCACGTGTTGAGAATCGCGATGACCGGCTTCCCGGCATAGTCCGCTTGCGTGCAACCCATGGAGGCGGCCCGCGAGCGGTGCCCGAACGAACGCAAATCGTCCGGGCCATACCAGCGGTAGCTCCTTAACGACTTGGCATCTCTTGGCGGCATAGAATTCCTTCCGAAGCGCTGGGGTTCCGTTCGGTTTAGAACGTAGAACTTTGCAATCCTTCGGTCAACTGCTGATGCTCGTCGCAAAGCGCTGTATTGTAGGAGGCCGCAAATTGCAGTGTCAAACGCGAACCGCCAAACGTCAGACTTATTTTTTCCGAACTGCAAATCTTGCGCTTTATGCGCTCGCAGTGTGATGTAATCCTCTGCGCAGTTTTTTGCAACCCCATGAGCAACAACACCATTCTAGTCCTGGCCGATCCGGCTGAGCCGCGGGTTGCCATACTGAAGAATTCGCTCGCAGGCGTGGAAATAATCGTCGGAAATTCGGCCGAACAATTTGAACAGGCGGCAGCGCGTGCCACCGTGCTCTTTAATTGGTCGGGCTCTCTTGCTCTTTTTAGAAAAGTGTTTGGAATGTGCCCCAACTTGCGTTGGGTGCATTCCCTCTCGGTCGGTCTGGAGCGAACGCTGTTCCCGGACCTGAGCGAGAGTCCCGTGCCGCTCACCAATGGCGCTGGTGTGTTCAGCTCATCGTTGGGTGAATTCACGCTTGGCGCGATCTTGTATTTCGCCAAAGATTTCCGCCGCATGCTTCGCAATCAAATGGCTGGTGTGTGGGAAGCTTTCGACGTGATGCCCGTTTCGGGCCATACCGTCGGAATCATCGGCTATGGCGACATCGGCCGCGCGGTCGCCGCCCGCGTGCGTCCACTAGGAATGAAAGTTCTCGCCGTCAAGCGCCACGCTTCCCCGCTAAAAGGCGCGGATCCACTCGTAGAACAAATCTACACTCCCGATCGCCGCATCGAGATGCTTCCACTCTGCGACTACGTGGTTGTAGCCGCACCGCTAACTTCAGAAACTCGCGGAATGATCGGAGAACCGGAGTTCGCGGCAATGAAGCCTACGGCGGTCGTAATCAACGTCGGCCGTGGCCCTGTCATTAACGAGGAGGCTCTAATTCGTGCGCTTTCCACCGGCCGCATCAAAGGCGCCGCTCTCGATGTCTTCGATCACGAGCCATTGCCACAAGGCCATCCCTTTTACAAACTGGAGAACGTCCTGCTCTCTCCGCATTGCGCCGACCACACGCCCGATTGGCTGGACAATGCCATGCAGTTTTTCATCGCTCAATTCGAACACTTTCAAAAAGGCCAGCCATTGTTGAACATCGTGGACAAGAAACTGGGATATTGACTCCGCCGCATGCGGAGAAACGCGCCGGATGCCGGAGTATCTCTAATAGGGGCATTAGTGAAAACTAGAAAAAATTTGGCTGGGAGACCTGGATTCGAACCAGGATAGCCAGATCCAGAATCTGGAGTCCTACCGTTGGACGATCTCCCACCCGGGGCGAGGAAAAAAACGAACCGCAGCGCCTTCCCGATGATCGGGACGGCCACGATTCTACCTACCTAATTTAATCGGCTTTCGCAAACGCGTCAACCGCGCTCCCTAAAACTCAATCTCACTTCGAAGCCCCTGGAACACGAGCCGCGGGATTTGCTCCACGGGTGTCATCACCGGTTATAGCCACCATCTTCCCCGCGCGGATCCTATATTCAACGCCGCCCCATTTCACTCGATTCGAACCAAAACTCGCCAGCCAGATCACAAAGTGGATGGCGTCCCTCAACGGCACCAGCCAAAGCTTTCGTCGCAGGACCTCATCCTTGACGCCCCAAACGCCAACGATCCAAGCCATCGAAAAGCGCAAAATAAAATAGCCGAGCAGATAAGCGATAGCAATCCATGTAGCAGGTGCAACAACGCTCGCAAGCAGCACCCACGGTAGCCCTTGCGTGAACATCAACCCAACGTACGACAGAGGCCTGCATAGCCGCACCGTTCGCGCCCACCGCAGCTGATGCTCCCAGAAGCCGCGAAAGCTCTGCGCCGGATACATCGTCCAAACGTGCTCGCGCGAGAGCACCACCTCGCCGCCGGCTTTCGAAATCCTGTATCCAAGTTCGTAGTCATCCGCAAGCGTATCCGCGATCCCCTCAAAACCACCCATCTTGCCCAGCCATTCCTTGGTCGTCGCAATCGAAGCGCCCAGCGCGAAGTGGACCCCTTCCGTCCATTGCGCCATCAGCACCCCCGCGAAAAAATCGCTCGACGCCCCAACCGCTTCAAGCTCCGCCCACACATTCTTCTCCGCGATTCCGCGGTAGAAGGAAGTCACAGCACCAATCTTTGGATTCGCCAAGGGCGCTACAACCTCTCGCAAGTACGCAGGCCCCACGCGCACATCCCCATCCGTCAAGATCAGTACATCGTGCCGCGCCTCGCGCACGAGCCGCGCCAACTTATTGACTTTGCGGTTCGTGCCAAGTTGCTCCGCCCCCAAGAGAAGCCGAATCCGTCGTTCCGGATACTCCGCAATGATTTGCCGAATCACGGTCACTGCCGGATCAAGCTCGTCATTCACCGCAAACAAAATCTCGTAGTCCGCATACTCCTGCCGGCAAAAACTCGCGAAATTTTCATGCGAGCCAAAATCCAAGCTTCGCACCGGTTTGAGCACGCTCACTGGCGGAGCGAACTCTGGCAGGCCGCGCCCTCGCTCGCCTCGAAAGAAGCGTAACGCCGCCACCGTGGCCAGCCCGTAATAAACCAGCGGGCCAGCCGCGATCAGCAATACGGCGTCGCGCCATATCGCAAAGTGCGCCATCACCTTATGTTGCTCGTCATCGGCAGAGATTTTCCGTTCATCCCGGGTTCACACGCAACTCTATCAGGTTGTCACATTCATGGTGATTTGTTCGGGACGTTTCGTTCGGAGGGATTGGAGAAGAAACCGAAAGCCACAAACAGAGCCCCGGGCAAGGGGCAATTTTCAGAAGCCGCAAATTCCCGCGCACTTCCGAATCCCTACCTCAGGAAATGTTTTCCGGGCTCGCAACCGTAGCGCTCACCTCGCGCGGAGGGCCAACCAATCTAGTGTTCGCAGTGGGCACTGGGAAAAGTTGCCCGTTCTTGACGCGGTACACCAGACCCCGCCAGGTAATTTTTTCAAAAAAGAATCCCGCCATCCAAACGAAGAAACTCACGGCATCCCGCACCGGAACAAGCCACAGCTTCTTCCTGATTGCGTAATCGCCCAAACCCCACACCCCCGTCGTCCAGGCCAGCCCCAGCCGCAGGACCAGGTATGCCAGTAGGTGCGCCGCTGCAATTCCCTTCCAACCAGCGGCCGCGGCCATGCTTGCAGCCAGCAGGGCCCACGGCAAGCCATGCGTAAGCACCATGCCCCAATACGCGGTGGGGCGCACATTTTTCAAGCCAATGGACCAGCGCAGTTCGTGACGAACAAACTGGCTGATCTTCTCTTCCGGAAAAACCATCCACACCGGTTTGCGCATCAACTCCACGCGGTAGCCGTGCCGCGCGATGCGGTTGCCAAGCTCGAAATCATCGGAGTGATGATTCGCCATCGCCTCCCAGCCCCCAACTTCCGCCAGGCGCTGTCTAGTTGTCGCCATCGTCCAGCCGTAAGCGAATTGCATTTTCTTTTCGAGCCGCCGCGCAACCAATGCGCCGGGCGCGGAATCCAGGCACATTCCCAGCGCACTCAAGCTCGCTGCGGCGCCGCTCTTCGTGATGCACCGGTAGAAAGCTGTGACCGCGCCCACCTGAGAATCCGCGAACGGCGCCGCAGCCACCTTCAAATACTCAGGTTCTACTCGCACATCGCTGTCGCTCATGACCACAAGGTCATACTTCGCTTCCTGCACCAGCCGGCACAAGCTGTTCACCTTGCTGTTGGTTCCAATTCGCGCGACTCCCTTGATCAGCCGGATGGAGCGGCCGGGGAAATCCGCCTGCAATTGCCCGATAATCGGCACTGCCGGATCATCAACATCGGCCACGGCAAAAACAATTTCGTATTCCGGGTAATCCAAGCGGCAAAAGCTGGCGAAATTCTCGTAGGCATCCTGGTCCACTCCGCGCACGGGCTTTAGAATACTGATTGGCGGCGTGAAAGAGGGTTTCAAGGCGGACAATTTGCGTAATCCGCGGAAATACCCAATGACGCAGTAGAGCGACAGAAGATAATAAGCCAGCGGGGCGGCCGCCAGCAGCAGCGTGATCCAGTAGAGCGTATGGAAATCCATTCCCTTTGTCCCAAAGCCCGATTACATTTCGACACCAAATGCAGTGGGGCCTTCTCCGTCACGCAGGAACCAGCAATTGCAATCTACTTGGTCCAGTCAGATGCGTCTAGAATTTGGTTGGTTGCTAGCGATAAAACTTCGAGGCACCCGTCTGGACCGACCTGTTAGCGTGACCTTATCACCATTTTCCCGTTTATGGACGATTTTTTCAGCGGGCGAGAATCGAAGCCGTCATCCGGCCGCGACGAGGGCCACGCCCGCGCAGACCAGCACCACACCCGCCCATCGTGCCGCACTCACGTCTTCCCCGAGAATGTATTTTGCTCCCAGCGTGCCCACTACATAGCTCAGGGCGGAAGCAGGAATCACAAGACTTATCGGCTCCCACGAGAGCAATAGGAGGAGCGCATAGAATGACAGCGCCATCAGCGGCACGCCCGCCCAAAACCATCCATTGCAAAGTGCCCGCCCCAAAAACTGCAGTAGCTCCCGTGGCCGCAGCCGTGCCGGCTCCCCGGTCGCTTTCATCCCGTGCGTAATGGCGATTTCACCGCCAGTGCTGCCCAGAATAAGAACAGCCAGGCCCAGAATCGTGGGTATCATGCCGCTGCCTGCCTAACGGCCTCGGTCGTCCGCGGTTTCGTCTGCCCGACCAGAAGCACGCCCACGCAGATCAGCACGACACCCACCCAGCGCCTGGGTGAGACGGATTCATGCAGAAAGACAACCGCCAGCAGGGTAAGCAAGGCATAGCCGAAGGCGCCCGCAGGCATCACGAAGCTGTAATCCGCCCAGCTCAGCACCGTCATGTAGCTCAGCATGAAGCCGGTCAGAAAGAAAATTCCAGTCCAGATCGTTCCGTTCGTCACCGTCAGCCGGAAAGCGTGAGCCAGCCCCGGCGCCGTGAGTTGCACGGCTCCGATCCGTGACATTCCGCGCTTCAGCATCAGGTCCCCGGCGTTGGCGCACACAACCATTGCCAGGACCATGACCAGCGTCTTGATCCTCAGCCTTCTTTCACTTCCCATGTTGTAAGGCTTAGTCGTTTCCGGAAGCGGAGGGTGACTCCGGCACGGAAACCATCGGCTTCTTGAAGTCGTCGCCGCCTTGGTTGACCCACTTCAAGCGTTCGGCGCGCAACTGCAGGAAATCAACCGCTTCATGGTACAGCCGCTTGCGCTCGTTGCTGTCCCACAAAGCTTCCTTCACGATGCGCCACACAACCTTGGGCCGGAAATAATACTCATCATAGAAGCGGTTTACGCCGCCCATCATCTCGGCCTTCGAGAGGTGCGGATATTCGATGTGCGGCAACTGGTGCCCGCCGGAGTCCGCGAGGGCTTCGACCTTCAGAAATCCCTGCGCCGCCATGGTGTCATGCAATTCTGTTCCCGGCATGGCGTGCGCCAGAGAAACCTGGATCGTCTCGCAATCCAGCTCCTTGGCAAATTCGATGGTCTTCTGGATGGTCTCTCTCGTCTCGCCCGGCAGCCCGATAATAAAGTCGCCGTGAACCCTGATCCCCACCTTGCGGCAGTTCTTCATGAAGTTGCGCGCCATCTCGACGGTCGCGCCCTTCTTGATGTTTTTCAGGATTTGCGGGTCGCCGGATTCAAAGCCCACGATAAATAGCCGCGCGCCGCCATCGGCCATAGCCTTGATGGTCTCGTAATCGCTGTGAACGCGCGCCGTCGAAGACCACTGGAACTTCAGCGGCTTGAACTTCGCGCAAAGATCCATCACTCGGTCTTTGCGAATGTTAAACGTATCGTCGTCGAAGAAAATCTCTTTCATCTGCGGAAAATGTCCGAGGGCCTGTTTCACTTCCCGCGCCACGTTTTCCGTCGAACGCGTCCGCCAAGCATGGCCGGAAATCGTCTGCGGCCACATGCAGAAGGTACAGAGCGCCGGGCAGCCACGCGTCGTATAAAACGATACGTACGGGTGCAACAGGAACGGCACGTTGTAGCGTTCAATCTCCAGGTCGCGTTTGTAAATGTCCGTCGCAAACGGCAGCGCGTCCAGCTCTTCCGTGTGAAGCTCCGGGCGCGGCGCGTTGTGTACAATCTTTCCGTCTTTGCGGAAGCTGACGCCGGCAATCTCACTCAGCGGCATGCCCTTCGCGTATTCCACCACGGAATGATCGAATTCGCCGCGCGTGACAAAATCAATGTCCTCGCTGGCCGCCAGCGTTTCGTCCGGCTTGATGTGTCCGTGCGGCCCTACGAAGGCAATCTTCATGCTCGGATTGGCTTCTTTGATCTTGCGGGTGAGCTTGACGTCGCTCTCGAATCCCACGGTCGAGGTAAACAGCACCAAAAACTCGTAATCTTTGCAAATCTGCACCGTCTGCTGCCAGTTCACCTTATGGGGCGAAGCATCCAGCAAACGGCTTCCGGGAAGCATGCCCGCGGGATACGTCAGCCAGACGGGATACCAGTAGGATTCAATTTCGCGCGTCGCGGGCCACCGCGAGCTTGCACCGCCATCGAAATTCTCGAAACTCGGCGGATTCAACAGCAATGTCTTCATTACATCCGGCATTCTTCACCCTCAGCGTATTGAATAAAAACCTGGCGGAGCAATTCGTACCGATTTTGCGTCTCGCCCGCTACCCATCCTGGCCGCGCGTACAAGCGTGCCCAGAGTCCCTTGGTATAGATAACAGTTTACCTGACTTCGTTGCATCCCCTCAAACCTTTCTGCCAAAGGGTGCTTTCCTGCATCGAAACGCTAAATACCGCATTGAACGGCGTTTCCAGCCAGCGGCAGGTGGCCTTGTTAGAGGACCTCTGTGGTGGACTCACCCAGCAAATCCCAGATGCGTTCGGCCCAATCGAGATGCTCCGGCTTCATCAGCACGGAGCGGAGACAAGTCAGGGTTTCGCGATCGCGCTTCATTGCGCCCAGGTCTTCTTCCCAGAATGGAATCGGCAATTCGGCCACCGCCAGATGAAGCTGGCGCTTCGCTGCTGCTTCAAAAATCAAGCGGGTCAAACGCGATGCCTCGCTCACACTTGCAGCTCGAGGCGCAAACACCACGATGTCCAGTTCGGGCGGAAACGCCGTCATAAAACGCGCATCTCCTTTTAGCTTTTCGAAGAGCACCCGCGCGGCCTTTGTACCGCGCTCCAGCCCTTGTGCGAATTCGCCCTTCTTGGTTAGAGGCAACAATTTTTGCGTCGCCCACAAGGCCGCTGCAGCCGCTCCCGGACGCGAGCACTCCAAACTGATTTCGCCCAAGTGCAGTTCCGCCGAACTGAAATACGTGTAAGGAGAATCGTGCCTATACAAGCGGCCCGCGGCCGGATCGCGGAAGAGCACGCAGCCGCAGCCGTACGGCTGCAACCCGTGCTTGTGCGGATCGATTACAATCGAATCTGCTTCCCCAATCCGCGCAAAGGCCCGCGCGGCATTTTCGCCGAGATTCTGTGTGAGTACGAAGTAGCCTCCGTACGCGGCATCCGCGTGAACGCGAAACCCATGTTTCTCGCGCAGCGCGAGGATTTCCGGAAGCGCATCCACCGAACCCGTCGCCGTAGTCCCCGTGGTGGCGACCACGGTGCCAACGTCTCCGTGGGCTATGCGTTTTGCAAGAGCAGCCACATCCATCCGGCCACGCCCATCGCAGGGCACCGATTCGAACGGCAATTGCAATACTGCGCTGATGCGCTTGTGCGTATAGTGCGCCTGCTCGCTCGCCAGAATCGTTTTCCCAGGCTGGAGTTGCCCCGCCACCCACAAGGCTTCGAGATTCGCCATCGTTCCGCCGCCGCACAAATGCCCGAGAAAATGTTTCCAGCCGAACACGGCGGCGATCTCCGCAACCGCTTCTTTCTCCATAGCGGATGTCGCTCTTCCTCCATCCAGCGCGTGATTGTTCGGATTGATCCACATGGCAAGCGCATACGCCAGCCGCGCCACCGGGTGCGGCGGCTTCAGCATCTGCCCTGCATATAGCGGATGAAAGTACGGAAAGTTATCCTGCAGCCGCTCCGCCGTCGCCTTCAGCACTTCGGCAAGCTGCCCCATTCCCGCCGCGTTGCTCTCGTACTCTGGCAACTTGGCAAATCCGGCATCCAGTCTCTTCAACGCCTCCACCAGAGCACTCAAGCTCTTCTGGTCAAGCATCACCAATCACCAACCTGGTCGGCTATGTGGAGCGCACGCGTCACTAGTCACCAGTCACTTCCCTACTGCCACACCTTGTCCAATTGCCCGGCCGTCCTCAACAAATCCAGCTGCGCCTGCTGTTTCTGGAAATTTGCATCCAGATAGGCCATCCACTTTTCATTCTCTTCCAGCCGCGCCTTCTCCACCTCGCGCAGGTTCAGCTTTCCTTCGGTGAACTGCGCCTGCAGCACGGTCACGTTCTGTTGCGCCAGTTGCAATTCCAATCGCGCCACTTCTTTCCCCGCGTCTCGTTCGCGCACGCGCCTCGTCTTTTGCCGCACCTCCGCGGTGACCTCCATTTTCTTGTTGGCAAGGCTGGCTTTCGATGCGTCCAGGTGTACTTGCGCCAGTCCGATGGCCGCCTTCGTGTGCGCATTGAAGAGCGGCACTTGAACGTTGATCCCGGCATTGAGATTGTTGCGCTGGAACGTCCGGAAAAACTGATCGTAATTGTTGAACTTTGCCAGCACGCTGTACACGCTCACAAATTCCAGCGTCGGAAAATATCCTCGCTTTTCGCCTTTCAAGCGGAACTCCTTCGCCCGCACGTCCGACTCCGCCATTTGCAGGCTTGCATTATTCGTCATCGCCAGAGCCACGAGGTTGTCTCCAGCCTGCACCGCATCGCCCGGCAACTCCTCGGGCGAGACCTCCATCGCCTGTCCATCCGATAGTCCGAGCTGGTATCTCAGAAACACTTCCAACTCATCCTCGCGCCCTTCCAACTGCAAGATTCGTTGCACCACCTGCGCCTTGGTGAGCTGCGCTTTCGTCACTTCAAACGGCAATTCGTATCCTTCGCCTTGCCGTTCCTGCGTCACTTCCAGAATCTTTTCCGCGCTCTCCTGCTCCTTGCGCAATAGTTCGAGTGAATGCCGTATCTTGCCGAGCTCCAGGTACGCCATGGCAGTCCGCGTGATCACGCTGTTCTTCGTATCCTCCAGAGCAATCCTTTCCGCTTTGGCCTCCTCCTGCGATTCTCTGGCCTGGCCCCGCAGCGGTTCGTTGTAAACCTCCTCCGTGTACGTAACGCTGAAGACCGATGGCGCCCGCCCGCCCGGCGTCTCCGGAATGCCATTAGTGTAGCCAGCGCCCGAGCCGGCATACAATTTCGGCATGAACTCCGCCTTGGTGATCTGTGCCGCGTGATCCGCGACGCTGGCGCGAATCTTCGCCACTTGGATGTCTTTGCTGTTCCCCAAGGCCAGCTCAATCGCGCGCTTGAGTGTCAGCGCCACCGGCGAGTCGGGATTCGGCGCCTTCGCCGCCCGCTCCTGCGCGAATGTCGTCGCGGAAAATAGCGCCACTATCGCTCCGCCCACCGCTGCGATTCGAATTCCTCTCCACATGATCCAGCCTCCACCCATCCTTGCGAATTCCTATTTTCTTTACCGGGGATTCTCTTCATTCGTACCGCAGCGATTCCACCGGCTCGAGCCTTGCCGCCTCGCTCGCCGGCAAATACCCGAAGAAGAGTCCCGTGGAACACGACACAACGAAAGCCACGATCACGCTAAGCGGCGAAACCGGTACACGCAGATTCCCCGGCAGGAAAAACTGCGTGGCCACGGGAATCGCGATTCCAATCAAAATCCCGATCACCGCTCCGCCCCCGCTGATCACAATCGATTCCACCAGAAACTGGTACATGATCTCGCGCGGCGCCGCCCCGATGGCCTTTCGAATGCCGATCTCCCGCGTGCGCTCTTGCACCGTCACCAGCATGATGTTCATGATTCCGATTCCGCTGATCAGCAGCGCGATAAACGCAATCACGATTAGCACGATCGTCAGTGCCAGCGAAATACTCCTCGCCGCCCCCAGGATCGCCGTGAGCGTTTGCACCTTGTACTCCGCTTCGGCCGGGTGCCGGCTCCGCAGCAATTGCCCCACTTGCCGATCCACCGACGCCACGTCTTCTGCCTTCGCGGCCTGCGCATCCAGCAAGCGCACCACTTCCATGCCCGTGTAATACTTCATCAAGGTAAAAGGAATGATGACGCTGTTTTCTTGAATATCCGAAAGGCCAAACGTTTCCACGCGCTCGCGAAACACCCCGATCACCGTAAACGTCAGCTCACCGAGCCGGATGTTTCTCCCGATCGGGTTTTCTTGTCCAAATACCCGGTCGGAGAGTTGTGTGGTAATCAGGCAAACCTTACTGCGCATTTCCATGTCGCTGGCGTCGAAGTAGCGCCCGCGAAGAATCAGCAGCCTGCGAATCGTCTGGTAGCCCTCCGTCACCCCGACCAGATTTACCGGGCGCTCCACCCCGCGAACAACCAGCGTCATCGGCAGTTCCCGTGTTCCCGCTACTTCGATCACGTTGGGAATCGCCTTGACCGCTTCCAAGTCATCGAGCGTCAATTCATAGCTGAGCGGCTGCGGCCGGTCTTGCCTCTGCACCATCTCCACCCACACCAGGTTGGAGCCAACACTTTCGATCTGCGAAAGCACGAATTTCTTGCTGGTCAACGCCACGGTGACAACCAGCACGATGGAAGCGCTTCCGATGATCACCCCGAGGGAAGTCAGCATCGCGCGCACCTTGTTGGCTCGCAGCGCGTCGATCGCCACCGACACCGTTTCCCGCCAATCCATCATCGCGCTTTACTCCATCTCTTTCGCGGACCTCGCGCGTGCCCGTCGTGGCCGAGCTTCAGCTCTTTTTCAGTTGTTTCAGGGCTTCCTGCGCCATTTTGTTTTTGGGATCCAGCTTGAGCGCGGCATCGAATTCCCTCTCCGCGTCTTCTTTTCTATGTTGTTCTTCAAAGAGGCGTCCCAGCCAGAGATGCGCCATACTTGGTCGCGGATATCCAGATCGCGTCGGAGCCCTATTCAAGTACTCCCGCAACAATTCCTCTGCCTCTTCAGGGTTTTCTTTTTTCAGCGCCAGCGCCACACCCCGGTAGAACTTCCCTCGCGGGTCCTTCGGATTCACACGCTCGCCGGCGTCCGCCACCGCCAGAAGCCGTTCGATTTGGGCGCGCCGCACCGCGTAGTCGCCGATGTCATAGATCAGTTCGACGGACTTTGCCTTGCTCTCCAGCGCCTTCGTGAACTCTGCGTCTGCCGCATCAAAATCCTTCTTCTGTCTCCGGCAATTCCCTGCCGCGTAATGTCCTTCCGCGGCGTCTATCTCCGCCAATTCCTTGATCTGCGGCAGCGCCTTTTCTTCTCCGCCCCCCACGAGGCCCGGAGCGCTGCAATCGAACTCGATCAGCGCCTGTCGCGCCGCAAAATTTTTCCCGTCGAGTTGCACCGCCGTTTCGAATTCCTTGCGTGTCTTCTTCGCCAGCGAAATCGCCGAAAACATCGACGCATGATCGGCCTTTTCCCCGTAAGCCCTTCCCAGCCACTCGTGATAAAGGGAATTCTGCGGATCCAGCGACACGGCCCTCTCTGCGCTTCTGACCGCCGCGTCGCGCTCCTGCAACTCCAGGTAACTTTTCGTCAGCAGCAAATGCACGTCGCCATTTTGCGGATTTTTGGCCGCCGCCACCTGCAGCACCTGGATGGCCTTGGTATAGTCGCTCGCCTCGTACGCGCGCCGCCCCGCGTCCAGGTCCGTTTCCTGTTTGAGAGTTTCTGCGGCAATTGCCGTGCCCGTCGCCAAAAGCACTGCGAGCAGCCATCTGCTGCCGCTAACCATCCTGTCGCACCCGGAAATTGGCGACTTCCGTCGCCACTACGATGACATCCATTCCGTCGCGCAGGTCCACGTCGCCCGGCAGCGCCACCATTTCCCCTTCTTGCAGCCCGCTAATCACCTCATAGTTGGTCGCGTCCGCAATGCCCACGTGAATTTCACGCTTCTCCAGCGTGGACTTGCCCACGCTCAGCTGATTCCTCTTCACCACGAATACATAGCGCCGCGCGCCTTCCGCTTCCACGGCCCCTCGCGGCACGGACAACACCCCCAGCCGTTCCTTCGAATTGATTCGCACGTTCACATTGATGTTCGGCAGCAGTTCCAGCTTGTCGTTGTTCACCGCGCAAAGCAGTTCGCCCACGCTCCGCGTCCCGCGGGGCACCACTTGCTTCGGTATCACTTCTGTTTTCCCCGCCCACGTCTTGTTCGGCAGCGCGTCCCACGTAATTTTTACCGGCTCGTTTTCCTCCAGCGCGCCCAGTTCCGGCTCGTCAATAAACGCCCGCACGCGAACTTTGTGCAGGTCCGCCATCTCCGCCAGCAAATCGCCCGTCTTCACGAAATCTCCGGCCTTCACCGGCAGCGAATAAAGTGTTCCGCTCGCTGGCGCGGCGATCCATCCATTCCGCACCTTGTCCTCAAGCGCTCCCACTTCGTATTGCAACTGCTGCACCTGCAGCGTGGCACGCTCCGTGTCCAGCCTTACGCTGCGGTCAAATTCCTGTTTCGCCGCCAACAGCCGCGTCACTTCCGCCTGCGCTCTCGTCAGCGCCAGGTCGTTCGCAGCAAGCTCGTCCTGCGTCGCCGCCTGCTCCGCGATCAACCTTTGCAGCGCGGTGTGATTCTTTTGCAGCCGGTCGCGCTCCGCCTGCATCTTTGCCAGGTCGCCCGCGACCCTCGCCGCTTCATCCGTCCGCCCGCCGGACTTTGCCGCGCGCAAATCATCCTGTGCGCGCAAAAGCTTGGACCGCGCCTCCGCCGATTGCGCCGCTACATCCTTCACGTTCAACTCCAGCAGCAGTTGCCCTTTCTTCACCATCTGCCCTTCCGTCGCGTGCACTTTCTCCACAAACGTATCCAGCTTCGCGCGCATCACGAAGGGCTCAATCGGCTCCACTTTTCCGTTGCTGCTGATGGATGAAACCAGGTTTTCCCGCATCGGCGACACCGCGGAGATCTTCGCAACCGGCTTTCTGCCGCTCAGCTCCACCATCACAAACGCCAGCACTCCCGCCGCCAGCAGGTAGAGCAAGATTCGATTTCGTAGCCTGCGATCCATGTTTTCCTATTCGCCGCGGCCCCGCGTCTTACGCCCCGCCAGACGCAATAGCACCTCTCTCCGGCGCTGCATTCCCTTCACTTGTCCGTGGCTTGCGGAGGCCCATGCCTGGTAGGCGCCAAAGTACTTTATTCTAGCAAGACCCGCGCGGCTTTCTCCATATACCTTGCGCGCCTTGTTCGTGTTCGCACTAACGCCGGAACCCTTCATTCCCTATATCCAAGATGCGCCGGCAGCGTTCCCGGATGCCGCCAACCCTCTTTTGAAGAATCTCTCCCGCATGCTAGAATCCGCCCATGTCCACGGAAACCGTTCCCGAGAAGCCCAGCGCTTCTCCTTCGGCCGCCTCGAACAAATCCGCCCAATCCGGCGCTGTCGTGAGCTCGGTTATCCATCGCGTGTGCATCCAGTGCAATAACATGTTCCGCGTCACGCCCGATAAGTTTGATGCCAAGCAGTGCCCCAACTGTCACAAAGGCTGACCATCAAATATTACGTTCTGCTATTCCCCGGCTCCTCCGTTTCTGAGCTCCGTCCCATTCCAGTAATCATTCGGTCCCACTGCGCGTAGTAGACTCTGAACCCGGTGTGCCCTATCTTATCTACTCCTCACGGGGGATCTCTCGATGATTGAAGCTCGTGGCCTGTCCAAGCGCTTCCACGACAAGAAGCGCGGCGAAATCCGCGCCGTGGATAACGTCAGCTTCACCTGCCAGCCCGGCAAAATTTACGGCCTCCTCGGCGCCAATGGTGCCGGCAAGACCACCACGCTGCGCATGCTCGCCACCATTCTCGAACCCACCGGCGGCACCGCCATCGTCTCCGGCTACGACGTCGTCGAGCAGCCCGATCAAGTTCGCGCCAACGTCGGCTTCCTCTCTACCGCCACGGCCCTCTATCGCCGCCTCACCGCCCAGGAATTTGTCGAATACTTCGGCCGCCTCAACGGCCTCGACGAACCCATTTTGAAAAAACGCGTGGACGCCATTTTCACCCGCCTGGACATGAACGGCTTCCGCGATCGCCGCTGCGACAAGCTGTCCACCGGCATGATCCAGAAAACCTCTATTGCCCGCACCCTCGTCCACGATCCGCCCGTGATGATCTTCGACGAACCCACCAACGGCCTCGACATCATGTCCGCGCGCACCATCACTGCTTTCATTCGCGAATGTCGCGACAACGGCAAAACCGTCATCTTCTCCACCCACATCATGAGCGAAGTCGAAAAGCTCTGCGACACCATCGGCATCATCCAATCGGGAAAACTCCTGGTCGAAGGCTCGCTCGCCCAGCTCCGCGATAAATACGCCGAGCACGAACTCGAGGAAATCTTCGTCAAAGTCGTTACGCCTCACTACGTTTCCCAAGAGGCCAACTGACATGTCCCTTCGCAACGTCGGCATCGTTTACAAAAAAGAACTCACCGAAGCTCTCCGCGACCGCCGCACGGTCATCTCTACCATCCTTGTACCGCTCTTGCTCTTCCCCGTTCTCAGCGTGGGCTTTGGCTCGCTCGCCATCGCTCTCGTTGGCAAAGCCAAAGAGGAAACTCCCAAGGTCATGCTGCGCGGCGGCGAGGATTCTCCCGCCGTCGTCGAAGGGCTCAAGAAGCTCGACAAAATAGAAATTGTTCCGGGGACGCCCGACTGGAAAGACCAGATCATCAACAAGGAAATCCGCGCCGCCGTGGAAATTCCCCGCCGGGCAAAAATCAGACACCGTCAAGATTTACAACTATGAAGGGGAACTGAAATCCGAGTTTGCAAGCGACAAAGTCGAAAAGTATTTGAAGGACTACCGCGACACGGTCGTTAAAGACCGTCTCGCCGCCAAAAACCTCCCCGTTGCCGTGCTCAAGCCCTTTGAATTCAAGCGCGAAAACGTCGCCCCTCCTGAAAAAGTCAGTGGCGCCGCCTTCGGCGGCATCATCGGCTATATGGTCATCCTTCTCTGCATGACCGGCGCGATGTATCCCGCCATGGATCTTACCGCCGGTGAAAAAGAACGCGGCACCATGGAAACCATTCTTTCCAGCCCCATCTCGCGCATGCATCTCGTCCTCGGCAAATTCTTTCTGATCCTCACCGCCGCTCTCGGCACAGCCGCTCTCTCCGTCTTATCCATGGGCGTTTCGTTCTCTGTCTTGGGTCACTACACTTCGCAATCTGCCGGTGGCCGCCAGGCGGCCGCTGGCATGATCCTCAAACTTGGACCGAAGACAGTCGCATCCGTATTCCTGATGGCTCTCCCCGTCGCCGTGCTCTTCTCCGCCACACTGATGACCATCGCCCTCTTCGCCAAATCCTACAAAGAAGCACAAAGCTATCTCACGCCGATGACCTTCGTCGTCATCATCCCCGCCATCGCCGCCATGCTGCCGGGCGTCGAGCTCACTCCCAAGCTTGCACTCATTCCCATCCTCAACGTCAGCCTTCTCTGCAAAGAGCTCGTCGCAGGCACCTATCACTGGAACTACATTGGCATCATTTTTCTTTCGACTTCCGTCTACGCCGCCGCCGCCCTCTTCATCGCCATCAAAATGTTCCAGCGCGAATCCGTCCTCTTCCGCTCCTGATCTTTTTGCTTTCTTTGTAGGGGCGCAGCACCGCTGCGCTCTCTTCGCAAGTTGCTGACTTCTTGTCAGGCGTCAGCGCCATTCCTGGCCACGATTTTCCTGTTTACCCTCGAATCATCCCACCCGCAAGTCGCCCCTGTACGAATCGAGGCACACCACTTTATGCCACTATCGGCAAACCATAAAAGAGCGCACACTGGCTCCGAGGGTAACCCCATGCTTGCAGCCACAGGTACCTGGAAGAAAAAACGCGACGACTTGAAGGACAAGCGCAACGCGCTTTTCGAGACCTACGCCAAGGACCCCCAGAATTTCCACCTGGCCCGCGAAATCAAGGACATTGACGACGAAATCGCCGACTGCACCCAGCACGTCGAACAAGAACGCCGCGCCGAACAGCGCGCCGCTTCCCCCATCGCCAAACTCAAGACGAACTCAAAGTAATTCGGGAAGAACTGCAGCGCTTCGGACGGTCCATTCCCTCCCGATCTATCGCGCAAATCAGCGCCGACTTTTTTTCCTTTGCAAAATGCGTGCGTTTTTATTGTATGCTGTCGCCATATTCCCGCCTTGTCTAGGAGCCAAAATTGACTACCGCCCAACTGGTGCCCCAGCGCC
>Ga0207087_1059_pt1 | contig 24650 bp, 18 predicted proteins | sample Alteio_BWMinHeat_51_FD_153544 | JGI IMG/M metagenome (GOLD analysis project Ga0207087, IMG submission 153544) | Enriched cells from forest soil in Barre Woods Harvard Forest LTER site, Petersham, Massachusetts, United States -... | ecosystem: Environmental > Terrestrial > Soil > Temperate forest >... | reverse complement strand
GTAGTTGCTGTACTCGTTCCAGTCCCCGCAGTTGTTGATCGAAAAACGCAGGAAGCGATGCAACTGGGAGTAATCGAAGTCCGCTGATTCGGGGTACCCGATATTGAAGTACTGATTCGTCACGCAGTGCTGCCAGAAGCGTTCAAGCCTGCTTTGGTCGGCAGTGGATAAAGTCATTTCCAACTCCTTTTAGAGGCTGCCTGGTCAGGCGGCTTTTTGCTTCGTGTCTACCAGCGACCACCAACTGGCGAGCGTGGGCGAGGCCGCCAGCTCTTCGAAGCTGACAGCGATGCCGCGTTCTTTGAGCTCCGCAGCGAGCTTCATCACCTGCAAGGAATCGAGGCCATAGAAAATCAGGTTTTCCTCTGGGTCCAGGTCTTCACAGTCCTCGACAAGTTGCAGTACGCGGGTGTGTAACCAGGCACGGGTGGTTTCCGCCGCCAGGAGCTGGCGTAGTTGCTTTTTGTCGATCTTGCCCACGGCCGTCAGCGGCATGGTCTCGATGAGCCGGATGCGATCGGGCAGTTTGTATTCGGCGATGCCGAGTTCCATCAAGTGGCGTCTCAAGGCGGGTGGTTTGAGATTGGGGTTGCGGGAGACGACGAAGGCGCAGCTCTTTTCCCCCAGCCTGTCGTCGGGCATGGCTACCAGGCCGGCGTGGGTCACGTCCGGGTGGAGGACGATGAGATTTTCGATTTCCTCCGAGGCGACTTTTTCGCCACCGCGGTTGATCTGATCCTTGAGTCCTTGAAACAACGCCTGGGTTATGTGAAAGCCGCTGTGCAATTCAAAGCCAATGAGCAGGCGATCCCCGCTCCGGAGCGGGTCGCGGCAATGCTCGAAGACCGCCGCGAGTGGGCAGTCGCCGCCGGTTTCGAAGTGGCCTTCGTCGAGAAGCTCTACGAGCACATTATTCATTGGAATATCCAACAGCAGATTCTGCACTGGCAAGTCACTTATCCCGACCGAAACAAGGCATAAGCCCATTGATGAGCGTATGACCTGGGATACGGTGTAGACGTTTCCGAGTTTGTGGTTTTGAAAGGGCGCCAGAGAGGGGCGCCCTGCACTTTCAATCGGTTTATCGTCCGATGATGCATCGTTCAACTCAGTCTGCGGCGATCTGCGCTCCTCCCTTGCGCGGCTCGGCACTGAAAAACAGAACTTTGACCACGATGACCAGTACGGCCAGCGCGGCAAATAGCAAACCACTGTACAGGGTGCCCTGCAAGCCCGTGCGTGCCAGGAACCACCCACCAGTAGTTGACCCAATGGTCACGCCCAGGTTGATGAACGAGATATAAATACCGGTGGCGAACTCGGGCGCTTCCGGCGCTTCGGAGGTCAGCCATATCTGCGTGACGATCAGCCCGCTGGTATGGGTCGCGCCCCAGATCACCACGATAACCAGCATGGTCATCAAGGACGGGCCGGCGAACAGGTACAACAGCCCATAGGCACCGGCCAGCAGGATCGGGTGCAGGATGGTTGTCCGAACCATGTTCTGCCCGATCAGCTTGCCGGCATACAGATTGCCCGCGACGCCGCCAATACCGAAAATCACCAGCAGGATACTGATCATCTGCGCGCTCATGCCCGCTTCCTTGGCCAGGTACTCGGCCGAGTAGCTGTACACGGAAAACATTGCGGCAAAAATCAGAGTCGAGGCGGTGATGTTCAGCCAGAGTGGGAATTTGCGCAAAATAGCCAACTGCTCTTTATAGGAAATGCGGGTTTTGTCGGGCGCGCCCGGCAGCCGGGCAATGATCCCCAGGCCGGCAATGCAGTTGACCAAGGCGCAGAACAGAAACGAGGCCTCATAGGAAAACTGCGCCGCGATCAGCGTCGTCAACGGCACCCCCAACACCATGCCCATACTGGTACCGACAAAGGCCTTGGCACCTGCACGGGTCGACTCCTGCGGTGGGTACAGCGAAACGGCCGCGACAAAGGCCAGGGAAAAGTACACGGGGTGAAACAGCGCGGGGATGATGCGCAGCACCATCAACGACTCAAAGTTGGGTGCATAGGCCGACAACACACTGGTGCCGGCAAAAATGAACAATGCAAGGGTGAGGACTTTTTTGCGGTTGAAGCGTGACAGCAGCAGCACCATGATCGGGCCGAATACCGCAATGATCAGCGCGAACAACCCCACCAACAGGCCGGCTTGGGACGCACTGATCGAGAAGCGCTCGATAATCACCGGAAGAATCCCGACTACGCCGAACTCAATGGTGTAAACGCCAAACAGGCCTAATGCGAGAAAGTAGATCGGATGGAACATTTTCATGAGTCGGACTCCAGCGTGACCACGACTTTGCCGAACTGCTCGCCCTCTTCCAGATACTGATGGGCGGCAACGATCTGTTCAAAGTCGAAGGTTTTGGCAATGACCGGACAGGGACCGGCGCGAAGGTCATTCCCCGTAAACGACGTTGCAAAGGTCAACGGTGAACTGCCCGAACATGCCTTCGAAGGCGGTATTGGTGAAAGCAACGACCGTCAATTGTTCGACCGGGTCGACAAACCAGGAGTGTCCGTAGGCACCGCCCAACCGCCAGCTGCCGACCGATTCGGCTGTCTGTGCGGCGGCCGGGTCCCTGAGTACGGTAAAGCCCAGACCGAAGCCGCGACCGGGCCAGTTTTCCAGTTCGAGCTCGCCGGTCTGGTTGCTGGTCATTTCCTCGACCAGCGCTTTAGGCAACAACGGCGCGCCACCTTTGCGCAGGGTTTCGAGCAACTGGAGGAACTCACCGGCGCTGCCGATCAAGCCTGAACCACCTGAGTTGAAGGCCTGTGGGTCCAGGGCCCGGCTCGGCTCCAGCTTGATACCGGCAGTGCCTTCAAAAACCGGAACCACTTCCAGTTCCTTCATGCGCCGCGGCTGTGGCTGATCATTCAAGTATGCCGGGCTCAGGCGGCTGGCGTCGGACACGCCGAAACCGATATCGCACAAGCCCAGTGGCTTGGCAATCAGTGTGTCGATAGCGGCGGCCAGCGAAGTACCGGTGACCGCAGCGATCACGCCGCCCAGCACATCGGTCGCAATCGAGTAGCCCCACGAGCTGCCCGGTTTGTACAACAAGGGCGCGTGGCTCAGGCGGCGCAGGTTTTCCTCCAGCGTCAGGTTGCTGCGCTCCATGCCATCGGACACACCGGCATCGCGATAAGGGCCACCTTGATCGCTTTCCAGAAAACCATACGTGAAGCCTGCGGTATGGCTCAGCAACTGACGCACCGTGATCGTCGCCGGCTGGCCGTTTCTCAGGGTTGGCTTGAGGTAAGGCAACCAGCGGGTGATGTCGTCTTCCAGGTTGAGTTTGCCCTGGCCGACCATCGCCAGTGCCGCCACCGAAACAATCGGCTTGGATACCGAAGACAGCCGAAACAAGGCATCCTCGCGCATCGGCAACTGCGCCTCACGGTCGGCCAACCCGGCCGCGCGCTGGTAAATGAGCTTGCCGCGGTGAGCCACCAGCACCACCGCGCCCACCAGGCGCTGATCGTGCAGAGTCTGCTCCAGCACCGCGTCGATGCGCGAAGCCATCTGGACGGGTTCAAACGAGCGTAGAGACTGTAATGGGCGAAGCGGTTCGTTGACTGACATTGGCGGACCTGAATAGTTGGATGAATGACTCGATGTCTCGATGGTAGAGCGGGCCGTTGTCGGGAAACAGAGGCTACAATTCCGAGGTCCACGGACCTTTTTGTCCGCAATCAAAGGAATGAGTGTTGGATAAGCTCAATGGCATCACGGTGTTCGTGCAGGTAGCCGAAAGCCGCAGTTTTGTTGGGGCCGGCCGCTTGTTGGGGATCTCCGCCTCGGCGGTGGGCAAGAGCATCGCGCGCATGGAAGAGAAACTCGGCGCACGCCTGTTCCATCGCAATACCCGCAGCATCAACCTGACCAGCGAAGGCTCGTTGTTTCTGGAGCGCTGCCGCCGGGTGCTCAACGAACTGGAAGCCGCCGAGCAGGAACTCTCCAGCTCCAGCGAGACACCACGAGGGAAACTGCGCATCAGCCTGCCGCTGCTGGGCAACTTCCTGTTCATGCATCTCTCGCGATTCATGCAGCACTACCCGCAAATCCAGCTGGAACTGGACTTCACCGATCGGCTGGTGGACGTGGTCGAGGAAGGTTTCGACGCCGTGTTGCGCACCGGCCAGTTGCACGACTCCCGGTTAATGGCCAGGAAACTCGACAGTTTCGGCTTCCACCTCGTCGGCGCCCCCAGTTACTTTGCGGGCCACGGCTACCCGCAGAATGTCGAGCAACTGCAGGAACACCACTGCCTGCATTACAAACTGCCCTCCACGGGCAAACTGGAAAAATGGTCACTGTCGGGGCTTGCCGAAGGCGCCGAGTTGAAAATACCGGCCACGATGGTCTGCAATAACCTCGAAATGCTGATCCACATGGCCCGCCAAGGACTGGGCATCGCCTGCGTCCCCGAGTTTGCGGTGCGCGAGGCACTGGCGGCCGGAGAGCTGGTGTCGATACTGCCCGATCAAGTGCTGCGCACGCTCAACATCCAGGTGGTATGGCCGTCGAGCCGCTACCTGACGCCGAAGTTGCGAGCGTTTATTGATTTTGTTTGTGATGGGGGTGTTCGAGACTAGGGAGGCGCTGAAATGCCCACCGATTTTTTGATATCCCAGCCATTTGGAACTCAAAAAATCGGTGGCCTGTCGAGAGTCAGTCTTTGGTTTTTTGAGACTACTTAATTAGTACTGTCGACTTTACCCATCAATAACACTCGTCCGTCTTTTGATATGTTTTTCCATAACATCCCCAGCGCTGAGCATAGAATAATCAAGCTCAATGCCAAATAAATCCAACGAACAGACATTACATCTCCCAAGTAGCCAACACCGGCGTAGGCAACAAGGCTCACATATGAGATGAACATCGAAATGGCTGCCTTGACTTTTCCAAAGTGGGAGGGCTCTACGCCGATGGCAATAAGGGTGTCTGAATTTACCCGAATCATGACGACAAAACCGCCTAATAAAAAATAGGCAATCGCTGCTTGGGGAACACTATTTGCCGTCAAGAATATAAAGAGCAAAAAAGAAATCGCTCCTAAGCCGACTATCCCAAACCACTCAGCGTTTATTTTTTTCACAATATAGGTCAGTGAAAATCCTCCACAGATGGCACCCACGCCCCACACAGCATCGATTAACCCAAACCCTTGAGCACCGGCTGAAAGCTCCCTATCAACGAAAATAGGCAGAAGTGTATTGCAAACAGAAAGCGTTACATAAATGAACATTTGCTGGATGGCGAGCCCAATAACAAAGCGGGTGCCAACAGCATAGTGAATCGCATCATAAAACTCCCTGATGGCCCCTGGCTTGTCTAACCTGTCGACAATGTGCTTGAACGCTGGAGTGTGTTTTATCCATAGGGTAAGGAAGCCGGAGATGGAAAATGAAATAACATTAATTACAACAACACATTGCGTACCGAAAACAGCAACCAAAAAACCGCCAATACTTGCACCAATGAGTAAGCCGATCTGCATGCTCATACTGCTGGAAACATTGGCTTCAAGAAGGCGATCCTTAGGGACAATATCGCGTATCAAAGCACCGACGGCAGGTTGAAAGAAGTTTTCACACAGGGCGATCAGGAAAGTCGCAAGATAAATTAATGTGAGTCCCAGTACCTCGTAGTACATTGAAACAGCGACGAACATTAAAATGAGTGCGCGCGCAAAATCCGCGACAATGCAAATGGATCGAACATTCCATCGATCAACCAATACGCCAATCCACGGTGAAAACAGCAATCCCGGCAATGAAGAAACGATCAACACCCAACCGACTGCCATTGCAGAGCCAGACGTTTTATAGATATACCAAGAAATGGCAACAAAATACATTCCGCTTCCAACGGCGGTTAATATCGACGCGGCAATGTATTTTCGGAATTCTCGGCCGGCAATGAGTGAGAGCAAGCTAAGCATCAACGCACTCCACTTCAATATTGACCTTGGCTAAGGCTTGCATGACATTGTCAATTGCATGCGGTCCGCTATCCCCGTTCGCAAGAATATAGCCAGCCCTTTCATCTGAGTTTTCAGGGCGTTTACATTTATCCCCAACGTTAATAGTGATATCGCACCTGACTACACCAGGAGATTGATTAGCACAATCAAGCCCTGAAATGCTTGCAACCCGGCCTGTCGGCAAAGATAGATACCGAATGGCGGCACCCTTGGTTTTATTTATCCGAATGTCTGGGAATGCCCCAAACAGGCCTTGAAGCGTAGCGGTAAACATATCGACACCGTACGTCATCTCTGCCATTTCAAAAATACGGTCTCCGCCGGTACGTGTATGCGATTCAACGATGACAGGCCCCATTTCCGAAAAGATGACTTCGGTATGAGATGGACCATGCAGATGACCAATAGAGGTTAGGAACGATTCCGTTAAGCGTTTGATGGCGTCAATCTTTTCAGGCGCAAGTGCCGAAGGCATACTATGACCCGTTTCTACAAAACCAGGGTGACCTGTTGTGATTTTGTCGGTGACTCCCAATACCGTATGCTGACCATCCCAGGAAATTGCCTCGACACTTACTTCTGGGCCCTCAATAAATTTCTCGGCGATAACCCCGATATCAGGGAAGTCGTATTTAATTAAATCCGTGGTCAAAAAATCCTGTTTTATGGAATTATAGGCAAACACAACTTCATCTTCCGAAAACAGTTTGTGCACCTGTAGACTCCCCGCACCGTTCACTGGTTTTATGATTATTGGCCATCCGCACTGGCGTGCAAAAATGATAACGTCTTCAGGGCTGGTAACGGTTGCGAAAGGGATCGATTGTATGCCTGCTGCTTTCATGTGCGCGCGCATATGCCCTTTGTCACGTGTTAATAAAACAGGGGCCAGAGGATTTCCCAATATCCCCAGCCGATCCTGAATCAGCGCTGCATTCAAGAGACCAAACTCTTGAAAGGAAACTACCGCGTGAAATGGAGTTCGCCGATGTATGGTCTCTACCAAATCGACTACAACTTTTTCTCCCATGGGGGAGGAAATGATTTGATCCGCGATTAGAAAATCTTCGAACGTAATATTTTCTTTTTGCTGTACGACGGTTAGATGGAAACCACAAGCCTTCGCCTTTTCATAAATTTCAGTCCAGCCACCGATCATAATTAAACGACGCATTACAGGTTTCTCCTGAGAAATCAATGTAAATATTTAAAGCGCTTATGAGATTAAATCCGTTTGCCTCGTCTTAGCGCTTCAACTCAGCGCTCTGCTTTTTTTATTCGAAGTCTCGTCTAGCTCGGCTTCGAACAGGTTAATAAAAGCGTCAAAACTATTCAGGCCCGCCGAGAGTAGATGTGCTTGAGGAATATCCCCTGGGAAACAATTAGACTCTTTAGTGAATGCCACTTTGTCAGCATTTACTGACGGTAATATTTGATGTATAAGCGTTGCTTCGTTTTGATCAAAGTGAGTAAGCATCGATAAAAAGTCTGTATAGGATGCTGACGCTGCATCACGACCAGTTTTCTCCGCGGTATAGCGCACAATTTCGTCAAATCCGACGTATTGTTGACCGACAACGTCAATCAATGATGCCCCGCCCTGGAACCGTTCTTGGCTACCAACAAACGTGCAAAGCCACTCGGCTAAAGCATCAGCAGACAATAGACCAAGGCTTCCGCAGCCAGCAGGCGCAACCCCCATCTGAACGCATTGCTTAAGCAATAAATGAAAAAGAGACTGACCATTTGAGTAGCCGGTACTCATTGAAGGCAGCACATCATCAACACGATAAATCCTGGCGTGCAGCCCCTGCTTCTGTGCGGCAACGACGAGGTTGTCTGCCAAGTATTTGGTATATCCATATCCCGTAACACCTAATGCTTCTGCCTCGGCTTCCGACACTACGTCTTCCGGAACTCGGCCAGAACATAGCGGTAACTTGGCAGCCAAAGATGAAACGTGGTGCAGTCTCTTTGACTTACCTTCATTGCAGAATCGGATGAGTTCCTGTGTTCCACCCACATTCGTGGAGAACAATTGCGATGCATGAAACAGAAAGTTGACCGCAGCACCACAATGAATCACCTCATCAATATAAGCACATTGATGTTGCCATTCATCTTGATTCAGTCCCCAACGCGGCAAGGCCAAATCACCTAACAGGACATTAATACGTTTACGTTGCAATACTTTTGTTGGGAACGCGTTCAGGAACGCTGTTTCCAAGCGGCTTAAAGCACTCTCTTTTTTACTGCCACGCAGCAGAACTGTGACTTCCAAGCATGTGGTTGCTAATAAGTGCGCAAGAATATGAATACCTACAAAACCACTCGCACCTGTCAATAAGAGCGTCGCACTCATTGCTGCCGTCGGCTGATGATTAGTGAATTCGGCCATCGCTGAGCTATAGCTCGGAGTGGCTTCGACTTTTAGCTGACAGCCCGTGATAAAATCGGTTAGCCGCAACGGCGTTGAGTACTGATAAATGGCGGTCATCGGAACATCTATCGAAATATGCTTACCCAACGTCAGTGATAAATTAGCCGCCGCTAGCGAATCTCCACCACACTCGAAAAAATCATCTCCACCACCCATTTGATTGTTTAGCAGCACAATGCGATAGCAGGCAACAATTTTTTCCAGGAGTGTGCTGCTGCTGCAAGATTGCAGCGTGTCTGAACAAGCGTTCTTCAAATCATTTATTATACGTTTACGGTCTACTTTCCCATTCGGTGAAATAGGCAGTGTCTTTAAGTGGTGCACTAACTGAGGCATATGTGTCGCTGGCAGATGCCGTGCCAGTTCACGCCGTACTTGCAGTAAATCCAATTCTTCTGAAGCCACGTAGACCAATGCCAAACTGGCGTCGCCTTGCTGATTTGGCAAGACAAACGCCAAGGCGTCTTTCACGGCGTGGAAACCAGCTTTCATTGCCGACACTATTTCACTGAGCTCGATGCGAACGCCACGTACCTTTACTTGGTCGTCAGCTCTGCCGCCATATTCCAAGCAACCATCTGAACGTATGCGACCAATGTCCCCAGTTAAGTAAACCCTCTCGCCAGGCAGATCTGAAAATGGATTGCGTATAAACGATTGTGCGCTCAGTTCTGGAGCATTTAGATAGCCCGCTCCGACGCAGATACCGGCGACAACAATTTCACCAAATGCGCCATCAGTAACGGGCATCATCTGGTCGTCAACTATTTTGACAAAAGTGTTATCAATAGGAAGGCCCAGTGGAATCTTGTCATCATCTTGATCACACACCTCATGAAATATCATCCCGATTGAAGCTTCGGTGTGACCATAGGTATTGATGACCGTGCAACGTGGAAGCAAGCGCCTAAAGGTATGCACGGATTCAGAGTCGATTTCCTCTCCGCCGATCAAGACATGCCGCAGACTGTCTAAACGTTTTGCATCAAGGGTTCCATTTTCTAAAGCACGAACCAATAATTTGAAGAGTGTCGGTACAAAATCAGTCATCGTGATTTGATGCCGATCAATCTCTTCTACCAGCGACTCTACACTCCAGTGATCGCGCTGTTTAGGCAATACTGCCACGCCACCATGGGTGAGCGGCCACAGCATTTGCCAAATCGACGAGTCGAATAAGGGGGCGCTGTTCTGATAGACAGTATGCCCCCTACCAAATCGCTTGGTCATATAGGTAAAGCGATTCACAAGTCCAGCATGAAAATTCAAGGCGCATTTGGGGCGGCCAGTCGATCCTGATGTAAAGAAACCATATAACAGATCATCTGAAGAACAATGAGAATGCTCTTTCGAATCCCAGTCAGTCGTCTTGTCGAGCACCATTTCCAATGGGTTCAAACCTGCATCCCTTAATGTCGGGCAATCTCCATTGATAATAACCAACCTTGCGTGACTGGCCTCGACGACTGCTCGTATTCTATTTTCCGGCCATTTACTATCAATCGGAATAATAATGGCGTTTGCCATCATCACGGACAACCAAGCAATGGGGAGCTCAACACCGGTCGCCAAAGCACATAGCACAATGTCCTTCTTACCCACTCCGCATGCGCGCAAACGCTGTGCATTGGCGCGTGCAGACACTATCAGATCGTTATAGGTAAGGTATTCCTCACCACAGGTGACTGCCGTTGCGTTTCCATGCGTTTGCGCAGCCGCATAAACCATCGCCAGTACACTTGGCATATCAGTCTGACAACCACTCAGGGGCGAATGCTCAAGTTGACCAATAATCATCTAATACTCCTGTAAATAGAAATGTATAAACAATCCATGCTATATGTGCTTTAGTCAGAGAATGCTGTAAATGGTCAACCGGCTAACGACCGAAGGCTGTCATACTCGTTCAACTTAGGTTGGTCCGAGCGAATCAACTTCTATACACAAACTTTCTCATGCACAGTGAACACCTGGTGTTCTCTCTCAAGCCGACGGATAGTTTCGTAATCATGTTGTAAAACGGCGGGATCTTCATGACTTAGATAAACGACGCCAGGGATCGAAAACAAGTCGATGGTGCGTGCTATTTCATCGCCCTTTTCAGGCAGATGGAAATGGCATGCATAGGAGGAAAGCGAGCGAATTTTCTCGAAACCTGTAGTATCGACGACGACGCCTTCTTGGTCGGAGATCATCGCTATGCACATGACATGTTTAGATAAAACATACTGCTGGCCCAAACGACGTTTGAACCTGAGGGGATGACAATAACGTTCGATCGTTAGCGTGATCTGGCTCTCTCCAAGCGCTTCAATGACTGGCTCTTCAAGCATCGCACCCTGCAGACGGGCGCCTGTTTCAATCAACACAGGGCCTTCAACGGTCATCATGACTTCGGAGTGAGCGGGCCCATTGCGTACACCCAGCGCATCAAGCGCTTTTTTCATATAACTGATTAAAGCATCCTGTACCTCACCTTCATAGGACAATAGTTCTTCGCAATCATAAATGTTCGATGCGCCTGAAATTACTTTGCGGCGGTCTATCCATACATCAGAAATATAATGTTTCGCGTCGATAGAAACACTATTAATTACGTATTGCGCACCCTTCAAAAAGGTCTGCGCTAACACATAATCATTGTGCCCACCAAAGCGATTGTCTTTGTTATATATGGAGTGAAAAGCATTTTTCAGTTCGGTTTGATCATTGCAGAAGAATACACTGTCATTACCTGCGCTAGCTAAAGGCTTCAAGACAATTGGCCAGCAGTGGCCAGCGGCCCATTCCTCTAACGCGTGTAAACTGTCCGTGCGCAGGAAATGTGGAGTAGCTAAACCAGCCTCTTTAAGAGCGCACGCCATTGCGTATTTATCTCGCCGAACACGCGAACTCGTCGTGGAGTTCCCCTCCAGTCCCAATTCGGATGCCAATAGATCTGCTAATTCAATGCCCGTTTCGGCACCGGCTAAAACACAAATAGGTTTTATGCCGTTCAATAATTGATTGACTTCAGCCAGGCATTCTGCCAACCCCTTAAACACCACGTTAGCGATAAAGTCGTCTGGTCTAAAATCGTCGACATAGAAATCAATTATCGGTGAGGCACTCTGGACGTGCACAACATCTACGCCCTCTGAATGAAACTTAGAGGCTAGCTTCGCGCCAGTGGAATACGCATCGACGATTACTGCAAATTTGTTGGTCATTGTCACATTCCGGTGTATTCAGAGATTCGCAGCATTGAGTCAGCTTTAAGCTTTCTCTAAACCACATAATTCGTGTACCACTAAATCCTCGTGAGACTCACGAACCCGTACCAACTTAGCGCGGCCCCCCTCAACCAGTACTTCTGCTGGACGCCCGCGAGAGTTGTATTGACTGGCCATGCTCATCCCATAAGCACCACATGAAAAAATCGCTAATAAACTTCCATCGCCAAACGCGGGTAATGGACGACCTAATGCAAAATGATCTCCCGTCTCACAAATGGGCCCAACAACATCGGTATCTTCTAGATTAGCGACTGTAGATTCATGAGCGCTCTCCGTTAACGCAGTCCAATGGCCAGAGAAATCGCCATAATGGGCCGGCCAAACAACATGATTAGCACCATATAGGGTGGGGCGCAGTAGTACGTTCATACCCGCATCAACAATAGCAATCTTGCGATCCCAGCCTTGTTTAATATACTCGACGGTGGTGACTAAAATACCGGCATTCGCGCTGATCGAGCGACCAGGTTCAATGATGAAACGTATGCCGCGCTGTTTCAGTTCTTGTAAACGATCACAAATAAGCCTGCCAGTTTCAGTTAATGAACAAACGGGATTGCTTTCTGTTCCGTATTGCGCTGGAAAACCTCCGCCAATGTTGACGAATTCAATCGCGCAATCAGCGGCCTCAAGCCTGCTAATCATTTCCTCGATCTTATCTATGGCAGACAAATATGTCTGAGCCGATGGGATCGGTGATCCAAGATGAATGTGGATCCCAACGACATCTACGTTTGCGTAGCGCTTTGGCGCGAAAAGCTCATAGGCGCGTTCAATCGGTATACCAAATTTTGTCTGGCGACCGCCCGTTGCGGTTTTCTCATGGGTGCCAGCATCGGCCACATCCGGATTAATACGAATGGCCACCTTTATGCGCTTACCGGCAGTCGAAGCGATTTCATCCAACCGCAGCAGTTCGGCTTCAGACTCTACATTAAAAAGGAATACGCCAGCTTCAACCGCGTAGCTGATTTCTTCATGCGACTTGCCGACACCAGCAAACACAATCTTATCCGCAGCCACTCCCGCCATCAGTGCCCGGTAGAGCTCACCACCGCTCACCACATCAAGACCAGATCCTTGATCAACTAAAAGTTTAAGAATACTAAGATTGCTGCAGCTTTTAACTGAGAAACAAATCAAAGGTGATAGTGCAGAAAAAGCATCTTGCAGTACGGCGTAGTGATTTTTCAGCGTCTGTGCTGAATAGATATAAATCGGGCTTCCATGCTGTTCCACAATCGTACGAACATCGATGTGTTCAGCATGTAAATTACCGTTGATAAAATTAAAATGGTCCATCTTGACACCTCGAATTGATTACTTCAGCCAAGCACATTGACAGGTTCACGGCGGATGGAATATTCAGTTGAGTCCAATAAAAGCCGACCCGTACTGTAAAGATATTTGACAATCTTCTCAGCGCAAGCGATGGCTGTTTGAGTGTCAGTATTAATTATTAGCTCTGGGTGTTCCGGTGGTTCGTAGGGAGAATCAATGCCAGTAAACGCAGCCACCTGCTTCTCTCTGGCCTTTTTGTAGAGCCCTTTTGGATCGCGTGCTTCACATACCTCAAGAGAGGCATTGATGAAGATTTCTACGTAATCATTATCTCCAATCAGATTTCTTACCAGAGCACGATCATCTCGAAAAGGAGAAATAAACGCTGTCAATACGATTAAACCCGCATCAACCAGAAGCTTGCTTACTTCACCCACTCGTCGAATGTTCTCACTTCGTCCCTGATCCGTGAAATCCAGATCACGGCATAACCCGTGACGTACGTTATCTCCATCCAGCACGTAAGTAAGATAACCTTTCTGGAATAACAGCGACTCTACAAGGCCGGCCACGGTGCTCTTTCCAGCACCACTCAAACCGGTAAACCAAAGCACGCAAGGTTTTTGTTTCAATCTAGCGGTGCGCATAGATTGTTCCACAGGAAATAATTGCCAAGTCAGGTCAGAGGACACATCAGCTGTATGCATTTCACCCGTCACCTTAGATCGCCAGGATTCTTGTTTAGTACAGCCTCCCTTTCACGCTTCAAATACTCATAATACGGCATGTTTTCTAAATAGAATTCATTAAGTATCTGATGATTGTCGACACGCGTACTGTAGTGCCTTTCGATAGGCGCGATGCTCGTACTGTTCGCTGCATCCAGATGCCAATGCTGGGTTCGCTCCCATACATCCAAGTGTCCGTTCTGCCACTGGAGAGCAGATGGCAAGTGCTGCAAATTAGCATCACTGCAAAAATTCGAGATTGCACACTCAGGATTATTGATCATGTCATCCGCATCAACGAACAAGGGCGGATGTATCGACTCAGCCTTCACTACATCATAGAGCTCAGCTAGGTTTTGGTACCCGACCTCATTGCATTTAAGGCCTGGATTAATATGATAGTGCGAGTTAATAACCTTCGCAGGATTGCGCAACATGAATACATGTTGCGCCTCACGCAAATAACGCGTGCCTGTCAGTACGTGGCGATAGTCAAACTCACACGTATCTTTAATGAACACAGCACTGTGTGCTCGCAATGCCTGTACGTAATTGAAAATCTCCATTGAACTGTTAAGCGTCTGAGGTGAATTATCCTTCTGTGGGTGTTTGTATTCACCACACGCCGACAGATCGCACAGAGGCTCATGCAAGATAATGAAATCACCACGCGCAGCGATCACACGTACAAACGCCGTGGATAGCGATCGTGGAGGGGCCCACATAACAATTAGTCTGTGCTGCATAGTTAACCTTTATTTCAAGAACAAGTGCAGGATGCCAGGACTGTCAGCCCCTCATGACTTAAACGGATTCAGTGATCCACTTTTGCCCGCCATGAGCGAAACGGAATTGCTGTGCGGTGAAGCGCGACTTGGAATACTCGCGTACGCGGTCAACCATATAGTTGCCTTTATAAGCGATCACATCGACTGTGCCATTCGCATTTTCAGTCAATGCAGCCACGTTCGCTAATGCAGCTTGCGTGGCGGGATCATACAAACGACCGGCATAAGATTGACGTGCGATAAAGGGGGACAAAAACCGCAGGACCTCCCATGAGTCCTTGTCGACAGTTGCTTGCAGTAGGTGTTTTGCTGCGATGCCGAGCATATCAAGTCCCGGAGATTCGTATAAACCCCGGCCCTTAGTGCCGTTCATTCGGTTTTCCAATACATTCTTCAAGACCACTCCATTGCGACCAGCGATCCTGTTAGCTTCAGCGATCGCTTGATAGTGACTTACGGACTGACCATTAATCTGAACGGGAATACCCTGCTTAAAGGTGATGCTACAAGTCTCTGGCACGTCAGGCGCATCCATGACCCGTACGCCCATAATGGGGGTTATCCTATCGGGTGAATTTGAGAGCACCTCAACTTCGCGATTCTCATGTGAAACGCCGCCCACATTGGCATCAACGGAATGATTGGCTTTATTGCGCATCATGGTTTCGTCGGCGTCGGCAACAAAATCGCCCATGTCAACGCGGGTTCGAAAACGATCGGACGTGCTTGAGTCTTCCCAAGGGGAAAAGGGTGTGATTTCTGGAGCAAACATTTTCAAGTAGTAATTGAAGCGGAATTCATCGTTGCCGCCATGAACTGCACCATGTGCCAATACACTGCACTTCCTCGTCCGCAATGCATTAACCAGTCCCTTAACGGTTACCGCTCTGGCAATGCCAGTAGTGTTCCAGTAGCCGCCATCATACTGAGCCTGGGCACGTACAGCGTGGAGAAAACTAAGCGCAATGTCTTCCTTCAAATCAATTACATTAACGGCCTGCATTAATTCAATTTTATCTGCACAAAACTCGTGAGCCTCATCACCCGGCTGGCCAATATCGACAATAAACTGTTCGACGTCGACCTCTTCCTCCTTCAAACGCTGCGCAATGAATAAACTGACCAGACCGCCCGATGCACAAATGCCTACTTTCTTGCCTTTCAATTCCGAGAATTTCACACTGTAGTCCTTTATAGAGTTGTTGTTATTAAATATTCCGCTTCACGGATGTTACTGTGACCACGCTGTCGGCTCTCGATCCCATCTATGCCGTCTTAGCAACGTCATTAACGTCTGCTCTATCTTTCCCTTCTCAGAACACGCTAAATTCGCTTCAACATGTGGGATAGATCGCATGCCAGGAATGGTAGTTGCTACGTTATCGTTGGAAAGAATGAACCTCAGCGCGACCTCTGATAGGTTTGTGTCGGCGGGAAGAGCCCGTCTCAAAGACTCGACCCGCGCTACCGTCGCTGCCAAGTTTTCTGGCACGAAATAGCTGCTTCTCCAATCACCCGCTGGCCAACTGGAGTCGATAGTTAAACTACCCGTCAGAGAGCCTTCGTCGAAGGGCACCCTGGCGATGACGGCAATGTCCAGTTCGCGGCATAAAGGAAGTAATTCATCCTCAGGCGCCTGATCAAAGACGTTATAAATCACCTGTACCGCGTCGATCATTCCTGTTTTCAGCGTTTCAAGTACGTTGTTTGGCTCCCAGCGATTGACACTGATGCCGATGCCGCGAATCAGGCCTTGCCGTTTGAGTTCGTCAACCACGCGCCTCCAGGACTCATCGTTAGCCCAAGCATCTTCCCATACATGAAATTGCAGTAAATCCAGGGAGGCCAGGCCTAACGACTGCAAACTTTTCTCGACATATTCTTTAATATGGTCAGGCGGAAAAATTTGGTCTAAACGGTCACCCCGATGAGAGGGCCACTCTCGATTCTTGGGGGGAACTTTAGTGGCAACATATAATGCTTTGCCTGGGTGGTTTCTCAATGCTTCTCCAAGCATTTTTTCGCTATGACCACGACCATAAATCCACGCCGTATCAAAAAAATTGCAGCCTAGATTAATCGAATGGTCCAGCGCCGCCATGCCGCTGACATCGGATGAGCCCGTCCAACCCCCTTCACCACCAGCGACGCCCCACATTCCATATCCAACTTCAGAAACATTCCATTCCAGTCGTCCAAATCGCCGGTATTTCATCGCCCACTCGCTATATAGTTATTGTATCCAGGACGCGATAAACGCACTCATGTAGCGATCACCCTGATCACTAAAGTGTCGAGTACTTGGAAAGTATGCGCGGCAAAAAAGCAAAGTAAAAATATCAATATAGCGACCGTCTATTCATTTCTGATATGATCGAACCCATTCAATTCATCGCGAGTTTGGCTCATGAATTTCAGTTTTCGCCATGTGGAAGTATTCTGGGCTGTAATGACGACAGGTAGTGCGACAGCTGCCGCTACGCTTCTACATACCTCGCAACCCACCATCAGCCGAGAGCTTAGCCGGTTCGAAACGTTGACTCAGTTGACGTTGTTTAAACGCGCTGGTGCAAAATTGATTCCGACCGAGCATGGTCTGATGCTGTTCGATGAAGTTCAGCGCAGCTATGTAGGGTTGGCCCGCGTCAAGAATGCCGCTGAGGCCATCAGGCACTCTCGCCAAGGGCAAATTTCGTTGACGTGTATACCGGCTTTCTCGAATGCCCTGCTACCGCAGGTCTGCCAGGATTTTTGCAGTAAATTTCCGGGTGTCAGCATTAATATCACGCCGCAGGAATCACCCGCCCTGGAAGAGTCTCTGACGGCTCAGCGTTATCATTTAGGGCTGACTGAAACCTTGGAAACACCCCCAGGGACCTACATCGAAACACTATTAAACCTCGATGTAGTGTGTGTCTTACCCTCTGATCACGAGTTAAATGCCAAAACGGTCCTCACACCACAAGACTTCGCGGGTCAAAATTTTGTTTACCTTGCCGCCGATGATCCCTACAGAATAAAAACGGACGCTATCTTTCATCAGTCAGGTATTGAAAGAAGACTGGTAGTAGAGACACATAACGCGAGCGCCGTGTGTGCGACCGTCAACTTGGGGGTCGGCATTGCAATTGTAAATCCGCTCACAGCCCTCGACTATGTCGGCCGAGGTTTGCAGATCCGTCGCTTTTCCCATTCAATTTCTTACTGTGTGAGTGTCGTACGGCCGTTGCACCGCCCCGAATCGTCTACCGTGGAACATTTCGTTGATGTCCTTCGAAACAATTGTCAGCAGATAAGCGCTCGGTTAGAGAAGTCTTCGCGCATGTAGAAATCTCATCAGTTATGTATGTGCTTATAAGCTAGGCAGTCCTCGGTAATCGCCGTGCCCTCGCCATTGTTGCCATAGATCGCCGCACTGGAGGCATACACCACCCGTTTCACGCCAGCCTGGCGCATGGCTTCGCAGATATTCAGCGTCCCGACGAAATTGCTTCGGTGAGTGGCGACCCAATGAACCCGGCTCCGCCCGTCACGAGAATTCGATCAGCAGACATGATTGATTCACTCCTGGGTGGCCGTTGTCCGATCCATCGCGATGAGGCCCTCGAATCGTTCGATGAGTTCACGGCTGGCACTGAACATTTGTTGCCAATCGGTGGGGAAGCGAACATTCAACGGCAGTTGATCGATCCGCCAGCGCGGCGGCAACGCTTCATCAAACCGGGCCGCGACCTGCAAGCCCATTTCACTGGTGGCAAACGGTCCCCGTAATACCGTCGGCGTACGTCCGGCACTGTCTACCGCCTGGACCACGTGGGCCGGTAACCAATCGCCGTTCGGCATGCGTACACGCAGGGGCTGACCGATAACGGCGTAGCTGATATTCAGCGGTTCCAGATAAATCCACAGCAGCGGTTCCTCCAATCGCTCCAGACGCATCAGCAACGTGCCTGCACCGACGTTTTCGCCCGGATTGACCAGTACTTCGGCGATCCGACCACTCTGGACAGCCTTTACGGACAAAGCGGCCAGGCGCGTCTTCAGCCATTGTTGTTCGGAGTTCTGCGCAATGACCTCCCGCTCAAAGCCGGATGGCGACTGGCGTGCCAATTGCTCTCGACGCTCAAACGCCAACAGGTCTGATTGATACCCGTCGCGTTCGGACTGCGCCGCCAGTACTTCCCCGCGTGTAGCAGCCCCCTGCTCGACGAGGTTTTCCAGCGCTCGAACCCGTTGCTCCGCCCTGCCCACCCGGGCCCTCAGCAACTGACGCTCCTTCTCGCCCAGCGCACCTTGCCCGGGTGGCACTGCATTGACCGGCATGGCGGCCAGTTGCAGCAACCGGGCACGCCACTCGGGATTGTCCAGACTGATCAGCTGTTGGTCGGCCTGCACCTGCTCGCCAGCGGTCACAAATAACTGATCGACCCGGCCGGCCTCACGGGCGCGAACCTCCAGAATAGGCAGGCGCAATTGTGCCGGTGCGTCGATCATCAGCATGCCGTACACCAGTTTGCCGCCCAGCCAGAGCAATGGACTGGCAACCAGTAGCAGGATCAGATACCAGCGCATGCGAAACGCCATGCGCTTGCCGGGCGCATACAACACACTCAGCCCGTGCTCCTGCGTGGGGTTCAGCTCTTTACGACTATCGAATCGAATTTTCATGAGCGGCTCACCATTTTGGGAAGTCTCGCCAGTCTTGCCAATCAATGCCGGCAATCCCATAGGGTTGCAATTGTTCGCGCCAGGCGCTCACCTGATGTTGCAACTGTTGCGTCGACGAACCCGCCCAGCTCTCCGTGGCGGGCAATTGCGATTCCGTGCTTTGCGCCAGGCGAAATTGCAGAGCCGGCCAGCGTTTGGCGATCTGCTCGGCCATTCGTGCGCTGCTTTGCGGGTTGCGTGTGTAAATCATCAGGCTGACCTGACGCACGCCGACGTCAGGAAGCGCACACGGCACACAGGTCTGTCCCGGGTTTGCCTCAGCGAACCAGCGATGATGGCTGGAAATCTCGACCGGCCAAGGGCTCTCTTTTGACGCCGCACGCAAGGTGTCGAGCCAGTTTTTCAGGCGCTGATCAGGCACTGGCATCCCCAACTGCTCGACCTCCAGGTCCAAATGAAGGCTTGCGAATGAAAGCCCCTTCAATGTCTTCAGCAGATCAATCAGCGACTGCCGTTGCTGCGGCTCGATCCAGCCGGGGTCGCCGAGCAGAAGGCTCACTTGCAGACCCTGCCGTGCCGCCTCCTGAAGCAGTTGCTCGATTCTCGGGCGGGTGACGGCAAGATCGTTGAGTTGCGAGGCCTTGAGTCCGAGATAGATTTTATCCATACCGGCCTTGCGCAACGCCTGCAGCTGCGCCGAACGTCGGGCAGGATCGAGCAACGCCTCGCTGTCCCAGACGTAACTGGCCTGGGACCATTTGCCCGGCCCCGGTGATGGCAAGGTACGGCGCGGTTGCGCGGGATCGGCAACAGGGGACGCGGCCAGTGTGGTGTTCGGCGGTGACCATTGTTGATGTTCCTCGCCCAACAGTGCCGCAAAGCGCGGGTTGTCATCGGTGAGGAGGTTCAAATCCGCCTGACGCAACCAGGCTGCATGCCAGGCCGCAATCGAATCGAAAGCTGTCTGAAAATAAATACGTTGGGTGTTGAGCGAGTTTTCCAGATTGCCACCCGGTGCCTGGCGTCTGCTTTCCTCTTCATCGAAGGCCCTTTGAGCAATTTGCGATTGCTGACGAGACTGATTGATCGTCGCCAATGCTCCGCTGTACGCCCGCAATGCCCTGCTCAGCTCCAGCCCCAGTGCACGCTGTTCAGCGACGACACGCTCAGTGGCCGCTTCGTAGCGCGCATCGGCGACTTGTTGGCGAGCACGAGTATTGCCGACCAGGTCGAATGGCACGGAAAAAACCAGACTGGCCACCAGGCCACTGCCCGCTTTGTCAGAATTGTTGTTGTACTGCTGAGAGTCGGCCAGTACCACATCGGAATCGATGGAGGTGTACCAGGGGGTGTCGCGCTCACGATCAGCCTGGTCGCGCAGGTTCTGCTTTTCGGTCACCCGCGGATGCTGATTCAACAGTGCCTGCCATTGCACCAAAGGTTGTGGTCTTATCGCCAAAGGTTCCGCGACGGCCTCCGCGGTCGGGGGAATGTCGCTCATGCTGACGCGGGCCAGATCCTCGCGAATATCAGCCTCGACCTGGCGCAACGCGTTGCAACGGTTTGCAACCCCCTCCCACTCGCTCATTTGCAACTCGGCCTCGGAACCCCGCATCAGCTGTGACTGCAACCGCGAGCGAAGGGTCGTGCCGGCCCGTTCGGCAACAGGAATGAGTTTGCCGCACAACGCGACTTCCTGTTGCACACGCCACCAGTCCGCGTACGCACTGCGCAGGGCCAGTCGCTGGCTGGCCTGTTCCAACGCAATGCGCAACTGCTGTCGTTGACGTTCGTATTGATTGGCTTGCACCAGATCCAGTTGGCGCTTGAGACTCCCCAACAATGGGTGACGAATGCCCAGGCTGACATTGCGACCGTAGTAATCATTGCGGATATCTTGTGTCACCAGTTCTCGGTAGCGACCGACGCTAGCGCCGGCGAAAGCATGCCATCCGGCCTCGTCTTCAGAAAGTTTGGACTCTGCTTCAAGCGCGTGCAGGTCAGCCTGGCCAGCAAGAAACAAAGGATCGGATTGTTGCCTGTCGATCAACGCCTGAAGGGTCAGGGGTTGCGCGACCAGCGCCGCAGGGGGCAACGACAACGTCAGGGCCAGAAATATCGATCGCATATCAAAACCTCGTGGCTCGTTTGAGAACCCACCAGGGCGCCATCGCGGTTTCTTCATGGCCACGACGAAATATCTCGTTGAGCATGGCCACTGCACTCCAGCACCGTATAAGCATCATGAACAACGGGAATACCGGTACCAGCAGCGCCAGTGTCATGTCCTGTCGAGGCCGGTCGGACACCATCAACAACATGGCGCCGAACATCATCGCGGTGATCATCAGATACAAGAGATAAATCAGCGCAAACAGAAACAACAGCGTCTTGCCGGGTAGCACAAACAGCGCCAGCAAGGTGTAGCCGAAAATAATGAACGGCAGCACCAACTGAAAGAAAAAGCCACTGAGCAAAATCATCAGGAAAGTCGGCCAGCCCAGCAAAGCCGGGTTGATGTTGTGGTTGTGCTTTCTGACGTACAGAAAAAACAGGTCTCCGTCCCAGCGCAGTCGTTGCATCAGAAACTGCCTGAGAGTCGCCGGTGCGTCGGTATGCCCGATCGCCTCCGGCTCGAACGGGATCCTCAAACCGTGACGCTTGAAGTAGCTTTTGATCCGCAGCGTCAGATCGAGATCCTCTGCTGTATGGGTATTCCAGCCGCCGATCTTCACCAGGAAACTGCGGCGGAAAGCGCCGAAAGCACCGGAGACGTTGTTGACCAGATTCCACTCGGCCAAACCGATTTTCGACATATGGATCGAGAGCAGGTATTCCAGCGCCTGCATCGCAGTGACCCAGGAGCCCCATACATTACGTACGCGCAGGCTACCGGCGACCGCCGGTACCGAAGGGTCCTCGAAATGCCGCACGATGGCGCTGACCATCGTGTTATCAAAGGAGGTGTCACCATCAAGCGCCATCACGATTTCCCCGCTGGCATGGGCCAGGCCGGCGTTCAATGAAGACACCCGCCCACCCCTTTGCCATTTGGCAATCGGGCGCAAATGGCGGCGGGGGTACAACTGCGGGTCGACCCGAAACTGGCGAACGGCACTGAGAGTCGGCTGGTTCATCGTGGCCCCATCGACCACCGGAATCATCTCGATGTGCCCGGGGTACGTTTGCTCGCACAGGCTTAACAGCGTCGTCTGAACATCCATCCCTTCGCTGTAGCAGGTGATGATGCAGGACACTTTGGGTCGGTACAGACTGAGCGGCACAACACTGCTGCGCTTGCGGGCAAACCAGCGCAAAACGCCCAGCATCACCATGAACGTCAGTGGCAGTTCAAAAAGCAGAAACATTGGAAAGAGCATGTAGAACAACCGACTCAATCCATCCGGTCCCGCGAGCGCGCCGAGCGCGTTATAGAGTTGCTCCAGTAATGGGCTCATGGTCACACCAGCTCGCTGGCCAGACGGGCCAGCAGTAGTTCGCCATCTTCTTTCTCAAGCAAATCCTCAGGTGCAGTGAAACTGACGACACGCAGGGCGATATCACTGACTTCTGGCGCGGAAAACAACTCGGCGACCCGGCTCAAGCGCTGCTTGACACTGACCAGACCGGCCTTGTCGGTATGTGGAAGCATGATCCAGAAAAACTCTTCCGTACTCCGGGAGCAACGGTCTGTTTCCCGGACGGTTTCCTTCAGCCTATCGGCAAGGCTATCGATAAAGGCATGCCCGCGGTGCTCACCCAGACGAGCCAACGTACCGGTCAGATTGACGAAGCGCAGGCCGATCACTGAGAAAGCCGGAAGTTGATAACGGCGCACGACCTGGAGCTGCCAGGTCAGAAACTCATAAAAGTCTTTGCCGCCCAACAAATTGAGGCGGCCGAAGTGATCGACTGATCGGTCGTTGAAGTCCTGGCGACAACGCAAACGCCCTGCTTCTGCCAGCCGGAAGTCTCTGACTTCCCGTACCCGCAACTTATCGGGTGCGTGCGAAAGGCCGCAGTCCAGACACCGCGCCAGCACATCGGCGTCGACAAAGAATGCCTGGCATGACCTGCAGCGATAATTTTCCAGCGGACGATCATAGTCGCTGCCGATATGTCGCAAACGGTTCAGGCAATTGGGACACAGCAAAACGTTATCTTTGAGAAAGGATTCCTGAGGCCCGACATGCCCACAGGTAAAACAGTGCAAGGAGGGCTGCCTTGAAATGTCCAAAGCCTGGCATTCGGCACACACGTCAATGTAATTAAGCCGGCCCGAGCCACAACCTGAGCAGAGCCGGATGCGATCGACCAGAACGCCCTCTTCGAGCCAATCCTGTTGCACCATTAAACTGAGCCAGACGAAAGGATTGACCTGCTCGTTATCGGCCAGTGCTTCGAGCAAGGGATAGCGATAATGCTGGGGGACTTCCGGATCTCGCAGGGCAAACACATGGGCGTTGGCGCGTAACCACAACCATGACAGCACCCGACTTTCAAATCGTTCGGGAGCCGAACCCTGCGTGAATAACGCAAAGCGTTCTTGCCACACATTCCACAACGTCTTTATTTCGCTGGTTTCGGCAGGGCACGCTCCATCTCCCAACGCTTCACACCAGTCGTCCTGGTCTCGACAACAGTAAATGAGGGTGTAGCGATAAGGGGGAGCCGAGCGTAACTTGCGAAGCACTCGCCCAGCGTAAGTCGCCGGCATGTCCAGCAGCAGAACATCAAATACGGGAGCGGCCAGCATGCTGCTTATATCAGTAAAGTGCTCAAATTCGAGAACATTAGAGCTGGAAACCCTATTGCCAAGAATCGCAATCCGAGGATTTGGAACCGACATGTCGCACTCCCCCCTACAGATAGGCGAAATGTAATTTACAGAAGACTATCAACACTAGCACCGCGCCAGAAAAGCGCCTGACTTATTAAGGAGTTTTTTCTGACACTAAAACGCCAAAATATCGCCACCCCTACAGACTCAAACTAGCAACCATTAATAACATTATGTGATAAGAGCCGCTTAATTATACAAATCACTTAATATTCAAACAGTTACGATTTAAAGATTCACCTTGAAAATATAAACTCAAGACAGTCATTAGCTAACAGCCATTATTTAGCCATCCGTCAACCACACTACCAAAGCGCCATAAAACAAACACTCAATGCTTTTCGGTAAAAATTTAACACGTCATACCGTTTATCAATCAACGAGCTCATGGTTTCTGTTGGTATAACAGCCCATCAATATCCATTCCGGTGCTTAGTTAATAACTATCAGTTGTTACCCAGCCCTTACACTGCTAGCGTATTAATAGCAAATCTTCAGTGAACACAGGTTTAGTGTCAGACAAACATCCCGTGTGGGAGTGAGCCTGCTCGCGATGGCCGCGACCCGGTTTTCAGCCTGACCTTTGCATTCCGTGCAACACTGAATTGTCAGT
>Ga0207087_1057_pt1 | contig 25098 bp, 20 predicted proteins | sample Alteio_BWMinHeat_51_FD_153544 | JGI IMG/M metagenome (GOLD analysis project Ga0207087, IMG submission 153544) | Enriched cells from forest soil in Barre Woods Harvard Forest LTER site, Petersham, Massachusetts, United States -... | ecosystem: Environmental > Terrestrial > Soil > Temperate forest >... | reverse complement strand
GGGTTCCCAGTCGGGCCTGAAGATCGTGGGAAAAAGAGTACAAGAATTGTCCTTCGGTCTTCCTCGCGGACGCCAGAAACCGGGGAGAAAGGCAGTTTTTCGCACTGAAAACAAAGAACTTATTTTAGGACTGGTTTGGAGAGTCACATGCCTATTAGTTTGCCATGATGGTTCAATACCCTGCATCGGAACCCGGAATGTTAGTGGTGATAGGTGGGAGTTTGCTCGCTGCATCGCTGATCTTGCGATGGGTCCTGACGACTGTGATCCGAGCGTTTAGCCGCAGCCCGAAGGGTAATCTTCGCACCCAGGAAAGTCCACTGAAGTAGCCAGTGTTGCAACACCTACTGTAAAGACAAGGCTACCTTTCAGCCGTACTAGCTAAGCTAGGCTTTACCAGAAGGCAACGCCCCAAAGTTGTGGATTCCGGGAATTCTGAGCCACCAATTCCGGAAATTCTGAGCCGTTTTGTATTTTCTGGCAAGGTCTCTTCCGGGTTGAGATGACGGGTTCTCCCGGAGGGTCCATCGAGGTGGACAAAGCGTCCGCGCTCGAGAACCCGATCGAGGATGGCTGCCGCTATCTCTTCGTCGTGTAGGACCTTTCCCCGGTCATTCATGGGCTTGTTGGTTGTGAAGATCATCGGCCGCTTCCTCAGGTGCCGATCGTTCACGACATGGAAGAGCACGTTGGCAGCGTCCGGCCCGTAGGTCAGATATTCGACCTCGATGACGAGGACGTGAGGGTGCGTGTAGGTTGTCAGCGATTCCTGGAGATTTCCACGCTTGCTGGCGTTCGAGAGGTCCTCGATGAGTTCCGCCGCGGTGGTGAAGAGAGTCTCGAAACCGCTCTGGATGGCGCGGTACCCGATGGCCACCGCCAGATGAGTCTTTCCTCTGCCGGTCTTACCGTGCAGAATCAACGACCGCCCGTCGGTGAGGAAGTCCAGCCGGAGGCAGGAGCCGACCACGGACTCCCAGAGCGTTGACTGCAACGACGATCGGTCCTAAACGGCATCCAGGTTATCGCTGCTCGTCCAGATAGGCACCTAAATCTCCAAGAGCTACCTCTGGAATTCGTTTTGAACGAGCTGACAAAGGATCCAAGTTAAGCTCGTCGATCAATGAGTTCATGGGTTGGACTTCAAAATCAAGCAGCATTCGCCTCAGCTTCGCTTCTGCTCCCTTTAGTCCAAAATAATGGCGCAAACGCGCCGACACGCTTCCCTGCATCCGAGGTTGTTCGGAATCCAGTTCCCAGGGGTGCAGATAGACGCTTGCGGACCGTTCCTCTCCCTCGTTAATGTAACGAAGTGCCCACCTCGTAAACCAGTATGGTAGTAGCCTCAGGTAGGCGCCGCCTCCGATCGGAGCCCGTACTCCTGCCAACTGGAGCGTCGGCATTGGAAATTCGAGTATCGACCCGCCGGTGGTTCTGATCATAAACGGGAAGCGCGGCGCTCGCGGCCAGCCGTAGTTTGGATGCTTTATGGGAAAAACGCTGGAATCATAGCTAAAGCCCAACTCAATCAGGATTTCATATGCCCAGAGGGAGTTGCGGGTGATCGAAAAGCTGGGCGCGCGATAGCCTAACACCGGCGCCCCAATTATATCTTCGAGCAATTTCTTGGCTTCCAGGGTGTCCTCGCGGAATTCATCGGCGCTCATGGCGTAGACAGAGCGGTGGACGTTGCTGTGACATGCGACTTCGTGGTGCCGGTCTGCAATTTCCTTGATGAGCTTGGGGTACTTTCTGGCCACCCATCCCAGCGTGAAGAAAGTGGCTCGTGCATTACCCTCATCCAGAATGGAAAGCAGCTTTGCCGTATTGTGTTCAACTCGGCTGGGATAGTTATCCCACTGATCTACAACGAAGGTCTCAGAAAAGGCGCTAACCTGGTAGTAGTCCTCGAGGTCGATTGTCAGAGCGTTTTTCATTTCTCAACCTCAGCGAAGACTCCCCATATCCAGAAACCTGTTGGCAGAGTTGGTCAACACTGCCGTTTCAATTCTTAATCATTTTCGTGTATTTCTCGATCCCGGGCACTACAATTCAAAGTCGAAAGAGCTAAAAGCTTTCAGAGTTACGGGGCTGTGCGATCATCATAGCCAGTTTCCCATCTGGCGTCTTCCGCTTTGTGACTCAAAGAATCGTAGAAACATACGAGTGCCAGGCACGAAAGTTTGCTCTCTGGTAGTGCCAAGTGCGAACCGGACCGCACTTTCGATTTTGCTCTCGCTGCTTTCGGACTATTATAGCGGGCCTGATGAGGATACTGATTTTCACATCTTTGTTTCCCAACGCCAAGCGACCTGATTTCGGCATCTTCATCTTCCAGCGAATTTTGCATCTGGCCCGGCGTTCGGGAACATTCCTCAAGGTGGTCGCTCCCGTACCGTATTTCCCTTCTTGGATCACCTCTAGCCGCTGGGGGAGGTATGGCCTGCTTCCCCGCGAGGAAGGAGTTGAAAATCTAAGCGTGTACCATCCCCGCTACCCCTTTCTTCCCGTGGTCCTGATGCCTCTTCATGGTCTTCTGATGTTCGTGGGTTCCCTTCTGCTTGTTCGGCGACTGCATCGTCAATTTCGGTTCGACTGTATAGATGCCCACTATGTCTATCCCGACGGTTTCGCGGCCGTTCTGCTCGGGAAAGTGCTTGGCTTGCCTGTAATCGTCTCAGCGCGCGGAACGGACATCAATGTATTTCCATCGTTTCCATCCATTCGCCCTTTGATTGTCTGGAGCCTGCGCAAGGCCGCCGGAATCATTGCCGTCTCGACTTCCCTGAAGAATGCGATGATAGGTTTGGGTCTGCCTGCCGAGAAGATTCTTGTAATTCCGAATGGGGTAGATACAAATCGCTTCCATCCACTTCCTCAGGGAGAAGCAAGACGAAACCTTGGCCTCCCGAAAGATGGAAAAATTATTGTATGCGTTGCCTCGCTAACAGAGGGGAAAAATCACTCCTTGCTGATTTCTGCATTCGCAAAGATGCTCGGAGACTCCCGAGGCGCGAAGCTCTTCCTCATCGGAGATGGGCCTCTACGACCTGCTTTGCAGGAATTGATCGGGAAACTACGGATGCAGGAAAACGTGATACTGGTGGGTGCGAAGCCAAATCAAGAGCTCGCTTTGTGGTACAGCGCCGCGGATGTGAGCTGTCTGGTCAGTTCACGTGAGGGCTGGCCCAACGTCATTATGGAGTCGATTGCCTGTGGGACACCCGTCGTCGCAACTCGCGTCGGTGGTGTGCCGGAAATCATTTACTCGTCCGAACTGGGACTGCTGGCCGAGCAAAACAGTGACAGTATCGCCGTCGCGCTAGAGTCGGCCCTCACCAAAGCATGGGACCGCGACGCATTAGCTCTGCACGCCCAATCCCGCGGATGGGACGAAGTTGCCAACGAGGTCGAACAGTATCTGTCCTCTCGAATTCCTTATACTGGCGACGTGTAAGAACTGTCCAGATCCTTCAAATGAGCCCGAGTCCGATCGCCGTTTACTGTCTTGCTGTGGTTTAGACGGAAAGTCTTTGCAGCTCAAACTTATGATTTGTCCAAAGCCCTTTTATATATTGTGGAATAGCAGGTCGTGGTTTTCGACCAAGTGTGATTCTGGCGAACCCAATCATTTCCCTGCGTTGCGAGCTTTGCGCGCAGACCGGCATCCTCCAGAAGGCGCTGTAATGTTTCTGCAAGAGCAGAAACGTCTCCGGCTTTAAACAGGAGGCCTGTGAATTCGTTCTGGATCAATTCTCGATGGCCTCCGATATCGCTGGCGACTAAGGGTTTGCTCATGGCCATTGCCTCGAGCGGCTTAAGGGGGGTCACGAGTTCAGTCAGCCGCATCGAGTAGCGCGGATATACAAGAATATCGATCAGCGAATAGATGCGCGGAACGTCCTCGTGCGGGAATCTGCCGGGAATGATTACTTTGTTTTGCAGCGACGTTTTCTCGACTAGCGCCCCTAGTTCCTCCTCCATCTCGCCGCCGCCAACGAGCAGCAGGACAAGGTCATCCCGGGTCTCACACAATTTCGCAAACGCCTTCACGAGCAGGTCGAGTCCTTCGTATCTGTAAAAGGAACCGACAAACCCCAATACCTTTTTGCCGCCGGTTCCCAAGCTTTTAGCAAACTCTCGATCAGGATCCAAGGCGCAAAAGTCTTCTGGATTGATTCCGTTGTAGGCAACGGTGAGCTTCTCTGCTGGTATTCCTCTTTGGACTAGATCGTTCTTGATTCCATTGCACAGCACCGCGACTTGGGCTGCTCTCCGGCAGGCCCAGGTCTCCATCCACCGCACTATCTTGTATTTCCAGGAGTTGGGAGAATAGGTTCTGTGATCCACCGCGGCGTCCTCCCAGAACGCGCGAATTTCATAGACCACCGGAATGCCCAATCTGCCCCCCCGCCCAAAGTGACGCCAGTACATTCAGCACCGGCGAGTGCGCGTGAAGCAAGTCTGGCTTCTCGATTTTAGCCACCTCTTCAATCCGCTTGGCCAGCAGCCTTGTGAGTCGGAATTCAGTCGTAAGTGCTGTCAATCCTGAACGCAATCGCCCGGTGCGGTAAAATCGAAATCCGCCGATTTCCTCCATTTGCTGAGATGGTCCTTCCCAACTCGCTTCGTGCTTGGGGGACGTCAATGCAACCGGCACCCATCCTCTCTTCCTGTGTTCTTCTAGAATGCTCAATGTTCGGAAAGTGTATCCGCTGTGCAGAGGGAGGCTGTGGTCCAGGATGTGCAGGACCTTCAATTGTGCCAAGTCTCTATCATCCTCACCGTAGGGGCCCATTACTGCGACTTGCTCGGGACCGTTGAAAGGGCTCGAGCCTTTTAATCCGAGAGATGAACTTGTCATGGTCACCGAATCTAACCCTTATATGAGAGCGAAACTTCAGGCTGGCGCTTAAAGTGAGGCGACGCCTGAGGCTCCGTGAACCCTTCTTGCATCTATCGCAGTGCGGCCGTCTCCGTCTTCGAACTTCTCGTCGAGGATACTTAGTCCCGTGTTATCTGGTCACTTTTCCTCTTTGTTCTCTTTCAACGCACTTGGCGCCGGCGATTGGGGACTTCCGACCGCAACCTTTAATGAACCATCAATCGCATCTTGATAGACGATATAAATGTTTCCTCGGCGGTCGATGGCAATGTCCTCATAACGGTGCGCGCGGGTGCCCGCGCCCGATATCACTTGAATTCTCCAATCATTTCCGTCCCGATAGGCATGTTTCACGGTGCCGCCATCCTCGTACACAACATGAGGATTCCCCTGCGGATCGAGCGCCTGACGAGTTCGGTAACCAGACCAACCACCGGTTAACGTCACTTGTTCAATCGTGTCGAGCTTCCAGGCGCCATCTTTCTCCCAGGCATACTTAACCGCTTCTCCATTTTCGTAACTGATCTGCGCTTTTCCATCATGATTCAATAGGAGTGAATTGCCCATTCCCCCGGAAGGTCCATTCGGACTTATGTCCGGAGAGTCGACAACCGATCGATGCCAGTCTTTGCCGTCCCAATATGCATATTTGATCTCACCTTTTAAGAATGAGTCGTAGGTGACATGTGGATTTCCCTGAGCGTCGAGTACCAGGCAGTTCCACTTACCTGTCTGCCCTTCGTAATCGACGGTACGAGCCAGCCACGCCCCCTTGTCCAAGGTAGCGTATTTGAGGTGAAGAAAATACCCGCCTTGGGGCCCCCCGTACTGATACCAAATGACATGGGGTGCACCATCCGCAGTGATGGCCAACGAGCAAGTGTATTCAATCAATCCAGACTGCGGGTCGATCTGTTGGATACTCCACCCATGGTTTTCGAAGGACGCGTATTTCAATACACCGGGCGTAAAGCAAATATGTGGGTTCCCTATGTGATCAAGGGCTACGCTGGTGGGTACTTCCGCGTATCCACCACCTGGCGCCAGCTGCATGGTGAACCACTTAGAAGAATTGGCGGAACGAAAGGCGTATTTCACAGCTCCGGAAAAGTAGCTAATGTGCAGGTTCTGGTCGTTATCTACGGCGATGGAATTCTGCACTCCATAGGTGTCCACTGTCTCGGTCGTCCACTTCCACGTCTGCCCGAAACCGGAACCGGGAGTGAAAATCAGAAACATAGAAACAAGCAAGATCTTACTCTTCGAAGAGCCGAGACTTTCGGTCCTGGAAACTGTCAAACTCATCTCACTACTCCCTCTTCTTGCGTCCAAGAGTGACCCACGGCGGCAAAACCTGGGGGAGGCGAATAGGCAACCGTGCTCACCCAACGGGCGCCTCCACTAAACCCGCTACGGCAGGCTTTTCCACTTGTTCCGCCGTGAGGGCGGACATTTCTTGTTTATATAGAATTCTCAGGAGAGCTGCGGACGCCACCAACTGAAACCAGAGATCAAAGTAAGCTCTTGGCAGAAATGCTCCGCTGACGACATAGTCCAGCGGGCAAATCTGGAGCATATTCGAATAGTTAACGACCCAGGTGAAGGCTGGCTGCCCACGGACGCGCCTGCGCATGCTCCGCAACCCATAGAGAGTGCTTCCCAGCACGAGCAAGAAGATTCCCAGCCCCACAAATCCTTGTTCACCAAGGGTCTGAAAATAGATGCTGTGCGGTCCCGCAAAGGAGTACTGAGGTGTGAAGCGCGCTTCCAACTGCGGTGTGAAGGTTTCAAATCCTCCGCCCATTATCGGATATTGCGATGCAAACACCCAGGCGAACTCCCAGGCATGCAGGCGTCCCTCTGCTGACTGATCCAGCTCCCCGTGCACAAAGTTGCCCATGCGATCCATCCACGCAGGGGGCGCAAATGTTAAGATGAGGACAGCGAAAACGCCTAAAATGGCGCCGGCTAGCCTCTTATATACTAGGACGTCACGCATTGGTGGCTCTAGGCGTGTGCCCGGATTTGGTGAGCGGCTCACCCAAAACGGCAGCTGCGCCAAGGTATGTGACTGTCGAATCTTGGGCACCGGAGGAGAGGAACAGTTGGTTCAATCTGAAAGCAAACATTGAAAGAGACCGTTCGTTGCCCACCTGGGAGCGCCGCAAGTGATAGCAGTTATCTCCAGGCTCATTGACGCCCTCGACGGTTGTGGCTGCAGAACGATAGCCGTTGCGTACCAGAAACGGAAGGGCCGCAGTTCCGCAGTCTGCTGGCTTGCCGAAAGGATACGCAAAATGCACGGCTGGGCTGCCAATGCGATTTTCTAGTACCTGTTTGGACTCACCCAGTTCACTTTTCAATTGAGATTCCGTTAGCTGGCTGACCGCAGGATGGGTCATGGTATGCGATCCGAAAGTTATGCCCTCGCGACTCATGGTCCGAATCTGTTCCCAAGTCAGCATCCTATCTCTAAGTTCGTCCTCCGGCAGTATGATCTGCTCCTCGAACGCCGCGCAGTATTCCCTGCGCCGATCGTCAGGAAGAGTGCGCAAGTATTGGATGATTTCCGCAGCCGTCTCCAGCCGAGCCTTCAACGAGACGAGCTGGAAGTGCCGGGGACGATCTAGAAGGATTTCTAAATTGTCCTTGGGAAAGACCTTCAGAGCCAAAAAAACTCGGTCATACCAAGGAACTTGGCCCGTCTCGATGGAAACTGAAGGCAGAAAAATCGTCGCTGGAATCTGATATTTCCGGAGGACAGGCAGCGCATGGCTATACAAATCGCGGTACCCATCGTCGAAAGTAACGGTGACGGCGTCACCTCTTTGGGAGGGTTTCTCCATTTCCTCGCAGAGATCATCGAGGGATAGAATTCGATACCGCCGTCGAACATATCGCATCTGGGCCTCAAACAAGGCGGGGGAAAGCTCGCTGAACAACGGGATCCCATTCATCCCGATTCTGTGATAGCACAAGACTAGAAACTTTGGATTTGCATCTCTGCGTGAGAGCAGCAACCTTCCACGGTTGCTTTCCTTAAGTTCAAAATAGCGAGAAAAAACCTGTAGAATCCGAAACATTCCAGTATGAAAGAGAACCGTGGCCACCGCATCACGCCATCTAAGGCGGTGACTAGCTTCGTCGCTGTCTGCGCTCTGTTGGCGGGTCAAGGCAGCACTTGTTTGGGACTTAGCCAACAATGGAAACCTCTCGAACGGGTTTCAGGTGTTCCCGGTGCCACAGTTCAAGTGCCACGAGGTACCAGACGATTTCACCGTAAAAGCCTGCGTTTCCTTGCTTGTGCAACCCAATCAATTTGTCCAGGAATTCCCGTCGAAAATAACCCCGCTGCTGTGTGCGAGGGTCACCCAATACATCTTGTACAAGGGCCTTCAGCGCGCCGTCGTGCAAGAACCATTCTCCCAGAGGAACTCCAAATCCATGTTTCTTCTTGTATAGGACTTGGTCCGGAAGAATTCCCTTCATCGCTTGCTTGAAAATATAGCGTTTCTCCATCCCTTTCAGCTTAAGGTTGGTTGGAATTCGGCCCGAGAATTCGACGAGCCGCGTATCCAGAAGGGGATAGCGAACACGGATTCCGGCCATTTCGGCCGTACCGCTTACTTTGCGCAAGTCATTGTCAGCCAGAGTCATCTTTACATCCATGTACAGCAGCCGATTCAATTCGCTCGAGGCGTTAGCGGACCGAAAATGTTCTTCCGCTAGGAACAGAAAATCGGACTCTGAGGACTGTCTCGCGAAATCAGGCTCGAAAACCTCTTGCGCCCCCATGTTCAGAAAGAAATTGTAGGACAGAATTCTTCGTGGGTTGGCGATCTGCGCGCGCCGGATGTAGCGTCGCGGCAGGCTCAACTTCCCATCCGTGTCAGGCAGCAGACGCACAGCCGGTTCAATCAGGGCTCGTCGCATCCACTCCGGCACGGAGTGGTACAGCGCAAATCTCTTGTCGGTGGCGTATCTCGCGTTTCCGCCGAATAATTCATCTCCTCCGTCGCCAGCGAACAAGGTGTCCATTCCGTGCTCACGAGCGAGGAGTGCGCAGTGGTAGGAGGCAATCGCAGAGGAGTTGGCAAATGGCTCATCGTAGTAGCGTATTAGCTTCGGAATGGCAGTGACGGCATCTTCGGGAGTCAAGCAGCGCTCATAGTGACGCGTTTCGAATCGCTTCGCAATCGTGCGCGCAAATTCGATTTCGTTGTAACCCTTAACTGGGAATGATATGGAGAATGTCTTGGCGGGCTTGACGCGCTCGGACATGAACGCCGTTATACTGCTGCTGTCCGTCCCACCGCTCAGATAGCACCCCGTCTTTTCAGGAGCGCAGTCTTTCAGATGCCGATGAACGGCGCCGCGCATTTCTTCTCGCAATTCCCGCGACCAATATTGCTCGTCACGGCCCATGTCCTCGCTGTAGGCGAGATCCCAGTAACGCTTGGTCTGGACCTCACCGCCCCGGAAAGTCAAGAGAAAACCAGGGCTAAGCCTCGCAATCCCGCGGAAAATTGAAAGTGGGGCAGGGACGACACTGAAAAGCAGAAATTGAGTGATGGCTTCGGGATTGATTTCGGCTGGCGAGTCCTGGCCGGCTCTCACTGCTCCGGCGCGTGACGCAAATAGCAAACGTTCCCGGTCGCGTTTCCAGTAAAGGGTCTTGAATCCGAAACGATCGACAGCAAGCAAGAGTTGCTGCAGCGTTTCGTCCCAGATCGCGACGGCGAAGGAGCCCTGCAGATGTTCTACGAATTTCGGTCCGCGAAGGATGTACAAATTCGCGACCGCTTCGGCAAGCGACAGTTGGCCACGGGGCAGTCCTTCTCCCTCAAGAAGCGCTGAGAGCTCATCGGAGTTATAAAGATCAGCGTCCAAGGCGATTCTTACACCCCGAACCTTGCCAGTTTGTTGATGGGGCCAGCGTCGGCTCACCCCTAGTGCAATGGAATTCTCCAACAGCCTTTCGCAACCCGATTCTTCCGGCAACGAGCACGCCGCCAGCATCTCGTCAAGGTTTGCTCGAGGAAGCTCGACACCAGGCTGGCAGAGGCCGCAAATCCCGCTCATCGGAGCGCCCCAGGTGCAAAACCTTTTTGCCACTTGCGGAACATCAGCGCGGACCAAAGATAGGCTGAGCGATCAAAAGTTCCACGCTGGTGCTCTGTCCAAATTCTTTCCAAATACTTTGGATCGAGGATTCCATCCTTTACACCGAAGATAGCCTCGCGCGCCATTTCCTTCAATTCATCCCGAAACCAGTGTGCCAGGGGAACTGCAAAACCCTGCTTACTGCGGTAGAGAATGTCACGTGAAAGTTTTGGCTCCATGGCTTTCTTAAAGATGTATTTCCCCTCACGGCCCCGCAGTTTCAGGGATGCGGGCATTCGAGCAGCCATCTCCATCAATCGATGATCGAGTAGCGGAGCCCGCACTTCGAGTGATACGGCCATACTTGCGCGGTCAACTTTCGTCAAGATGTCGTCCGGCAGGTATGTCTTGATGTCAACGTACTGTATTCGCGAAAGGGGATCTTCAGTATCGGCGCGGTCGTAGTGATGTCGCAGGACTTCAATGGAGTCATAGCCTGCTAACTGATTCTCGAAGTCCTTCTGGAAGAGCTTGGACTTCTCTCCGGGACGAAAAATGGATATCGAATTGAAATAACCTTCCAGCGGATTGCGCGAGAGACTCTGGAATGTAGCCTTGGCACGAAATATCCGCGGCGCCCAAGCCAACGCGGGATACCAGCGGCCTAAAGGTCCAAAGATGCTGGACCGGATTCCTGCAGGCACGCGTGCGCGCACTCGGTTTTCCATCACATCAAACTGATACCGCCGGTATCCAGCGAAGTTTTCGTCGCCTCCGTCTCCCCCCAGCGCAACCGTTACGTACTTCCGGGCTATGCCGGACACATAGTAGGTTGGAATCGCAGAAGAATCTGCAAATGGCTCATCGTAGTGCCACGCCAATTTGTCTACAACAGCCAACGCATCCGGTTGGACGACCTGCTCGTGGTGCTGCGTATGGAACTGTTCGGCAACCTGCCGTGCATACTTGGATTCGTCGAATTGGGGCACATCAAAACCAATCGAACAAGTGGTCACTGGCTGGCTCATCAGGCGCGCCATCGTAGCCACCACCGCAGAGGAATCGAGGCCTCCACTGAGAAAAGCACCCAGCGGCACATCACTCATCAAGCGTATCCGGGTTGCTTCGCACAGCTCATGGCGTAGACGCTCGCACCAATCATCTTCGCTTAGGTCTTCGGTCTCTCCAAAAGACAATTTCCAGTAGGACTTTTCAGAAACAGAGCCATCCCTCGACACGGTGATGTAGTGCCCGGGGAGAACTTTCCTCACGCTGCGGTATATGGTCTTTGGCGCTGGGATATATCCAAACGAGAAGTAATCGGACAGGGCTTGAGGATCCATGTCGCGCGCCAGGTCATCGCCCGCTAACAAGACCTTCAACTCAGATCCGAAAAGGACGCGCTTGCTATCGGCTGAATAAAATAGCGGCTTCTTTCCGACACGATCGCGCGCCATTAGGAGTTTCCGCTGATGGGAATCCCAGATAATGACTGCAAACATTCCCCGCAACCTGGCGAAGCAATCCTCGCCATACTCTTCGTAGAGATGCACGATGGTCTCAGTGTCCGACCGTGTCGCCAGCGTGTGCCCCTTCTCGAGCATCTCCTTGCGCAACTCAGGATAGTTGTAGATTTCTCCATTCAGCATCACCCAGATGCTGCCATCTTCATTCGAAATAGGCTGGTGGCCCCCCGAAAGGTCGATGATGCTGAGGCGTCGGAACCCCAGCCCAATCCCCGGTCCCACAAAAATGCCTTCATCATCCGGTCCGCGGTGAACGATGGTCTCGTTCATGCGGTGCACCAGATCCTTCGAGATTTCCGTCGACCGCTGGTATTCAAATACCCCGGTAAGTCCACACATGAAGCTTATCCCTGCTGCGCGGTCAAAACACCGCGCTTGCTTGCGAGTTCGACGTAGAGACTACGGTAGGTCTCGATCATGCCTTCCAAGCTGAAATGCTCGACGGCGCGCTGTCGTGCAGCTTGGCCAATCTCCTGACGACGGTTAGCGTCACGACCCGCCCGCTCTAGAATCGCAGCAAGAGCCATCACATCTCGTGGCTCGAAAAGCCATCCGGATCGTTCGTCTTCGACCAGTTCGGGATTCCCACCGACTCGTGTCGCGACCACCGGCAAGCTCGAAGCCATGGCTTCCAAGAGTGTGTTCGACATACCCTCGCTGAGAGATGGCAGCACGAATACATCCATGGCGTTTAGCAATGCCGCGACATCAGAAACCGCCCCCGCGAAGACCACTCGTCCGGCCAGTCTTGGCGATCGAGCAACAAATTCCTTGTGTTTGGCCAGCTCAGGTCCCGAGCCTGCCAGAAGCACGCGAACGGGTAGCCCTCGGCTAATCAAGATCTCCGCGGCTCGCAGCAGTGTCAGGTGATCTTTTATCGGCACCAAGCGGCCGACTGCCCCGATTACCAAGCTTCCGTCGCCTAAGCCGAGCCCTTGGCGAATCTGTTCGCCTTCGCCGGGGCGCTGGACAAAGCGCGAGGTGTCAACACCGTTTGGCAGCACTCGGATTCGTGGCATGGGAAGCCAGGCTTGCCGCGCATGGTAGGTCCGCAGCTCTTCCGTGACGGTGAAAACCGCGTCGGCAAACGCGTAAGCGAAGCGGCGCAAAATCCGTCGCCGCTTTGGCAGGCCTTCCAGCATGTCCACCTCGTAGCCGTGCTCACTATGAATCGCCACCGGGACCCGAGACATGCGCGCCGCAGGCATTGCTTCGATCGCACCCCAGTTCCGTGAATGCACTATATCTGGACGGAAATCTCGCATAATCCGTGCCAGACGGCCAAGGAGAAACTGGAAACCTGAATTCAATCGGCCTGCAACATAAAGTGGCCCCTCGAATCCCTCGGACCTCGCAAAACTCTCATCGTATCCACGAATGGTGCAGATTCGATGTTCGAAGCACTCGCGGCCCAGCCCACGTATGACTTTCAAAATCCCGACTTCTGTGCCTCCCACCCCCATCCGATCAATAACATGCAACACCCGCAGGCGCGCTCGGCCGGATGGCCTGCCGGTTCGTGCGCGCGGGGTTCGGCGCGAGTCATCCTCCGGCGTTTGTCGAGGGTTAACCAGTTCCGGCGGTTCGACAGCACATGGGGGTGCGCTGTTCTCTAAGGAGATTTGTTGTGAAGTGGCCTTTAATTTGTACATGTCGCTGCTCTACCTGGTAGTCGCCAGGCAGGAACCCGCCGCCTGCAGCAAGAGTTGCTCCAGGTGATTCAGGTTCTCATGCCAACTAAAGTTCTTGCGCACAAAATCAGCGCCGTTGCTGAACCGGCAACAGAGTGCCGGGTCTTCGAGGAGAGCCATAACCGCAGCTGCAAAGTCTTTCGCCGTGTCAGCCACTAATAACGTCTCCCCGTGCTTTGCACCAATAGCCGCCGCAGGTCCTGAAGTAGAAACAATTGGTTTCGACGCCGCTAGTGCTTCCAGCAACTTGTTCTGGATGCCCTGAGCAATGCGAAACGGCGCAACAACGGCGGCGCAGCTCGCCAAATACACCTCGACGTCGGGCACGGTGCCCGTCACAACGACGCCTGGCGTCCTTTCCAGCTTACGAACCCGGTTGCTGGGATTACGGCCCACGATCAAAAAACTCAGTTCCGGATGACGCTCGCGAATTCGCGGCAGGATCTCCTCCGCGAAATACTCTACGGCATCGATATTTGGAAGGTAGTCCATCGTGCCCACAAAAAGGGCGAAGGGCTGCAGGGCTCGAATTGCTTCAGGAACTTTCACGTCTTGCGCAGCGGGAATCTCCACACCGTTGCTCACAACTTCAACCGGTGGTATTCCTTCTCCGCGCAACAGTGCGGCCTCCTGCCGCGTGGTGACCATTGTTGAGGAACTCACACGCGCCCATCTTTCTTCGTACGCCGCGAGCGTCCTGGCTTCGCGGGCATAAACCCACGATAAAGGAGGCCGTGATCTCTTCGCGTACTGGCTCCATTTCGCGGAATCAATGTCCACGAAGTCCATAACTACCGGCGTGGTCCGGGGCCAGGGAACGTACTGCGCCATGGATGAGCAATAGACAAAGATTACATCGTAGTTTTCTGCGGCAAGGGTGCGAAGCACCTCGGCTTGAAACTTGCTCGAAAAAAAGAAACCACACGAGAGCGGTTCCCTTCTCAAAAAGCTTCGCGCTGCCCCTGCCACTTTCTTCATTGGAGAACGCGTCTCGACATAGATGCGCCGGCAATAGTCCCTCAGCGCTGTTTGCTGACCGGCTTCTGCTTCGGAATCCGCGAAGCAATACAGGTCTACCGTGTGACGTGCTCCCAGGAACTTTAGCTCGTGAAAAGCACGTATTTTCTCGCCCTTATCCGGTGGATACGGAATTCGGTGCGCAAGAAACAAGATCTTCATGGGAACAACCGGACGGCGGATGGCCCCAGCCACTTGGTCACTGAGAAAGGAAGACTTTGCCATATACGAATGGCCATCTCGAACTTCGGATTTACTGGAGAAAAATTGGGAACTGTTTTGCGCTTCACCAGGAAAACTTGGTAGGCAAGTTGTTCGGCATTCATGTTCCACTGAGACTTGAACGCAAACGCTCCCGTACCTTTTTTGCTCCGCCCAAAATCAAACGTTTGAAAGCCTTGCTCCCCGGCCCACTTGATCAGTTCCCAATACATGAAGTTACTGGCGGCCAAGCGGGTGGCGTCGGGCGTTGCGCCGGCATAATACGGAAGAATCGTGTCGCGGAAAAAGAAGGAGAGTACTCCCGTCACAGCGCGCGTCCCATCGTAGACCAGCATGAGCTGCGTGTGATCGGGGAATTCCTCAACGATATTCCTGAATAGCGCGGGAGGGAAAACTGGCGTGCCTAGCCGGTGCATGCTCTGCGCAAAAAGGTCATAAAATAAAGTCATCTGGTCCACGCCACGCTGTACCCGTAAGCCTCCCTTTTCCGCCTTGCGGATCATGTAGCGAGTGTCTTTAGGCAGGCGTTTCAGATTTGAGGCTGCGTCAGGAAAAAGCGGAGCGTTGAAAGTTACGTAGAGCTGGTTTGCGTGAAAACCTTCAAGAAGCTCCCGTTCTCGATGGCGAAGTTCGAGATATCCGGCCGAAGCCGACTGCGCCAGCCGTTTGGCGTGATCGAGAAGTGCTTGTTCGGATTCTGGATCATCGGCCACCATTCCGCCGTAGGCAGCCAGCGGAATGGAAATGAAGCATCGTCCTATAAGCCAGTTGGAACATTCGAAAATCGGAGCGATACCGGTGATTTTACCGTCGCGTTCGCAATAGAAGTAGCGCGCTTTGTGACCAAAGGTTTTTTCGATGATTCGCTTCCAGCCACTCAAATGAAAGAAACTGGCACGCGGATGTTGCAATACAAAACGATCCCACGGGCTCTCCTGGCCTGACTCGAATGGCTTCACCTTGAGGAGCGTCGCCGACGGAGTTGACACCTCGCATTGTGTATTAGTCTCTATCATTACCTGACCTGGATCCCAGCTCCGTTTTCGCGAGCATCTCAGATGAACCTGAGACCTCAGACTTTTCGAACAGCCACTGTTCGCTCGCCTCGAGGTAGTTCGCAAGCTGTTTCCGTTGCACCTCCGAAGGTTCGCGGAATCCTCGAATGATTTTGCTCAAGATCGTTTCGTCCATGCCGATCGTCCTCGCTAGCTGGTTCTGATGGATCCCTTTACGAAAGATTTGTAGCTTAATGTTTGCGTACATGACCCCTTCCGGCTACCTCCTTCCCTCTTTGTTGCCCCCTGAAACGGACTCTCTTTGCTCGTATATGACTCGAAGACGTAGGCTGCTCGCCCGGACGGGCCGTTGCTCGCGGCTTTAGTTGGAAACCCCGTAATACTCGTAGTCAGTCCCAGGACTGCTCGGAAGACCGTTAAACACAATGCCTAGCAATTTTCTCTTGTCGATTCGGCTGACACACTTCTGGGCTATTTCACGAGCTGTTGACAACGCTTTTACAACCATCAAGACGCCGTCGCACCCAGCACTGATTAATTCCGCGTCCGAGAGCGAATGAATCGGCGGCGCATCCACAATGACGATGCCGTATGACTGACTCGCCCAGGCGATAAATTCGGGCCAGAGATGGCTAGCAAAAAGTTCGGAAGGCTGGCCGTTCAGCAATCCTGCTCCAAGGACGAATAGATTTTCGTGCTCCGTAGGCAGCACGGCCTTATCGGCGGAAACCTTCCCCCCTAAAAAATCCGACAATCCCGGACCCTCGGGGATCTTCAGCAACCGGCTCAGCCCTCTCGACCGCAAATCTCCATCGACCAGAAGAATTCGCAAATTGCGAAGCTTTGCGCACGATACTGCGAGGTTCAGCGAAGTTAACGTCTTCCCCTCGGACGCAACCGAGCTGGTGAGCATGAGCGACCGTATCCCCTTCGCTCCCTGCAGCTTCATGACTCGCGTCCGGAGCGATCCATACGCCTCTACCGCCGAAGGGGGCAAGGGAACATCAGTATGGCTAGTCTTGAGTAACGCCCGGCCCGGCTTCTCCGCTGGGATCTCCAATTTAGTTTCCGGCTCAGCTTCGCCGGTGGGCGTCACCTCGCTTTGCTTAATCGCGTCGATCACCGACACCACGTCTAGCCGGCCGTTTTCGCGAAGTTGAGGAGCCCACTGCTGGGCCTTCTGGGTATCATCAAAGAACTTACTCATTCATTACTCCCAAGTGGATGTCCGCTTCCGTTTCATTGCTCCGATGAGTAGATCCAAAGCCGACTCGACAACTTCCAAATCCGCTTCGCGGTGGGCTGCCTTTGGACGTTCTTCCACGTGCTCGACACTCAACTGCAGTTGCGTTGCTGATTCCTCGATGGCCTCCGGTTGAATGACCTTCTGTTGGGCATTAAATCCAATCACCAGTGCACTATCACAGACCTGATTGATCAGCCGAGGAACCCCATGCGAATACAAATGCAGCAGCTCGATCGACTTCTCGCTGAACGGTGATGGCCCGGCCAATCCGCCGGCTTGGAGACGCTCCGCGACATAGCTGTGAGTTTCGGCCAAGCTCAGTGGCCGTAGCGCACAGTATTGCGTAATCCGTTGCTGTAAGGCCCTTAGTTCAGGTCGTTGCAGGAAGGGAGTCAACTCCGGCTGGCCGCACAGAATCACCTGTAGAAGCTTTTCCCGATAGGTATCGGCATTGCTCAGGAGGCGAATCTCCTCGAGCAGTTCCATGGTCAACAAGTGAGCCTCATCGACAATTAAAATAGAGGTCCCCCCCTGTTTTTGTTTCTGCAAAAACATGTTGTAAAGAGCCGTGAGCCGTGCCGGCTTGCTGCTCGACGTACAGGTCACTTCAAATTCGGTTATCAAGGTTTCAAGGAATTCCTCGCGGGTGAGCACGGGGTTCAGCACAAACGCCGATGCCAGCGGAGCGTTGTTGCTATTTAGACGCGAAAGGATTTGCATCGCTGCATGCAGCAGCGTAGTCTTGCCCGTCCCAATAGGGCCGTTAACTACCACAAACCCTTTTCTTCGAATGATGGACTGTACCACCGTCTCAAGCGCCACTCGGTATGGTTGGGCTAAATGCAGAAACCGAGGATCCGGAGTCAGGCTAAAGGGCTCTTCGCGCAGTCCGTAGTATTTTAGGTACATTAAGTTAAGCCTATCTTCCGTGTGACAACGGAAATCAACAGTCCCAGCCCGCCGGAAAGGGATGCCGTGAAAATTAATGCCAATGCAAATCGAATTCTCCGAGACCGCACCTCAAGTGCCGTGTACATCTGAGGAATTCCCGCCAGCACCGGAATTCCCAGAAGCTCTGTCGCTTCGTGTTCGCTTCTAACCGACAGATCCATCGTTTCGATCGCGATTGCCAACCCAACCCCTCCGAGGAGACCGAGCACCAAGCCGGCCAACCCGAGGAGCACACGGTTTGGCCCAGAAGGCCGATCCGGAATAGGGGCGGAGTCGAGAATTACAAATCGTTCTCCCTTTTGGCGGATTTCGAGCTCGCTCGCCATTTGGGCGGATAACTTCTTGTCCAAAAGGCTCTGGTAGTGAGACCGCAAGGAGTCATAGTCCCGCATCAAACCGGCTATTTGCTGCTCGAAGATAGGCACTCGCTCAAGCTTTGATACGTGGAAATCAATCTGTTGCTGCAACGGGCCTTGAAGCTTTGTCTGTTCGTCGATTTCCTGGCTTAGTTTCGCCAGTTGTGCTTCGATCACCGGGTTCCTCGTGCTCGGCGATGGCGCGATGACTTCCGTTTGAACCGGAGTTGGTTCCTTCGCTTTGGTGGCAGCTTCTTTCTTTTTCAATCGATCTAAATCCGCTTGTGCCTTGCGAACATCCGGGAAGTTGGGGCCGTATTGCGATCGCAACTCCGCCAGGTGCGCCTCCAATTTTTCAATCTGGCTCTGAAGCGGTGAAGCACTCCTGGTGTTGCCTCCGTCCACCTCAATAGTCGGGTGGTTCGTGTTCATCATGGCCTCGAGCATGATCTTGTCCTGCTTGGCCTGGCGAACACGATCTTCGCTCGCCGCCAACTGCGTCCGCAGGTTGTTTAGAGCTTCCAGGTGAAACTGCTTGGACTCCGGCAGATCCATGACGTTAGTGGTCTTGATGCCCTGAAGTTGCTGCTCTTTGGCCTCTAGCTTACTCTTTGTTAGTTGCAGCTCGTTGTCTAAGAATTCCGCTGTGCCGGAAAATTGCTCCTGCCTTGCCTGCAAGTTTTCGCTGATGAACGTGTCGGCTAGTTGGTTGGCGATCTGGGAGACTTCCTTCGGATTTTCACCCTGATAGGCGATTTTGAATGAACTAAAGTGCCCCGCCACGTCAACGGAAGTCGACTTCTGGATTTTCTGGATTAGCTCGTCCTCGCTAACCTTGCCTCGAAGCTCGCGAAAAAGCCCATTCTTCTCGATCATGTTCTTCAGCCGGGTCGGGGACATCACCTGCTGTTGAATCGTTGAGAGTCTGTCCTGGAGGCTAGTGCTGACCGTGCTTTGCACATAAGAAGAGGGAACCTGCTGGGCATCAACCAGGATCACAGTTTGGGAGCGGTATATGTCTGGCAGTCGACGAGCGAACACAGCGGCACAACAGAAGAATCCTATGGCCACCAAAATTACGACAGACTTGCGGCGCCGTAAGATGTCTAGATAATGGTAGAATTCCTCAAATCCCCCGTTCGTGGGGCCGGGAAGAACCGGTTGGGTTGCGCTCACTCCATCTCCTCCAGTCAGCCACTGTGCAACAATTTGTGTACAGCCTATATCTACAGCAATCTGTATACCGAAAAATAGTCATCGAACAGGACTCCGCATCTAGCTCATAACGAACAGTTTACAAGCCATGGGGCGGTGACAGCTCTTTCTTTGCTCACACTTTCCGCTTTCTCAATGGAAAAACAGTTCCACTTAGCCAATCTGTGCCTTCCTCTACACTTGCAAGTTTAGCATGACTCATCGGAGAGAGTACTCCTAAGTGTCTTATTTTACAATAACCTGGCCAGCCTAGGTTCAACCGGAGAGGAATGACCCAGGTAAATCAGCAGGCCATGTGCCAAGATGTTCTTTACACTAAGGCACAGCAGGAGTCCATGGCCCGTAGAGCTTTAGTGTTGTAGCGTGGCTGGAGGGGTCCAGGTGATACCTACTGTGGCCAAAGTTGTGTGGCCACTCTGTAAATAAACAGCATCTCCCGTTCCTGTTTGTTTGATGTAGGATATGCCCCCAGTCAAACTTAGAGCGCGAGTGAGCCCCAAGCTTACTAGCTCTGTCGCATACGTGCCGGATGGGCCAGGAGTCGGACTACTCGCAGTTCGGAAGTACGCCGCCGATGTGCTAGTCGAAACTCGTGGGCTCCAGCGAATCGTATGGACCAAGTCAGCTCGGTCTGTACTTCCGGACGTAATGTACCCGTTGAACTGATGCCCGCGGTGGTAGTTGAACGCAAAATCCATTCTTTGAAACGATTTGGTGATTCCGGCACTCGCAGCTAAGCCTAATTGACTGTCGATACCGGTGTTACTCACCAGACCTAAACCTAAGTTTAGCCGCCAACTTGCGCCGATTTGTTTGCCATACGTCATAAGGACGTCCTGGAGCACACTATTGGATTGAGGCCCTGCTACAGTGGACGTGTTCTCGTAAGAGTCGTATTGCCCCATGTAAGTTATTCCGACAGTCTGCGTGGCGCTTAGCTCGTGAGAAACGGCCACTTGTCCTCCCCCGTTAAGAGCGTTGAGGTTTTGCATGCTATTAACCACGCCAGTGGAATTTTGATAGCCAAAAGTGGGCGTAAAACTTACCGTTGTAACTGGGCTCCAAAGGTATGTAAATGTGGCTCCAACAGAGTTGGAGATAACAGTTCCCGGGCCGTTGAGAAAGTTATTCTGCGCCACGGTCCCCAGCGAGTAGTCGACGCCGAGCGACAACCCCGAATAATACCGCTGATTACCGTAATAGCTGAATCGGTCCGAAATCTGAAGACTTAACCTCGGACTCAACTGAAAATTGGTATCTAATCCAGCGCTCTGGTTTAGCGCGTTTGTATAAACATGCCCTTCAGAGATGAACAGGCTGGGCGCGTACTGTACCGTCAGTTGAGTTCTTCGGGAAGCTCCAAATGCATGACTCAGCACAATCATGGTCGACAGTTGGCTCCCGCTCAAGTCCTGGCTCGCGGGCTGCGTACCGGGATTGTCCAAGGTGGTGTTGGTGAAGTATTGCAGAAAGGTCGCTGACCGTACCGAGAGCCAACCCCATTGCAGGGGGCCGCTTTCTCGGGCTAACGGACTTGCGCTGTTAAGCGCTTGAGCGAATAAGCCCTGTGTTGCGGCAGGATTCGGCTCGCTCTGCGTTGCGCCAGCTTCGGTCCCCGAAGTTTGCGTCTGCGTGGGTGGGCTAGCTGAACCTGGATCCTGCGTCGAACTGAAATCGCGCGACTGCTGAGAGAACGCGAGGGGGGGAGCCAGCAGGACTACGGCCAGCAACAATTCACTCGCATGCCGACTTCTTTCGCTGACCATGTTCGTTACCTCTTCGTTTCTCGAATGGCTCCCTCGAGCTGCTATGGCACGACGATCACATCTCCGGGTTGGAGTAGGATGTCCTCCTTTACCTTGCCCTTTAGAGCTTTCTTGTACTGAAAGGGAATGCGAACCTGCTTGTTATTCTCAGTTCGCAGAATATAGATCGAATCGGCCTTGGCGAATAGGCTGACTCCGCCAGAAGCGGCCAAAAGTTGCAGTATAGTCTCCCCACCGTCCAAAGGAACAGCTCCCTGCTTACCCACATTGCCGACTAGGTAGACTTTACGGCTTCGAATGCCCTGAACTATTACCGTAACCTGAGGCTCGCTCAGGAAGGGCTTGAACTTGTCGATCAGGATTTGTTGCAACTCAACTGGTTTCAGACCCACAACATGAAGATCGTTTATGAGTGGCAGCGTGATCACTCCGTCGGGACGCACAACCACGGTCATCGATAACTCCGGCTCCTTCCACACGGAGATCATCAGTTGATCGGCCAGTCCGATGCGATAAGCGTCAGAGTCTACCCCTTGGCTGATCTCTGGCGTGACTGATTTTGCCTCACCTGGGGCCTGTTTCTTGTCCTGTGAGCCTTCTGTTGCCTTAGAAGAGCCACCGTTAGAAGAAGTCGCTTGGGCAACAGCCCTCTGCGCAAAAGCGGCTAGCCCTACGCCGACGACGGCTACTAGAAGAAGTCTTATCCTCAGACCGGTCTTCCAGCCGCTTAATGGGACTCCATTTATCAGCGTCAAGGTCGTTTCCTCGTATGGGCTATCTTATACTCACTGGCCGTTCTTAACAGTGAGAAAATCCCTCTAAGGGGCGAATCGCGCCACTAAGGACCCTCAGTCGATGGGAGTAATCAGCCCAAAAGCTATTGCGCAACCCTTCTTAAGTCGATCGCGAGCAAAAATCAGTTAAAAAAACGCCTCGAAATAGTGAGCGAGCAGTGGTAGTGAGCGAGCAGTGGTAGCGCCCGACCGAACGTCGAAAGTTTCCCGGCCACGTGTTGATACGTCCGGAAATCCAGCGTGGCTTTATGTCTTCAGAGAGCCGCGCCCATCCTGCGTCGTCGCGGGTGGCTCCCTATTCTTCCCGTGCGGACGCCTCAGCTCGATTCCAAGTTTGCCCTTTCGATTCGGCCGTCTGGTGCCCCTTCCTGCTTCTGGACAACAGGCTCTCCACAGCCCTGGTCAATCGAAAAACGATGAGCACACCAGCGTAGGCCGTCACCCAGGCTGAAATCAGTAATGTGTCCTTAACGGTCCGCCGATGCTCTCCGCCAGGTTTGCCTACAAGACGCAATTCCGACACAGGCATTCGTTGTGGTTCACTCATTTGGCTCCGCGTCCATAGATCATTACCTTGGCGGTCTCAAAAAGTATCGCCAAGTCCAAGACTATGGACATATGCTTGATATAGAAAAAATCGTATTCCAGTTTCGTCTTTGATTCTTCCACGCTCGCCCCATATTGATACTTGACCTGAGCCCAGCCCGTGATCCCTGGTCGTACTGTATGTCGCAGCTGAAAAAACGGAATGTTCTCCCCGAGTAATTGGCAGAAATGCGGTCGCTCCGGTCGTGGTCCAACCAAGCTCATCTCTCCGCGTAACACGTTGATGATCTGCGGAAGCTCATCGAGCCGGTACTTGCGAATGAAGCGCCCTACCCGGGTGACGCGTTTGTCGTCAATGGCGGCCCAGACTGGACCGCCTTCCTCTGCGCTGTGGCACATCGAGCGGAATTTCATGATCTTGAATGGGCCGCCCTTAAAGCCCGTACGCTCTTGCCGGAATAACACCGGGCCGCCCGACTCCAGCCAAATGGCAATCGCCACCAGTATCATCAAGGGTAATGTCAGAACGAAAGCGACAAGAGCAATGACAATGTCGAAACTGCGCTTCACCGCATAAAGGAATTGAGATTTCCGGAATCCGTCCGACAAGATGAGCCAACTTGGCGAGAGGTGCTCCAAGTGAATTCGTCCCGTCACCTTCTCTATAAAGCTGTGAGCATCTTCCACCTCCACACCGCCAAACTTCAGGTGCAGGAGGTCTGACACGGGCATGTTTCCCCGTCGTTCCTTCAAGGAAAGGATGATGCTGTCTATTCGACGGTCGTGCACAATCGATTGGACTTCTCCCACGGCTCCGATAATCCCTGGATTCACCAGCGACTTACCGATGTTTTCTCCCCGCTCATCCAAGAATCCTTCGACCTTCAGGTTTAGTTCTGGCCGCGAGATGATTTCCCTAACTGCGGAGATTCCTGTCGCGCCGGTGCCGACGACGAGCACCCGCTTCGGACCATACAGGAGTAGGCTCGTTTTGCTCAAAATGGCCCTGGATCCAAGCATCAGTGCGAAAACTGCAGGCCCAGACATCGCTGCGATTCCCCGACCCAGGCTGACGTCCTCATCCCAGTAGTAGATCATCGCCAGCACGAGGCATGCGCTTCCCAGTGCTTGCAGTAATCCCATGAACACTTTGATTCCACTATTAAGATTACTGCGCTCGTATAAATCGCTGTAGTAGACGGCGACTCCAAACACCAAAATAACCAACGCGAACCGCGGGATGATGTGTGGGCCGCTCAGATAATGGGCGATCGCCAGATGGCCACGAAGCCGTAAGCTGATAGCCGCCAAAAGACCTATTACTACCGACGCGGCATCCAGAAACAGCAGTAGGAGCGTGCTTTGCGGAATTCTTTGTGCGCCAAATCTTACCATTGTGGGTTCGCTTGCTTCTTACCAGAGACTTAGGGAGCCGTCGCGTCGCTCTCGTAGCGAAGCTTTTGAATCGACAGTCACGTCTAACCCTGTGATGGTGCTAACCGCTCGGGATCTGAAGTTCAACGCTCCGGTTCCGTGAAAGTTAGGCCAAACACTCGATGAACAGCTCAACCTGAGGCACTTCGACTTCCGACACGCTGACCATGATGCAAACAGAAGGCCGATTACTCTATCTTGTTGAAAAATAACGGATTATCTAAATAAGTGTCCTCCGGAAGGGCTACTTTTGCCCTCCAAACGCCTCAAATGAGGGAAAGGTAGTACCCACAACCGAAATACTTTTCTCAATTTGGAGACTCCCACGTTCTCGGTCGGTCTCAGCAGCCAGTAACTGGAGTCGCAGTGTGTCTAGATCTTAAGATATTGATTCGCAAAGCTTTAGTCGAACTGTCCAGACCTTGGCCAGGTAGGCCATCGCAAGCAATTATTGACACGATCCCGGAAGATCTCTAGCTTTTCCTAGGTTCTCGCTATGGCCGCCGACGTGCTACCGAGGTGGTCTTAGTCGGAAGAGAACTTACGGCCACAGCGCATCGTTTGCGCTAAGATTGTCTCCAAGCGCATTTGAGGGGTGGTGCAAGCTTCGAATATGCCAGAGCGTATCCGCACCGCAGATCCGGAAGCAGACCGTGGGCTCCTCACCGACTTGCTGTCGCAAAATCTAGGCCCCGCTGCTGGAGACCGCAGATATGAATGGCTTTATCTCCAGAACCCCCACGGACGGGCCCGAGCCTGGCTGGCCACCGAGGGCGACACGGAGCGAGGTCTAGGTGCGGCCGCTGCCTTTCCCCGAACATTACTTGTCGGAGGATCGGTTTGCCATGGTTACGTTCTGGGGGACTTTTGCATCGATCAGCACCATCGGAGTCTGGGCCTAGCGCTTCAATTGCAAAGGGCTTGTCTCGAGCAGATCACCTCCACACCTTTGCTGTTCGCCTATGACTTCCCGAGCGACCGCATGATGGCAATTTACCGGCGGATGCGGATTTCTCCTGCCGGTCACATAGTGCGTTGGGCGAAACCGCTTCGCGTTAACCGCAAAATCGCGAACCTCGTCGGGTCTCCCACCCTAGCGGGTTTGCTGGCGGCGCCAGTCAATGAATTACTAGAGTGGAAGGATCTCGCGGCCCTTCCGGGCGGTGGCTGGACGATCGTCGGGCACGATGGGATGTGCATGGAAGAGTTTACGCGCTTGGCGCACTCTGTCGGGTCGCGGTATGGTTCCTGTGTCGAACGTTCGGCCGAGTATTTGAATTGGCGCTACTTGCGGCACCCCATCGTGCATCACGAGGTTTTGGCCGCGCGT
>Ga0207087_1056_pt1 | contig 25426 bp, 28 predicted proteins | sample Alteio_BWMinHeat_51_FD_153544 | JGI IMG/M metagenome (GOLD analysis project Ga0207087, IMG submission 153544) | Enriched cells from forest soil in Barre Woods Harvard Forest LTER site, Petersham, Massachusetts, United States -... | ecosystem: Environmental > Terrestrial > Soil > Temperate forest >... | reverse complement strand
TTGAGCGATGCAGGCGGGCTAAAATTTCGTGGCTGCCAACGCCGGCAGAAACCAATTTTTGGAGTAGTTTGTGTATAGGTTCATGCGTTTTTTATTATTTATTTTTGCCGTCTTTCATTTCAAATTGTCGGCTTTAACCCCTCCCCTTTTGCTTGATTTTGATTCACTTGTGCTTGGATCAAGAACGTGGGAGAAAACAGGACCTTTGTTCGATGATTTTTATTTCTATAAGGCTTTGTTTGAAAAAAATGGACTTCTTTTCATAGATCCTCCACACCAACAATGTAAAATCCCTAAAGTCCTTCACTTCATCTGGGTTGGGCCTAACCCTTATCCAGAAAAATCTGTTCAAAAAATGCTCTCCTGGAAAAAACATCATCAAGATTGGACGATTAAATTTTGGACCGATTCCATTCATCAACCCTGTCCAATAGAGGGAATAGAAAAACATCTAGTTTCGGAATTTGAATGGGATTATTTTGGCAAATTTTATAACAGAACAAGCAATTATGGAGAAAAGTCAGATCTTTTGCGCTATGAGATCCTTTGGAGAGAAGGGGGTCTTTATATAGATCACGATATTTTCTGTTTTCGGAGCTTTGAGGACTTTCATCGCACTTATGATTTTTTCTGTTTCCTTGATGCCCCTCATATCAATCCCGGTATCTGGCTCTTATTTTTTCCAAATAATGGACTCATCGGATCGATCCCAAGACACCCCATCCTCATTGAAACTATAGAAAATGTTCTAAAACGCTGGGACCAAGCAGAAAAAACCTTTCCTGGTCATGATCGAATCGCAGAGGGAAGCAGAGTTTTTTATCGGACTTTTCATAGTTTTATTCTTGGAGTTCGCAAGTGGATTGATCACCCAGACTATATTAATACGATTTTCCCGCCCGCATGCTGCTATAGCCGCATCCTTTTGAGATACGAACCTTCTATTCAATTTTGTGAACATAGTTTTGATTGTAGTTGGCTGAAAGACAACCCTTTACCGACAAGAAAAAATAAAGAGAAGCATTGATAATGCTTCTCTTTAAAAATTATTCTTTAGAAATCAAAACGGACTTTAATCGTTAACCCGCCCAAAATCAGATCAGAAACCGCCTCTTGAAAAGTGGCAGCATAAGCAGTGCCCAATAATGCTGGATTAGGGGGAGCCCCTTGCTCTCCAGAACTAAAATAAGTATTAGTGTATTTGTTTCGTCGGTTGAGATGGTACCAATATTGCTGCTCCCATGCTAGATCCATAGCTAGTTGATAACGCCCTTCGCAAAACTGTCTCTCGTAGCCAACCCCCAATTCTAAATCGACAATCGGTTGCATCCCCCAGCGATGACTGACTGCAGAAGCATGGTCAAAATCGAATAATCTAAAGGTTGGGATAATGAGAAAAACACCTGGGCTTCCGTTGACGAACTCAAAATAATTCTCAGTTTTTGATTTTTTAAATCTTCCTTCAAGAAGGCTTAAATTAAAGTCTCCAAACAGATTAAATCCACACCCTAAATACCAGCGTGATTCCAATCCAAGAAGAAGGCCAACACCCCAAAATTTGTTTTTAAATTTATCTTTAAAATTTCTGTCCACTCCTGCTAAAAAGATCTGATTAACAGAATCATCCACCGGAGAAAGGGAGAGAGTAGAAATTGTTGTAAAGCCAGTTTTAGTGATCACTCCTTCCAATCCTGCATAAGGACGCATAGAAAAACAAGGACTTAACCAAAATTTTCTTCCCAGCACCAGATTCATTTCCTGAAGGTGAAAGTTCCATTTTCCAGAAATTTCGGAAAAAAGATAGTTAGGTTCATTAAATGCATTGGAAGCTCCGCCTCCTGAGTCATTACCATTGTTAGCCGGCATCGAGGGATGAACCCAAGGATTAATCAAAAAGTTGTCTCCGGACAAAATGGGTAATCCTTGGTTTGTTGTTAACATCGAACCCTTTTTTTCATTGTGATACCAAGTCCAGCCCGCATAGAGATCCCAACCATCACAAGGGAGATTCCAGCCAAGACTAGCACGTACACCGGGCTGCCATTTCATTCCAAAACTCTTGTCTTTTTCAGGAGCTAGATAAAGAGTTGGCAAGACGATCGCACATCCGCCTACAGCTGCTGGGCTTACATCAGGACTTTGTGGAATAAATACTCCCTTTTCAGCAAAAACAAGATCATCTTCATGCGCATACCAATAGAGAAAATCCACTGATACGAAAATTCCATGATCATAAAATTGAGGAACATAACAGGTGCAGTAAGTGGGTTCTTTTGGAACAGGGGCACAACAAAATTCAGAGCCTTGGTCAGCAAATCCAATGGTTGACAATCCAAGTGTATAAACAATGAATGAATTACGCATAGAAGATCTTCTCCTTAGAAATCAAAACGGACTTTAATAGTTAACCCACCAAAAGTCAGATCAGAAACCGCTTCTTGAAAGGTGGCAGCATAAGCAATGCCCAGTAATGCTGGACTAGGTGGAGATCCTTGCTCTCCAGGACTAAAATAAGTATTAGTGTATTTGTTTCGTCGGTTGAGGTGGTGCCAATATTGCTGCTCCCATGCTAGATCCATAGCGAGTTGATAACGCCCTTCGCAAAACTGTTTCTCGTAGCCAACCCCTAATTCTAAATCAATGATCGGTTGCATTCCCCAGCGATGACTGACCGCAGAAGCATGGTCAAAATCAAATAATCTAAAGGATGGGGTAATTAGAGGATCGCCCGGACTTTCGCTGACTAATTCGAAATAATTTTCAGCTTTTGATTTTTTAAATTTTCCTTCAAGAAGGCTGAGATTAAAGTCTCCAAACAGATTAAATCCACCCCCTAAATACCAGTGTGATTCCATTCCAAGAAGAAGGCCAATACCCCAAAATTTGTTTTTAAATTTATCTTTAAAACCTCTATCCACTCCTGCCAAAAAGATCCGATTAACGGGATCATTCACCGGAGCAAGAGAGAGTGTTGAAATCGTTGTAAAGCCAGTTTTAGTGAGCGCTCCTTCCAATCCTGCATAAGGACGCAGAGTAAAACAGGGACTTAACCAAAACTTTCTTCCCAACACCAGATTCATTTCCTGAAGATGAAAGTTCCATTTTCCAGAAATTTTGGAAAAAAGATAGTTAGGTTCATTGAATGGATTGGAACCCCCGCCCCCTGGACCGCTTAGCATTAGGCTAATGAAGTTCCCATTGTTAGCTGGCATCGAGGGGTGAATCCAAGGATTAATCAAAAAATTGTCTCCGGACAAAAGGGGCAATCCCTGATGTGTGGTTAACATTGAACTCTGTTTTTCATTGTGATACCACGTCCAGCTCGCATAGAGATCCCAGCCATCACAAGGAAGATTTCGACCAACACTAGCACGTACACCAGGCTGCCATTTCATTCCAAAACTCTTGTCTTTTTCAGGAGCTAGATAAAGAGTTGGCAAGACGATCGCACATCCGCCCACACCCTCTGGACTGATATCTGGACTTTGTGGAGTAAATACTTGCTTCTCAGCAAAAACAAGATCATCTTCATGCGCATACCAATAGAGAAAGTCTACTGATACAAAAATTCCCCAGTCGCACTGGAGGTCATAAAATTGAGGAGTGTTACAGGTCCAGCAAATCGATTCTTTTGGAATAGAGGGACAGCAAAGTTCATAACCTTGGTCAGCAAATCCAATGCTCGATAATCCAAGTGTATAAACAATGAATAAGTTGCGCATGAAAACAGCCACTTTCCTACTCCTCTTCGCGTTTATGAACCTATCCGCAAATGGGCTTTGTTGCGTAATTCACTTTTCGATTTAACACTCTTAAAACGAAACATTTAACCACAGAGCTCGCAGAGAACACAGAGATTAAAAAACAAGAGAAATACTCTATAAGCATCTGTGGAGTATCCGTCTTAATTTTTTAATCTCTGTGGTTAAACATCTTATTTTTAACAAGTTGCATGCTAAAAAACCAATTTTTGAGGTAGTTTGTGTATAGAGTCCAGTGTAACTCTTAAATTATTGACACGAAAGGTTTTTTTTCCAAAAATTACCTGTTTGGAAATTTTATGTGTAAAGCATCGCTGATCTTCCAAAGCTCAGCAGGCTTTGTTTGGGATGGCTGTTTCAATCGTAGCCTCTTCACATTTAAGCTCGGATATGAATTTCAGCTCTGGACGCAGCAGCTCCAATTTTTCCAACATTTTTCCGGCATCTTAAACAATGCCCTTATTCTCCAAGGAGCTACTGCTCGGGTTCTTGTAGAGTTCTGAGATGAGTCTGAACCACCGCGTATAAGTTCTTTTCGCTTAATCCCTCGATTTTAAGCCGTTTGATCCGAGAGGTGTGCCCACTGACCATTTCGATTTGCGATTTTGCAATGCCCAGCAAGTCTGCAAGAAACGCCACGAGCGCTTCATTCACGCGTCCCTTTTCTGGCACGCCTTTGATACGTAAGCAGAGAAGACCCTCTTTCCATCCCACGACCTGGTTTTTTGAGGCGTTAGGGGTGATTTTCAGTGTGAGAAAGATTGGCAATTGCATCTCCCTGGTTTTCGTCCATCTCAAGGGTGAAGGGATCAATGACAACATGTTTGATCTGTGTGCGATTGAAGGTATAGGTGATATGGACAAGCTGATCTTTGGTCTGAATGATGCTTGGGTAAGAAAATTCACCGGGAACATCTTCCAGAGTAAGAAGAGGGCGAAAGTTAAGCCCTCCGTTATCTGACAGGGCAAGGTTGAGAGGGGTTCGCTCTTTGGATGAATGGTTATACACGAGGAGAATTTGCCCACTCTGCAAGCGCACGGCATCGATGGCGGAATTGGGATTGGGAAGCTTAGTCTCCACTGCTTCTGACCAGGTTATTCCTCCATCCTCTGAGGTGGCTGTGCAGATGTGTCCTGTGCGATAGGAGCGGGCTAAAAGACGCAAAGTGCCCTCTGGAGTATAAAATAGCGTGGGCTGAATGATCCCAAAGAGATTGTCTTTTAAGTTGATCGGATCGCTTTTGGTCCATGTCTTGCCTTGATCCTTTGAGATGTCCATCCAGCAGCCCCATCTGCGCCAAGACTCCACCGATGAGCCGCAGAGAAGCGTTCCATTCTCTAGTAGAAGAGGTTTATTTTTTGTAGGACCAATTACCCCCGCGGGTAGATTTTCTACAGTCGTCCAGCTTTTGCCTTCATCATAGGATCGAATGAGGGCGCCCGACCAAGAAGAGGGATGGAGGCCCACTTTGTAAAAAAGGAGAATTTCTCCTGAAGGGGTGGTAAACAGCACCGGATTCCAGCAGGGCGCGCCCGATTCTTTGGTAATGAGGCGAGGAGCGGACCATCCTTTCGAGGAGCGGGCAGAGAGCCAAATGGCCACATCTTTTGCCCCCTCTTCGCTGCCTGCAAAATAGGCGCATAAAAGGGTTCCCGACGCTGTTTGTGTGATTGTAGAAGCATGGCAGGAGGCAAAGGGGGGATTTTCAAAGACAAACTCCTCGACCATTTCTGCCGAGAGAGTGGAAAAAAGGCAGCAGAGGAAAAGGATGCATGTATACAAGCGGAAGCTACGGGGATTGCTTACCAGAGTTTTGGACATAGAGGGCCTTTGTTTTGAACTGGACTTTAGCCATTTGAAGACGATGATTTCTCTCTCAGGGGGCCAAGTTTTTTAACCATTTTCAAAAGGGAGGCTTGGAAAAGCCACCTTTTGAAAATGGTTAAAAAAATCGGCTTGTCTGAGAGAGAAAGGGCGTCCGACAAATGGCTAAAGTCCAGTTGAACAGAAGGGTATCGCATGGCGCAATATTGCGCTATGCGGTGGATTTGCATATTGTGATTAAAATTGAATAAATTGTATCCAATAAGATACAACTTGGGCAGATGACAAAAAGTAGAAAATACCAAGATTGGCTGATTGAGAGACTCAAGGATCACGAAGAGGCAGTAGCGTATCTCAATGCTGCTCTTGAGGAAAGTCTTAAAGGCGATGAAGAGTCTCAACATCTCTTTCTGATGGCTCTTCGAAATGTTGCTAGAGCGCAAGGTGGTCTTGGTAAATTAGCAAAAAAAGCACACCTAGGGAGAGAAAGTTTATACAAAACACTTTCTGAAACAGGGAATCCTAAATGGTGTACGCTTCTTTCTTTGATTAATTCTCTTGGGCTTAATTTGAGATTCTCTTGAGACTGAGGTTAACCAACTTGCCCATTATATTGCGGGCAATTTAAGGCAATCTTGTTTGTTTAGAAGGCACTATATTAGAGAAAAAATATGAGCAGTGATATTCCTCCTGTAGGGAAAGTGCCTTTTCCTGTTTCAGGTGAAAGATTTGAAAAGACAGACATTCAGCAGGTGCTAGACCACTATTATGGAAATGCTCCCGACCAAAGCTGCGCAGGGTGTAATTTAAGCATATTGCAAATAGGGAAAAGCCCTCTACAGGAGCCTCAGAACAAGAAAGCAGGAATGATAGAGCCCGACGCTGCCCAGCATTGGGGGTCTGTATCCAAACAATTCACCGCAGCCTGCGTGATCAAACTCGTCGAAAAGGGGAAATTATCACTTAGTGATGACATTCGAGACCCTAAGTTCAAGCTTCAACTGCCCGAGCTGCTATTTGCTGGCACGGCTCAAAAAGTGACAGTTGATCATCTCTTGCAGATGCGAAGTGGTTTGCCCGAGATGACAACCCTTTCTGCGCTCGGAGGACAGGACGACCTTTCAAACAGCATGGAAGAGAAACTAGAGCTGTTACGCAAGTATCCCTTTCTGGAGAGCAAGCCAGGTTCTACTAAGCAGTATCGGAACACCAATTATTACCTTCTAGCGGAAATCGTTCACGCCCTCGATGAGAAAGGACGATCCTTTCCCGATTTTGTCCGAGAAGAGATCTTTGCTGCTCACGGTATGCAGAGCAGGTCTTCTGCCGATCCTTCCTGCCCAAGGTCGATTCAAGGATATGACCCAGAGTTTCATCCGATTCCTCTGCAGTATAGCACCTGGGGAGCCAGTGGTGTTGTGGGCAGACCAAGCGATATGGCAAAATGGAATGCGGCTTTAGACAAAGGCAGATATAGCGCCCTTGTGGAGAGCGTGCGCCAGCCTCTTGCTAGTGGAGAGACTCATTATGCCAGGGGGTTGAATGTAGGAAGATTAGGAGATTATACCGTCATTCGCCATGCGGGATCGATACGGGGATTTGCCACACAGTTTATGCGTTTTGAGCATCCTGATCCAAATCGCAATTTCGCTTTTTTTCTCGCTACTAACATCGATGACATTGAAAGAAGCGAGGAGGCGGCTTTTGAGATTGCGAACATTTTAGCAGGAGAAGACCTTCATATGGAAATAGAGAGGGAACCACCTCCTCCTAAGCCTGTTGTCGTGTCAGAGCATGAACTAAAACCTTATGTGGGGATCTATGAGAATAAAGCACTTGGGTTGGGTTACCAGGTTCTTGCTCGAGAAGATAAAGAGAAGAGAACCTGGGTGTTGCAACTGCAGCTAAATCAAGCGGGGAAAGAATCCAAAGAAATTGCCTCCTTTGTTCCAACAAGAGACAAAGCAGAAGATCCGGTGGTATTTCGTGGGCCTATTGGAGACTGGTTAGAGTTCAATGAAAAGCGTGAACTTGTCTTGAAAGGGGCAAAAGTGGCTCCGTTTATTTTGAACCGATCCTAAAGCGTAAGAAAATTATTTATTTAGCAAAATAAAGATTGGCTATTAATAGACTAATCCTTTAAAATGTCCTTCTAGTAATAACCAAGTGGGAGCGAAAATGTCTATACCCAGAACGGGCTTTAATCCACAAGTCTCGCAGAGTGAGACCCCTTCATTCCAGAAAGCAGGTCCTGTATCTGCAAGCTATACCCAGCAGTCTGATTCAATTTCTATTTCTATTGCCAGCTCTTCTTCGAGCCAAAACTGCTTTTCGAATATGATCGAAACGATCACAGGAGCCCTCGTCTCTTTCTGGACATGGCTTAAAAGTTTTTTCTGCAGTTTGGACTCTTCTCCTTCTCTCACCGTTGAAGAACAATTAGATCGCCTATTTGCCTCTAAGACTAAAACGCAGAAGCTATTTACAATTGATGGAAGTAAGGTCGGGATTGGATTCAATCCTCATGGAGAGTCTTTAAAGGCTGGAGGCTTGACCGTCCAAGATGGTGTGGTTTTAGTATCCGATCGAGCAATTCCTGAGCAAGTTGAGCAGCGCATTAATGTCAAAATTCCTTCCCCATATACCTATTCTGTCATATCCATGAAAAGCCTGAATGGCCAGCCGCTTTTTCAGGCTCTAGGATTTGAATAATTAAGGAAGCTTGCAAAAAATCGCCTGTTTTTTTAGCTGTAAGATGTGATCTCGACTTTATCCATTTTTTGCCGGCATCTCCTCGGAGAGCACCCGCGATTTCATTGTTTTTTTTCTCATTCATAGGCTCCTCCAGCTATGAATTCGAAAAAAAACAATAAACTTGCGGGCGCCTCTCGAGGGTCTGCTCGTCAAAAAATGGACAAAGTCGAGATGATTCGCAAGCTTGCCTCCGGGCAATATCGCCTTTATTCGCGCAGCAAAAACCCCAAGACGGGAAAGCGCAGGAACTTGGGCACTTTCTCTACACGTGTCGCAGCTGTGCAGCACGAGAGGGAGATCCAGTTTTTCAAGAGACGAAAGTAGTTTTAGACTGGACTTTAGCCATTTGTCTGAGAGAGAAATCATCGCCCTCAAATGGCTAAAGTCCAGTCAGACACAGTCGAGGATTCTCTTCAGCCGTTTGATGGCGTGAGCTGTGCAGGCAAAGATGAATCCCCAAAGAGCGAGTAGACTGACCCAGTAGGGGAGATAGCCCGCTTGTCCAAGGCAGGCTGCTCGCATTCCCTCGATGACGTAGACGAGGGGATTGATGAGCAGGACAGAGCCAATGATTGGGCTCAGGTCATAGGCCGTTTCCCAAGAGAAAAAGTAGGTGCCAAACATCCAGAGAGGCACAATATAGCGTAGCCAGAGGGTGTTCAGGCTCGAGATGCCTGGGATCACGCTGCTGAGCCAAAGAGCAAAAGAGCCAAAGAAGAGGCTGCCGGTCAGGAAGATGGCAACGAGCCGTATGTAAGAGATCGCGGCCAAATCAAAATGGGTCCAGAGAAGGAGTTTGCCGATGGGGAAAAGAATAGCGGCAAGTGCCATCGAGCTAATGGCCCAGAAAACCCCCATGTAAATGAAGACAAGCTCTGAGCGAATCGGCATGATGAGCAGCTGAGAAATGGCCCGGTCCCCTTCGAGGTCATTTAAGAATAGCCCCACTTTTCCGACAATTTCGATCAGGCCAAAGCTGCCAATGGCGGCAACAAGGAGAAAAGGCCCATAACTGGCAGAGAGTCCCTGTCCTTGCATGAAGTAGCCGAAAATGAGCACGTTGTTGGTAAAGATGATCACGGTATCGATGAACTTGCTGAAGTATTCTCTTCTGAAGATGGTCAGGTCTCGGCGCAAAAGCTGTAAGAAAACTTTGTTCATATTCTTGGGTTCTCTACGGAATTAAAAATTTCAGCTTGGGGATCATCGACAAATTTGAGGAAGACCTCTTCTAAGCTATTTTTCTTATGGTGCTTCTTGAGGTTATGAGGAGTATCGATAGTACGGATGAGGCCGTCGTGGATCAGACAGACGCGGTCAGAGAGGATTTCCGCTTCATCGAGGTAATGGGTGGTTAAGATGACCGAAACAGAGTTGGATCGAATGGTTTTGATCACCTCCCAGATTTGCCGACGGATGTGAGGATCGAGGCCGACGGTTGGCTCATCGAGGATGAGAAACTCAGGCTTATGCATCAGAGCGCGCGCGATCAAAAAACGCTGGCGATAGCCTCCCGAGAGTTCTTCTAGCCCGCTTTTTGCATACTTTTTAAGATCAAAATGGGTGAGCATCTCCTCTTTACGTTCAAAGGCTTGCGCAGGGCTAAGACCGTAGCAGCGTGCGGCAAAGAGCAGATTCTCTTCGATGCTGAGCCGCTTTTCAATATTGGGCTTTTGGGGACACATCCCAACGATTTTCCGGTAGTCCAGTAGCTGGCTATAGATCGAGCGGCCTTTCCACAAAACATCGCCAGAGGTTGGTGGATGCATCGTGGCTAGGATGGAGGAGAGAGTTGTTTTCCCAGCTCCATTGACCCCGAGTAGCCCAAAGATTTCTCCCTTGTACAACTCAAAGGTTGCTTCGCGCAGAGCCTCCCTTAAAGGGCGGCCTTTTCTGTCGCGGTAGGTTTTTGATACTTTACTTACTTGTAAAAGGGTGGTCATAGACGGGTAGAGCCTATTTTGACTTTATCTGGCGGGTAGGATTAAAATTTCGGGGGATCACTCCATTATCGTTTACGATCATTTTCCATTCAACTGGATTTTAGCCATTTGAGGACGATGAAAGGGCGTCCGATAAATGGCTAAAGTCCAGTTCAAGCGAATCCTTTTAGAAGAGGCTGTCTTGTGAAAAAATCTATTCTGAAATTTCTTGGGTATCTATGTGGACTCATTTTCCTTTGCTCAACGCCCCTGCATGCGATTGTTCCCCCTAAAACGATCCAGGAAATGGGCAGAGAGCAGCTGCTTTTTCTCCTCTCTGGAGAATGGGTATCGCGAGCGCTCTATGTGGCAACCAGGCTGGAGGTGGCCGATCATCTCTGCCAAGGCCCTAAATCCCTAGAGGAGCTAGCTAGAGTAACGCAGTCTCATCCAGAGTCCCTCTGCAGGCTCTTGCGGATGCTCGCGGAATTTCAAGTATTTCAAGAGGTAGCCCCTTGTGTCTTTGCCAATACTGAGATGAGCTCTTTGCTCGCCAAGTCTCATCCAGAGACTCTCCATTGTCTTTCTCTATTTTACGGCGAAGATATGCACAAAGCATGGGAGGAGTTATTTGGCTCTGTGCAAACAGGAAAGCCCGCTTTTGATCTTATCTTTAAAGAGTCCGTGTTTAACTACTTTAAGGCAAATCCTGTGAGGGCACAGCTGTTTCAACAGGCGATGAAGGAAAAGTCGATGGCAGTCATTCACTCTGCCCTGTCTTCCTATGATTTTGGCGCTGCTGGACAGCTCTTTGACATTGGAGGGGGCTATGGTCAATTCATGGAAGCGCTCATCCAAAAATATCCGAGCCTGCAAGGCACTCTTTTAGAGCTGCCAGAAGTTGTTCAAACCATTCGCAAGAGTCGCCCGGATCTGGAAAAGAGGTGCACTTTGATCCCAGGTGATTTTTTCGAGTCTATTCCTAAAAGAGGGAAGCTTTACCTCCTAAAATCGGTGCTTCACGATTGGGACGACGAAAAGTGTTTAAAGATTCTCAGAAATTGCCATGGCGCCATGGAAGGAGGTAGCAAACTGCTCATCCTAGAGGTTGTGCTTACACCTACAGGGCACTCTTCCTATGCAAGTTGCATGGATCTTTTGATGATGGCAGTTACTGGGGGCAAAGAGAGAAGCTTGGAGGCTTTTCAGCAGATGCTCGAGAGCTCTGGCTTTGTTTTAGAGCATATCTACCCTACATCGACAGAATTTTCTATTTTAGAAGCGAGAAAAAAATGATCTACATTTTTTGGACCTGCCGCGACAAAGCGGAAGCAAAAAGAATCATTCAAGGACTGCTAGAGCGGCATCTCATTGCCTGCGGCTCTATTTTTCCTGAAGTGGAGTCACTCTACCGCTGGGAAGGGAAAATCGAGGAGGGGAAAGAGGTAAAAGTGATGCTCAAAACGGTTGCGAGTCACTTCGAGAAGATCCGATCGGTGATCCAAGAAGAGTGCAGCTATAAGGTGCCAGAAATTGCGCAGGTCGATGTCGCTTTGGCAAGTCCCGCCTATTTGTCCTGGGTGATGAGCGAAACAAAGTCCTAATACCAATTATCGGAAATAAATTAGAATTTGAGCGCGTGAAAGCGCCGCGATTCGACGCAGCTGAAATTCGAAGTTATTTTCGATAATTGGTATAAGATGATTGGAAAACTCAGAAACCCTAAGATCTTCCCGCAAGGCCCTGGTGGCATTTTGAGCTAGCAGACTGGTACTATGAACCTATCCGCAAATTGGAAGGTGCTGATTTTTGAAGGATTTTTTTGTCATTTTTAAAGCCGCTTCGCAGGACATACTTAGATAAGTAGACCAAGAAGCGGCTTTAAAAATAACGAAAAAAGACTCGAAAAGGAGCCCCTTCCAATTTGCGGATAGGTTCTTGGACATCGATTATCCGCAATTTAAAAAATAGCCTTCTTTTTCTCTGTGGGCTCTGCGAGCTCTGTGGTGAAAATAAAAACTCACAACCACAGAGATCACAGAGTCCACAGAGAAAAAGACTTGCACACCTTATGAAATATCAAAATCACTATCACAAAGATGGCAAAAAAAGCATTAGAACTCAATAGTTTACAACACCCCCTGGTCAAAAAACTTGTCCTTTTACGCGAAAATAAAGCCACGCGCGTAGCTGAAAATCTCGTCCTCATCTCCGGCACCAAACTCATCGAGGAACTCGCCCTCGAAATGCCCCTTGAGGCTCTGCTGCTTCCCAAAGAAAAAGAGCCTCCCAAGAACTGGAAAATCAAAACCCTCTACTGGGTCACAGAATCTATTTTTAAAAAAATCACAGGTCTCCCCCACCCCGAGCCTATTGCGGCGCTCCTGCCTCTGCCGAGTCAAAAAGAGCTGACCCATAAACAGTGGATTGTCGCACTCGATGGGGTGAGTGATCCGGGAAATCTGGGAACCCTGCTGCGCACCGCGCTTGGGCTCGGGTGGGAAGGGGCCTTTCTGCTCCCTGGATGTTCCGATCCTTTCAATGAAAGGGCCATTCGCGCTGCCAAGGGAGCGACCTTCAAGCTCGATCTTTGCGAAGGCTCTCATGAAAGCCTTCTAGAGCTTGCTAAAGTAAAAAAACTCCCTCTTTGGGCCGCCGATCTCCATGGCAGACCCCTTTCAGAGGTAAAAACCCCAAAAGGCTCTATTCTCGTCCTGGGAAGCGAGGCAGCCGGCATAAATAAAAATCTTAAAAGCCATTGCCAGATGCTGACCATTCCTCTTTCTGGTAGAATGGAGTCACTAAACGTTGCCTCTGCAGGAGCTATCGCCCTTTACAAGTTAAAATCATGCCCGATGACCCCCTAGATTGGGAAGAAAAGACCCATGCTCGTGACCCTAAGCAGTTCCGCAAAGAGCGCAAAAGACTCTCGCAAAAAGACCGCTCTAAGTACAAAAAAACCGATCTAAATAAACCCAAAAAACAGGTGGAGCTTCCCTCTGATCTCCTGAAGGGCCGCGTGCTAACCATTAATGTAGACGGCATTTGGGTAGATAGCGAGGGTGTTCTCTATCTCTGCACACTGAAAGGAGGTTTGAAGCAGCAGCAGATGCGCGTGAAAAACCTGATTACAGTGGGAGACTTTGTAAAGTTCCAGAGAGATGGGCAGCAGGGAAGGATTATGCTTGTCGAGAAGCGCCGCTCGATCTTGGCGCGCGCAGAGCACTTAAGTGGCCACAAGCAGCAGCTCATCGCCGTCAACATCGATCAGGTGCTGATCACAGCATCTCTGCTCTTTCCCTCGCTCAAACCAACCCTCATCGACCGCTACATCATTGCCGCCAGAAAAGGGAACATGGAGCCGATTCTTATCATCAACAAAATCGACCTACTCAGCTCTCCTCCTGAGGGGGTCTCCATTCAAAAAGAAGCGACCCTTTTTGAAGAGATTGTCCCTCTCTACAGATCGCTTGGAATTGCCGTTTTCCCCGTGAGTGTGGAGACAGGCGAGGGACTAGACAAGCTCAAAGCGGCGATGGCTGGCAAGTCATCGGTATTTTCCGGGCAATCCGGGGCAGGGAAAAGTTCTCTCATCAATGCTCTTATAGGCTCTGACCTGCGCGTCGGAGCGATCATCGAAAAAACACGCAAAGGCTCGCACACAACGACCTCTACGCTCCTCCTTCCCTTAAAAGATGGGGGGTTTTGCATTGACACCCCCGGCATCCGCAGCTTTGGGCTTTGGGAGATCGATCGCGAAGAGATCCAGCACTATTTCCCCGAGATCATTGCTCATGCAAGGCGCTGCAAATTCAATAGCTGCTCCCACACAAACGAACCAGACTGCGCTGTGAAGCAGGCACTAGAAAAGGGGGAGATTTCTCTCTTGCGTTTTGACTCTTATTGCGATTTAATTAGTGGGGATTAACTGAGAAGGACACAATGCCATCTATTGCCTCTATTGAAGCCCTCGAGATCTTGGATTCGCGCGGCAACCCGACCCTCCAGGTAACAGTGACCACAAGTAACGGCGCCCGTGGCACAGCCTCTGTCCCTTCAGGCGCTTCGACAGGAGAAAATGAGGCGGTAGAACTGCGCGACAAAGACAAGAGTCGCTACTTTGGCAAAGGGGTGAAAAAAGCGGTCGCCAACGTCATGGGACCTCTTAAGGCGCTGCTTGTCGGAAAAAATGTCTTTGATCAGATCCAGATCGACCAGGCGATGATTGAGGCAGATGCCACAGCCAATAAATCGAAATTTGGCGCCAATGCCATCTTAGGGATCTCTCTTGCCGCTGCCAAAGCCGCTGCCAAAGAGCTCAAGATGCCTCTTTACCGCTATATCGGGGGACTCCATGCCCACGTCCTGCCCTGTCCTCTCATGAATATTCTCAATGGCGGCGCCCACGCAGATAACTTGCTCGACTTTCAAGAGTTTATGGTCAGACCCATCGGGGCACCCACCTTTAGCGAGGCGGTCCGCTGGGGAGCCGAGATCTTTCATGTCCTCAAGGCCATTTTGCGCGAAGAGGGAAACATCACCTCTGTAGGAGATGAGGGCGGATTTGCTCCTCAGCTCTCCTCGAATGAAGCGGCCTTAAACCTGATTGTGCGCGCTATTGAAAAAGCGGGGTTTAAACCCAAGCAACAGGTGACGATCGCCCTCGACTGCGCCGCTTCAGAATTCTATGACAAGAGCGAAAATAAATACCTGGAAATGAAAAAAAAGAAAGCGGGCCAACCCTCGATGAGCCGCTCTGCTGAAGAGCAGATCAGCTATCTCACAGCGCTTTGCGATCAATTCCCCATCGACTCGATTGAAGATGCGCTCGACCAAAATGACTGGGCAGGCTGGAAGCTTCTCACCGAAAGGCTCGGCAAGCGCATTCAACTTGTCGGCGACGATATCTTTGTCACCAACATCAAGTTCCTCAAAAAGGGGATCGAGCAAAAAGTGGCAAACGCCATCCTGATCAAGGTCAACCAGATCGGGACCCTCACTGAAACCCTCGATGCTATTGAGCTAGCCAAGCAAAACGGATATGCCACCATCATCTCCCACCGCTCGGGAGAAACCGAGGACACCACCATTGCCGATATTGCAGTGGCCACAAACTCTGGCCAGATCAAAACCGGCTCGCTCTCCCGCTCCGACCGCATCGCCAAGTACAATCGCCTGCTCGATATCGAAGACAAGCTCGGCTCCTCTGCGATTTACTACAAGAGGAAGTAACCCACTAAATATCAGATACATACACCTGTTTGTGTAATTTCAAGATTTCATCTTGAATTTGCACGCCCCCCCCTTTCGTATAATCAGGTATATGAAGTATCTACACCGCAAACTCGAAAAACCCCTGAAAGAAGCGCTCGAACAGTTCCCCGTGGTTCTGGTTACAGGACCGCGTCAAGCTGGAAAATCTACGCTCTTACAGCACTGCTTGCCAGGCTATACTTACGTCACTCTCGACGATATCCTCATCCGTAATCTAGCCGAATCAGATCCCGCTCTGTTTATGAAGACTTATGAGCCACCCCTCATTCTAGACGAGATCCAATATGCTCCCTCTTTATTGTCTTATATTAAAATGGAGGTTGACGCCAGTCGCAGAAAATATGGCAGATATGTGCTTACAGGCTCGCAGATTTTTTCCTTAATGAGAGGGGTCTCTGAATCTCTAGCCGGGCGCATTGCCATTTTCCAGCTCTATCCTTTGAGCTGGAGAGAAATTTCGGGCGTAGATGTTTACAAAGAGCGCGAGGTTGCAGAGCAAATGCTCAAAGGGTTTTACCCTGAGTTTCAAGTAGAGCCTAAGCTAAACCCAAAATTTTGGCACAGCGCTTATCTTTCCACCTACCTAGAGCGCGATCTCCGGACAATGCGCAATATCCAGGATTTGGGGCAATTTCAGCGGTATCTCATTTTGCTCGCTTCTCGAGCTGGGCAACTGTTCAATCTACAGGAGATTGGCAAAGAGTGTGGCATTTCTCAGACCACTGCAAAAGATTGGCTCATGCTGCTGCAAGCAACCTCTATTGTTTACCTATTGGAGCCCTATACTCGGAATTCGACCAAGCGGATAGTCAAATCTCCTAAATTGTTTTTCGTCGATACGGGACTGCTTTGCTACCTTCTGCGCATTGAAAGTACTGAGCAGCTGATCTACTCTCCCTTTGCGGGCCATGTTTTTGAAAATATGGTGGTGATGGAGAAGATCAAACAATTTGCCGAGAAAGGAGAGCGTGCTCCCTGTTATTTTTACCGGACGATCAGAGGGCAAGAGGTGGATCTGCTCATTGATCATGGCGACCATTTTGACGCTTATGAGATTAAATTTTCCTCTACGCCAAGTGCCGATATGACACAATCTTTAGTCGATTTTAAAAGTCAGCATCTAGTTAAAAAGTGCGCTCTACTCAATCTTCGTAAGGAAAAGCATCCCTTTTCAAACGGAATTGTGGCCGAGCATTGGAGCTCTGTGCATGGCTAATTTACTTAAACAATAGAGGAGTCAAAGTCGCCTCTTCTTGCAAGCCCATCAGCGTCACATGCGCCTCAATCACCTGCAGGGGCTTGTCTATTTTGACTTCGTAGCCTCTTGAAAAGAAGGTGCCGATCTGAGGAACGAGGTCTCCTAGAGTTAAGTAAAGAATGTGAGGAGGCTTCTCTTTCTGCTCTTTCCACCGTTTTGCCACAGTAGGAGAAAGACCGGGCGCATTGAAGATGCTCGAAAGGCTTGTCTGAGAAACGAGCTCTGGCATTTCGATGAGGCAGTGCAAGACAAATGCCCCTCCTAAGCTAAAGCCAACAAGCCGCGCAGGGGTCCCGGCCTCTTTCTTCTCTTCTAGCCAGGTTTGAATCTGCGGCCGAGCCTTCTGAAAAGTGCGAAAGCCGGGCCCTGCCACATCGAGATCACTCAGGACCGAGGCCCAGCCCCTTTCTTTGGTGAGGGTTAAATCGGTTCCTCTAAAGAGCAAAATAGGGGGTGCTGATCCCTCCAAAGGAACAAGGCCAAAGGCAGGCATGCCTCGCCACAGATCCATCACTTGCTCGACCAAGTAGGTGGTCCCGGCAAATCGGATCTGATCTCCCTCTTGCAGGTTGCGATAGGCCAGCACCTTTGCCAAAATCTCATCAGTTGCAAATGAGCGCTGGAAGGGATCTCTGATTTTCTCCTCAGCTAAGGAGAGCAGACACTGCACCACTTGGAGATCTTTGGCACTTTCTGTGACAACTCCCACAATGGGGTGGTAGATGGAAAAAAAACCAAAGCGCGGCTCAAAATCTAAAAGCTCGGGATCAGAGACTCTCAAGATCACTGGGCTTAGCTGGCCATTTAGCGGATAGGGATTTAGCTTGGTTCCAAAGGCCCAGGTGAGCAGCTTATCCCAGCCGCGGATCGCCTTAACGCGCACCTCTGCGCGCGTTTTTGCCTCTACCTCTTCATGAAGAAGCGCGGGACACTCCTGTCCAGACAGCTGGGGACTCGAGAAGACGATCCAGACAAGGACCAAACTCCTTTTGAATCTCCTCGAGAGATAGCGCCTCAGGGCGATCCAGCTCGCTTCTAAGTCCCATGATGCGCAGCTCCTGAGGCTCTGCCAAAGGCCGCTTAAACTGCAGAAGAAGCTTTTTTTTCGGTGTTTCAATGCAGAACTCATATGGATTGTGAGAGCCATTATAGCGCCCTGTCAGGGTATAGGGCCACCTTTTTGCACCCAAGATCGAATGGCCATCGAAGAGATGGTAAAACTGCTCACTTCCGGTCAGATAATGCAAAAGAGTCGGAAAAAGATCGATGTGAGAGGCGAGGGTTTCTACCTTTTGCTTGCCGAGATTGCCAAGCTTAAAGAGCAGAGGAACAGAGATTTGCATCGTGTTTAGATTCGAGGCGTGGAACAGATGGCCCTCTTCATAAAACTCCTCGCCATGATCCCCTGTAAGAGCCACCACAGCATCTTCCCATTTCCCCGCCTTTTGCAGCCTCAAAAAAAACTGCCCCAAGAGACTATCGAGATAGTGGATCGCATTGCGATAACGGTTTTGGACAACTGGCAAACTCCGTTTAGAAAGAAGAAGATCGAGATAATTGATCTGCTCGTCAAAGGGAGCAAAGGGCTCGCTTCCCTCAGGAAAACTATAATCAAAATGGGTCGACTCCAAAAACACAATGTGGCAACGCGGCTTTTCGCTTTTTTGCACAGCGCGCTCCATCAACTCGCTGATTACCCTGCGATCGCTCTCGTAGACGGGAACCTCTTGGCTTGGCAAATGGCAGTGTATGCTTGAGGCAAGCCCAAGGTCCTTGCCAAAGAGCAGCTGATCCATCTTATAGTAATTGAGACGTGTCGCTGAAAAAACAAGGGTCTCGTACCCCATCTGTTTCAAGATGGCAAGTGCTGGGCTTCCCATCTCTTTCCCCTTGAAATCGGCAAAGTAGAAGGGGTGTTTCCCATAGAAGGCGGAAAACCAAGATAGGTGCGTTCCATTGGCACTGGCATTGTTTTTTGCAGCGCAAATCCCTGTTTGTGCAAAGCGATAGAGATGAGGAGCCACCTCAGGGGTGAGATAATCACTGCGCAGACTCTCCACGATAAAAATAAATAGATCCGGTAGCCGCTGCGCCTTTTTTGCCACTGCTGCCACCTCACGAGCCATCTGTTTCTCATCCGAGAGCTTTTTGAGCGCTGTCCCAAGCTCTACACACTCTTCCTGCTTGAGACAGAGCGTCCGCTTCCAGGGAAGCGCCCTTGCATAAGTATGTAAACTCTCACCCGACAAAGAGGTGATGAATACGCAGTCACAGACAAGCATGGCGCCCGGAAGACAGAGAAAGAGCGCCGCCAAAGAAAAAAGAGAAACAGAAGCTCGCCTCCTCTCTCCAAAATAGTAGAACCCAAGACCTAAAAAAAAGAGCAGAGCAAGCGAGAATGCCCCAATTACCCAACTGCCCAACCCAATATGGGTAGAGTAGAGCATCTCGAGGAAATTCTCCCAAGTCTCGCCGGCCACAAGATGGAGCGCCTGCCAAGCTGAAAGATCCATGAAGCGGACGAGCGGAAAATCGACAAGGTGCAGCAGAAGCAGCACTAGGGTCATCCCGACAAAGAGCCATCTATAGCTGCGCGAGAGCCTAGAAATGGCAAAGCTGACGATAGCAAGAAGCGCCGTCTCGAGTAAGCACTGACAGAGCCCATAAAAAATAAACAGGGGCCGGAGCGCCTCTTTTTCCAGCAGCTGAATGTGCAGAGTATGCACAAGCGCGAGCAGAGCAAACAGAGCCCCAAAGTAGACGAGATTTACCTCAATAGAGCGTCTCATTAGCCTGTAGCAATCAAGAACTTCACGAGCCCTTCAAAGTTCTGAGACAGAATGTAGGAGAGAATGACCTCGGGATCGCGATGCACCTCACTGGCAAAGCCGGGCACGTAAGGGGCGAGATTGCCCTTTGCCGCTTCTCCCTTCATTCTCTGTGCAAAGCCATCCATAAAACCATCCCATTTGAAATGGCTCCTGCGAATCTCTCGCATGCACTCTGTCAACTGCTGATCGGAAAAAACAGTGGCTAAAAAGCGCATCGGATGGATGTGGTGAATATTTTTGCCAATCTTTTCGAGCCGGCCCTTCTCGATGAGCAACTGGAACACATTGTTGTCGGCCATCGTCGTTAACAGCTTAGAAATCAGCTGCTTCTCCTGAGCTGTGATGGACAAAAGCTCATAGGGATTCTCCGCAGCTAAGAGCTTTTGGTTGCAGAAAAAAAGGAGCGCACAAAAAAACCAGATCTTCATAAGGCCTCTTCTATAATATTCCTTAAAAACAGACAAGAGCAGAGATTCATGACAAAAAAGAGATTTTAAATAATTTATTTGTTATTTGAAAAGTATGCACCGGATCTTTGTTTTTGGAGAAGCAGAAAAGGGGCGTTTTTGCACTCCCCATTTCATCTCACACCTTCCTGAGCTTCTCCAAACACTCGGGTCTCCTCCGCAAGACAGCTTAGGGATCTACTATGCAATACAAGCTCTGTTATTTAAAAGGGAGCTGATTTTTTTTCGCATCGGCGAGGAGGGTTTTAGCCTCTCCGACTATAGAGCCGGCATTGATCTGCTCAGTCGCGAGGGTGCAACCCTAAGCCCAACGGCGATCTGTCTACCAGGAGTTGGCGACAAGGAGCTGCTCGATTCCCTCCAACCAATAGCCAAAAAGCTGCGAAGTTTGCTCGTCATGAGCGAATCAGATCTGTTCGATTACTTAACATCGAGTTAGCAGTTGACTGTTCTAAAAAAACTTGTGTCTTGAAAAATGAGAAATTCCTTACTCTATTCAGCAGGAAGAAACTCTCCAAAACTTCAGCAACCAAAGGAAGGACCTCATGCTACAGCACCGTCAACTCGTTACTCTCTATTCTCTTGCCGCCCTACTTGCTAGTTCTTATTTAACCGCAGAAGAGTGCCCAGTCTGCTATACAGCCCCCTGCTGTGATCCATGCGATTCCGGCCGCTTTTTTGTCGACGCTGGCTTTCTCTACATCAATGCGCAGATGGAAGAGCTCGAATATGCAGCATCAGTTTTTTCAACAGTGACATCGATGAATCCCCAAGGCGCAGAGATAGATGTGCTTTCCGACCTAAAACTTCACTCCCCTCATTTTACATGGCGACCTGGAGTCAAAGCCAGTGTAGGGTATGAAAGCGAGAATCTCTGGAATCTCACTCTCACAGGTCTCTATTTTCATTCTACGGCCAAAAGCCATCAAGATCTCGCACCTGAGTTCGGTACAGTGATCACAACGTTCCTAGCTCCGCTTTGGAATGTCAATTCTATGGGAGGCTTTTCAAATCATGCTGAGGCCAAATGGAAATTACATTTTGGCACTCTTGATCTTCTCGTAGGAGGAAGATTTTGTCCTTGGTCCTGTGTCTCTTTAAAGCCCAATTTTGGCCTTAGAGGCGCTTGGATTGAGCAAAGCTATAAGGCAAGCTATGAAGATGTAGGATTTTTCACCTTTCTTCCTTTTGTCGCGCCTGTTCCTACAATAACCACGAGCAGTTTTTTGCATTCACGTTTTAGAGGGATTGGCTTTAGAGCGGGCCTTGATTTTGAAGCCGATCTATTCTGTCACTTAAGTTTAGTAGGAGGAGTTGGCGGCTCTCTTGTCTACGGACAAAACAAGACTCATAAAAAACTTAATAGTGTATTTCTTGAATCAGTTGGATCAGCTGTATTTCCCTTATTTACTCGAGCTAAAATACCTGAGAAGGTGAACCGACTTGCAGCCAATCTAGAGAGTGAGCTTGGCCTGGCCTACGACTGGGATTTTGACTGCTGGGGACTCGAGTTTTCAGCAAAATATCTCTTCTCCATATGGTTTGACCAAAACAATCGGAAAGATCTTTTCTTTACAGGACCTGTTTTCACTGATAATGCCTTATTCGAAGATAGTATAGACTTTAATGACAAGTACGCTAATCTCTTCTTTCAAGGTCTTGTCCTAGAAGCAAGAGTAGATTTTTAACGCTCAAGGTGTAACGGCTCGAGACACCTCGGAAACTTGGAGGCTTGGAGCTTTTTGCGAGAAGTACTTATGCAGCCCATCTTGCGTGGGCTGCATCGAGGGAGCGCCCGCCTTCCAGTTGGCAGGACAAACCTCCCCATGCTTTTCATGGAAAATTAGGGCCTGGAGAAGGCGGAGCACCTCTGCAACCGATCTTCCAAGAGGCAGATCATTGACAAGCTGGTGGCGAATGATCCCCTGCTTGTCGATGAGAAATTGCGCGCGATAGGCAATTCCCTCGTCCTCTTTGAGCACCTGGTAGCTTTTTGTGATCTCTTTGTTTAAGTCAGAGACAAGAGGATACTCAACCCCTTCGATACCGCCCTCTATTTTGGGCTGTTTGCCCCACGCAAGGTGCGTATAGCAGCTGTCGACAGAACAGCCGACTACCTCGGCATCGAACTGCTTAAATGTGTAAAGCTGCTCCTGAAACGCGTGCAGCTCTGTTGGACAGACAAAGGTAAAATCGAGCGGGTAGAAGAAAAAGATGACATATTTGCCGAGGAACTTCTCTAGAGAAAACCCCTCGATGATTTTCTGACCTGCAACTGCCTTTGCCCGAAAGGCAGGCGCTTTTTTCCCAATCAATAAACTGCTCATATTTTTACCTCTAAAGTTGAAGCTAATGGTACAGGCTGCAAGACAAATCTTGCAATGCCATTACCCAAAATATTCCTGGGCATTGGGCAGCCAGCTCTCCGCTCCGATGGTGGTCTCGCTTCCATGCCCTGAAATGACACGGGTATTTGGAGGCAATTTGGCCAGTTTCTCCAAAGAGCGCCACATTTTTTCAGGGCTGGAGGTGGGGAAACTGATGTTGCCGATGGATCCTTTAAAAAGCGTATCTCCTGCAAGGAGCACTCCCTCCTTCGGCAGGTAGAAACAGACCGACCCGGGACTATGACCTGGGGTGTGGAACACTTCGATCATGAGCTCACCAAGTACCATCTTCTGTCCATCTGAGAGAAAGTGGTCGGCTCGCGCAGGGGTAATCGGCTTAAGAAGAGGGAGCCCATCAGCGCCGGGCGAGCGTAGATTGGGCTCGTCTTCTGGGTGGATGTAGACGGGGACCCCTAGCTCTTTTTGCAGCAGGGCAACCTCTGCAATGTGGTCCCAGTGCGAATGGGTGAGTAGAATTCTGTCTATGGTCAGATGAAGGCGCTTTGCAATGGCCAGAACCTTTACACTCGCCTCAAAAGGCAGATCGATCACAGCGGCACGTTTTGTCTTGGAACAGCCGAGTAAGATGCAATGGGTTGCCGCTGGGCCTGAAGAAAAATACTCTAAAAACATTGCACCGGAGAGGATTCGAACCTCTGACCTCATGGTTCGTAGCCATGTACTCTATCCAGCTGAGCTACCGGTGCAAAAAGATGGGCCCCTACAAGCGAGGAGCCCATTGTACTAGGAGTCCAAGATTTTGGGCTACATCATGTCCATGCCGCCCATGCCCATACCGCCCATTCCTCCCATACCCATACCGCCCATTTCGTCCATAGAGGGCGCTCCGGCTTTGGCTTTGGGTTTGGGTTTGTCGACGATAACGACATCGACAGTCAGGAGTAGGCCTGCGATGGAGGCTGCGTTTTGCAAGGCTTTTTTTGTCACCTTGACCGGGTCGATCACTCCATCTGCAACAAGATCAGAGAAGGTGCCTGTTAAGCCGTTGTATCCAAAAGAACCCTCTTTTTCGAAGATCTTTTCCGCGATGAGATTTCCCTGCTCGCCGCAGTTTTGCGCAATGGTAATGGCAGGAGCAAAGATAGCTTCACGCACGATGTTTACCCCCACCTGCTCATCGGAGGAGAGCTTGAGGGTGTCTAACGCTTTGCTTGCGCGCAGTAGTGCCACACCGCCTCCTGGGACAATGCCTTCCTCAACAGCGGCCCTTGTCGCATGGAGCGCATCTTCTACACGTCCTTTTTTCTCTTTGAGCTCGGTTTCAGTAGGAGCCCCTACGCTGATGACGCCAACGCCTCCACTGAGTTTAGAGAGGCGCTCTTGGAGTTTCTCCCTATCATAATCAGAGGTGCAATTGTCAATTTCTGCTTGGATAGAGGCAACTCTTTCCTCGATCTCTTTTTTATTGCCATTGCCGTCGATAATAGTCGTGTCGTCTTTTCGCACCTTCACTTTCTTGGCTTTTCCAAGTACCTCTAGCCCGACATCTTCGAGGACAAGGCCCACCTCTTCGCTGACAAGGGTTGCACCCGTGAGGATGGCAATGTCTTGGAGCATCGCCTTGCGACGATCTCCAAAGGCAGGAGCCTTCACTGCGCAAAGAGGGAATCCTCCCTGAATCTTATTGAGAACCAGCGTTGTGAGCGCTTCTCCCTCAATGTCTTCCGCAATGATGAGGAGCGGTCTTTGGCCACCTTCTACGACTTTCTCCAAGATGGGAACGAGCTCTTTGACGGTGGAGATTTTCTTGTCTGTGACAAGAATGAGCGGAGCTTCGAGCTCAACTGTCATCTTTTCTGCATTTGTGACGAAATAGGGAGAGGCATATCCCTTGTCAAACTGCAATCCCTCAACCACCTCTAAAACAGTCTCAATCCCTTTTGCTTCGCTGATGGTGATTGTCCCATCGCGACCCACCTTTTCCATCGCCTCTGCGATCATCTGGCCAATTTCTCGATCATTGTTGGCAGAAATAGTTGCAATCTGCTCGATCTCGCTGCGGCTTTTCACCTCTTTGGCCATTTTGCTAAGTGCTTCACAAAGAACAACGACTGCTTTGTCGATGCCTCTTTTGAGGCTCATGGGATTGACTCCCGCAGTGACGTTTTTCACTCCAGAGGCAAAAATCGCCTCTGCAAGAACGATCGCTGTTGTCGTGCCATCTCCTGCTGTATCCGCCGTTTTCGCGGCAGATTCCTTCACAAGGGCAGCTCCCATGTTTTCAAACTCATCCTTCAGGACGATTTCTTTAGCTACGGTCACTCCATCTTTGGTCGAAAGAGGCGCTCCAGCTCCTCTGCCAATCACTACGTTACGGCCTTTGGGACCTAGGGTGACTTTGACTGCTTGAGCAAGCGTTTTCACTCCTTTGAGAAGAGCCTTGAGAGCCTCTTCATTGAATTTTAACATTTTTGACATGAGCTAGCTCCTTTCAATTTAGCAATGGCTACAAGTATGAGGCACTGTGACAACCCCGAGAATTTCATCTTGGGTAAGGATCAGGTATTCACCCTCTTCTTCGGTCTTTACCTGACTTCCGGCATAGGAACTAAAGAGAACCTCATCCCCTACTTTGATCTGCATCGGCTCCAAATTGCCCTGCTCATCATGCTTTCCAGGACCGACTGCCAAGACTCTGCCCTGTTTGGGTTTTTCACGAGCGGAATCGGGTAGCAAAATCGCTCCTTTTTTTTCTTTGGGCTCTGTGCGTTTGACAAGAGCACGATTGCCGAGAGGCCTCAGATTTTTAACGGACATAAGACATACCTTTTGGTTGTTAACGAGGCCAAGTGTAGAAGGGTCTGCTTTTTTTGTCAACGAATTTAGCAACCAGCTAGCTTGAGCGCTAATCAATAGGAAATTCTTTAAAATAAAGAATTTTTGCCCTATTTAGAGGAGAATGAACCCCTTTGAAGCTGCAAAGCAC
>Ga0207087_1055_pt1 | contig 25539 bp, 18 predicted proteins | sample Alteio_BWMinHeat_51_FD_153544 | JGI IMG/M metagenome (GOLD analysis project Ga0207087, IMG submission 153544) | Enriched cells from forest soil in Barre Woods Harvard Forest LTER site, Petersham, Massachusetts, United States -... | ecosystem: Environmental > Terrestrial > Soil > Temperate forest >... | reverse complement strand
AGCCACAATGCAACGGCGTGCTTGAGACCAATCGGAGGGACGATGATCAAATTCTGCGATCTCCCACCGTGGATTAAGCCGTGCATACCTTAAACCTCCGAGCGCACATTTCAGTGAGGGGGTCATTCGCGCGACCACAGCGTATTGGGCTGGATGCGCTTCCAGCATGTCCAAAACTGGCCCGTAGCCGAAGCCTGCATCGGCCCGCACTCGAACCTCACGAATGTCGGAAGGACTGGAATGAAAACAACAGGCCAAAAGTTCGGCGCTGCCCGCCCAGGTGCCGGCATCGCCGCGCCGCAGTTCTACATCCCATAAGAACGAGGAGTTCGCTTCTAAACAAAGTAGCGGGTCATAGGACCGCTTGCCTCGGTAGCGCGGATTGTAGCCAACCGCAGCTCCTTCCTGACGGCCATAGACCGTGACCACGGTGCTATCCAGATCCAGAATCAAGCGCGATCGGTGATCGGGCAGGTGAATGAATCTTTTGAGCACTCGATCATTGGCGCGGTGTAACTGCTCTCGGAGATAAACAGGAGCGTTCAGCAAGAATCGCCGTAAGGTCTGTGGATCGGGAAAGCGCGGCAAGCCGGTCAGGTACTGAAAGGTTCCGTTAGAACGTAAGAGTGACGCGGTCTCAATACGATCCAACCCCAAGATGATGGGATAGATCAACGCCAGCAACATCTGCGACAGACTGTAATCTCGGTTGCGCCGGGGATAGCGAATCTGTTGGGCGAGGAAGTCTCTGAAGTGCAGCACTCGCAGAAATCCATGAAATAGGTGGACTCCACCGAAGTGGGTCAACCCCCGATGATTACAGGCGATTTTAATATTTCTTGGAGAGTAGGGCATTTCAAGGAACTGCTAACCGACGGTTAGGAATTCCTTGAATTCTAAAACAACGTTGAAATGCGCGTCAAATCAGCTTTTCTGCATAATTCGGGACACAAAATGCGCCGGATCCAAGTTATAGCCACCATCTCTCACGATCAGTATCGACAGGGAACTGCAACCGTCTCGATTTGCTCAATTACTTCAGCCTTACTTGGAGGATATGGATGCGACCAGGTTCTTCCGCATGTAGCAGCGAATTGACTACTCGCCATGGCCGATGGTATATGTTGCACTTTCTCGCCGACGGCGACAGAATTCGCTATGATTTGAACTGAAAAACACGAGCGGTTTTTCGCGAACTATGGCAAAGGGAAAATCAGGGGGGAGCCAAGCGCTTGGCTCTCCTCACACTCATTGCATTGTCTCTGTGGCTAATCACGGCTTTCATTCTCTACACTTCCAGCCTGGATCGCGTCTATCACTGCAATCTATAGAGGAGAATCACTGCCGTTCTGAATATACTAATTTATAATACTGACAACACGCTACTGTCTTACTATCTGACGCGAGCCCACCTGCTTTGTGACCGAAGCGTCAGAAACAGGACACTAGTATAGATCCGAGGTCGACCTCTACGAGCAAAAAAATCGGTGTGTCGAGGATCGCATTCAAATGAGAAAACTCCTTCTACCTTCCCTTCTATTTCTGCTAACTAGTCCTTGCTTGGCGAGTTTCGGCACACCAACTATCTCTTCCGGAATTTGTGCGAGCGCGGCAAAGTGCGCGATTACGGTCAAGAGCACCGGTGCGGGTCATCTTCTGGTCGGCATAGGCACAGCTAAAACATCAGGTATCATCATCACCGGGATGTCTGGCGGCTCGACGGGATCGTTCAATAGCGGTCCGACAGCGTGGTATCACCCAGCAGGCGGCGGTGGTCAGACCACAGCGCAATGCGCAGGATCCGATTCAATTGCCGGATCCGCTGATTGCGTCTATGTACTCGTGAGTACCTCCGGTTCAACTACCGTAAATTTTACGTTCAGCGGGACTACCGGCGGTGCCACCTGCTACGTCATTGAGGTTCCATACACGGCAGGACCAATCCAAGCTGAATTACCGATGGGGGTGGATCGACCTGCTAGTACGTCAATATCCGGCGCGACCCTATGGCTTGGCGGTGCAAACGACTTCGTGCTCCAAGCGATCAGGGCAGCCCATTCAGTCACTGCGGTTGGCGGTGGCTATACAATTTCTGGATCAGGTCCAGCGATTGCGTATCTGTCAAACACAACCAACGGGACCGCACCAGCCTGGACGCAGAGCGCGCGCGGAACTGCCGCGGTTTTTGCCATCGCGTTCGCGGAATACATTCCTGTTACAGGAGGACTCAGCCCTCAATGGATCATCTACAACCGAGCTGGATACTCTGATGCCAACCAGCAGTGTGCAGTCCCAGCAGATGTAAGCGTAGTTTCGTCTGGATTCTTGAACATAACGTCGCGACAGCAGGCACACATGTGCGCGAGCATTGACCTGGCCACAACATCGTATTCCTACACGGCTGGCATGATTGCAACGCGCAGTTTCAATTTCCTTTACGGGACGATCGAGTTCCGGGCGAAGTTCTCTGGCGGAAATGCAACGGGCTCCTGGCCCATTGTTTTGATGTATGACGCCGTGTGCCAGGAAAGCGATCCAACGGGTACCGATAACAATTGCGACGGGCAAGAAGTTGACATCGCCGAATTCCTGAATAGTAGGTTCACGACCGTCAATGAACAGATTCACGTTTCAGGGGGTAAGCATAACGATCAATGTTTGCCCGCCGTGACGGACGCCAGCCAGCATTATCACACCTACGATCTGGTATGGTCGGCGGGCTCGCTCGTTTTTAGCATCGACGGAACCACGACTTGCACGATAAGGCAGGCTTACGTGCCGAATGCCCCGATGTACCTGAAGATCGATCAGTTCGTTGGCGGGACTACGGGCGGCAGGATAAGTTACGCCTCGCTTCCGTGGACACTATCAATCGACTATATCAAGGTCATCCAAAACGGCGCTGTTGTATTCGAGGATGATTTCACTCCCGGCGCACCGAAACCTCGGTAAAGCGCTGTGATAAGTGGAGTGCAGTTAAGCTGCTGCGAACCAAGCGGATCGGGGAACGCGGCTAGCTATTTTTCGCGTGCGACTCATGAAGATCAAGAAAACCATAACCACGATTCATGATGCGGTGAGGCGCGCATTCGGGTCAGACGAGATCCAGAACGGCGCTCGAGGCTGGACTGTTAATCTCGCGATCTTCCGGATCATCTTTCTCAGCTTCGCCGTTCTCCCCTCGGCGCTCTGGATGTTTGACTGGACCGAGAGGATTCTACCCGGACTTCGCAGCGGCCTCTGGGTCCCGATCTCATTCTATCGGCTTCTGCCGCTCGGCCTCTTGAGCAACGTCGCGTTTGCACGCGCGCTGGCCCTCACCAACGTTCTACTCGTCGTTCTGGGGCTGATCGGCTTCTGCACCCGGACAGCTATCGGTCTGGCGACACTGCTCTCTCTGTACCTATTCGGCCTAACAGAGAACCAAGGCATGGTGACCCACTACCACCACCTTGTCTGGTTCATGGCTCTTTTGGCCGCTGGCCCTTCGGGACAGTTTTTATCTGTAGACGCAGTTCGGCAGTCGACCAGGGATGCGGACCGCGGAATTGTCGAGCGATCCTTCCCGCCACTTGCCGCACTGTGGACCCTCCGCTATGTGTGGGTCCTCATGGGCCTGCTTTATCTTGGTCCGGGCCTTGCAAAGGCTGAGAATGCGGTCACCGCAGGTTGGGCGAACGCAGCCAACCTGCAGAACATTCTGTGGCGGAAGTGGTTCGAACTATCGCTGTACGAACCGAAATTCGTGATGCCCATTCGGGTCGATCAGCTGCCGACGTCGCTCCTGAGTCTAGCTGGCATCGGCGTGATCGTGTTCGAGATCGGCTTTGTTTTGGTAGTCCTCTTCCGGCGGCTCAGACCGGTCGTGGCGCTGTGCGGGCTTGCATTCCATGTTGGCAATGGCCTCTTCCTCAGTATTTATTTCGCAACGCTCCTGCCCGCGTATGTTTGCCTGTTTGATTGGACCGCCATCGGTCGGCGTTTGTGGCGCCGCAACCGCGGCCCGCTGCTCGTGCTTTACGACACGAGCTCTCGGCTCTGTCGCCGTACGGTTTCCATCCTCAGATCCATCGACATGTTCGATACGCTCGAACTGGTCCCGGGACTCTCCGACGATCCTCGGAGGCAAGATTATCCCGAGATTGACGGCGCGATGCTCGCCCATGACCTCTACGTTGTGGACGGAGAGCGAACAGCGGCCGGCTACGATGCTTACGTGCGGATCGCTAATCGGACGGGAATCTTGTGGCCAGTCGCCATATTAATGTGGTTCCCGCCGGTCGCGGCGCTCGGTCGCAGGATATATCAGCACACGGCCGACTCAAGGCACCCTCCGCTAGAAGCGGTCATTTTGCGGCAGGAGCCCACGCGCACGCCAGCGTTAGCCTCAGCCCATTGGACGGGGCGTATCCTGGTTACATGCCAACTCGTTATCAGCTTAACTATGTTCCTCTATAGTTTAAGGGAGGTCTATCTCCCACCTACTGCGAGATTTCTCGCGCCAGTGAGGTGGTTGGTGAATGGCATCGGATGGAGGGCGCCTACTTGGCCTTTTGATCTCTATCCCACTTTCACTCCGGTGACTCCACCGGAGGTTGACATCTGGGAAGCGCGATGGGTCACAGCCGACAAACACGAACTGCGGGTCAGCCCGCAAGCTTATTCTGATCTCTACGAAAACTCTAACCTAACGTGGAACGTACTCACAAATGCAGGTCATGATCCGAACCCAGAGCGTCACCAGAAACGATCACTCGATCTTGTGCGAGCATTATGGCGGACTGAGAGCCAAGACGTACGAGAATCCGTGGTGGCCGTGAAGATCTACCGCGCCCGGTACCGGCTGGAGCCCTCAGAGCATGGCCCAGGAACGCTCCTCAGGGAAAGTCTTATCCAGACGTTCCCAGTGGAAGTCGTCTCAGAAAGCGATGGAAATGAGGACTAAGTACGCAATTTATTTCAATTCTAACTCGGTGATGGATTCCTCGGTGCCAACTCTATAACGACCGAAATTCTTTTATCCGCTACGTCTTCTCCTCGATACCGGCAGCGTTTCTATCGAGTGTCGGGAGGGCAGGTCGTTCGTCCGGTTGGCTGCTTTTTCCGAATCATGCAATTCAGCTTCGCACGGCACATACGATTTGAGTACGTCTCCGTTAAGATCCAGAGGACTTCTCCTAGTATACTGTCACTACCTACTTTCTATTGGAGTTGGGCGTTGGCATGCAGCCTTTTGAAATCCACGATCGGCTGATGTATCGAAGACAGTTCGTTCTAGGCCCTCGGCCAGTTGCTTGCTTTCCGGCATATAACAGTTTTAGAGTCGGTGATCATTTTCACCTGACAGCACACGCCGACCTCAACACGGTACACACCGTTGAGGGAAATAGGTCTCTTACTCTCTTGGGTTTTATTCTCGACCCGCGCCATCCCAATGCAGATGATTCCCGCATCCTGAAACAGTTAATGCCTGAACTGTGCTCCGATTCTCATCCCATGGACTTCCTCCAAACGCTGAATGTCTATGGCGGGCGTTGGATTCTGATCGCAAACAATGGGAGCCGTATCACAGTTTGCAACGATGCCCTCGGACAGAGGCCGCTCTATTACACGCCCCGCCTTGCCAATGGTGAAGTGTGGTGTGGAGCTCAACCTGGGATCATCGGCAGTCTTCTTGCCCTTGAGCCTAGCCGACTGGCGATGGAGTTTCTAGACGCGCAAAAGAGGAGCGGGCAACAGGAATACTGGTTTCCCAACGACATCTCTGGATACGACGACATCAGACTCCTTCTGCCAAATCACTACCTCGATCTGACCACCGCCCAATCGCATCGATTTTGGCCAAGTACCTTGTTGAAGAAACTCTCGCTTCGTCACGCGGTCAGGGAGGGCGCCAAACAGCTAAGAGGTTTGATGCTGAGTGCGGCCAATCGCTTTCCGCTGGCGGTTCTGATGACCGCAGGTTGGGATTCACGATCGGTTCTAGCCGCAGGCAAGAATCTCAAAACTGAAGTTTCATACTTCACGTGTGATTTGGGAAATGGAAAAACGGCGGCTGCAGATATAAGCGTGCCCGCACGGCTCCTCTACAAACTCGGCAAAGCCCATCGCGTACTGAATGTGCCCGAATCCATGGATCCTGAGTTCAAGCAACTCTATCTGCAAAACGTGGCGATGGCGCACGAGTGCATGGGACCTACAGCCCAGGCATTGTTTGAATTTCTGGGCTCATCCGAAGTAAGAGTCTCAGGAAGCGGTTCGGAAACGGTTCGACAGCAGTTCCGACCCTCTCGTTGGCACGCTGTTACGGCTGAGACGTTGGCATCGTTCGCCTGGACGAAAGAGAGATTCGCAATCGAGGCCTTCGGACAATGGCTGGAAGGAATTCCGAAAGATACTGGATTCCACATTCTAGACTTGTTCTATTGGGAGCAGAAGTGTGGGCAATGGCTTGCTGTGGGTCAGGTCGAATGGGACCTTGTCGGCGAATCCTTTGCGCCCTTCAATTGCCGAGAGCTTCTTTCAACGCTTTTGTCTACTCACGTGGCTTACCGTGTCGAGCCGCATTACGAATTGTATAGAGCTCTTCTTAAGGAGCTGTGGCCGGAAGTGCTCGCCGAACCTATCAACCCCCACAAAAAGCCACGAACGGATTCAACGTCTTTGAAAGACAAAGTCAGAGACATTCTGGTGAAGTCGCATTTGATAGAATTTGTCAGGAGCGGGAGAAAATACTAGTCCGGCATTGGAGGAGAACCAGGTTATTCGGCGCAGTTTGTAATAGCAGCACGTTCAGCTTTGCACGGAGCGCACGATGGATCGCACTACTGGCGTGTTTGATGGCCTTACCGGACTTAGGGATTTTTTGAATCCCCGTAATAATCCACCATTGCCACTGGTTGAGTTGCCTGATCATTTGAATCCTTTCCGGGAATCAGGTGTTCGCATTCACGCGAAGTTGATGTATCTGCTCCCACTTCTGACGATCAAGTCCTTGCCTGCGCTCAAGATGCTTCTCGAAGCGGAATCCAAAGGCAAGTTGAAGGGCGTCCACACGATCGTCGAAAACTCTTCTGGCAACACTGCGCTCTCGCTCGCGGTTCTGGCGCGCAACTTTGGAATTCAGCGTGTCATCGCGATGGTTCCTTGGGACATCGCACCTGGTAAATTGGACTTACTCCGCATTTGCGGTGTCGATCTCCGCCTCCAGAAGGATTATCCCGATGGCCCAAGCGGTATTGAGGTGGCTCGCAGGTCCGGAAACCAGCCAGGGCACTTTAGTCCGGGTCAGTATCATAATGACGCCAATCCTAGTAGTTATGAAGAATGGGTGGCCCCGGAAATTTGGGAGCAAACAAAAAACAAACTTACAGTATTCGCCGCGGGACTAGGCACAACCGGAACATTGGTCGGTGCCAGCCGCTATTTTCGGGGGCAGTCACAACCTGTCGCCATGGTGGGCATCATCTGTCGCCCGGAGAGTGCAGTACCGGGTGTCCGCTCGAAAGCGAGGCTGAAAGAGATTGGATTCGACTGGCAAGGTGCTGCGGATTGCATCGTGGAGGCGGGCACAAAGGAATCGTTTAGGCATAGTCTCAAATTGTGCCGGGCCGGACTGATGGCGGGCCCCAGCTCCGGCTTTGCTCTCGCTGGGCTGCTCCGATACCTTCAAGAGAAGAGAGAAGAGTCTAGCTTGGATTCTTTGCGCAACCAGGATGGCGAAGTGCGTGCGGTTTTCATTTGTGGGGATACCCCTCTGCCATACCTTGACAAGTATTCAACGCACTTGGAATCTTCCGATTTCTGATTCGGGACTGACTTCCCGGTCTTACTTTGCGCTTGCGCTCGCAACGCACTCTCGTCCTCTCGATAAAATGGCATCGATCAAAGCGTCGAAATCAACACGTCGCGCGCGATGGTTGGTGATATTGACGCGGATGGCGAGGCGATCGCGGACCCGCGTTGTAGAGGGTGCCGCAATCCCCGCCTCCTGAATATCGGCTACAATGTCGGCATTTAGCTTGTCTAAAGAGTTTGCGTCAAACCCAGTCTGCCGAAAACGAAAGCACACTATATTCAAAGAGACGGGCACGAGCAGTTCCAGGCTCGGCTCCCTGGAAATTCGCCGCTCCAGATAGCGCGCTTGTTCGCAATTTTGATCGATGACCTTGGCGATCTTTTGCACGCCAAGTTCTTTGAAGGCAAACCAGACTTTCAGAGCACGAAAGCTTCGCGACAGTTCGGGACCAAAGTCGCACGGCCAATTTTCTCCGGCGGCCAGGCCGCGAGACATTGACTTGAGATACGCCGGTCGCATGGAAAAGGCAGCGCGGTGCACGTCGCCTTTCCGCACAAGTATGCAGCCCGCGTCGTATTGAACTTGGGCCCATTTGTGAAAGTCGAACGCTAAAGAATCCGCACGTTCGAGCCCTTTCAACCGAGGTCGTAAAGCATTCGTAAAATAACCAAGTGCGCCAAATGCTCCATCGACATGAAACCAGAGACCTTCGCGCGCGCAGAGAGAAGCCAATTCGTCAAGTGGATCGATGGCACCGGTGTTCACGGTTCCTGCGGAACCTACCACGCAGAAAGGCTCCAATTTCTTGCCTCTATCCGCTTCGATGGCCTCCCGGAGCGCCTCCAAATCCATCGTAAAGTCCGCGCACACGGGAATCTTTCGCAACGATGAAGTACCCATGCCCAGGATCTCTAGAGCTCTGGCCACGGATTCATGCGCTTCCGAAGACGTGTATGCCACGAGAGAGTTGGGATAACTCTTGAGGCCATCGTTTCGGATATTACCCACCTTGCGAGCATTCCTCGCCACACAGATACCGATCAAATTCGCCATCGAGGTGCCACTCACCAAAAGGCCGCTGGACTCACTCGGGAATTCGAATAGTTCCTTGCACCAACTAATGACGGCCTTTTCGACGTAAATCGCCCCGTGGTCACGCCCGCCGCAGTTTGCATTCATCGTTGCAGCTAACATCTCGGCGATGATACCGTTCGTCAGCCCAGCACCGTGAACCCAGCCAAAAAACCGGGGGTGAATATTCCCAGTCGCGTACGGAAGGATCAGTTTCCTGAATTCTTCGTAGACTTCGTCGAGCGAACTCCCGAGCCGTGGAACGGGTTCGGCTAATAATCTCCGTGTTTGCTCGGGCACAGGTTGCCAGACGGGTCGCTCCCCAACGCCTCGCAAGAATTCGATCGCTTCATCCAATGCAACATGGGCTGTCGCGCGAAACGCATCCCAATCTAGCGGGTCCAAAGAGATTTCGTTCGGGAGACTTGGCAAAGATCCTCCGGCCTGTACGCCCGGCAATTCTATTTGTTCAGCTTGCGAAATGTTACCAGAGTTTCTGCCGAACCAGTAGCAGCCAATAAAAGAGGTAAAAGAGGGAGCACGACATGAAAATTCACACCGAAGTCTGATAGGGTTTTGGCTGGGGATTTCTCTCCTTGTCTGGCAGTTTATAGTGGCTGTCAGATAGGAGGCTCCTATGAGCATTTCCTTAGAGGCATTACGAGATCGACGCGATCAGCTCGCGGCCAGTCTGGCCCGTGTCGATGACCTGCGTCCCGGCTTTCCGACCGCGCGTTTCCCTGAGTGTGGCAAGCCGAACTGCCACTGCGCCCAGAGGGACTCCCCGGGACATCGTCCGTCTTATTCAAGGACTCATCGGTTGGCGGAAAAAGCGACTAGAAGCGAAAGTTGGGCGATCCCTTCGCTTTTGCGTGTAACGCCATCTGCAACTTCTGAACACTTGCCGGGGGCGCTTTACTGCGTTCAACTCCCGCCCGCCGTGGCTCACACGGTTGTCGGCGCAAGCGAGGCATCCCAGGCCGGCCTAGGCGCTCTACCGGCGAATGGTCCAACGCCTCGCGCCAGAAGTGCTGCGAGAACCGATCAACCCCGACGCTGTCTCCCTGGAACTCTGGAACACGATATTTAATAGACTCCGTAAGTAGTTGTCTCGGCGCGTTCCAAGTGCAATGAGACAACTCCAGAATAGAGTCGGCCGCCGCTCCGCCACTAAATGGCGACAACTTCCGAGCCAGATACGCGCTTACCCGGCGTCGCATCCCGGTTTTGTGTTTTGGCCAGTGCGGATGCGACTCCTGGCAGAGTGATCGCCGCAAGCGCAAATAGGTAGCAAACTGCTGAGACGCCTAGCACAAACCGGAAGCCGAATGCCATTCCAAGAATTACCGCGGCTACGGAGCCAATCACGGTGAAAAACCCGTTAACGCCCCAGGCCCAAGGTACGAGTTCCGGTGCCGCTTCTGCGACGGCTCGCAGGCCCTTCGGAAAGGGCATTCCGAGGACGAATCCCAAGGGCGCGATTAACAACAGCGAAATAAGAACTCGCCATAGCAGCGCAAGACCGAGTGCCGCCGAAAGTACGTACGGCGTTAACAGCGCCATGATACCGAGGGCCCCAAGAATAGCAGCTATAATAGGAACGAATGACCATTTCGAGCTGGCCCGCAAGCCGCCCGCCGCATAAGAACCAATTCCGGTGGAGATCAACAGACCTGACAGGACAACGGCGAGCGTATAGATGGGTTGGCCGAGAAATAGAGTGAAGCGCTGCAGAAGCACCATCTCAATCATGATGAAGCCCAGACCGAGAGCCGCGAAGTATGCCAGGAAGGACCACCGGCCCGACGCTCGAAAAACTGTACGCGAAGCACGGACCAACGGCAGCAGAATAAAAATCGCGCCGATCACGACGGACTGAGCGAAGAGTAAGAGGAGGTAAACTTCCGCAACGGGCTGATAACTATCGTTGCTGCCCTTCGTGGGGAAGAGTACCTCGAAGAGAATGCGCGGACGCAGCGTCCTCCACCGCTGCCGCTGATTAAAGAATGGTTGATTGTCGGTGGCCGGGCTTAGGGCCTCGCTCGTTCCGCGATAAATTGCCTGAAGATCCCGGGCTTCCGCGAACTCATGGAGTCGCCTACTGAAGAAGGGCTTTTGCGGAGCTGCTTCGTATGGCGAGAAAAGGATCTCTGGGCTCTCTTCGCCTGGCGACTGGGGCTCGCCAATTCCCAGGTGCTTTTCCATGGCTGCGATTTGCTCGCGAGTCCATGCGGACTTCTTCATCAAAAAGCAACTAAGGAAGCGCACGTGTCCGTAAGGAAGCACAGGTCCTCGGAACGCAAAAATATGGTCGGCAACGTCTTGCAGGCCATGCTCCTCAAACATCTCGCGAGTCGTCGTGATCAACTTAGGCATTTGATACTTGGGCCGCGTCATCATCAATACACCGTCGGGCGTAAGATGATCATAGTAATCCGCGAAGGCTTCGCGTGTGAGGATGTATGTCTCGGAGAGATTCATAGCACCCGACAAAAGAGCGGCATCGCTCATCGTTTGTACCGAGATGATGGCATCGTAGGTTTCGTGCGATCGGCGCACGAAACTTCGGCCGTCCTCGGTGACCAGATGTACTTCCGGTTGCTCGAACAGCCCTCCCCAGTAGGGCCGCATAGATTGCGTGATGATCTCGTTGATCACCGGATTGATCTCGACGGCCGTGATCGAAGACGCCCCAAAGTTCAAGCCTTCGAGGACCTCGCGGCCAGCCCCCGACCCGATGATGAGAACCTTAAGGTGTGGTTTGCCTGCATATAGCAGGCCCGCGTTTCGGAAATCATTGGTATGAGCAAGATAGTTCCGGACGCCGCTGGTTAAATCAGGAATTTCGGTCCCGGCAAAGCCACCATCTACGATGATGCTGAACCCCTCTCCCGGCCTACCCAGTTCGGGCGCAGGGGGGAGTTTGAAAACATCGACCCTGGAGAGTGCACTCCAGGCCGTGTAAATCGGCTTGGCGTTCACGGGCTGCAAGGGATGTGTCTTTGCCGCGGTCACAGAGATGGGGACTAGACGATCGCCGAGATATGCGATCGGAAGCATGCAAAAAGCTAGCACTGCCCCAGCCACGGCGAATCGGCGCGCTTGCGACCAGCCGAACACTGCCGCCGCAAAGAATCCCAACAACGCGGCCACGAAAACCGAACCCGAACCTCCGAATACTGGCATCACCATCGTGATAGCAGAACATCCAATCCCAGCCCCAACAAGGTCCGCGGCATACAGACTGTTCACTTCCTTTGAGCGGCGCGAGAAAAGTAAGGCAATGACAAGCCCAGAAAAAAAGAAGGGCACCACAAGATTCACATAGTACAGCGGCATGAAAAGAAACTGCGACCGGTGAAAGACCTGGCCAAACGGATCAAACGGAATGCGTTGCATTAGCCAATAACTTAGAATTGTAATTCCGCCAAACCCGAGTGACAGGGCCGAAAGTGTTTTGTCGAGGTGCGCGTGTTCGCGCAAGCCGCTCCACAATGATAGGGTGACGCCGGACACTCCGAAGCCCAGCAAGGCGGTGGAAATTACCAAAAAGCTGAAGTGGTACCACATTGCGACCGCTAGTGCACGCGTGAGGGCAAGCTCGAGCAAAAGGGTTGCCGCCGACACAAGAAAAATGCCAACAAAGTATCTCCGATTCAATTTGCCCCCAATACTCGAATTACTCCAGCGCAAGACCAACGCGTGGAAAAGATAGCAAGACTCGGGCGTAAGTGCGGCTATAGGTCGGAACGAGTCAATTACCGAACATCTTACCTGTTTACGTGCGTCCCCGGTGAAGTATTTCCTAGGACGAGCCAATCCCAAGCTCCCTCTGGAAATATGAAAAAAAGGCCCAATACTCCAATACAATGTTCCTGCCAATCAGCTCACTTTCAACAGATTGAGCTCCAAATCCGGCGAAGGATAAGTGCTATTATTTGCTTCAAGTTACGATCATGATTTGCGGTAGAGGTAGAGAACCATGGAATGTGGAGGGCACAATTAAGCACAGTTTTTCCACAAGTCTGCCCGATTGAGATTTCAGCGATGAGCACTGCCGTCTGCAAGCAGGCATGCTTGAGTCACCTCATCGTCGCATTGTGATGTGGTGCCCTCGAAAGGCTCCGGAGTTGGTGTAATGTAACTTACGTAGTAACCTACGTCACTTCGCGATGAGCGGCGTCGAATGGCTTGGGCGACACTCGGAACTAATCAGAGAGTGAGCTTTTCACGCATTTACAGGAATCGGGATGCGAGTGATTGGGTTACCGTCGAACTCAGGGGATGGGGGACACGAGCGTTGACGCGGCTTCTTGGGGCTGGGTATGAATCGAAAACAGGGATCAACTTCGGCGGGTAGGGTCTAAGTTCACACAAAGCGGACATCCTTCCTGGGCCGTTTTTCCATGACTCCCCAAGCAGAATTTTACTTACCAGTGATGGCTTTAGAATACGACGTGGTCGCCTAAAGGAGTCATTGTTGAATCCAGATTGTCGCAGGAACAAAATTGGTCTACTAGGACCTTTCAGTTTTGGGAACCTCGGGAATGCGGCGTTGCAACAAACGCTCATAGAATACTTGCACAAGACCTTCCCCGACGCCGAATTCTATGGTTGCTGCATCGATCCCGACGCGCCCGCCCATGCGCATCAGATTCAGCCATTTCCCATTAATCGTCACGTCCCGCGACCTTGGAAGCCTGAATCTCCCGTGCCCAGTCGAACAAGGAAGGATGAAGATTCGGAGGAACCCCATGCGATCCGCGAGTGGGTTGAGAGAACACCTCCGTTCTCGGGTGCATACCGCAGGGCGAGAACTGTTAGGTCCGACCTGAACGGAGTGCGGGAGGAGTTGGTGTTCTGTTACCAAGCGTACCGATTTGCGAAAGAATTCCGGCTGCTTGTAGTTGGACTCGGCGGCGTCTTCGACGAAGTATGGGGAGGCAAATGGGGAGATCTCTATTCATATTTTCGGTGGGCGGTTCTCTCGCGGCTTGCCGGAACCCCGTTGATTTGCCTAAGCGTCGGCGTGGAAGAAATCAATACTCGACTGGCCAAGTTTTTCTGCAGGACTGCACTCTCTCTGGCGGCCTACTACTCGTTTCGTGATGTTGAATCCAGGCAAAAAGTAGAAGCAATTGGTCTAACTGGGGAAAAACACGTGTTTCCCGATTTGGCCTTCGCCTTGCAGCAGGCGGAGTGCGGAGGCACCCCGGCCAATCACCGAGATCTAAGAGCCGTGGGTGTCAGTCCAATGGCATATTGCGATCCCCGCTTCTGGCCAATCAAGGATCTCTTCGCTTACCAAGACTATTTGAAGAAGCTCTCGTCGTTTGTGTCCTGGCTCTTGCGCAACGGATACGAAGTCGTGCTTTTTCCAACACAAGTCATCATGGACAGCATCGCCATTGAAGAACTCAAGGCATTGGTTCTCGAAGAGCTCCCACCTGACCTGCACCCACGACTCAGCATTGCGAAATTGCACACCGTGGAAGAGTGTTTGGTTTTACTTTCACAGTTCGGCACTGTTGTGACGTCTCGACTTCATGGAATCATCCTGGCTTCACTTGCGAGTACGCCTGTACTGGCGATTTCGCCTGCGAGCAAGGTCGACAGGTTGATGGAAGATATGGAAATGAGGGAATACCTATTGAACATCCGACGAATCGACTTGCCGCTGTTGATCAACCGGTTCCAGAGTTTAGAGGTCCATCATGAAATCGTCAGGCACACAATGCGGCGCAAGGTTGCCAAATACAGGCTGGCCATTCAGACTCAATTCGACCTCGTCTCTCGGTCTGGCGTGCTGGATCTTTAGCCTACTCGCACTTCAGAATGTCCCTGGGCCGTGAAAAGAGGCTACATACAGCTAACCACAAAAGAATCAAAAACTTGTGGCGAGTGGCCCGCAGATCTTGTAGCCTGAATACAATGATGAAATCTTCAGCAGAATTGCTGTTAAGACCCCATACAGGGTGGCAGCCCATTGATCTTCGAGAAATCTACAAGAGTAGAGAATTATTTGGATTTCTCGTTTGGCGCGACATCAAGATCCGTTACAAACAGACAATCCTGGGCGGATTCTGGGCGGTGTTTCAACCCCTTACGGCTATGCTGGTTTTTACACTGTTTTTTAATAGGTTGGCCGGCATACAAACAGATGGCCCGCCATACCCGCTCTTCGCCTTTTCAGGACTAGTACTCTGGACCTTTTTCGCAAACTCGGTCTCCATGTCGAGCAACAGCCTGGTAGGAAATCAAGTACTCGTGTCCAAGATTTATTTTCCTCGTATCTTCATACCGTTGGCAAGCATAGGCGCCTTGGGACTGGACCTCCTAATCGGCGTGCTTCTAGTGTTCGCCATGATGATATACTACCGATGGTCTGTGTTACCCGGTGCTCTTCTAATTCCTGTCTACGTACTCGGAACACTGCTGGCCGCGAGCGGCCTAGGCCTGATCCTGTCTGCTCTCAATGTGCACTTTCGAGATGTCAAGTATGCTGTTCCTTTCTTTATTCAGATGGGCCTGTTTATAAGCCCTGTCATTTATCCTTTACGGTACGTTCCGGCTGGGTACCGGCTTCTGTTCGGGTTGAATCCCATGTCGGGCATGATCGTGGGATTCAGGCATTCGCTGCTGGGCGGCCCGACAGATTGGGCATTGGTACTGGCTTCCCTAGCCACCAGTGTTTTTCTATTCTTGGCGGGGCTGTTTATCTTTCGGCGCATGGAACGGCGCTTCGCGGACATAATCTGAATGGTTCCAGTGATCGAAGTCAATCATCTCTCGAAAAAATATGAACTTGGTGTGTCTCGGCCTAGTGAGGACAGCCTGCGCGATATGCTGATGCACGGCCTTCGTAATTCATGGCGAACACTTCGCCGTGGATCAACTACCGACCAGAATTCCTCCGAACCACAATGGATGTGGGCGCTTCGAGACATAAACTTCAGCGTCGAGCTCGGTGGCGTCGTCGGAATTATTGGCATGAACGGAGCAGGCAAGAGTACTTTGCTAAAGATTCTCTCTCGAATCACGGATCCCACGGAAGGCTACGTGCGATTGCGAGGTCGAGTGGCCAGTTTGCTGGAAGTTGGGACTGGATTTCATCCCGACCTCACTGGCCGGGAGAACATTTTTCTAAATGGCGTCATGTTGGGTATGACGAAGGCAGAAGTCCTGTCGAAATTTGACGAGATCGTTGCTTTCTCTGAGCTGGAGAAATTCTTGGACACGCCGGTCAAACATTATTCGAGTGGCATGTATGTTCGGTTGGGCTTTGCGGTGGCGGCTCATCTGGATCCAGAAATACTAATCGTCGACGAGGTTCTCGCCGTCGGAGACATGGCCTTTCAGAAAAAGTGTCTTGGTAAGATGGGAGAATTCGGAGAGAGCGGCCGGACCATTTTGTTCGTTTCTCATAACATCGCTGCTATGGTCAACCTATGCCAGAAGGGAATCGTCTTGCAGCAAGGGCAGCTAACCTTCGAGGGCGACGCAAAGAGCGCCGCTAATTATTACATGGGCGCAGTCTCCGGGGAGGAAAAGAAAAACAGGTCGCATACGACCGATCTATGGAGCGCTCGCGGAAGACTCCCCCAATTTCGTCCCTGGTTGTGCAAACTTGAGCTTTATGATGGACAGGCAATCGCGCTCGACGGAGAGATGGCGATCGGTAGTACAATTCGAGTACTCTTGCAGTTCCTTCTTCATCAACCGTCCGCGAATTTTGACGCACGAATTAATTTCGTCGATATGTACGGCCAGGTAATTTTCGCTGCGAGAAGTACCTACGATCGTGACCGAAACTGGGGCGAACGGTCGGGCCAACAAGAAATGATTTGCGAGATCCACGACCTCCCATTGACTCCCGGTGAGTATCGTATCGAGGCTGCGCTCGTAATCGACGAAAAGTGTGTGGATTACGTGGAAAACGCTGGCCATTTGAAGATCGTAGGTTCTGACTTCTACGGAACCGGCAAGATACCTTCGGTTGGATTCTTTGTCCATAAACAATCCTGGCACTTGAAGTGACTCGATCTGGTCTGGGTCTGCGGACCAGTGAGCCAAAATTGCGATTCGGCGGTCTCGCGAGAGCCTTTGGCTTCCCCGATGTCATCCAAAACGGGAGTGGGCCTCAGCCCAGGGACGACCCTGGACTGAACCACATGAGTAGCTGTTTTAACTTATTTGATAGATATACTAATGATAAATAAATGCGCTTGTTTGCCGATGCGCTTGCGCTACAAGTGTAACAACTCGAGTTAGGGTAAAACTTTTGAACCTAAGCGGAATCCTCTAACCTTGCGAAGGCAAGCTTTGAAGGACGAACGCTGGCATGTTTTTCGGTTATCTGGTTAGATAAAGTATCAGGAAGGGCGGGGCTTTCGCCGATGAAAACCATGCACGACGGAGCCAGCATCTAGCCGAAAATATGAAGGTTGGGCGCGATCTGGTTGCTCGCCGGCCAGGAAGTTAGCCGAACAGATAGGCTCCGTTCAGATCGGGCAGCACGATTTGAGCGTCATCAGACTTTGTTTGGTTCCCAAGATCCTCGGTCCTAACTTCTGCGACGGAGGTTATATGACGGCGCAGATCTGTTATTTGCAATCAACCTTGGCGGTAGAAGTAGGTCAGATTCTTTGGATAAACGAGGCGCTCTAAGAAGCGCACGTCGGTACTTTCTATGCGCTTAAGTGTTGTGATCTGTACGTGGAATAGGGCCGAAAGCCTCCAAAAAACGCTCGAGAGCATCGAGAACTGTCGCGTTCCCGACGGGACCGATTGGGAGGTCCTAATTGTGGACAACAATTCTACAGATGCTACTTCTGTTATTTGTCAATCCTTCGTGCAAAGGAACGCCGAGCGATATCGCTACTTACTCGAGAAGAGACAAGGGAAATCATTCGCTCTGAACACAGCCATTGAGAATGCTAGGGGAGATATCATCGCGTTTACCGACGACGATGTGTTAATCGAGGTAGATTGGTTGTTTGCCTTGCTCAGAGCTTTCGATGCGTACGACTGTGTTGGTGTGGCGGGGAAAATAGTCCCGGTTTGGAACTCACCGAAGCCCCCTTGGTTCGTTTTCGACGGACCCTATCGCTTAATGGTGGCAATCGTTGAATACGATTTAGGAGATCAGGTTCAACCTTGTCAAATCGAAACTGCTCCTTATGGGGCTAATTTAGCACTTAGGAAATATGTATTTGGTACATACGGACCATTCCGAACCGATCTAGGCCCAGTTGCAGGGACCACATTCCGTGGTGAAGATACTGAATATTGCCGACGGCTCATGCGCCGGGGAGAAAAATTGATCTATGTGCCTGGAGCTGTGGTCCATCACCCGGTACCACAGGAGCGCACTACTAAGCGATACTTTGAGTCGTGGTATTTCGACTACGGACGAATGCTTGTGCGAACCTCTAGCCCCTCAGGCACAACAACCAGCTACTTTGGCGTCCCTCGTTACCTGTTGCGAAAGCTCGTGTCGTGCGTCTGGGAGTGGAACACCAGCTTTGAGCTAAAGCGGCGCTTTTATCATAGATTGCGGGTCTGGCAGACCCTTGGAGAGATCACTGAGTTTAGGTACGCCTTCAAGGAGAGACGGGCCTTAAGAAAAAACGGTAAGACACAAGGCGCGGATGAACACAACTGACGATGAGCCACAACGACGGCTTCGCTGTCGCCCACGAACGTCGCCTGAAAGAGAGTATCTCCTCGCCGGATCCGATGGAGATAGGGAGAGCGCCGCGGCGATCTACCGTCCGATCGCTGCGCCAGAGGATTACTTTGGTTCGAGATCCATTGTTCTTGGGCCCACCAGATTCTTCCCATAAAGTACATGATCAAAGATATAAGCCATATGGTATTTGTCCCAGAGCATACCGTTACCGATGCCATTTGGTAAGAAGTACTGCAAACCGTAAATATGTGAAATTTTTCTTGTCAGATGCGATGCGTTGAAGTCAGAAATCGCAAGTCGCTCCCCGTTAAAGTCGCCGCAGGCAAAGATATCGTCAAAAAAACAATAAACCCGGGGCAAGAGAACGGTATCGGCGGCTTCTAGCAATTTGAAGCCCTGCATTGTAGAACTATAAAAATCCATATCAAAGGAGATAAATGCGACGGGTGCCGGACTTGATTGAATGAATTTTGTGATTGTTTCCTCTACCAGGCCAAGAAAGAGCTGTGCCTTGGTTAAGTGTTTCCGGAGCATCGTCACATCCATCGGAAAATCTCCTTGGCAAAGGATGTCCGGCAGATCGCGGTAATCCTCCGGCTGCGGGAGGCCAACGCCAGTATCAAAGCCGTACACATCGATACCTACATCGTAATGCGCGCTCACCCTTTCGGAGATCTTTTCCAATGCGACCAGTCCGTTCCCGCCCGCCACGCCGAACTCCACAACAGATATACGGGGAACACCTAGGGTCTTTGCAAGATTTCCGGCTTGAATGACGCCCCATGTGTAATTGTGACTGCATCCCTGTTGGATAGAGAGCGCTAGAAAAAAGGAGTTTTCGCTGGAAATGCGGGAATGATAATAAATTGGTTTAGGGCTGGGTGCCTCAGATCTCCGGTTCAAAAGTTTGTTGATTCGGTGCCGTAGCATAGTTTTTCTTCCTTGGCGCTCAGAAGTTCGTGAACAACTGGCTCGGCATAGACTACTAACCGAGATTTCCGATTGCAACTTAATCTCTGTTTAACTTTCTATCGCTTTTTCATGTGTCAGACGCAGCTCACATCAGAGTTACAGAAAAGCTGAAGATTTAGACTGTCCGTCTTCAGCACTAATGATAGGGGCTTGGAGTCAGACGAGGTGGTTCATGTCCATAGAACGCCGCGTTTCCATTTCGCTCCAAGCAACGTGGCGCAGTCTTATCACTCTCCGCAAATGCCGACTTCTTGTGCGGGAGGCACCATGAGGGATGCGTCGACTAGGTTTTGCTTCCCCACGGCCTTTGGCTACGGTCCTGCCACATCCTTCTCTCTTCCATCATTTGGCCTTTTGTGGCGCAAAACTGAAGTTTGTAATAGAACCTCCGCTTGGGGGTCAAGCTGGTGATCCAGAACAATAGATCTCGAAGATACCACCGAAACATATACTGCGGAAAACCGAAGTAGCGAACGGCAGCCTCTGGCGTTCGCTCGATTCGCGGCCTCGACTGCCCCATTCCATAGTACCAATCCTGAAAATAGCGCTTATCGATCCTGCGCATGTCGACCGGATGAAAGACAATTGCCTTCGGTGCATAGATGAGCTGTTCACCCGCGTGCAACAATCGCCAGCACAGTTCATGATCCTCGCCTCGAATTTCGCTTCCCGGCGTTGGACCCAGGTCAGTGCGAAACAATCCGTATTTCTCAAAAGCTTCTCTCCTAACAGAGAGGTTTGCACCCAGAGCGGGGGCTTTAATTTCGCATGGCTGTTCGCCGAGATCGTAGCTAACGATGGCTGGCAAAAGTTTGTAGGGGCCCTCGGACACTAGCCAAGCCGGCTTCTTTGAATTCCAGACAGGGACGATTTTACCACCCACGCCAACGCAAGGTGACGATTCAAACATTCGAATGGTTTCAGCCAACCAGGCGGGGTCCACAATCACGTCGTCATCGGTGAACGAAAGGATTCTGCCCCTTGCATTTTCGATCCCGGTGTTCAATGCGAATGATTTGCCTTGCCGTTTTTCCACGATATATCGATAGCGTTGAGGATTCTGTCGAAGAAACTGTTGACACACTGCCATGGTTTCATCGGTAGAGTTGTTATCGACAATTATAACTTCCCACTTCGTAGTATTCGGGAGTTCCGCTTTTTCCAGGCTATGAAGAGTCTGGCGGAGCGACTCCGCACGGTTCCAAGTGCAAATGATCACGCTCAAACGCATAGTCTCGTCCCGATTAACACTCATCTTCCTAAGGTCAACTCAATTGAAACAACTTGGACCGCGCGATCTCCAATTGGATTTTAGATCGTGAAGAAATGAGCGCAATACACCGACCCCTGACAGCTGCATAGCTGTTGACGCAGTACTGAACGCCTGAGAAAATCTCCCTTTTCGCAAAGTATTAATCATATCCCAATATAGACAGCGAATGAGCTCACCTCGGATGGCGGAGCCTACTGGCCCGTCGCAGACGGCCCGGATTCTTCGCAGGATGTCTTTGTGAAAAAAGAATGGATCATTTATGGAATTGAAGAGTTCGCGGAGGAGATTTCGTTCCAAAGGTGCGAGCGCTGAGAAATCGGTTGAATTCTCTTGCGCCGCCAACCGAAAATCTTCGATCATCTCGTCGTACAGGCGCTTTCTGGCCATGATGGCCATGCGTCGGAGATAAGCGTAGCGCAAATCCGAAGTTCCGCCACTGGGAGGTTGACGGCCAGGAAGATACTCGCTCAACGGCATTTCCTTGCGTAGTTTCCGAATGAAAACCTGCATGTACTCCAGCCACTTTTCCTGAATCTGTCCGGCTTCAAATGTGTCCTGCGCACTACCGCGCGGCCCTCCATGCATGCGGTAGTAAATCGTCGGGCCAGCGACCCTGGCACAAGGAAATCGGCGTGCCAACCGCACCGCCATTTCATAGTCCTGGCAACGGACAAGAGCAGGATCGAATGGTCCCACCTCTCGATAGCACGAGGCTCGCACGAGAATCGTAGGATGGATCAGAAAACACTGTTCCATCAAGCGGACCAGAAACTGTTCGTCAGGAAAATCAGCGAGCGTCTTCTCCCTTTGAGGGGCAATGCGTAAATTTTCTCGGTTCGTCGTCGATTCGATATAACTACTATAGGTCCATCCCAGTTCAGGGCGGCTCTCAAGAAGTGCAACGTGGCGTTCCAGAGCATCACTCATGGCGACGTCGTCGTCGTCCATGATCCATACATATTCACCCGTCACTTTAGCCATACCAAGATTTAACGCCGATGGCTTGCCATGGTTCTCTGATTCTAGATATTCAATGCGCTGCCTGAATGGCTCAAGCGCGGCGGTGGTGTGGTCGGTCGATCCGTCGTTAATGACAATTACCTGGCTTGGGGGAACGGTTTGAGCAAAAACACTCTCAAGAGATTCGGCGATGAATCTCTCCCGATTGTAGGTGCAGAGGAGAACCGAAACCTTCGGGCGTGTCATTGTGAAGCCCTTTGCCGGCAAGAGTTACGCACGGAAATGGAAACGTGAGCGCATGAAATACTGAAGAGCGACTACCAGGTCTTCGCCCAGGCCAGCTCTCCACCGTCTGAGCCAGATGTGCATACGAACATAGCAGCGTAGCTTTTCGACCCAACCCAAAGGTGCTCGATGGATCGCCGACAAAAAACCAAAAAATAGTCTCCAATTGGGAAACGAGAGCTCCCCGACGCTGTTCGGCTCAAACATGACCATCCGCTCGTAAGGAGAGCGATATTTATTAGCAGACAACTCAAAGGACCTACGGAAAAAGAGAGGTTCGGGTAGTTCCACAAAGGGGCCGTGTAGAGCGAGCTCACCAAGAAAAGCCTGATCCGAGTTCGAATAGATTCCAAACAGATCCGTGCGCTTTAAGGTGCTGGAACGAATAAGTCCAAACACGGCATTACACATGCCTATGTTCGAGAGAAGGCCGGCGAACCGCCAGTTGGGGGCAGCAACCTGAAGATCCAGCCTATCTTCATATTCCTGGACGGGCACGTCGTTTTCGTCAATTAATCGTGTCTTCGGATAACAAAGGACCACGTCAGACCTTTGGTCGAGCACCTCCACGCAACGCTCAATCATCGCCGGGGCGCAGAGATCGTCAGCGCCGGACCATTTGAAGTACTCGCCACGAGAGAGGGTCGTGACGAGATTAAAGTTCCTGGGGGCCCCGATATTTGCGCTATTGCGATGATATTGAATGCGCGAGTCTGAAGCGGCATAGGAGCGACAAATTTGTTCCGTCGCGTCGCTGGAACAATTATCACAAATTATGATCTCTAACTCGGTAAACGTCTGGGCGAGCAGTGAATCGAGCGTCTTACTTAAGAAACGTTCTCCGTTGTAGACGGCCACGCCAATGCTGACTCGAGGAGATTTGTGAATTGCTGTCGTCATCGGACTCTGCTCATATGGGCTCTAAGAAGGAGAGGCTTTCGTTCTTCTGGGCTGCTCCCGACGACTTATGCAAGACGGGTCGGCAGCTAGAAAGCCAGCTTGCGACAATAGAATCCTTCGGCATTCCTTTCCGGCACGTTAGACTCGATTCCGCGTAGGCGTAGCGTGGCGCGAAAGGTGTCTTCCGTAAACCATTGCTTGCCCCTCTGTGACTGGAAGCATCGCAGAATATAGTCGATCTTTTGCTTGCATAGCGAGTTTCTAAGCCCCACGAACAAATTAGGTGCCCCAAAATCGCCATCGTACTTGGGAATTTCATATTCTAGAATTAAGTGGTTCCGGAAACTGTTCCACGTAAGATCGCAAATCAAGCGATGGTCCTGGTGCAAGTCGTTACGGCAGTGAGTAAAGATCAGATCTGGGAAAAACGACTTTTTGAGCAGTTCGAACGAATCTTTTATCCGTGCACCCTGGAATGGAAAGTAGCCATCGCGAAAGCTCTTGATGACGATGCGAGACGCAACAGTCTTTTCCAGGAAAAGCTGCGCCGATTTTCTTGCTTCTCGTTTTCGCTGCGGCGTGGAACTGAAGACCATCCAATAGAATTCCAAACGAGGATTTTGGTCGAGCAATCGAAGAAGAGTGCCGCCGCAGCCGATTTCAATGTCGTCACAATGCGCTCCCAAGCAGAGTACCCGCCGCAACGGCTGTTGATTGTCGCCGAGACTGAACCTAAGCATGGCGATCGCTCAGGGGCGCGCGCGAAGTCTTGTTGGCGGCGACCTCCTCAGTTCGATTCTCGGCTGTTGCCGATTCGCCGCTCGTCTTTTTCCACACTTCCCAAGGCGCATCCCCACGCTCGTAGAGGTCGTCCAGTTGTTGCTTATCCTTGAAAGTATCCATGGCGGCAAAATATCCGTTGTATTCGTAGGCAGCCAGCTGTCCCTTCTGAATCAGGCGCTGAAAAGGCTGTGATACGAGTTCTTCTTCAGGCCCGAGGTAGTTAAAAATCTCCCTCTTAAGAATGAAAAGGCCCCCGTTGATCCGGATGTCGGAACGGGTTAGCTCTTTGATTTCGGTGACCAAGCCGCCGGGCGCGGTTCGAACTACGTGATAGCTCAGACTCGGCCGTACGCTGGCGAAAGTGGCAATGGTGTCCTGCTGGCGTGCAAAGTCCAGGTAAGAAGGAAAATGCAGGTCGGTCAAGCCATCGCAGTAGTTCGCCAAAAACAACTCTTCATCCGCTACGTATTTTTCCACCGACCGCAATCGCTGCCCGATGTTGGAATTGATGCCAGTGTCCGCAAACGTGATCTTCCAATCGTGGATGTCACGGTTTGCGAGTTGTAGCTCCTTCCCTCCTTGCGATAATACGAAGTCATTCGACAGACACTCGTTGTAATTGAGGAAGTACTGCTTGATGAGATCACCGCGGTATCCAAGACACAACACAAAATCCCGGTGCCCGAAGTGTGCGTAGTATTTCATCACATGCCAAAGGATTGGGCGGTAACCGATCGGGACCATTGGTTTTGGGATGTGGTCCGCGTAGTCCCGCAACCGCAGTCCTAAGCCGCCACAAAAGAGTACTACCTTCATACTAGAATCCCCTTTTTTACCAGACGAGCGAAAAATTAAAACGGAACGCCCATTTCTACCAACTGCTTCCTAACCTCCCTTTCGCAAGTCACGCAGGTCAAGAAAAGATAGGCAGGGCAATATTCGCGAAACAGCCCGGAGGCCAAGACTTTTTGGCCACTCCCGTGGACGAACCCCTCGTGGCAGCGTGAATTGCTATCAACAATATAAGTTACAAACCCGATCGCATGATAGCTGAAACTCTCCAGTAGCGTCGAAATCTGTGCTGCATCATGATGCGTACAAAGTCTCGTGCCAGTGCGAGAGGATGTACGCTTCATCTCAGGTGACTCTGAGAAGACTCGTATGGGTAGCACTGTATTCCGGACATGCTAGGCAAGCAAAAATTCACAATTGAGCTCCAGGCGATTTACTTGCAGTTTGATTTCATTCGCATACGTCGCATTCGTCAAAAGGATTACGTCGGGCCGATACTCGACCAACGATTCGGGCGCCACGACCAGCGCGCCCGTGCCGGGGATGTACTTTCCCTGCCGTGCAGGATTGATTTCCACGATATGACGGATTTCACCTTCGGGATCGACCAAGTTCAGAAAAGTAATTCCTCTGCCAGCCGCACCCCATGCCGCTACCTTCCGTCCTGCCCGACGAAGTTCGTTAAGCCGATTCCGCCAATACGACACCTTGTCACGGAAGACGTCCGCGAACCGGTGCACTCCAGCGAGATCCTCTCGATACCCGACGCGCGTCGAAACTGGATGGCCAGCCACGTCGTCAGAAGCAAGCGCGCCTTCGATACGTAAATATTGTCCATCGACATAGCAAGGTCCGACCCGCAGAACTTGCAACCCACACTCGCGGAACAATCTCGCCAGAGAGTTCTCTGTGAAATAGGATCGGTATTCATACAACAATTGCCAGATAATTTCTTTTTGAAAAAGATTATTGGCATTCACGACTTCGAAGTAGATTCGTACCGCCGGCCTATTC
>Ga0207087_1054_pt1 | contig 25642 bp, 21 predicted proteins | sample Alteio_BWMinHeat_51_FD_153544 | JGI IMG/M metagenome (GOLD analysis project Ga0207087, IMG submission 153544) | Enriched cells from forest soil in Barre Woods Harvard Forest LTER site, Petersham, Massachusetts, United States -... | ecosystem: Environmental > Terrestrial > Soil > Temperate forest >... | reverse complement strand
CGGATGCGAGCGAGCACGGCTGGGTAGTCAGAAAAAGGCGTTGGGACTGGACGACTGTGTGGAAATGCTAGGTTATCTCAGTCTTGCTGAACTCCGTGAATGGTACTATCGAGCGACTCTATTTGTGATGCCATCGGTAATCTCCCCAACTGGCGAGACCGACGGCCTTCCGACAGTCATCATTGAGGCACTCGCATGTGGCCTCCCGGTCATAGGAACGCACACCGCTGGAATTCCGGAAGTGATTCAACATGGTGTGAACGGAATCCTGGTACCAGCCGATGCCCCGAAACCCCTGGCAGATGGAATTCAGATGCTTTTGGATCGACCGGACTTGCGGCAGAAGTTTGGCACTGAAGGAAGACGACTCGTCGAACGTGACTTTTGTTTGGAGCGAAAAGTTGAAGCCCTGTGTGATTTGTTCGTTGGCGATTTGATGTCCACAACTGTGCGGCCGCGGGTGGGCGAGTCAATCGCGGACACCGCGCAATGGAGCCGGATACGATGAAGTCGTCAGGGGATACGAACATCCCGAGTTTGGCCGACTAAGTTCAAACCTATGGTCCCCGTATCTTTCATTGTGCCTGTAAGAAACGAAGAGGAGTACATCCGTGCGTGCTTGCAATCATTGGTGAACCAGGATTACCCGGTAAGTGAACTTGAAATTATCACCGTGGAGGGGCGGTCATCCGATCGAACGCGGGAAATCATCGAAGAGATTCATACTCAGAATCCAGTCGTTCGTTGTCTGGATAACCCCGCAGGTATCGTTCCGACAGCCATGAACATAGGGATTCGAGCGGCGCGCGGAGAGGTAATCATTCGAGCCGATGGACACAATGTCTATCCGCGCGATTACGCGGCCAACTGCGTGAAGTACCTGGAACAATCAGGCGCAGACAATGTCGGCGGTCCCTGTGTTACCGTCCCAGCGGATGAAAGTTTCGGGGCTCGGCTCGTCGCAGCAGTGTTGAGCAGCCCCTTTGGGGTGGGCAACTCCAAGTTTCGCACGAGCCGCAATGAGGGGTTTGTGGACACCGTCCCCTTCGGGGCCGTCCGCAGAGAACTCTTTGAACGCATCGGCTTCTACAACGAAAAGCTTGTTCGAAATCAGGACGTCGAACTCAACGCCCGAATCAGAAAAGCCGGTGGAAAAGTTTACCTCACACCTGCGCTTACGACTCACTATCATCCTGTAAAGAACCTCCTGGGCATGCTGAAGCACGCATTCAAGACAAGCCAGTGGCACATCTTCACGCTTCGCGAGAATAGGGGATCAATAGGGGTGCGTCACGTGGCGCCAGCCGTGTTTCTGATTCTTCTCCTCCTGCTGTTGCCAGCATCCTTCGCAAGTGGGATCGCGCTGACGTTCTTGATCGCGATATTGTCCGTCTATACTGTGATGGGTTTCTATTTTTCCCTGCGCTCGAATGTCAATAGCAACCGGAGTGTGGCTCTGGTCCAACCTTTTGCGTGTTTCTGTTTCCACCTCGCATACGGCGCTGGCACACTTTTCGGTCTGCGTTATCTATTCCGCGAACCTCCTTTAAAGCCGATTCGACCAGGTCTTCCGATTCAGGAAAAAGCAAAATGATATTGCGGATCCTCTGACTTAAGTTGTGAGAGAGCGTACGACTTAACCTCAGAATGGTTTTTGGATTAACCTGCCGCTCGAAAGAATTCGACAGGCACGATAGCCTCCACCGTGAGGGTTGCGTGGTAAAGCGCATATTGGACATTGCCTTAGCGGCTCCGAGCCTTGTTGTGCTGGCCCCTGTGTTGATGTTCATCGCCATTGCAGTTCGCCTGTCAACCCGGGGTCCTGTGCTTTATCGAGGCGTCCGCGTTGGCCTGAATGGCAAGCTCTTTCGCGTCTTGAAGTTTCGAACCATGGTGGTCAATGCAGAATCCTTGGGAGGTTCGTGCACGAGTGACGATGACGCGCGAGTTACGCCCATAGGCCGATGGCTGAGGAAATACAAGCTCGACGAGCTGTTGCAATTGGTCAATGTTCTTAGGGGGGAGATGAGCTTTGTGGGGCCACGACCAGAAGTTCAACAGTATGTCGATATGTTTACGGACGAGGAGAAGCAGATTCTGAGTGTCCGACCAGGGATCACCGACTGGGCAACACTCTGGGACTCCGACGAAGGAGCGATGCTAGCGGGCAGTCAGGATCCGGAGCGCACTTATTTGGAGAAGATTAGGCCCGGAAAGATTCGCTTACAGCTCAAATATGTCCGAGAACGAAGTTTGTGGGTCGACGCAAAGATCATCCTCGTTACATGCGGTTTAGTTTTGACTCGATGCCTCGGTGATAAGACGGGGGGCGACAGGTGGATTCAGCATTCGCTGGGCAAGGACTTATAATGGAGCGAATTCAGATGTCTGCACCAGATATCGACAACCAGGATATAGAAGCCGTTGTTGGGGTGCTTCGTTCGGGCCGCCTATCGCTTGGGCCAAAAACCGAGGCATTTGAAGAGGCAATCAGTCACTACATTGGCGTCCGGCATGCGGTTGCCGTCAGTTCCGGCACCGCTGCGTTACACCTGATCGTAAAAGCTCTGGGACTGGGGAGCGGCGATGAAGTACTGGTGCCCTCTTTTACCTTTGCCGCAAGCATCAATGTTTTGCTGTACGAAAATGTTACACCGGTATTTTGCGATATCGAAGATTTTACGTACAACCTCGACCCCTCCCGATTGGAGGAGAGAATTACTCCAAGAACAAAGGCTATTTTAGCGGTAGATGTGTTCGGACATCCGGCAGAATGGGAGTCCATAGCTTGTATCGCTGCAAAGCACCATTTGCGAGTCATCGACGACTCTTGCGAGGCCCTCGGAGCGGAATATGCAGGCCGCAAAGTGGGGCAATTTGGCGATGCTGCCGCCTTCGCGTTCTATCCCAACAAGCAGATCACGACGGGCGAGGGCGGAGCTCTCGTGACCAATGACTCCGAAATTGCACGGATAGCGAGAAGTCTGAGGAATCAAGGCCGTGGCGAAATGGGGTCATGGATGGAACATGAACGACTCGGCTTCAATTATCGAATGGATGAAATGTCGGCGGCTCTTGGTCTATCTCAATTACGACGGATTGAAAGCTTCCTTCAAAAACGCCGAAAAGTTGCGGAGTTGTATTCGCAACATCTCCGGGAAGTACGTGGAGTGCGCACACCGGTCGTAAGCCCGCGTGTTCGCATGAGCTGGTTTGTTTATGTAGTCACGCTTGATGAACAGATTGACCGTCAAGCTGTGATGGAAGCGCTGCAAGAACGACAGATTCCAGTGCGATGCTATTTTTCACCCATCCATTTGCAGAACTATATTCGTAACCGGAAGGATTGCCGGATCGAACGACTTCCTGTCACCGAGTCCATCTCCAGGCGGACCCTGGCATTGCCTTTCCACAATGAAATCTCACCAACCGACGTAGAAGAAGTTGTCGGAGCGGTGCGTTCGGCGGTGGAAGGCGTACTCTCGCATCATTGAAAAAAAACCTTCAGAATAGGTCTCCGGTTTGTAAATTCCTCGTACAGACGCAATTCAGTTCGCGTATCAGAGTGGCGAAATGATTGTGCGCTGGGATTGGGACTTGAGTTTGGCCGTGTGGGGAGCGTGGTCTGCGAAAGACACCTTCGTGCGTCCTGGTTCCCTGCTGGGAACGATCCGGATGCATATCATTATCGAGAAAAGTTCTTTTCTGAGCCGTTTTCGGTTTAGGGCCAGACCTGAACAACAGTTGAAGCAAACCACTGAGGGCCATCCATTCCTATGATCCGTCAATTCATGCTCCGGCTGCCTAGAATTGTGTTCCACCGCCGACCCTGGTTTATCTTCATTTTCCAGGCGGTGGTGGTCTGCAGTTCCCTTGTCTTAGCTTGGCTTCTCCGCTTTGACTTTTCATTGCCCTATAGGCGGATCCTGCTTCTATCCGGCGTTTTGCTTGTGGTGGTGCGGCTTCTGACTCTCAGACTATTCCATCTCAATCACGGCTGGTGGTCGTTCGCAAGCGTAAGCGACGCCATGAATATATTGAAGGCCGTGGCCACCGGCTCACTAACCTTCTACGTTTTGACCCGCTATGGAGTTCGAGGCGTGGGCTTTCCAAGGTCCGTTTATCTTCTGGAGGCCATCCTGACGGCCAGCTTGCTCGCTGGTGCGCGGTTGGCTTCCCGCGTATTGGTCGAGTCCGTGCGTCGAGATTCCACTGCTGCGCGGCGGGTCATACTAGTTGGTGCGGGCTTCGCGGCGCAAATGGTCATTCGAGAGCTCGCCACCCCGAAGAGCGGCTATGTCCCCGTAGGATGCGTGGATGACGATCCCTCAAAACTGGGAATTCATATCAATGGTGTGCCGGTCCTCGGGACTGTTGATCAACTTCAAGCGATCCTGGAAACTAACCCCGTCGATGAGATTCTCATCGCCATTCCTTCCGCGACGGGTAAACAGATGCAGAGGATCACGGAGCTATGCCAGCCCACAAAGCTACCTTTCAAAACGGTCCCAACACTCAGCGACATCATTCGTGGTGAAGCCAAGGTTAGCCAATTCCGCCAAGTCCGTCTCGAAGACCTTCTGGGCCGGGAGCCTGTGCGAATCGATCTCGAAGCGGTCCGCGGTCACTTGAGGGGCAGAAGTGTCCTCGTAACGGGCGCCGCCGGATCCATCGGATCTGAATTGTGCCGCCAGGTCCTGGATTACGACCCCAGCAACCTGATCTGCGTCGATCAGAACGAGACGGGGATCTTCTACTTGCAGCAAGAGCTACGGCGGCGGGGCCGCGGGGCGCGGCTCGTCTGCTGCGTTGCGGACGTGAGTGATGCAGAACGCATGCGCCGCTGTTTTTCCGATCATCAGGTCGAATATGTCTTCCATGCGGCGGCCTATAAGCATGTGCCGATCATGGAAGAAAACGTTGCCGAGGCCATACGCAACAACGTATTCACCATGCAGGGTCTACTAGATATTGCCGAGGAGCAGGGATGCGAGGCGTTTGTACTGATCTCTTCGGACAAGGCGGTGAACCCGACGAGTGTCATGGGGACCAGCAAGCGGATCGGAGAACTAATGCTTGCTGCGCGGCCGAGCAAGAAGATGCGTTGCGTTTCCGTGCGATTCGGAAATGTTCTGGGCTCGAGCGGTAGCGTCGTTCCAATTCTCCAGGAACAATTGCGGCAGGGAAGAGCTTTGACGATCACCCATCCGGATGTCCGGCGGTTCTTCATGACTACTCAAGAGGCCGTGTCGCTGGTTCTGCAGGCTTTCACGATAGGGCATCACGGAGACCTCTTGGTTCTGGAGATGGGTACACCTGTAAGAATCCTGGATATGGCCCGAACGCTAATTCGCCTTTCGGGAAAATCAGAAGACTCGGCACAGATTCAATTCATCGGCTTACGAGAGGGTGAGAAGCTGGAAGAAGAGCTCTTTTATCGTCACGAAGAGGTGTTGCCGACGGCCTACGACAAGATCAAACGCATTAACGGATCGAAACCGGACTGGTCGCAGCTGTGCCACCAGTTGGAGGAGCTTCGGGCTTCGATGAGCATCGATGGTGCAGGCCCGATCCGGGCAAAGATCAAGGAGATCGTGCCCGAATACTGCTATCCGTTTGAGACGGCGGCGGTGGCGGTTCTCTCAGAGAGGTATGAGGGGCGTCGCTTCCGAAGCGTTACGGCCGATGACTAGGGTCGACTTGCTCTACCTAGCGCATCTTCTCGACGTGAAAGATTGAATGAGCCAAGCGCAACCCACCCGATATGGCGCCAGAAATGAGGAATCGGTGGAACGTGTCCAGGCGATAGCGCTAGGTGCTCAAGAAGAAAACGGATCGCCCGAAAAGCTGTATTTGGACCTGATGAAGAAGTGTCTAACGCGAATTGCTTTCCCCGAGAGATACGCGTCGATTAAGCCGCCAAGAACAATCCCGAGAAAGCTGGCATGGAATCTCTGTCAGAAGTTGCTAACCCCGCTGGAGTTGGAAATTGTGCGCCGCAAGGAATTTGATTCCCGCGCGAGAGAGGGAGGACTCGACTGGCCCGGCGAGGCGGAAACCATGGTGGGGATCAAACGACTAGACAATCTTGAAGTTTGCATCACCGATGTGCTCCGGCAGAGAGTCCCAGGGGACCTGATCGAAACCGGCGTGTGGCGGGGTGGAGCTTCGATCTTCATGAGGGCAGTCTTGAAAGCCTATGGCGACACGCAGAGAACGGTTTGGCTGGCCGATTCGTTTCACGGTCTTCCGAAACCCAACCCCGCAAAATACCCAGCCGATGTGGGAGACGAGTCCTGGAAGAATGCCGCCCTTGCCATTCCGGTAGAAGAAGTGAAGGCGAATTTTTGCAAATACGGCCTGCTCGATGAACAAGTGAGATTCCTAGTGGGCTGGTTTCGCGACACATTGCCCACGGCACCGATCGACAAGCTTGCCGTGCTTCGTCTGGACGGCGACATGTATGAGTCCACCTTCGACGCGCTGACCCACCTTTACCCCAAGCTTTCACACGGAGGCTATGCGATCATCGACGATTATGCGATTCCGGGTTGCCAGTCCGCCGTTGAGGACTACCGGGTGAAACACCAAATTAAGGAACCACTAGTTCCCATCGATCACTATGCGAAATTCTGGCAACGGCTCACCTGAGGTAGTTACCGGCATTGCAGAAATGCGGGCGGCGCGACTCCTCACCGATCATCCGAGCGGGTCTGTGACAACACGGCGCATTCGGAACGGCCTGGAGGCGCTCCTCGCCATGCCCTACTACCTCCTCGTGTGTCCGTTCACACAGCCGGGTCGAACGGTCCGATTTCTGGAGAATCTCTTCGAGTATCGGCGCACCGAGAAAGTGCAATCTGGCAACCAGCGCTTGATTCCCACCGTCGACACTGGGCAATTGTTTCCTAGCCTGTTTCACCAGGAAGTTTCGCTGTTGGATCTTGGCTCGCGACCTAGTGGAACCACATTCCTGGAAACGTACATCATGGTTTCTTTGATTAAGTTCCTGGGCGCTCGGACAATCTTCGAGTTTGGCACTTCCGAGGGCAGGACCACGCTCCAATTTTCACTAAACGCTCCAGACGATGCGACGATCTACACGCTGGATCTTCCTGACGACAACTCTACTACGCGGTTCAAGCGCTCCTATCCCAATGAAGCCAGCTCCAGGAAATTACCCATAGGCGGGTCGTTCGAACACCATGCGCAATCCGGAAGGGTCAAACAGCTGCTGCAAGACTCTGCGATCGTGGACTTCGAGCCGTTCCGAGGTAAGGTGGATTTCATTTTTATCGACGGAGACCACGGTATGAGCTACGTGAAATCAGATTCCGAGAACGCCTTCTCTATGCTTTCTCCTCAGGGAGTGGCTCTCTGGCACGATTACGGAGGCCGATGGCCCGATGTGGCACTCTACTTGCGCAGGGTCGCAGGAAAGAAGAAACTATTTCACCTCGACGGAACCTCTTTAGTTGTTCATGGTCCTTTGCTTTGAGGGTTGAATCCTTCCTGCTGTCGCGTCCTAACAGAGGAGCCCTTGGACTGCGCCGAACTACCAAGCCTGCAGAAAGTGTTTTCAGCTAGTGCGAACGTGGAGGTTAGGTTCGACACCCTGGGCGTTCGGCTTCCACCTAAAATTCAATCAAGTCCCACAGATATGAGCAAACTCACGCCCTTGCCAGAGCTGCAGTTAAAAATGCGCCCAAAATTTCCCGACGTTCTCAGGATCTCACTCCTCCTCGGGATATGTTTGCGCGCCATTTTCTTTTTGATCGCCGACAACAACGGTGGTGACGCGATCCAGCGGGCTGGCGCCATTCAGCAATGGATGTCCCATCCTTCATTCTCAAGCCCTGCTCCGCACTGGGGTCCTGTCTATTTCTATCTAGCGGGCGCGGTTGGGTTCCTGCTAAAAGATCCAGAACTGTCGGGACGATTGTTGAGCTTCTTTTCCGGAATCGCGAGCATTTATCTTGTGTACCGCCTGACGAATCTGCTGAGTGGAGAGGCTGCGGCAACAGTGTCGGCCATGATTTGTGCTCTTGCCGGCCTGCATATCGGCTACAGCACTACCTCCTCATCGGAAATGCCCTATCTCTTTTTCTTGCTTATGAGCTTCGTTGGAGTACTCGAATATGAGACTTCGGGCAAATTCCAACCTCTCGTGTGGGGGGCCATTTGTTTTGCCATTAGTACAGGCATTCGATACGAAGCCTGGATCTTTTTCCCGTTTCTATGCCTGCTGCTCGTCGAGTCTCCAGTCAATCTCTTCCGGCAAGTTTTCTGGCGGGACAAAAGGGCACTGGGGCTCGTCCTTTTCGTGCTGTTAGGCGGTGCGTGGCTCATCTCTTGGTCTGCCTTTTCTTGGGCAAAATGGGGCGATCCTCTGTATGCGGTGCATCTAAACGCAACTTTCGTCCACGAGCGCACCCCAGACTCTTTGCGGCCTCTTCCCTATCGGCTATCGCTCCCACTGGGAGTCCTTCTTCTCGGCCTCTCACCCCTTCCTTTTGTTGGCTCGATTTACGCGATCTTCGCTTGTCGAAAGCAGGCTCTAGCCCGCCAGTTCATTTTTCTTTCTATCGCATTCGCGGCAGTGCAATATTTTCAGTTTTGGCGAGGGGCAGCAGTCTCAAACGCCCGCTACACCTTGACCTTATTCATGCTCGCCACGATCCTTAGCGGAATGGGAATATCAGAGTTTTGCCGTACGCTGGGACCGACATCTGCGACAAGAGTGGGGAAATGGGTCATCGCCACAATGATACTGACGCAGATTGCGATATTGGCAGGCAGTGAATCGCATATTCCCTATAACGAAAAACTCGCTTCTGTTTCGGCACGGCTTCGCTATCCACACTATTTAACTGACGCGGCGCAGGCATTGAAGCCGCTTATCAAGCCGACCGACGCCATCATCATCGACAGCTACAATCGTGAACACATTATTTTCCCGCACGCGCTTGGATTGCCTTTGAACCCAGATGGTCGAGTCTTTTCCGAATGGGCCACGGACTCACAAAAGCTTGAAGACTTCATTCGTGCCCAACATCCACGATTTCTAGTGTATTCGGACGAAGGAATCTTAGGGCGCTTGTTACATCTGCCGGAAAACTGCTCTCCGGATGTGCGGATCGGAGACATGCGAATGGACTGCTTCTATTCAAATACGATTTATCGTGTCTATCAGATTCAGTTCTTGGGAGAAGAGAGACTCGGTGTGGAAGGCCCACCAGCAAGCTCCAGCACTTTTCGCCGGTAACGAAGAGCCACAGCTAGTTCTTCGCAAAACTTCTGTTCAATAGTTCGGGATGACTTAAGTATCATGCGAAGATCGGATCGCAGGCAGCACGCAAACTTGGGACCGACCACGCTCAATCGACTTGCTCATTGATGTCGCTCATAAATGTTGCTCCGACGGCGAGTGTCTCTGAAAATGTGACGCACTCTCCTGCACGTACAGCTCCGGTGCTGCTCGCGCGGAATGCCATCTTAAACTTAGGGGCAGAAATTCTTGTCAGCGTTGTACTCGTGGTGACGGTGCCAACACTGGTCCAACGGCTCGGGCCTGCGTCCTTCGGGTTATATTCCCTTGCCTTCGCGTTGATTGGCTACCTTAGCTATTTAGACTTGGGGGTCAGCCGGGCGGCGACGCAATTTGTATCCGCGAGCTTAGCACGCAATGATGAGGCGAAATCCAAGCGAACCGTGCACTCCGCCACATTCGTCAATCTATTAATCGGTCTGCTTTGCGGACTCGCCGTCTTACTGGCTGCGCCCTCGCTGATTCACACAGTTTTCAAGATCACGCCAGCGCTTGAAAAAGAGGCCAGGCTGGTTTTCTATGCGGTGGCAATTGCGGTTCCATTGTTTTTGGTGCAGGGAGTTTTCCGAGCCATCTTGATGTCCTATCAAAGATTTGGAGTGATTAGTATCATCAATGGCGTCTCAACTTCTCTTCAGCTCCTGATCGCGCTCCTTTTGGCACGGAGAGGGTTTGCTGTGGGAGTCATCGTGATCTCGTCTGTGGTCATCCGCTTGGTAGCAGTGGGCGCTTACGCGGGCTTCCTGCTCCGCTTGATTCCGGGTTTGGTGCGCCAGCTTGACCTGGACCGGCACGAGTTCGGCGCGCTTCTGCATTTCGGCGGGTGGGTAACCGTCTCTCAACTGATTCTTCAACTGCTCGTCTACCTGGACCGTTTTCTATTGGCTTCCTTCCTCTCTCTGGACGCGGTCACGCTTTATTCTGTTCCTTATGAGACCATCGCTCGGTTTCGCATTATTCCAGCTAGCCTCATGGCCACTCTGTATCCGGCAATGAGTGAGCACAGCGGAAGCCCCGCGCAGGGCAGTCTTCAAGCTCTTTACAATACTTCCATGCGCTACCTCCTGCTACTAATGCTGCCTGGGATCAGTTTTCTGGTTGTGTTTGGACGAGACCTACTTTCTCTCTGGATGGGATCGGGTTTTGCGCTCGAAGCCTCCGTAGTATTCGAGACTTTGGCAATAGGGTTCTTGCTAGGTTCTCTAGCTTACGTCTCTTATTCGGCAATCCAAGCCTTTCGAAAGCCAGACGTGGTAGGCAAGTTTCATCTCTTCGTACTTCCGTTCTATATGGGCTTGTCTGTAGTTCTCGTTCGCCGCTGGGGAATCACGGGAGCTGCAGTGGCTGCGACTCTGCGGTCTGGATTGGACGCTGTGCTCCTGTTTTGGGTCGCACAGAAATATTGTGGATGCTCGCTGAGGTCCGCATGGAATCAGGGCATGTCCCGCCTTTTCTCTTTCGGCCTTCTTCTAACATTTTCGTTCCTGATCGTGAAATGGGGAATACCGATTCCGTGGACTCGCCTTGTGATCGGGTCGCTGGCCGTCATTGTCTACTTCCTCGCGGTGTGGCGGTATGCGCTTAGCTCACGAGAGAGACCGGCAATTATGAGCGCCCTGAACGTATTTCGTCGTCAGGCCACAGTGTGAACCATCGATCATGGCAACTTCTAGACTCGAAGAGTCTCAGTGTTCGCCGCTTGTGAGTATCATTACGCCGACTTACAACCATGAGCCGTTTATTGCTTCCTGTATTGAGAGCGTGCTCCGGCAAACCTATTCCAACTGGGAACAAATCATCATCGACGATGGGTCAACGGACAAAACCGCAGATGTTATCCGAGGATACTCGGACAGACGTATCCGGTTTATCCAACAGGCGAACCACGGGATCGAAGCGCTTGCGCTCACCTATAATGAGGCCTTAAGCCAAGCCAAGGGCGAAATCGTAGCAATCTTGGAGGGAGACGATGTCTGGCCCCCCGACAAGCTCTCAGCTCAGGTCCCTGCGTTTGCGGATGAAAGGATCGTCCTTGCCTACGGAGTAGTAAGGGAGTGCGCTGCAGATGGCACATTGAATAACAATCTGAGCAGGTCGGTACGAAAGCGCAGCAAGCTGCCGAAGACAATTCTCCTCAATTGTCCAGTGGGATCAGCCACTCGTTATATGCTGCGGGCCGACAGCATAGACCTGCTTCCGGAGTCCACAGTCCTCATCCGCCGATCTTCCCTAGAATCGATCGGAGGCTTCCAATGTGTTCAAGGCTTGTGCGTAGCAAGCTTTCCTACCTTTCTGAAACTCGGCCTCGTCGGGCCGTTCCATTACGCTCCAGTGACTCTCGGATACCGAAGAAGACATCCTTCCTCGGCAAGTCTTCTGTACTTTGACCGACTGATGGATGAAGCGGAACGGCATGCCTTCCGATTCATCGAGCAGCACCATCGCGATCTTAACTTAAGTGACATAGAAAAACGCCGGATCGCAACTTCCTGGCGGCGAACAAAGTATCAGCGGCATTTCACTGCGGGGCGTCTGCTTTTGACACAAGGACAATGGCAGAGTGCTCGTCGCAGGTTCGGGCATGCCTTGAATCCGCTGCTTCCCCGAATATTTGTGGCGTCCGCTGCGGGCTGGATATTAGCGGCCTTCCATTGCGACCTGGAAAAGATCATGGGGCTGTTTGGGAAGACGCGGCTCATCGCCGATGCAAAACGGCCAGGTTCTTGAACTTCTCCGATTCAGTTATTTCAAACTGTTGCTCAGCAAAATCATCCATGCCATTGCCACCGAAGAGAGCACTAACCGCAGTCATTGTGACGGTGGAACACCAGGCAGCCGCTTCGACAGCCCGGATGATCGAGAGCCTTCGGTGCCTGAGACTCTCTTGCGAAGTAGAGGTCGTCATCGTTCAAAACGGTTCACGCCCAAACGAGAGCGAAAAGCTTCGATCGAATTGCGCGCCAATTGGCAATGTTTGGGTTGTAGAGTCCACCACAAATCGAGGATATTTCGGAGGTGTCAAATTAGGTCTCGAATGGTTTCGCGAAACGCAGGGCGAGCTGCCGGAATGGGTAATCGTGTGTAACAACGATATTCGAATCGAGCAGCCAGATTTCTTCGACCGCTTGAGGTTGATCGATCGGAGGGCCTTCGGTGTGATCGCACCACGAATTCTTTCCTCTCAGACAAGCCTCGATCAAAATCCATTCATGGTTCGGCGGCCAAGTCGCTGGCGAGTCGGCGAGTTGCGCTTTTGGCTGAAGAGCTATCACTTGGCTCTCGCACATGAAAAGATGTCCGAGTGGAAGAAAACAGGCGTGAGTCTGAAGCAGAAACTCTTCCAGAGTACTCCCGAAAGAGCCGGTTCGCAGCCAACGGCGATATACGCTCCTCACGGGTCGTTCCTGATTTTCAGCAACCAGTTTTTTGAACGCGGCGGGTTTCTAGACGATGGCTTCTTTTTATTTCATGAGGAGATCGGCGTTGCCGAGACATGCAGGAAGGTCGGGCTTCCAATCGTCTACTATCCGGAGCTTTACGTTCATCACGAAGAGCATTCCTCCACCGGGAGACGTTTCACAAGATCGATCTATGAGCGCCAGAGGCGATCGTTTCAGCATCTGACGTCGAAGTACCTCGCCGATTTGATTTGACAGGTAGCGACAGTCCTGTTTCCCAGCGCGAGTTCAAACCAAACATTCGCTGCAAACACACTTGGGCGGAGTGTTTAGGGGCAATCGAAAGCGTTGTCGAGTGCTAACGAGGACCCGCAGTAGTGAAAACTTCAAGCAAGAAGCGGTGAAAGAGGATCCTGCTTCCCGCTGCCTCGCGTAAGAGATCCTAGAAATGAGCGAATCCGCAATGCCGCGTTTGTCGACCATGGAAGCACAAGATCAAAGGAGTGGTACCGGAGACTCTCGTCGGGTCACGGTGTCTGTCGTTGTTCCCATGAAAAACGAGGAGCGCTACATCGGCAAATGCCTGGAGACGATCTTGGCCAACGATTTTCCAATGGACCAGTGCGAGATCCTGGTCATGGATGGGAGATCGACGGACCGCTCCCGGATGATCGTGGAGGAAAAAGCAGCCCAGTATCCCATGATTCGTCTGTTGGACAATCCGGGAGAGATCGCGCCGACGGCTATGAATCTCGGGATTCGCGCGGCAAGGGGCCAATATATCCTTAGGATGGATGGACACTCAGAGTATCCATCAAATTACATTCGCACCTGCCTCGAGGAGCTCGAGCGGACCGGCGCCGACAATGTTGGCGGGCGGTGGATCACAAGGCCCGGATCCAACTCGTTGGTGGCTCGTGCCGTCGCGCTGATGACGCAGCACCCGGTTTGCGTAGGAAACGCGGCGTACCGGATCGGTCAGGGAGATCGGTTCGTAGACACTGTGCCTTTCGGCGCGTTCCGCAAGTCGCTGTTTGACAAGATTGGCTATTACCGGGAAGATCTGGTACGCCATCAGGACTACGAGCTAAACGCGAGGATCCGGAAGGCTGGCGGGAAGATCTATCTTTCCTCAAAAATCGACATCACTTATTACAACGTGCCGGATCTGACCCGTTTTATCCGGCAGGCTTATGCTAATGGCAGATGGATGCCACAGGCCTGGCTGCGCACGCCGGGAAGCTACAGTTTGAGGCATGGAGCGCCGCTAGCATTCGTCTCTTGCCTTCTTAGCTGTCTCTTTCTCTCTGCGTTCTCAGAATTCTTCCGAATCCTTTTGCTCGGAATGATAGCGATATATCTTCTCTTCGTGCTGGTGGCATCGGTCCAGATTTCATTGCGCAACGGCTTGGCCTTTCTTTTTGTTTTGCCGGCGCTCTTTGCCATGTACCATTCTTGCTATGGAGCAGCCACACTCATCGGATTTCTGCGATATCCGTTCACACGAAAAGTCACCAGGAGGGACGTATTGGCGGTCGGAGACGGATGCTCGGATCGGCCGTCGGCACGGCCGAACTTATAGCCGCGCTGATCATCTCCAGGCAGGAACCCCTAGTTTTATCGGTTCCGACCATCAGCCCGGCAATCTCGAGTGCTTTCTTAACCAGTGGTAACTTGCTCTTATGGAGCTTGAAGTAGATGAGCTCCCAAGACTCTGTTTCCTTGCCTGTTAGGTGCCGTCCCGCCGCTCCCTCAAAACCTTTCTTCGGTAGCTCTCTTGCTTTGTGCAACCAGGTTGCACAATCGAGTGTTACCCAGTCCTTCGTTGCCACTTTGACCAGTGGACCTTAGACTGTCCGCTTTTTCTAAATTGGAAGATGGAAATCACACCATTTTGACTGCTACATTTCCTGGACCGGAAGCGCTCGACGCCTCTCCTGCACATCCCTGGAAGCCGCAACTGGCTTGGCTTTCCCTTTACTGGAGTGCGGACCTTAGACTGTCCGCTTTTTCTAAATCGGCAGATGGAAATCACGCGATTTTGACTGCTACATTTCCTCGACCGGAAGCGCTCGACACCTCTCCTGCGCATCCCTGGAAGCCGCAACTGGCTTGGCTTTCCCTTTACTGGGGTGCGGACCTTAGACTGTCCGCTTTTAGAATCGGTAGGGATAGAAAAAACCCGTGCTTTCTTGAAGTTGAAGCAAAAAGCGGACGGGGAATCGACCAACCATGTTAGGAGCTCTGGAGTTATTGATTTATTGCACCACCAGAGTCAGATTAGCGCTATGTGTCAGCTTGGTTGAACCCGAGGTGAAAGTGCCTGACACCACCAGAGGATAAGCGCCCGTTGGCGTTCCCTGATGTCCGATACCTGTGCTGCCACATGCGGACATTATCACTCCAGCGGAAAGAATAGCGAGAAGCGCAAGTCCATAGGCCAAACGCGGACGCCGTCTACGCGAACTAAACAATCCGATCAGGAGTAAGAGCATCAGTAACTCGGCGATTAGATAAAGGAGTCGATATCGCCTCTGAAGAAAGGGATGATCAGAGGGGGCGAAGCCGCCATTGTCGTCACGGAAACCGCAACATTGGTAGCAACCGTCCCATTAAGCGGAACTGAATTGGGTGTCACCGCGCATGTGGGCGCAGGTGAGCGCCACCGTCTGATTGAAACCGCCAGCAGGCGAAACCGCGACAGTGAAATTCGCCATTTGTCCCGCAGCGACAGTGGTAGAGGCCGGCGAGACAGGGGCCAATGAGAAATCTTGCCCGGTTCCATTTAACGCAACTGTATGTGGATTGCCCGGCGCATTGTCGTTAATCGTCAGTGTCCCGGGTCTTGCGCCGCTCGCGGTCGGGTCGAAGAAAACACCAATCGCGCAACTTGAACCCGCTGCCACAGTGCTGCCACAAGCGTTCAGCGTGCCAAAATCGGCTGCACTGGTCGTCACGCTCGTAATGCTGAGGGGGCATTGCCATTATTCGTTACTGTCACGCTTTGAGGCAGACCGGAGGTGCCTACGTATTGAGCGGGGAATGCAATACTCGATGGAGTTACCGAGACCGATGGTGCTGTGGCTGTGCCAGTCAGTGTCACCGTCTGCGGGCTCGGGGGGCTAGTCGCGTTGTCCGTAATACTCAGTGTTCCAGTCCGGGTTCCTGTTGCAGTTGGGGAAAAGGTCACGTTTATGGTGCAACTTGCCCCTGCCGGCACTTTGCCAACGCAATTGTCAGTTTCCGCAAATTCCGAGGCATTAGTGCCGCTGAAAACCAGACCGGAAATGGTCAAGGTCGAGTTGCCGGTGCCGGTCAACGTGATGCCCTGAGCTGGACTGCTTGACCCAACCAACTGATTCGTAAATGTCAGGCTGCTCGTTGAAAGACTAATAATCTGAGTTGCCGTTACCCCCGTACCGGCAAGCGAGAGGGGCGGGATGGGCACCGGGTTCCCAGAAAGATTGTTTGCAATGGTCAGGCTTCCTGCTCGGCTCCCTAATGCAGCGGGTGTGAAGGTCACATGGATAGTACAGCTTGTTCCTGCTGCGACGCTTCCAACGCAATTGTCAGTTTCCGAGAAGTCGGTGGCATTTGTGCCGCTAAACACGACGCCCGTGATGCTGAGTGCGGTGGATTCATTATTTGTCAATGTGACAGGTTGGGATGCGCTGGTCGTGCCTACGACTTGGCCCGAGAACGACAGGCTGGTTGGGGAAACGACGACCGGCTCGTACAACTCAGTAGTAGCCAGGGCGCTGTTGCCGTCCCAGCTTCCCGCAACAAGCACCGTTCCGTTCTTGAGTACCGTCCCGGTGGGATAAACGCGGGCGGTGCTCATGCTTCCAGTAATGGTGAAAGTGCCTGTCATGGGGTCGTACAATTCAGCACTAGCCAAATAGCAGCAGCCCCCTGCAACAATCACTTTTCCATTGTTCAGTAACGATGCCGTGTAAGCTGTGCGGGCGTCTGTCATGCTGCCGGTGGGGGCGAAGGTTCCCGTTGCGAGATTGTACAACTCAGCACCAATCGTGGGGCTTTTCGTCGCGGCGACAGTGCCCCCCGCAACAAGCACGTTCCCGGTATTGAGTAGCGTCGCGGTATGTTGGTTGCGGTCAGTGTTCAGGCTCCCGGTAAGCCCGAAGGTCCCCGTCGTAGGATTATACAACTCAGCAGTTGCTGTCGACCCGAGGGCGGTCAATCCTCCCGCAACAAGCACCATTCCATTGCTGAGAAGCGTCGCCGTGTGAACATCGCGGCCGATGCTCATGCTTCCGGTGACGGCGAAAGTCCCGGTTGCGGGGTCGTACAACTCAGCACTAGCCGTGAAGCTGCCGAGGGTGGTCACGCCCCCCGCAACAAGCACCTTTCCGTTATTGAGCAGCGTTGCAGTGTGTTGCAAGCGAGCAGTGTTCATGCTTCCGGTAAGGGTGAAAGTCCCGGTCGTAGGGTCGTACAACTCAGCGGAAAGCAAGCCGGTATTACCACTGCCACTGCTTAGGCCACCCGTAACGAGCACCGTTCCGTTATTGAGCAGCGTCGCCGTGAAATCCAAGCGAGCAGTGTTCATGCTTCCGGTGGGGGTAAGAGTCCCAGTCGTGGGGTCGTATAACTCAGCAGTAGCCAGGGCGTTGCTGCCGTTATAGCCCCCCGCAACGAGCACCATTCCATTGTTCAGTAACGTTGCCTTGTGTAGGCCCCGGGCGGTGCTCATGCTGCCGGTATGTACAAACGTGCCTTCTTGTGCAAACGCAGTATTCGTAAATGTCGTCAGGCTAGCACACAGCAGAGCAAGAATTGCAGCTTGCGGCAGAAGACCGCGAACGCTTTTGGAAGTCTTGCACAAATGAGCGAAATCGCTATCGTCCATAAGTGGGAATATCCATTTTGGAAACTCACTACCAGTTAGCGTACATCTTCTTATTTATTTATAGATAGTAACTTCTTGCGGGGATTGTGTCCTAATTTGAATTTCGGAGCTTACGCCGCGACAAATCCGGCCTTCACGTTCTTTCTACTTCTGGGTTGCCGTTCAGGCACGGACAATATGCTGTATCGTTCGCCAAAACGTTCGGCGGGACAGGGGGCAGCCGAACTTGCACCAAAATAGTGCAGTGGGGGGTCTTGAACAGCCTTGTCTCATGGAAAATAAATAATGAATAAATAAAAGTGAATGCAAATAAATTCAATTTAAATAAGAAAATACGACCCCAGCCCCATGAATTCATTGCACGGCGGCGCATCTCGGCGCAGTTCATTTCCGTAGTTTCTTGAGTTCGACGTTTGCTTCTGCCTGGGACGTGGAAAGGCTAGTCAGCTTTTGCCTTCACGGTCGAGAAAAATGGAATTAATCTCGCAGATATCGCGACAACTGGAATTGTCTTAGCTCGCGAAGGGTCGCATTTCTCATCTCAACCGCGAAAGCATCTGCCCCCCGTGGAAAGAGGGCAGTTTCGCTCGCTCCTATCCCCTATCCCCCTCTTCAAACGACTGCAGTTCTCTAGCCGCCAATACTGTTTCGAGCTGACCTCGCACAAATACTCCTCAAGTTCGACACGTATCCTTACTCTTGTTCCTTCTCCGAGGACGAAGACTGGCCCCGACGATCTAATTCCGGTGCCACGGCAGAGTTGGGTTGCTCGCTTTTCTCGCTTTGGGTATTTTTTCCTCAAACTCGCAAGACAAGAGCATCAGAACATCAGAATATCTGAGAACAAACTCTCCCCTCCGTGCCCTCTCGACAGCGCGTTTTTGCGAGTCGAGGATTAGGTGAGTATACGTGTTGGGCATTGTCCCAAGATCCGAATTGTCCAAGAGTGTTTGCGCGATCTTAATAGACTCGGCTACGCGCAGGCCAAGAAGGTCCCCGCTCTCGATGGTCGTCCCGTAACACCATTCGGGATGCATGGAGCGCACTCGGGACAGAAGGGCGAAAATCCTTCGTCGGGTTTCTGATTAATAATTACAGCCCGGATTTTTGTGTAATTGTTCATCCTACAATTCTACAGGTGGTTAAAGCTTTTTGTTTTGATGAACTTTTGCAAGTTTGCAAGCGCTGATTGTTGGAAAGATATTATAGTGGCAAGTGGCGAGACTGCGGATCGGCCACTGACTGCCTCAGCTTTGCCACGTATACTCCATGCCGGACAGCACGCCTCGCATATAAGCAAAGCTAGCGATAGCGCCCGGCATCGGATCGTCGGGATGAACCTCATACTCTAGATCGACGAAGCCCTTGTACTTTATCGCGCCAAGAGCTTCAAAAATCTTCTTTAGCGGCATGATGCCTTCTCCCACTGCCACCTGGCTCTCCTTGCTCTGGAAGTTCGTGAGGTCCTTCATGTGCACGTTAAACACCCGCGCGCCCACCTCATGGATGGCCTGAACTACGTCCGTACCCGCGCGAACTGTATGCCCGACATCTATGCAGCACCCGATGCGCGGATCCAAACCCTTTACCGCTTTCAATACATCCAGCGGGGAATGCCACAACTTATCTTCCGGGCCGTGATTGTGGATCGCGATACGGATGTCGTATTCCCTTACGAACTTCTCAATCCGCGGCAGAGTCTCCGGCGCGGGGTCGCCCGCGACAATCACGCCAATCCCTGCCCGCCTGCAGTATTCGACTTTGCTCCGGATGTCGGCATCTTCATCTTTCGCGAAATAAATGGTTCCGGCAGCGTGAAGCTTGATGTTTGCGGCGGCATAGTCTGCTAGGGCAGCCGCCTCCTCCTGGGTATCCATCGGGAGATGGTCTTTGACGTCCTTCGCATTCAGCGCCAACACGTTGAGCTGCTTCAAGTAGCCGATCATCTGCGCCCGGCTGAAATTACGAAACGTGTAGCTGGCTAGCCCCAGACGAATAGCCGATCCTTCGTCAGCCGGAGCTCCTGCCGCGGACACTGTGAAGACTTCCTTCGAAGCAGCGAACGCCGCCGCAACCAGTGCACCGGAGCAAACGAAATCGCGGCGCGAGAAAATGTTTTTCGCCTCCGTCTCATGGCCCGGCCGGCACTGCTGCATTTTAGACATGCGGCGCCCAGTCCTTCTCGTACTCACGCCCCCACATCTTCATCGCTTCAGGATCGCCCTGGATACGTCCGTCTTTCGTGTCAAGATGCAACTCCCGGTTGACTTCCCACGCGATGTTGGAAAGCTGCAGCATTGTGACGGCGACGTTGCCGACAGAGATCGGCGCGTTTAGCTTCTCGCCTTTCCGGATTCCCGCGATGAAGTTCGCGAAGTGAGCGTCAGTCATCGAATCGGCCCCGCGGAGGTCGGCAGATGACGTTGTGCTGCCGGCTTTGAACTCGCTTGTCTTATTCCCTTTGAGGTCGTAGATCTCGTAGCCATCGCGATCCACAACCACTGTGCCAGTCGTTCCCATGATTGCCGAGCCGCGGTCACGGCCGTAATACTTCATTCCCTGACAGCTCTTGCCCTCCCAGGTGAGCATCCTGTCTTCATACTCGAAGCTGGTCACCAGCGTGTCGTAAAACTGCCAGTCGTCTTGGAATTGGTATCTGCCGCCTGACGCGGTGACCCGTTTCGGATAGTCGACCCCCAGCGCCCAGCGGCAGACATCCACCTCGTGCGTTCCATTATTGAGCGTTTCGCCAGTGCCGTAGTTTCTAAACCAGTGCCAGTTGTACGGATGCACGTTGTCCCTATAGGGCCGGCGTGGCGCCGGACCCTGCCACAAGTCCCAATCCAGTTGCGACGGCACGGGCGCTTCTTTGCCGGTGCCAATCGACTTCCTCACATTGCTGTACCAGGTTTTCGCGAGGTAGGGCCTGCCGATAATGCCGCCGTGAATCTTTTCGACAATCTCTATGCTGTGTGGCGAAGAGCGCTGCTGCGTGCCCATCTGCACAAGCTTTCCATACTTCTGCTGCGCCTCGACCAGCATCTGTCCCTCAGCGGGATTGTGACTGCATGGCTTTTCCACGTAGACGTGCTTGCCCGCCTGCAACCCGGCGATAGCCATCGGTGTATGCCAATGGTCGGGAGTGGCAATCGTGACGGCGTCCACATCCTTCCGCTCGAGAATCGCGCGAAAGTCTTTGTCCGTCGCAGGGGACTCGCCCGTCTCGCGCTGCACGGCGTCAGCGAACTTTTTGAGAATGTTGTTGTCCACATCGCAAACATGCGAAATGCGGGCAGCGCTCTTGTTGGCCTTGATCGAGGAGAGATGAGCGTACCCGCGCCCATTCAGGCCGATCACAGCAAAGTTGAGGCGATCGTTGGAGCCGAGGATCTGGCCATAACTCTTTGCCGTAGTTCCCACGGCCAGCCCCGCCGCTCCCACTGCAAATGCATCGAGAAACTCACGACGCGAAACGCGAGAAGTCATGGGAGGTTCCTCCTAGGTGATGCTGTCAAGAGAATCAGTTCTAGTCTACAGGCAAATTCACGTCGGATTGATGGTCGATTGACGAGCACAGCGGTGAATCGATCCGCTTAGCCAACACGATTGTCTCGCTGCGGCCAGTCGGGTCAGAAGTTGAACTTTGCGCCGAGCTGAAGTGTGCGGCCGCCGCTGGCACTCGTGATCTGGCCGAAGCTATTGCTGCCCAGCGTCAGCCCTGCTGCGCCGCCACCGTTAGAGGCGAAGAAGAATTGCGGCGTATTTGTGACGCCAAATGCCTCCAGGCGCAGATCCAGATTGTAGCGCTCCGTAAATCGGATTGACTTCGACAGCGAAGCATCCAGGTTGAAAAAACCGGGCCCGCTGAGGTAGTTCCGCCCCACATTGCCGAATGTACTGGCTGCCGGAGCGGCAAAGCTTGCAGTAGTGAACCATGGACTCTTGGGGCCGACACCGTGAAGGATTTGCACCGGAGCAACCAAATTCGGCGTTTGGGTGTTGCCCGGCGCCAGAAGCGAGGTGGAATTGGCCGTAAAGTAGAGAGGAAGGCCCGACATAATCGTTAGAAAGCTGGACACGCGCCAGCCTCCCAAAATCGCCCCGCCCACTCCAGAAGAGACCCAGCGCCTGCCATGTCCAAACGGCAAATCGTACACAATGCTCTGCACAAAGGTATGGGTGCGATCGAAGTCGTTCCGGGCGTAATCTCGGCGTTGATTGATATAAAATGAGAGGCCGCCGTCGTCGCCTGTTTGAAAACCCATGCCCTTACCGAAGGTGTAAGCCGTCGTGGATGCCAAACCGCCTGTGAACCGCCGGTCAAATTTCACCTGCAAAGCATTGTAGCTGGACGAGTATCCCGCAAAGAGGAGATTCGTGCTCGCCGTTCGTCCGAAGGAGTTAAACTCGGGGAGCCCCTTGTTGCCGAGGCCAACTACCGTAGCGGCGTTGAGGTTGTAGTTGACCACAGTATCAACGCTGTGGTTGCCAACGTAAGCTACATCGAGAACGAAGCGCCAAGGCAGCGACTTCTGGATCGCGGCGTTCCATGATTCCACATACGGGTTTTTAAAGTTCTGGTTAACGACGAAGTAGTTCACCGCTTTCGCCGGGTTGGTAATGATCCCGTTCGAGGGAACCACGGGAAGAATTGGAGCGGGAAAACCATTCTCGAAGGTCGCTGTTTGTCCATTGGGAAGCACAGCCGGACCAAAGCTCGCAACGGCCGGATTGAAGGCGTTGTTAGCGCGTACGGGGAAATTGTAGGCGTAGCTGTTGTCGGGGAATGGCGTATAGCTGATCCCGAAGCCAGCGCGAAAGACTGTCGATTCCTTTAGACGATAAGCCAGTCCCAGGCGCGGTGCAAAGTATTTGTAATGCGTTGCGATCCCGAGGTCGTTCGGAATATCTCCTATGCCACTCACCAGAAGCGCATTGTTGGTGGGATCGTAATTTGAAAAGCCCCCCTTGGCGGCAGGCGTGGCAGCCGGATAGAACTCCCAACGGACTCCAAGATCCGCGGAGAGTTTGGGAGTGACCAGCCACTTATCTTGCACGAAGGCAAAGAATTGCGTGGCTCGATAGTTCGGGAAGAAAGTCGCCAGATCGCGACCGGCCTGACCTGGCACGTCGAGCAGAAAGCTGGCGAAGTCGTTTGTAAAACTGGTTTTGGATGCGCTGGCACCAGTCTTTAGCGCCGTCTGTCCATCGTTGAAAGTATAGAGGCCGCGTGGGCTGAACGTCTGCTCCTGCAGCAAAGCATCGCGAACCCGGCGCAGGTCGACGCCAAACTTAACCGTATGATTGCCGAGAATCTTGGTCCAGGTATTCGCAAAGTCAATATTCGTTTCTGACCGGACCCAGGGGAGGCTCGCCGAGAAGCCAATCAACGGATTGGAAAACCCGCCGTTAATCGTGATGCCGACGATTCCGCTGGTGATCGTCTTATCGAGGTTAACGCCAGGAATGCCGAGCGTTTCTGAAGTATTCGTCCCGAAATCGGTGTTGTGAGCTTCGTTGTGATACCACGCCACGCCAACCCTAAACTCAGCAACCAAGGTATTCGAGAAAAAGCGATTGTAGTTGAGACCGGTGCTGTATGTGTTCTGAAGGCCCGATCCTTCAAAATTGCCTTGTGCCGGTCCGCCCGCTACACCAAATATTGGAGCTTGCAGAACTGACGGACGTTGGTAGCTGAATCGGGCGCTCAGCCGATCTTTATCGGTAAGATTGGCGTCCACTTTGGCATCAACGAAATCCGTATCTTTGTGATAAGCCAGCAGAGCGAAGTAATTGTTCGTGTTGCCGGCCGCGGTTGGGGGCGGCAAGAACGCCAGGAGCTTAGCGGAAATGGGATCAATCAAGGCCAGGGGAATGATGTTGGGACAACCGGCTCCATTGGTGCAGGCCGGGTTGAACGCATCCACCATCCCATTGCGACCCTGTACCGTAGCCACACCAGGAGCGGACGAGGCCACGAACTGCTGGCGTCCCGTGCCGTCCGGATTACCGCTAAAGGGATTGTAGATTGCCGTCGCCGAAGCACTCAAATCACCGGTACGGAGCGCCATGGTGGGTATTGTGACCAAATTCGTGTTTGCCTCGTGGTCGAAGACTTTCAGATAGTCGGCAAAGAAGAAGAGCTTATTCTTCTTGATTGGACCGCCGATATTGCCGCCAAAGTAGTTGTAAGCGAGATGGCCCACAGACGGATCGAAAAAGTTGCGGGCGTTGAAATAGCTGTTCCTGACGAATTCATAGGCGGCGCCGTGGTAGTTGTTGCTGCCCGACTTCAAGATGACGTTTACAACGGCGCCACTCGCGCGGCCCAGCTCCGCATCGTAATTACTCGTCGATACGTCCACTGTCTGAATGGCTTCAAGCGGCGGCACCAGGATCTGCAGAAGACCGGTGCGCTCGTTGTCGTCGATGCCCTCGATCTGGTAGTTATTGCCCTCGCGCAGCTGGCCGTTGACCTCCGTTTGCAGGGAGCTGCTTGCATTGAAGAATTGCGAGTGCTGGAAGGTCGCGCGAGTGGTCCCGGGCACGATGTTCAGAAGGTTTTGGAAATTGCGATTGGTGCCGAGCGGTATGTTCTCCGTTAGCACGGTTTCCAGCTTGCGCCCGGTGTCCGCTCGCTCGGTTTGCAGGATGGGAGTTTCCGCCTCGACGGTGATGGTTTCCGACATGTTTCCAGGCTGAAGGACCAAGTCAACGCGCTCGGTGGAGTTCACGATCAAATCTATGCCTGCCCTTGACTCTCGTTTGAATCCTGATTGTTCCGCGATGACCCGGTACGTTCCCGGCGGCAGATCCGGAAATATGTAGTTGCCGCTTTCGTTTGTTTGGGAAGTATGGCCGATCCCCGTGTTTGTTTCTGTAATTGTCACCTTGGCGTTGGCAACTGAAGCCCCGGACGAGTCCGTGACCGTTCCGAGCAAAGTGGCATTGACCGCCTGTCCCATGACTGGCGCAGAAAGTCCAAAGAGTAGTGTCCCGAGGACTACGACGATCGAGAAGCGCCACAGTCTGATGAGAGCCCTCGTGGCAGGAACTCGAAACTGTTGGGCATTTCTAACATAAGTCTTCTCCCGGCTATCCATCCAAGAGCAAGACGAACCAGATAGTTTTTTCATGACGCCACACCCCACGCGATTCGAAAGGATTCAAGACCAAATTCACAGAGAACCCACCCTAGGCTTGGAACTGGTTCCACACCCTAGCTGAGCAAAAACCTCCTGTCAAGTCAGAATCTTGTGAAGCCAATCTGTCGCATCCGTTTTCCGACTACTCGTCCCCAACGCGAGGATCCGCTGATCTGACTGGGAATATCATTGCCGCTTTGGTGTGCTAGACTGACGCAGGCGTGCGGGTCGAGGGTTTCTCACCGAACCGAGCAAGACACCATTGCGCCTAAGAGCCACACTTCTATGGAAGCGGTTCCAAGAAAAACGACGATTCGCGAGGTGGCCCAGGCCGCTGCCGTTGGCATAGGAACGATTTCCCGCGTGCTCAATTCCAGTTCTCAGGTCAGCCGGGAAACGCGTGAGCGGGTGCTCGAGGCCATCCGCCGTCTGGGATTCCGCCCGAACGCGCAAGCTCGCCGGATGCTCAAGCGACGCTCAGAAATGGTCTGCTTTCTCCTGAGCAATCGCGATTTTCTTCATCCGTTTCATGCGCGCATCCTGCAAGGCGTCGAGTCTTACGCAAGCGGCTTGAAACAGCACGTGTTGTTCGCCGCCCTGCATTATTCCCCGCGAACGCCTCCCGAAAGGATCGACCTGCCTCCGGTCCTTCAAGAGCATGGCTTGATTGACGGGCTCATTCTGGCGGGAACGATTTATCCGAATCTTCTCCGCAGGATCGAATCCATCCATATGCCTTTCGTGGCCTTCAGTAACAACGTGGTTGGAATGGGCGACGAGCAGCAATTCGACCAAGTAGGTTTCGATGATTTCAATGAGGCACTCCAATCCACGCGATACCTGATCAGCAAGGGTCACCGCCAGATAATTTTCGCGGGAAACACGGCCTACCCCTGGCTTC
>Ga0207087_1052_pt1 | contig 25817 bp, 27 predicted proteins | sample Alteio_BWMinHeat_51_FD_153544 | JGI IMG/M metagenome (GOLD analysis project Ga0207087, IMG submission 153544) | Enriched cells from forest soil in Barre Woods Harvard Forest LTER site, Petersham, Massachusetts, United States -... | ecosystem: Environmental > Terrestrial > Soil > Temperate forest >... | reverse complement strand
ATGTTGCCTCGAATGCAGCTTTAGACGCGAAAACCAAGCGTCGCAGAGAATGAATTAATTCTATGCCACTGGCGCCTAGTGGCAACCACAACCGCCGCCGCAGCAGCCGCCTCCACCGCTCGAGGAGCTACCAGAGGGCGCGGAGGAGCCGCCGGAGCCCGCCGTGGCGAAGACGGAGAGCTGGATCGTGGCTTTTTTGCTGGCGCACTTGGGGCAGGAGATTTCTTGCTGTTTGTTGATGACGATTTTCTCGAACTGGGCTTTGCAGTCTTCGCAGACGTATTCGTAGATTGGCATTATGGTCCCCGGAATGACCTTCTGGATGATTATAGCAGGATCGGCGGGCTTCCCTCTGGTAGGAATCTGAAGAATCGTTTGCCGCCGCGAGGCGTCTATTTCATGATAGCCACGCAAAACCGCAGATCTTGGAAGATGCCATGGGGAAACGTGCGTCGGCTCAGCCTTAGGGCGGGGCTAGCGGATGTCGGCGGGCGGATATCTCTGGAGGTAGGACGGTATGGATCGATGGCTCGGATTGGGTCGTTTTTTCTTTGCGATTCCGATGGTGGGATTCGGCGTTCAGTACATGGTATACGGGAGATATCTGGGTGGATTGCCACCCGTGCCGCCGTGGACTCCGGGAGGCGCATTTGGGGCGTATTTGACAGGGGCCGTACTGATCGTGGCGGGCGTGAGTATCCTCGCGAATTGGAAGGCGCGGCTTTCTGCGACGGTTTTGGGGTTGCTGTTTCTTTTGTGCGTGTTGCTGCTGCATACGCAGAGACTCAGCGCGGTTATACACAATGGGAACGATCGTACCCGGGCGTTGGAACCTCTGGCATTGGCAGGTGCGGCATTCATGCTGGCGGCAATGCTGGCCGTCGACTGGCCCAATTCCCGCCGGTGGAACGCGGCGGTGGCCTGGTTGAGCAAGCTGGGGCGATGGCTTTTTGCCGGCTCCATGGTGATTTTTGGCGTGCAGCACTTTATGTATGCCGGGTTCATTGCCACGCTGGTGACGCCGTGGATTCCGGGGCATTTGTTTTGGGTGTATGTGACCGGTATTGGGATGATTGTGGCGGGGTTGTGTATAGCGATCAAGATATGGGGCGGTTTGGCGGCGACCTGGCTGGGGATTATGTTTTTGCTGTGGGTGCTTGTGCTACATGGGCCGCGAGTGGCGGCACAATTGCGTAATGCAGATGAGATGAGCAGCCTGTTGGTGGCGTTGGCGATGGGTGGAGCGTCATTCGTTGTGGCACAAGCCTTGAAAAAAGACAATTGATTCACTCACGGTGTGGAAATGGCGCAGTTTGGGCGCAGCATCCCTGAGAGAAAGCAACCGGCATTAGCTCATATAGAGACCGCCGTTGATGTTGATGGTCTCGCCGCCCGCCTTGGTGGCGGCGTAGTGCGGGCCGATGACGCCGCCATATTGGGCGGCTACGGAGGAGAGATTGGGCTCGAGGCGTGACGTAGATGCGTCTGGCTCCGGACGGAACCGGAGCCAGATGCAAATTGCGGAGTTGGCAGGATACATGTTGCCGAGATGGCGCAGCGTGCCGCGCCCCACACGCAGAGGTAATTAGTCGCCGGCTACGGCTTCGGCAGCTTTCTCGGAGGCGTTGGGCGCTTTAGCGCCGTTCCCGTTGGAGTGGCCGTTACCGTTCGAATGACCGTTTCCGCTTGGAGGGGCGCTGCCGTTACCGGCGGCGGGTGCGATGGTTACGGGCTTGCCGGCGTTGGCGAAATTGGCCGGCGTGGCCTTGGCGATGTCGGAGACGGTGCCGATCTGAACTACCGTTGGTTGGGGCTTCTTGAGGACGAGTTCTTCGTAGATAGCGCGAACTTTGGCTTGTTCCTCGAAGGCCTTTTTGCGGCGGGCGCGATCTTCTTCCGCGGCGGTTTGCGGAATATCGTGTTCGAGGTGGCGGACGCGTGCGGCGTCATCGGCATCAATTTTCAGAGAGTGTTCGAAGCTTTGGAGATTGACGCTCTTGCCTTTGGCGTAGATTTCATGTTTGCCGTGGTTCTTGTACCACTCGGCGACCGTGGCATTCTTGTGCATGTTTTCGATGATTTGGCGCCAGCCTACGCCCGTATTGTAGGCGCAGAAGGAGATCTCGCCTTGCTGGGTGGCATACGGGATGATGCACATTTCGGTGCGGCGGAAGTCATAGTTGAAAAGATCCTGGAACCACATGCCGGCGATGAATAGGAAGTTCCAAGGATCCTGGCGGCGCTTCATGGCGTCGTCAATCTTGCGATCCGGAGAGGTGCGTCCGTACTTTACCGTGGCTTTCTTGGTGAGCGCCCAAGTCTTGTCAAACTTCTTGAAGAGAGCGCTAAGCGTAAGACCCTTGGGTCCCTGGAAGGGGTGATAGTTTTTCAGCAGTGCCATGGCCATCATGAAGTTGGAGAAATTCTTGCCACGGGCCGCGTCGGTAATGGCCGTGACGTCCTTGGTAAGCTGGACGGCATCGAGGAAGCGCGGAACGGGCGCCCATTCCTTAGTCTCTTTGTTGATCATCAAAGCGGTGCCGACCCCGCAATTGGGGTGACACCCGCAGGACAGGGAGCCCCACTGGGACTCGTTGCCCTTTACCATGTCCGCAAAGCCAGCAAAGGTGCTGACGAAGGAGATGGGGAACCAGTCGCGCGTGGGCTCCACCTTGCCTACCTGAGCGCTGACGTCCTTGGCAAGATGCGAGAGAGTGTAGCGCTGGCGCAGACGGCGTTCCGGAGTGATGTCTTCGTCGCGGCCGGTGAAGGAAACGGGCTGGAAGCTGACGAAAGCGATTTTCTTCGGATTCTCCATAGCAAATTTCACGACCGAGCCGACTTGGTCGTTGTTCACGTTGTTGACGATGGTGACGACGAGAACGATTTCAATGCCCGCTTCGTGCATGTTCTCAATGGCGCGGAGTTTCACGTCAAAGAGGTTGCCGATCTGGCGATGGCTGTTGGCGTCGTTGCCGATGCCGTCGAATTGCAGATAGGCGTAGCGCATGCCGGCGTCGAAGGCCTTCTTCGAGAATTCCTTGCTCTTGGCGAATTCGATGCCGTTGGTGGCGGCCTGAACGCTGTTGTAGCCGATCTTGCGAGCGTAGGCCACGGCGTCGAGGAAGAGCGGGCTCATGGTCGGTTCGCCGCCGGAGAACTGCACAGACATCTGACGGCGCGGCTTGATCTTGAGCGCGTTGTCTAAGATTTCCTTAACTTCATCCCAGCCAAGTTCGTGTACGTAGCCGACCTGGTTGGCGTCCATGAAACAGGGATCGCACATCATGTTGCAGCGGTTGGTGAGGTCGACGGTAAGAACGGAGCCGCGGCCGTAGCGCACGGTCGAAGAGCCGTGCTTGTGGAGATCTTCGTCGTTGTGCGCGGGAATATCTCGGCCAGGGAATTGCTTTTCGATCCAGTCGAGGAACTTGGCATCGATGGCCATCATGTCTTCGTAGTGGCCGTGGATGGGGCAATCCTTGACCATCCAAATCTGATTATCGCGCTCGATGATCTGCGCTTTGATTTCGCCGACTTTCTCATGCATCAGATCACGCCAGTCTTTTTTGCCGGCGATGATCGCTTCGCGCGCCTCTTTGACGCAGGCAGGACAGAGAGAATCGGTCTGCCGCGGGAACCCCAGCGTAGGCTTGGTCTTTTCCCAGGATTTGAGCAGCGGCTTATCGGACCACTGCGGAGTGACGGAGGGATTCGGATTGCGCTTGTTGAAATACTGAATGCTGTCAAAGGCCAACGCGGCGGTCTTGCACAGCGCCCAGTCAACGGTTCTCAGAATCTGCGTCCCCATACGATTCGGCATAAAGCTCTACCCTCACTTTCAAGAGATGCGGCGCAACGGCTCAACGGAATTGGATGAAAACCGAGCCCTAAACAGCCCCCCGGGCTCCACGTACGTACCATTTTCCACTGCTACGTCCAATAAGTCTTTCTACAGCTATAGTTTGACGGTAAGAGGGGGCGGGATGCCAGGGGGATTCAGCGAACGGTCAAAAATGGGGGTTGAACGGTATTTAGGTGCAGGGAACGGTAGTCGGGGGGGCGCAGGGGGTGTTGGTTCTAGAGCGAATGGGCCATACGTTTAGACCGTTCGGGCAGGGAGGTCGAGCGGAGACGCAGAGATGTTAGACAGATGTGTGTGCCCGTTTTGTTGGACTACTCGTTCAGCGTGGGGCGAATGATGGCGGTCACAAAATGGGCAAAGTGTGAAGCACCTTCATCGAGCTGGAGCCAGCGGACCACGCAGTGATCGGCGAGATATTTTGTTACGCGCGATTCGGGGATGCCCAGATGTTCGGCGAGTTGCGGCTTGAGGGAATCCGCGCCACGGCGGCTTGCGCCACCGCGCAAAAGGTTTCCGACGGCGATGCGCAGAGTCTGGCACGCTTCGACATAGTAATAGCTGGTGAGGTCAGAATCGGTGAGGACGAAAACGCCGGGACCGACCGGAGCGTGGTCTGCTTCGCTAAGTTTTACGGGAGGACAGGTCAACAGTCGGCGAAGCTGCATTTCGAGAAGTGACAATCGAGAGGACAAGCCGGGATCGCCGGAACGGCCGCGCACGCTGGGCCCGCCTGGTTCGCCAATCGGTTCGATGGGGAGTGCGGGGATCGTGCGACTCTCGGCAGTCCGCGAAGGCCTAGCCTCGGCCGGTTCGTCGAATACTCTTGAAGGCAAGCCCTTCGCTGGAGTTGCCGATTCGGTGGCACGGGAGGCAGAGACTGGTGCCGGGGCCTTGGGGGCGTCGCCCTTTCGGCGATTGCGGCCGCCTCGGCGGCCACGGCGACGGCGTTTTTTGTCAGGGGAATCGGCGGATTCGCCGGCGGGCGTCGCGGAGGCCTCGTCGGCTTCGGTTTCGGATGAAGGGGGAGCGGCCAAAGATTCCGAGGGGGCCGAAGTCTCAAGGGCTACGGGCTCGGGATCGGCAACGGAAAGTGGCATCGCGACAAGATCACCTGACGAAGGAGCTGGATCGACAGCGGCAACCTCCGCGCCGAGTCTCGCCGCCGCTTCTTGCGCCTTAGTTTTCCAATCCGCGCGGCGGAAGCGTTCCGCAGCGGCGAGGTACCATTTGGCGGCTTCGGGATTTTGACCGGCGGTTTCGAAATAGCGTGCCAGCTCAAACGCCACCATGGCATCACGAGTTTTTTCGTACAAATTAGAAAGTTGCCCGACGGGGTCCTTGCCGGTGCGGGCCCGACGAATCCGGGCGGTGATCTGTTTCCAGTCAGCCATGTGTTGGCATGCATTGTAGCAGCGGAAGCGCGCTACAGCCAGAGGAGGCCGGCAATTCGAGGCAAAAGATTCTTTGGCCGGGGGGATGATTCTTTATTGACGGCGGTAGAAGCTGTGAGTATTCTTCGAGTAGCCCTCTTGGAGACCTCCATGGCGCGCGCGCGGGAAATTGTTGTGGCCATCTTGACATCCTGCTTACTGATGACTCCGGTCTGGGGCGCTTCTAGTGGCCCTCTGGGAACAGTGGTGGCGTCGGACCGCGCCAGCATCGGCGGAGCGGGCGCAGCTGTGGGTACCACCATTTTTTCGGGCGATAATCTCAGGACGGCAGACGCCGGCAGCGTGCAATTGCGCACGGCGTCCGCGCGGTTTCTGCTTGCTGCATCTTCCATGGCCACGGTCCATGAAGATGGCGGGATGCCGGAGGCCACGCTGCTGCGGGGATCTGCGACTTTCTCGACGGCGAGTGCGAAAGCATTTGCGTTGAATGCGGCCACCGCGGTGATCAAGCCAAAGTCCGACGAACCTACGATCGGGCAAGTGACCATGCTGAGCGCAAAGCAGTTGCTGGTGAAGTGCACGCGGGGAGCGCTGACGATCACCGTTGGTGACGATTCCCGTGAGATAGCCGAAGGCAGCGCGTTCCGCATCGTGCTGGATCCGGCGGAGAGTGCAGAAGCCCAGAACCAGCCCCCGCCACAAGGAGCAGGGACCAAGGGATCTGGCGGGTCCCCGCTGAAAGCGGCGAAAAGCAAGTTTGTGTGGTATGCCGTTGCGGCCGTCGGAGTGGTGACGTTCTTCACGGTTCAGGAGGCTTTGGAGAGCCCCGACCGTCCGTAATTTGTTTTTCTCGGCAGTTCAAACCGTGGCAATCACTTCCATTTCAATGAGGGCGTCTTTTGGCAGGCGCGCGACCTCCACCGTCGAGCGGGCCGGCGGAGCTACGGAAAAGTAGCGCGCGTAAATCTCGTTCATCGCGGCGAAATCGCTCATGTTCTTCAGAAATACCGTAGTCTTTATGACGTGGCTCAGTTTGCTTCCCGCCGCTTCGACGATGCCTTTCAGATTCTCCAGCGTTCGTTCCGTTTGCTGCTGAATATCTCCGACGGCAAATTCATTGTTCTTCGGATCGATGGAAACTTGTCCGGAAACGAAGAGAAGTCCATTGACCTTGATGGCTTGCGAATAAGGTCCGATGGGTTTTGGACTGCGATCCGTAAGAACAATTTCTCTCATGGCATGGTCTCCTTGGAAGTGATGGCGATAGCAGCAGAAGCATCCTCGTAATGCGCACGAAACTCATCGGGCACGCCGGGGCGTTTCATCCACAGGCGGACGAACTCCGCGACATTCTGATGAGTCTCCTGTTCGAACGCGGCGATGAGATCGTTGAGATTAAAGCCCCGGCCTTGGCGAGCCGAGAGCACGTGGTCGATGGCATGGCGGAAGGCCTCCCGTCCGTAGCGCTCCTGAAGGGCGTAGAAGAAAAGGAAACTCTTTGCCCGCAGAACGTTTTCATCTTCCGGCTGTCGCCGAACGACGCTCTTAGGAATGATACGCAAGGCCCGGCGGATTGTCTCTGTGCGAGAGGACGGGCCATCGAGGGCTTCTTGTCCCAGTGCGGACGCAAACGCGGGCAGAGCGGAAAGAGGAGGTTGCTGTTCGTAGAAGCCGGGGTTCTGGCCGTAACCCAGCCAACTGGCGGCCAAAGCGGGTGCGGCAGCGGCAAGTCTTGGCGCTCCGCCGTTAAAATCGATGAGCAAGGTGTCGGACGAGACCAGCTCTGAGGAAACGGAAGCGGGCTCGGCATTCAAGAGATTGGCGTAAGAGGATTCCGTCGAGGTAAAGCAGCCGGCCTGAACGGGACATTCCACAATCCAGAGCGGCTGGGGCTTTGGGGAGCGCGTGCCAAATGTCGCGTCGTACGCCTGGATAGCGCGGACAAGACCATCAGCGGATTGATCGAAACGCGCGGAGTCTTCTGGTGCGCGCGTCCAGAGATAAACTTTGTGGCCCGCGCCGGTGTCCAGAGCTGTTTCTTTGTACCTGCCTGCAACGACGAACGGATAGCGATCCTCGGGACGTTCGACAGACGGAACCGTGATTTCGCGGGCGCTACGGGACGTTTTTCGAGCCCGGCCGCTGGAGTGAACGAGAAACCCATCGGGCACGCGCACCTCTAAACGCCATTGCTTTGGAGGAACGCCTCCTGTAGCAAACAAGCCCTGCGAGGGGAGCAGCTCTGGCGCCCAGCCTTCCGACGGGAGGAAAAACGCATCGGACGTAAAGCGCAAACCGGTTTCGCCCGGAGCGGGAGTCTGGAATTCAGCGGAGAGATGGAGCGTATGACGTTCAGAGACGCTCCACCGTCGCGGAAGTGCGAGCAAAGTGTTGCGGGGGATTATCGGCGAGTTCTGCTCGGCGAGGGCCACGCCATCCCAGGAAGCCTGCGCTCGGGCGAGGTGAAAGCTGCGGCGCCCGGGCAGGCGCAATTCGAGTGAGGCAAGAGGCTGATTGCCGGTGTTGCGCAGCTGGTAGTCCGAGTCGAGACGAATCCGGGGATCCGGGCCAGGCACAAACTGGACGCGAATTTCCTGGTTCTCGATGGAATAGCCCGGCCCGAGCGCGACGGCGCAGGAGGAAACCCAAAAACCTACTAGGGCGAGAAGCGCACAAAGAAGCAGGCGGAGTTGCGACCGTGGCACCAAGGCGACTCGATTGTAGCCGGGGAAATCAGAAGAAGCAAAAGCGATAACTTGGGTTCAGAGGCGGCGTGGCAGAACAGGCATTAGCGCGGCTTGCGGCCGCCGACGCGCACAAAAGAGGTGTCTTTGTGATTGCGGGCACTCTCGCGAGAGTGAATTTCTTTTTCGGCCTGTTCGTCGGTCATTCCTCGATTGATGCGATCGAGGATTTGCCGTTCCGTTAAACCGGTGTTTTTGAGGCGCGAAATTTCCGCGCTGGCCATAACCGGCTGGCCCGCCAGATGATGGTGAAGAACGAGTTGAACGGTGGATTCCGAGAGACCGATAAGCTTGAGAGTGACGGCATCGATGCTGATGGCGTCGAGCTGGTCGGCGCGGGCAATCTCGAGGATTTGCGGTTCGGCGAATCCGGCGCCGGCCAGGTTGGAAGCGGAATCGGCGCTGATGAAGAGATGTTTGCGAACGTGCGCGGTGCTCACCAGTTCAACGCAGGTGTCGTCGCTGACCCCTGCGTGTTTTAGCTTGACGACCTGGGCGATTTCCTGGTCCGAGGTATTGAGCCCTTTGAGTTGCTCAATATCGCTGGACCACATGCCCGCTTGGTCCAGCGGACGGTAGTCCGTAAGGGGATGCTGGTGGCAGCCAGCTACGGCCACGACAAACACACCGAGAAGCAATCGTTGGTACCGCATATTTCTATTGTAAGCGGAAGGAGCCGGAAAACGGGGGCGTGTGCTTGGGTGATACCCGGCAGAAGGGACAGTTGCGGCTTGTCGAAGGATTTCTACACGTTGGGCGCGCCGGCGGCCAATTGCTCGGATGGGTCCGTGGGTGTCCAGCGCGGGCGGACGAGGCCCCGCTCCTACCGTATTTTTGCGAGCAAAGCGTTTTATGAGCAGGAGGAAGATTAAATCTGGTAGACGCGTTCAACGCCGAAAACGCCGGAGACTTTTCGAATGTTGGCCAGGATCGTTTCGAGCTGGCGGCGGTCGACAATCTCGAGGCTGGCTTCGATGCGCGCATTCTGGCGGTCGGGGCGGCTTTCGAGGCTGCGAATATTGGAGCCCGCTCCGCTGATGACCGCGGTGATTTCCGCCAGAAGGCCGGCGCGGTCCTTGCCGCGGATGGAGAGTTGAACAGGGAACGTAGCGGCGCTTTCGCCTCCCCACTCAACGGCGATGCGGCGTTCGGTCTGATACATGAGGTTCTGAACATTGGGGCAGGCGCGCGTGTGTACCGCGACGCCGCGACCGCGCGTGATGTAGCCGACGATGTCGTCGCCGGGAATCGGATTGCAGCATTTTGCGCGATAGACAAGCAGGTCGTCGTGGCCCTTGACGATTAAAGGGGCTTCGCCGAAACCGAGCATGCGTTTGACGGTTTTAACGAGCGTCGGCTTGAAATCTTCCGCTTCGGACTCCGCGGCCTTTTCCGGCTCGCCGAGCAAGCGCGAGAGAACCTGTCGAGCGGAATACTTGCCAAAACCGACGGCGGCGTAGAGGTCCTCCTGTTTCGAGAGGCCATAATCGGCAATCAGCTTGTTCCAATCGGCTTCCGGAATTTTCTTCAGACCGCGGCCGAAGTGCCTGGACTCTTTCTCCAGCAGCCTCTTCCCCATGTCCGTGGCTTCTTGGCGTTCGTGCAGATTGATCCATTGGCGGATCTTGCTGCGCGCATGCGAAGACTTGACGAAGCTGAGCCAATCCCGGCTCGGCGTGTGGCCCTTGTTGGTAAGAATTTCTACCACGTCGCCGCTAACGATCTCATGGCGGAGCGAAACCATTTGGCCGTTCACTTTTGCGCCGACGCACTGATGGCCTACTTCGGTATGCACGGAGTAGGCGAAGTCGACAGGAGTGGCGCCGCGGGGCAGCTCCAAGACGCGGCCCTTGGGGGTGAACGCGTACACCTCGACGGGCGCCAAATCCACTTTCAACGTAGAAAGGAATTCACCGGGTTCCTGCAACTCTTGCGACCATTCAATGAGTTGCCGCATCCAGGCGATGCGCTGGTCGTCGTCGCCAGACGCAGGTTTGCCACCTTTGTATTTCCAGTGGGCGGCGACGCCTTCCTCCGCGATGCGGTGCATTTCCTGCGTGCGGATCTGCACCTCAAATGGCTGCCCGCCATGCAGCACAGTGGTGTGGAGCGACTGGTAGAGGTTCGGGCGGGGCATGGCGATGTAGTCTTTGAAGCGGCCCGGAACCGGACGCCAGATGTGATGCATCACGCCGAGGGCGGCGTAACAGCTTCGCTCTGAATCCGTGATGACCCGCACGGCGAGCAGGTCATAGACCTGTTCGAGGCTGCTCTGCTGCCGCAGGATTTTGCCGTGCAGCGAATAGAGGCCTTTGACTCGCGCTTCGAGTTCCGCGGGAATACTGTTTTCCACCAGCTTGGTGCGGATGGTACTTTGGACTTCCTCCAAAAACCTCTGATAGACAGGGCTCTTTTCCGTAACTTCTTTTTGCAGCGCGAGAAAGGCCTCCGGCTCTAGAAAGCGGAAGGCCAGGTCCTCGAGCTCGCCGCGCATGACGCTCATGCCCAGGCGGTGCGCGATCGGGGCGTAGATGTCGAGCGTTTCGCGCGAAATGCGCTGCTGCTTTTCGTCCCCGAGGTACTCGAGCGTGCGCATATTGTGAAGGCGGTCGGCGAGCTTGACCATGACCACGCGCACGTCGTTAACCATTGCCAGCAGCATTTTGCGAACGTTTTCGGCCTGCCGGGTTTCCGGAGCGGTCATATTAAGGCGGCTGATTTTGGTAACACCTTCGACGAGCCGTGCGACGTCCGGTCCAAAACGTTCTTCAATGCGAGCGACAGGGTATTCCGTGTCTTCGATGGCGTCGTGAAGAAGCGCAGCGGTCAGCGTGGTGGCATCCATGCGCATGTCCGCGAGGATGTGGGCGACCTCCAGAAGATGCGAGATATAGGGATCGCCGGAGCTGCGGAGCTGATCGCGATGGCGCTCAGAAGCAATTTCGTAGGCACGACGGACAACCCAGGGATCTTCGGCAGGACGATTTTTGCGGAGTTTTTCGAGGAGTTCTTCAAAGCGGGCTTCCAGTTGGCGGACGGCGCGGTCGCGCTGGAAGCTCAAAGGGACATGACTGGGAGACGGCATGTTCTAGTATACGCCCGAAACGGGCCACGCGCGAAGGCGCCGGCGGGCGGCCAAGCCCAGGCCGGCCAAAAACGACGAGGACGCCTTGCGAGGCCTCCTGTCGTTAGAAAATCGATTTACTACTGCCGATTCAGCAAGCCTTCTCAGGATAACTGTTGCTGCTGGTCCAAGCGCTTCTGCTTGATCTCCTTGATCTTGTCAAGGAGGTCGTTGGCTTGCTTCTCGAGGGAAGCGCGCTCATCCATGCTGTCTACCATATCCGCCTTGCGGCGGTAGAGCAGGCTGAGGTACGCCATGGCGTCGTCATAGTCTGGCTTCAGAGAGATGGCTTTTTGCAGGTCGGTGATGCCCTCATCGACGAGAGGACCAAACTTGGCGGCGTATTCCGCACGAACGGCAGGGGGCAGCGGCTGGTCTTCGTGTACCTGCTTTTTAATATTGTTCTTGTTGTAATCCAAGCGCATTTCGAGATTGGCGTGGTATGCCTCATTCCAGTCAATCACACCGATCCAATAGTATGGTTCCGGGTCATCGGGTTTGTTTTGAATATGGCGTTGATGGTAGGTCTTCGATTCCTCGAACCCCTTTTGGTCATACGACGGCGTGCCCGCCATCTGGTAGACCAGTGAGCCGATGCCGTCGATGGCGCTCAGATTGTTGGGATCGGCATCCAGAATTTCCTTAAATACTTTGATGGCCTGTAGGCCGCGGGCCTTATTTTCCGGAGAAGGAGCGCCGGGGATGTACAAACTGGCGTAGGCAGTGGCCAGGTAGAGGTGCGCAGTCGTCAAGCTGGGATCAAGCTCGGTAGCGCGCTTGAAATCCTCGATGGCATCATCCGACTTGCCCGCTTTGAAGGCCACCACACCTTTGTTCAGGAGGTCGCGGGCTTTGAGTTTATTGCAGCCCGAAACTCCAACGGTGAGGATCAACAGCGCTGCCAGAGAAGCGGTCCGGCGAGCATTACCAGCTGATGCATAAGTCATCGAAGCATCCATCCCTGCGAGGATTCAGATCCGCCCTGCGAGGGGCCAATCTACACTATTTAGCGAACGTTTTCGAGTTCCGTCGTCATCAAGCCGACCGTCGCAATTCCCGACCCACGCATTACATCGATCGCCCGGGCGATGACGCCAAATTCGATGGCGCTGTCCCCACGGAGGAACGCAACGCGGCTGGCGCGCATGTTGAAAATTTCCGCAAGCCGGGCCTCGAGATCTTGCCACTCGACCGGGTCCTGGTTGATGCCTAGCGTGCCATCGCCGAAAACTTGCACAACAAGCGCATCCGGCGGCGCCGGCGCATCGGAAATCGCCTGCTGCGGAAAACCCGCCGGAAGACCATACTGCATCTGCGGGCAAACCGCCATGAATATGATCAAAAGCACCAGCAGGATATCGATCAGCGGAACGACGTTCATTTCCGCAATGGTTCCGGTCTTTGAACCGCCGAGCGAAATTCCCATGAGCTCACCTCGCACCAACTAAATTGCCCCGCGAGGAGGACTCTCACACCCTCGACCGGCCGAGACTCGGACGGCGATAAGAGAAAACCTTACTGCTTACTGCCCGGCCTCGAGCTTGGCCGTGATCAAGCCGACTCTGTCGATTCCTGCACCGCGCATGATGTCAATGGCGCGGGCAACTTCCATGAACAGTACATCGTTGTCGCCCTTGACGAAAGCAATTTTCTCGGCGCGCTCTTTGAAAATCGTTTCCAGACGCGGACCGAGCCCATCCCAGGTGGTGTCTTCGTTGTTGATCTTCAGCTTGTTATTGGAAAGCACCTGAACCACCACGGTCTTGTTCTCCAGCTCGATATCCTGCTTTTGGTTTGGATTGGGCTGAGGGACGAGCGCGTCCAACCCGTGAGGAGTGAGCGGAGTAATGACCATGAAAATGATGAGCAACACCAGCAAAATGTCGATGAGCGGAACGACGTTCATTTCCGCCATCGCACCGCCTTTACTTTCTCCAACATTCATTCCCATTGCGAATCTCCTGTCAGCCTGCGTTTCGCGAGCTTTCTAGGCCATCAAGCCGCGCCAGGTGGGATCCGGCGCGGCTCTTCTGACGCAGCAAACGAATGGTCGAAACACCCGACACCCCAGCCGAACAACTCTCCGGCGGTCTCAATCAGCCGACGGAGCAGCTGCGTTGGGAGGCTGAGGCGGCGGTGTCCTGCGATCTTGATTCTGCTCCGTCAAGAGGCCCAGCTGATCGACGCCTGCGGAGCGGATTTCGTCCACCACCGCGACAACGTCGCCATACTTGGCCCGAGCGTCGCTCTTCACGTAGACCGTTTTATCGAGACGGGCGGACAGCATATCTTTAATCTGCCCGGTGATGTCTTCCTTAGTGATCTTCGTATTCTTAAGGTAGATCGTTCCGTCTCGGGTAACTGCCACGATAATCGCGTCATCCTTATCAGCGTCCTGCATTTCCTTTGCATTATTGACCCTGGCCATATCCACGGGCAGGCTCTTCTGCAACATCGGAGTGACCACCATGAAGATGATCAACAGGACGAGCATGATATCAGCCATGGGGATGACGTTTGGTGCCGCCATCTGAGCGCCGACTTTTGGTTTGTAGCCCATGGGTTACCTTATTTCTTCGCGCCGCGACGCAAAATGAAGTAGTTGATCAACTCCATCGAGGAGTTGTCCATCTCCACGTCGAAGGCTTCGACTTTGTTGGTGAAGTAGTTGTAAGCCCACACCGCCGGGACGGCCACGAGAAGACCAAGAGCCGTGGTGACGAGAGCTTCCGCGATACCGCCGGCGACGGCCGAGAGTCCGGTCGCCTTGCTGGTCTCGATGCCCTTGAAGGCATTCAAGATGCCGACCACGGTGCCGAACAGTCCGACGAACGGAGCCGTCGAACCGATCGTGGCCAGCGCCGAAAGACCGCGCTTCATTTCCGCGTGAACGATGGCGACGGAGCGCTCCAGGCCGCGCTTGGCCGCTTCGATTACGTCGGAGTCGGTGACTTGCTGGGAAGCGGATTGGAATTCCGAAAGGCCGGTCGCCACAACTTTGGCGATGTGGCTCTTCTTATTCCGCTCAGCGATGGCAATCGCTTCGTCCAGCTTGCCTTCCTTGAGAGCGCCGGCAACCTGTTGCACGAAAACACGCGACTGCTTACGAGCCGCGCTGTACATCAGGGCCCGGTCAATCATTACGCCGAAGGAATAGATGGAAAGAATAAAAAGGATCGCGACAACGATCCGGGGAAGGGTGCTCATCGAAGACCACATGCTCCGCAGATCCCAGGAAGTAGCCTGGGATTGCAGGAACAGGGCCGCGTGCACAAACAAGGTCGCTACCATTCGTTTTGCTCCTTAGTTCTGATGGCTCCGGGTCTCCCGGAGCCAACGCGAGAGTTTGCCAAGCTTTGCCGCCCGGACCAGCGCGCCTGTCCCACGACCGGCACGCCAGACCGCTTACTGGTTCAGAGAGAAAATCACATCGATGGTGGTGTCTACTTCGACCGGCTCGGTATTCAGCAGAGTCGGCCTATAACGCCACTGGCGCACCGCGTCGAGCGCGGATTGTACCAGCAGCGGATGTCCAGAGATGACTTCGAGCTCCTTCACCGTGCCATCCTTGCTGATAATGGCGTGCAGGCGCACCGTGCCTGAGATGCGCGTTTGCCGAGCGAGCGGCGGATACACGGGCTGAACTCGGTTGACGAGCATCGCCGCGGTTACGTTGCCGCCTTGCCTGATGCGGGACTGTGTCGGCCTTGGCGGTGGCGGAGCTCCGCCCATACCGCCGATGACGCCGCCAATGACGCCGCCCATCGAACCGCCGGGAACGCCGCCCGGAACGCCGCCTTGTACGCCGGCATCCATCTCCGGCGCGTCTTCCTTAATAATCTTCACGTCTTTCGGAATGGCTTTCGGCTGCACGAGTTTGCCCGCGTCCATCAAATGAACTTGCGGTTTGACGTGCACCACGGCCGCGGGTGGCGGTGGAGGCGGCGGTGGTGGCGGTGGTGGCGGAGCGGTAAGCATGGTCGCCATCATCGTTTTCGGCAGCGCTTCTGTGTAAATCAGCGGAATGAGGATCAGCACCGTGAGAATAAGGGCCTGCACAAGCAGTGACACAGCCACCGTCCACGGCTTGTTCGTCCGCTTCGTATCGCCTGAAAGGACCATATCTTCAAACATGATTCCTACCTCCTCCCCGAAGGAGCTAGACGTCCCGTGACGGCTTCGCTTCCGCGGGTTTTATTGCCGGCTGCGGGTCCGGCGCCAACCGCAACGCCTTGGCCGCGCCAACGATTCCAGGCGACCACCAGCGGTGCAGCAATGCCAAAACTGGAGTACGTTCCTACCACAATCCCCACTACCAGAGCAAAGGAGAATGCACGAAGCACCTGGCCGCCCATCAGGAACAGAACGAGCACCGTAAGGAAAGTCAAACCACTCGTTAGTATCGTCCGAGAAAGAGTCTGGTTGATGGACTTGTTCACGACGTCGGGAAACGGCTCACGGCGCAGCAAACGATTGTTCTCCCGGATGCGATCAAAGATGACGATGGTATCGTTCATCGAATAGCCAACCAACGTGAGAAGCGCCGCGATCACGGTCATCGAAATCTCGAAATGCAGCAGCGAGAAAAAGCCCAAAGTGATCAAAACGTCGTGAAACACCGCCAGGACCGCAGCCGCCCCGTAGACCAACTGGAATCGGAAGGCAATATATACCAGCATGCCTCCCAAAGCATAGAGGGTAACGTAGATTGCCTGGCGTCGAAGCTCGCCGCCGACTTTGGGGCCGACGATCTCCGTACCGACAATGGTGAAAGAGCCCAGGCCATAGTTAGCTTTTACGGCGGAGAGAACCGCCGGGGTAACTCCATCTATCTTCGACAGGTCATCGAAATTCGTGAGTACACCTTTGCTCGTTGTGTTGCGATAATCCAGGATCTTTTTTGCAAGCTGCTGATAGCGGTCGCCGGCGTTGGTCGAGAGCAGCAGAGGATCGTGTTGCGTAAGGAAAGTGGTGAGGGAGGAAGGCGTAGCGGCATTGAAGTCCGGCTTGGAAGAATTCGCTGTTCCGTAGATCGCGTTCAGCGCTCTGATAACCTGGATCTTGCTGGCATCATCCGCTTCGTCGCCCTGGTTTTTCTGCTCGACGAAGATGAGCACTTCGTTCGAGTTGGGGTTGGCGATGTCGCTCACGGACTGGATTTCCGTATTTCCAATACCTTGGGCCGTCAAGCCGTTGCGAATCTTGTCGATATTGGGGGCCCCGGCGAAGCGGACATCCACATTGGTGCCACCCTTAAAATCGATGCTGTAACGAAGCCCGCCATGCAGAATGATGGAAGTCCAGCCAGCAATCAGCAGAATGCCGCTAAGGGCATAGAAATACTTGGCTTTGCCCATCCAGTCGATGTTGGGCTCTTTGAATAGCTCGATCATGCGGCTTTTTACTTCCCTTCTTTAGACTCCAGCGGGTGTGGGTTTGTTCCCACAGCCTCCCTGCCCACCTTGGGAGTCTCCGCCGGAGATGGCTACCACTCTCTGGTCTCATTCCAACAAATCTTTGGCCCTATAGGTCCTAGTACCGCCTAAATGCTCAATTCGCCCTGGCGGTCCATCTTGGCCAGGTGATACTGGAAAATCGTCTTGGAAACATAGATTGCGGTGAAGACGTTGGCGATCAAGCCGATCGTCAGGGTAATGGCAAAGCCCTTGATAGGACCTGTTCCGAAAAGAAACAGAAAGAAGGCGGAGACAACGGTCGTGACGTGCGTGTCGATAATGGTGAGGAAGGCTTTGTCGAAGCCCGCTTCGACGGCTGAAGCCGCCGATTTGCCGTTGCGCAATTCCTCACGAATACGCTCGAAGACCAGGACGTTGGAATCGACGCCCATGCCGATGGTCAGAATCACTCCGGCGATGCCAGGTAGAGTGAGCACGGCCTCAAAGAAAGCCAGCGCGGCTAGAAGGATGACCAGGTTCAGGATAAGCGCGAGAACCGCGTTGCCTCCCGAAAGCCGATAGTAAACGAGCATAAAAATCATTACCACCAGCAAGCTCAGAACGGAGGCTTGCACGCCGTGGCGGATGGAGTCCGCTCCGAGGGACGGTCCAACGGTGCGCTCGTCGAGATACTTGATCGATGCCGGAAGCGCTCCCGCGCGCAGCACCAACGCTAGATCATGCGCAGATTCCTGGCTAAAACTACCTTCGATCACGCCGGAATCATCGATGCGGGCGTTGATTACCGGCGCGGAATAGACGCGATGATCGAGCACAATGGGCATATCCCGGCCGATATTCTGCTGCGTGAAAGGCCCAAAGCGGCGGGCCGCATCGGGAGAGAGGGTAAAATTCACTGACCATTGCCCAGGGTTGTTGGTGTTGCGATTTTCCGTGGCGCTGCGCAGATCGGCGCCCGTTACGACGGCCGAGCGGCTCACGATATACCATCCCTCTCCCTCCGCCGGCGCGTTAGAAGTGCTGCGGTTTTGCGGACGCCCGGGCAAAAGTTCTGTACCGGGGGGCAAGACGCCGCCGTGTTTGCTCAACGCTTCGGTCTCGGAACTGTACACCACAGGATCCTCGAGTAGCCGCAATTCAAGTTGGCCGCCAACCTGGATGACCTGTTTCGCGCGCGTGGGATCGCCCTCGCCGGGCAGTTGCACAAGGATTTCGTTGCTATTTCGGCCGCCGCGAGGCTGAATGGTGGGCTCGGTCAGACCGAGAGCGTTGATGCGCCGATCGATGGTTTCACGCGACAGCGTCATGGTCGTTTCTTGAATTTGCGCGATGGCCGCGCCGCGGAGAGTGAGCGTGTAACCGGAAGGATCGCCGGCGGCGGGCGACATGTCCCAGAAGTTAGCGAATTGCTGATTCACGTAGTCGCGAAATTCCGAGAGCCGCGCGGAATCAACGTTGCGCACCAGGATGTGCGTGTCGTCCACACGGCGCACTTCGTCGTAGTGAATGTTCTTGCCACGCAGCCACGTCGTAATGCGGTCGACCATCCGGTCGGTCTCCTGCGCGATGGCTTCCTGCGTTTGCACTTGCAGGACAAGGTGCGTGCCACCCTGCAGGTCGAGGCCGAGTTTGATCCGGTGAGAGAAGTTATCTTTCAGCTGCGCGACGGACGTGGGAAACGTGGGCAGCCCCACGAGACCATAGATGCAGCCGAGGATGACGAGAACGATGAACAGCGCTTTCCACTTCAGATTGGGGTTCATGGTCAGAGAGTTGAGCCGACGCTCTGGCCGCGGGCGGGTTTATTTCGCATCTTCCGATGCCTCCACCTGCGCAATCGCCGAGCGCGCGATGCGGATTTTTACCTGGTCGGCGATTTTGAGGATGACTGTGTCGCCGTCAATGCCGTTGATCGTGCCGTAGATGCCGCTGTTGGTGACCACTTTGTCGCCGGATTTGAGCGCGGCGATCATCGCCTGCATCTTTTTGCGTTGCCGCTGCTGCGGCAGAATCAGCATGACGTAGAAGATAGCCATCACCACGACCATCATTACGAGGGGATTGCCGAGCAGACTCGCTGGTCCTGAAGCCTGAAACAAAATCGCTGCCATAATCGTCAAGAGCTCTATCGTTCCTTTCACCAATTTCGGGCCGGCCCAGCGTCACTGGAGACAGAATCAGCCGGGCGGGTTCCGCTTCCCCGCTCTCACAGCCTGCCGGATTCTCTGCTCGCGTTGCCGCGCAGGTCTCCCCAGCCTAGCCGGGGGCACTTGAAGAATCTCGGACGCTATTCCGGTCCAACGTTCAGGCCGGGCCTACAGCATAGCGTGCGTGCATCTCAGATGAGAAATTCGCTAGGTTCCCAAACTCGATAGCCTCGCGGATTTGCCGCATTAAGTCAAGGTAAAAGTGGACATTGTGGTGGGTGGCTAGGATCGCCGCAGTAAGTTCTCCGGCAGCGAAAAGGTGCCGAAGATAGGCGCGCGTGTAGCGGCGGCAAACGGAGCAAGAGCAGTTCGGATCGGGCGGCCGCTGGTCCCGGGCGTAACGCGCGTTCTTGATGAGTACGCGGCCTTCGCTCGTATAGAGACACGCGTGACGAGCGGCGCGCGTCGGCAGCACGCAGTCCATCATGTCGATGCCGAGCGCCACGTAATCGGTGATCTGCTCGGGCTTTCCCACGCCCATCAGATAGCGCGGGCGGTCGCGCGGCAAGAGCGCGGTCACTTCGCTGGTCATCGCGCACGTCAACGCATGCGGTTCGCCGACAGCCAGGCCGCCAACGGCGTATCCGGGGAAATCCAATTCGAGGAGTTGCTCGGCGCTCGCGCGTCGCAGATCGGCGAAGGTAGCGCCTTGCACGATGCCGAATTGCCATTGCAGAACTTCGCCGTTCCGGCTCGCTTGTTCGAGGAAAAATTCTCGCGCGCGCCGAGCCCATTGCGCGGTGCGCTTAACCGCCGCTTCGGCTTTCTCGCGCGGCGCCGGGGTCTCAATGCACTCATCGAGCACCATGGCGATATCCGAGCCGAGGGCCAGCTGAATTTCCACGGCTTTTTCCGGCGTGAGCATGTGCTCCGAGCCATCCACGTGCGAGCGAAAGCGCACGCCTTCGTCGGTAACTCGGCGCAATTCGGCGAGACTGAACACCTGGAAGCCGCCCGAGTCGGTAAGAATGGCGTGCGGCCAGGACATGAACCTGTGCAATCCGCCAAGCTTGCCGATGGCCTCGTGCCCGGGGCGCAAGTACAAATGATAGGTATTGGAGAGAAGGATCTCAGCGCCCAACTCCTCGAGCGCCTCGTTGCGCAGGCCCTTCACCGTCGCCTGTGTACCCACAGGCATGAAGCACGGCGTCGCGACCGCCCCGTGTGGGGTGTGCAAAAGGCCGCGGCGCGCCCCGGTCGGGCCGGTCTTGGTTACTTCAAACGAAAAACTCACCCTCTGAGTGTATCAGGAGAAGATGAACGCGATTCCCACCCGGCACACCACGTAGGCCGCCCACACGCTAAAGGCAATCATATAAGGCTTCCCGCCCTTGAGCTTTTTCGGGTTCGTAGCCGCAAATCCGATGGCGATGAGAATTAGCGTCCAGAAAGTAAAGACGTCAAATGATTTGCAGAGCGCGACAAGCCATTTAGCGGAATCATCAGGCAAAACAGCGGCGATATTCGTGGCCACCGGATTTTCCAGGTCCACCGTCCCAGGCGCCTTCAGATAGAGCACCAGCAAAAAGAGCGGGCTGCTGATGAGCCCAGTCATAAATGCGTGTGAAGCTATCGCCATGGCGGTCGTGAAATTCGTGCTGACGCCGCCAAGAAGCGCGTAAGCCCCCCACATCACTAGAGCGAAAACGAGCGCGCCGAGAATTGGACCCAACAGACCAACCGCATACGTGAAGATCGGCGAGAATTTAGCGCCGCCTTCGATTCGCTGCTCCTTCTGCGCGGCTGAGAGTTGGGCAGCCTGGGGACTTTTCTCGATTTGCTGGCTCATGAATTCGCGCCAGTTGATCCGCTGATTGATGGCAAAACCGACGGCCAGGCTCAAGAGTGTCAGCAGAGCGATAGCTAAGCCCCATCCCGGCTTTCTGACAATATCTTCAAACGTTTTCTGCGGCGAAAACAAGACGCCCACGATGCGGCTGAGCGCGCTCATCTGGGGCTGCGGCTCTGGCGCAGCCGGGGAAACGGCAGTTGTCGTTGCCATCGGAAAATCCTCCACCACGAGGTTGGGAATTACTCCCTGTCATGACTTTACGCAGCGACCTACCCAAATATTTCAATGTGCGGATTCTAGCCTATTCGGGCCGAGGTTGTCAGGACGAGGTTGCCCGCATCGAGAACTTGGCGATCTAGCGCGAGGGCAACGACGGCACGGCGGCGAGCAGTTCCCGGGTATACGCGTGTGTCGGCTGGTGCAGGACTTGCTCGGCGGGCCCGACCTCCACGAACTTACCAGCGCGCATGACGGCGATGCGCGTCGCCACCTGCGCCACCACTGGCAAGCTATGGGAAATGAAGAGGTAGGTGAGGCCGAACTCACTTTGCAGCTCCTGCAGCAGCAACAAAATCTGCGCACCCACGGAAACGTCCAGCGCGGAAACGGGTTCGTCGGCCATGACAAGCTTTGGCCGGAGAATCAGAGCACGGGCGATGCCGATCCTCTGCCGCTGCCCGCCGGAAAACTCGTGCGGATAGCGCTTCAGGGCATCGGCTTGAAGACCCACGCGTTCAAGCATCGCCGCGGTGCGCTCCTGCTTCTCCGTTTTGCTCAGCTCCGGATGATGGATGGCCAGCGGCTCGTCGACAATCTCTCGAACCCGCATTCTCGGGTCGAGAGAGGCAAAGGGGTCCTGGAATACCATCTGCATTTGTCGCCGCTCACGGCGAAGCCCCGCGCCACGCAATGCCAGGAGATCCTTCCCTGCAAAGCGAAGCTCGCCGGAGTCCGGGGCGATAAGCCGCACGAGCATGCGCGCCAAGGTTGTTTTTCCGCAGCCACTCTCACCGACCACGGCGAATGTTTCGCCGCGCTCGACCGCCAGGCTTACGCCGTCTACCGCCGTAAACCGCGGCCCATCTGCTTCCTTTCTAAACACGCCGCCGCCGCGGCGGTAGGATTTTCGCAGGTCGCGCGCTTCGAGCAGGATTTCACTGGTGTGCATGGTCGTCGATAGAGTCCGGTGGCTTGGCATCTCGGGTTCTTACACCAGAACGCAGCGCGCGGTGTGGCTCGGATCAGCCACTCGAAGATCGGGGACAGCGGCCACACACTCAGCACGGCGCCAGGAGCAGCGCGGTTCAAAAGCACAACCAGGCGGCAGGGCGGTCAACTGCGGAACGGAGCCAGGAATCGGCGACAGCTTGCCTCGCTCGAGCGTGGGCGAAGCGTTCAACAAACCTTGCGTATACGGATGACGCGGCGACGCCAGCACTTGGCGCGCCGGACCTTCCTCGATAATGCGCCCTGCGTACATCACGGCGACACGATCCGCCACTTGCCGAACGACACCCAGATCGTGCGTGATAAAGAGCAAACCAAGCCGCAGTTCGCGCCGAAGACGATCGAGTAGATCCAAGATTTGCTTCTGCACCGTGACGTCGAGCGCAGTCGTCGGTTCGTCGGCAATCAAAAACCGCGGCCCAGCCGCCAAAGCCATGGCAATCATCGCGCGCTGGCGCAGGCCGCCAGAAAGCTGATGAGGAAATTGCTCCGCGCGAACTTCGGGTTCGGGAATCGCCGCGCGGCGCAGCGCCTCCGCCGCACGGCGTTTCACATCCCCGGCGGCCAGGCGCGATTCATGCGCGCGAATCGCTTCTTCAATCTGCCGACCGATGCGCATCACCGGATTCAGCGAAGTCATCGGCTCCTGAAACACCATCGCAATTTCGCCGCCACGCACTGCCCGCCACTCCCGCTCGTTCAAGGCCAGCAGATTCTTCCCTACGGCAACTCCCGGTTCGCGAGCGCCCTTCTCCTTTGCCTCCTTGACCTCCTCGACCTCATTTCGATCCTTGCCCAGCAACGCTTGGCCTTCGACTCTCGCTCCCGGCGGCAACAATCCCATCAACGCCAGCGCCAGCATGGTCTTCCCGCTACCGGATTCGCCAACCAGCCCAAGCGACTCGCTAGCATCGATGTCGAACGACACTTCGTTCACCGGCCGCACCCAGCCAGCGGGGGTCGGCAATTCCACGGTCAGTCCGCGCACTTCGAGTAAAGAGGTCACGAAACCATCTTAGTGCTGAATTTCGGAACTCCCAACGCGAAACTGCCCGCCGGTGCTATTGGGACGGGCATCGCGGGTTTATCGTCGGTCGAGCGGAATGACGAACTTCAAGGCGGTGTGCGTTGAGGAAAAGCCGACAACCTTCACGTCTTTCAATCCTGTTTTTCGCCCGGCAGCGATCACGTCGTTCTCCGTGATGCTCTCTTGCCCCTTCGGATAGACAATCCAAAGCCCGGTAGCACCTTCGAGAGACTTCCGAATCTTCGCGATGGAAGAAAGCTCTTCGAGCGAATCGGCCGCAAAGAAAACCAAATCGCATTCCGCGGTAACCCTATTCTTGGTCAGCGAGCCCGCAAGCGGTTGGACTTCCTCGAAAAAATCCGCCGTGAAGTCGCCGAACACAGAAATGTTTGCTCCGGGTTTCACGCCAATCTTTTCGATGCGCGATTTGGGATGAACTATCTTCTCGCGCCACTTCTCCGCTGCCGGCCCCAGTTCGAACACAGCTAATCCGTCCGCGGTCTCTAACCGCAGTTCGCCGTCAATCGCTTTCACCGACTTGATCGAAGCAAACGGAATCTTCAGCCGAAAGCCGCCGCGAAAGAGTATTTCGCTGGTTTCCAGCAGCGCCTTCCCTTCGGACACGTCCTTCCCAACCCGCACCGTGCATTTCACTTCGTTTCCCATGAGGCCTCCGATTCCCCCGATGTAAACCGCCCGCTTCTCCGCCCGTAAATCCGCGCGCCTACGATAGTAAGCTATAGGGCTCCATGGCAACCGCAACGACAACCCGTGTGGATTGGAAGCTGATCTGGGCACAGCCAGGCTTCCGTTATTTCTTTCTGGCCATGTTCGTCTCGCTCTTTGGCAGCGGTATGAACTTCGTCGGCGTGAGCTGGTACATCATGGCCGCCACGCACTCCACGGTGAAAGTCAGCCTGCAAGTCATCGTCGTCACGCTGCCCGGCTTGTTCATTCCCTTTTTAGGCGGCGTGCTCATCGACCGCTTTGACCGCCGCTATCTTGGTGTCTCGCTCGACATCGTCCGCGGCTTCTTTGTTCTGGCGGCCGCGTATATCGCCTGGAGCGGCCATCTCCAACTCTGGCATCTGTACGCCATGACGCTGATCACCGGCGTCGGATCCGCCATGTACTGGGCCACCGTCAACGCCCTCGTCCAGGAAGTCATTCCGCCAAGCCAGTTCACCGGCGCCAATGCCGCGGTTCTCGTCGGCGTGCAAAGTGGCATGCTCATCGCTGGCTCCTTCGTCGGCTTCCTGTACGACCGCGCCGGGATCGCGGGAATCCTTTTCATCGACGGCCTGACCTACTTCGCCTCTGCGTTCTGCCTCTTTTGCGTCCGCAGCGGTTACGTCTCTCCGCGTGACCATCTGAAATACCCGCGCGAATATTCCGAAGCGACCGAAGCCACCGCCGAAGCTCTGGCATCGGGCGAAAATCCCGAAGTTGCTGAAGCTGGCCTCTCTCTGGCCGTCTACGCCGATCTCAAGGAAGGCTTCGCCTATCTCAAACAACAGCCGCTGGTGCGCTCCTTGGGAGTCACGCACTCGATCATGATGGCCGGCGTCGTCAGCGGCAACGTCGTCCTGGTCGCCCTGGTGAATGACATCCTGCACGCGGGCGCGCGGGGGCTCGGCTTTCTCGAAGCCGGCTGGGCCGTCGGCGCCATCACCGGCGGCCTCATCGCCAGCCAGCTGCGCAGCTCGCTGCGGATGCCGCTCTACGTCGCGGCTTGCGCCGTGCTTGCCGTCGGCCACATGGCCACACCGTTTGTCGCGTTTCTCGTAGGAGCAGTGGTGATGCAGGCTATCTTCGGACTTTGCCGCGCCGTCGGCGGTGTCACCGCCCAGTCGGGGTTAATGTCCATTGTCCCGCGCCACTTCATGGGCCGCACGCAATCCGCCATGGCCATTTTCACGACCTGCGTTCAGCTCACGATGAGCATCGCTTTGGGCGTGGTCGCGCAGGGTGTCAGTCTGGTTGCGGGCTATACCTTGCTCGCGCTTCTCTACACCGGCGCCACTCTTTCCGCTTCCCGCGCCCGCCAGTTGATGCGCTAGTTCAGCGCCGGAGATGGTCTCGGGGCTCCTGAAAAAACCGTTCAACCATTTCGAGACTTCGGAACCTGCGTCATCCGGAGCGGTCTCGAGCGACTTGAAAGATTTCGAGCGGGGTCGTCGGACCAGCCTATCAAGACGGCGTCCGCCGGCATGTGGCTATCGACGACTGACGCGGCGCCCTTGCTTCGGCCCCTCGTCGGATTAAACTGCCGGAAGCCATTCCACAGGAATGTGAGGCACGTTATGGAAATTCGCACCATTCAGCCTTTCCTCGACTATTTTGGAACTGTTCGCGAACGCACGATACGCGTGGCGCGCTCGATTCCGCCGGACAAAATCGAGTGGACCTACGCCCCCGGCAAATTCACCCTCGGTGACATCCTTCGGCATCTCGCGGTCTCCGAGCGCTACATGTGGGCTGAAAACGTCCAGTGCCAACCCAGCCGCTACGCTACTCACGGCAAGGAACTCGCCGAGGGATACGAGAATGTGATGGCCTTTATGGAAAGGCTTCATGCCGAGTCGATGGACATCTTCGCGCGTCTCACGGACGAAGACCTGCAGCGAAAATGCAAGACTCCCGGCAATGCGCCCATCACCACCTGGAAATGGCTTCGCCTCATGGTCGAACATGAAATCCACCACCGCGGGCAGCTGTATCTGTATTTGGCCATGCTGGACATAAAAACGCCGCCACTCTACGGCCTGACGTCAGAAGAAGTTCGCGCACACAGCGTAGTGAAGTGAGGAGTGATCGGAATGGACATTGTTTCGACCCGCCTGCCTCGACTGCAATCCGAAGAGTGGCTCATCCGGCAGGCTTTGAAGCGGGCTCCGCCGCCGCAGCTGGTGGCGTAACAAAGCCCTGACCCAGCAGGTCCACTGCCGCTTGGTTTAATCTCGCGCGCATCTGGTAGCGTTCATTCGCGCGCGTGATGTATCTCACCGCGATTTCCACGCCGC
>Ga0207087_1051_pt1 | contig 25996 bp, 27 predicted proteins | sample Alteio_BWMinHeat_51_FD_153544 | JGI IMG/M metagenome (GOLD analysis project Ga0207087, IMG submission 153544) | Enriched cells from forest soil in Barre Woods Harvard Forest LTER site, Petersham, Massachusetts, United States -... | ecosystem: Environmental > Terrestrial > Soil > Temperate forest >... | reverse complement strand
CATGAATCCCGCCATCGATGTGGCGAGCATGGCGATCGCTATACCGCTGAAGAAATAGCGTTCGATGAAAGCCTTTTGCCGCAGTTCCGGTGTGGTCTGATATGACGTGGTGGCCATCAGTAGTCCTCGTGTTGCCCAGGAGGCTACTCGTATCCTCAATCTCGAAATAGTAAAAATGCGACATTTCAGATTTCTGATCTGCAGTGTGACTTGACAAATAGTTCTCGGGGCTTGGGTGTCGGTTTGTGGTGACAGAGACCTGCATTGAAGGAAGCCGCTGGCGTTTGCGGCGGATGCGGGCTAATGGCTATGGGAATTCAATCTTTTCGCCCATCTGTAAGCTATTGGCTTGCTGTACTTAGAAAATGAGCGTCTGCGAGAACCGCAATTCGATCCATTACGCTGGGGCATGACGCGCGGAGCATAGCACGCGAAGCGTCCGCCGCGCTAGCGGCTTAGTTCAAGCGCATTTGCCGGTACCGATCTGACGGACACATCGATAACGTCACTCGGGCGCAAGCGGGAAGCCCAAACGCCGACACCTACGTTACTATTCTGCCTTAAATGCTCTGAAATGCTTAGAGCAGCAAGCGATCCCAGGTGCCGCCATATCTAATTGCACGAACCATTTCTCTGTCGTAAATACCCTGGGGGAATCCGGGTTCGATTCGGCTTGCCCCATCGAGGGATTTCAATTGTTCGGCGGAGAGTTCCAGATCCAAACTGGCGAGATTGTCCTGAAGTTGCGATACCTTCCGCGCTCCTATGATCGGGATCACGGGCACCGTCTGATGGCGCAACCAGGCGAGTGCGACTTGCGCCATGCTGCGACCGGTCTGTTCGGAGACCGACTTCACAGCCGAGATGATCGGCGCCGCGCGTTGTTTCTCAGGAAGGAATTCCTTCATTCCCTCATTGGTCATCCGCCCCCCGTCGGCCTTGCCGTCGCCGTGATATTTCCCGGTTAAAACTCCACGGGCCAGGGGAGACCAGGCCAGAACCCCCAAGTTCAAAGCTTTCGCCATGGGAATCAGTTCGCGCTCGACCGTGCGCTCCAAGAGGCTGTACTCGATCTGCAACCCGATAAACTGTGTCCAGCCTCGAAGCTCCGCCAGAGTATTTGCCTGGGCTACCCACCAAGCGGGAGCGTCCGAGATCCCGACGTAGAGAATCTTTCCCGCGCGAACGAGATCGTCCAGTCCGCGCATGACTTCTTCTACAGGTGTGATCCCGTCCCAAATGTGCACCCAGTACAGGTCGATGTAGTCGGTTTGCAATCGCTTCAGACTGGCTTCCACTGCTTGCATCATGCTCTTGCGGTGATTGCCCGCCGCATTCGGATCATTGCCTGGCGCGGCGTTGGAGTATTTCGTGGCTAAGACAACGCTCTGGCGATCGCCCTGAATGAACTCTCCAAGGAATCTTTCACTCGTACCGCTGGTGTAGAAGTTCGCCGTGTCAATGAAGTTTCCACCTGCCCCGCGGTAGGTCTCATAGACTTTCTGCGCTTCAGCCTTCGGTGATCCCCATCCCCACTCGTCGCCGAAGGTCATCGTGCCTAGTGACGCTTCGGAGATCCGCAGCCCGCTCTTGCCTAGCAATCTGTATTTCATAATCGTGCTCCTCATGATTCAGCAACTCAGAAATTGATTTCGCTCTTTGCCATATTCAATCGGTTGTCGAAGCGCCCATCTTCAAAAACTGTTGAAACGGTCAGATGTCGCCACTTGTCGGCCTCGGCAGCGCGCGCAGCTTCTGCTTGCCGCACCCGCTTTTCCGCATCGACACCGAGGATCAGCCGCACCGGCACCTCGTCGCTATTTGCCAGTTGCAGAATTACACCCGCTATCCTTCGCGGATCGCCTTCCAGACGCCCTTCGAGGCCTCGCAATATCTTCAGGAACGAACCAACCGAGGCTTCATACTCCGGCAGCAAGTCCGGCGCATTCTGAGCGGCGCGCCGTGCCCAGTTGGTCCGAATACCTCCCGGCTCTAGAGTGCAGACCTTGACCCCGAACGGCGCGACTTCCATCGCCAGCGAGTCGCTGAAACCGCCCACCGCCCACTTGGCCGCGTGATACGGCGTATTGCCCGGAACCGCGTGGCGGCCACCGACCGATGACACCTGAAAGATATGACCGCCCTTCTGCTTACGCATCACAGGTATGGCGGCGCGCGTGGTGTACACCACGCCGTAAAAGCATGTGTCCACGATCGCCTGGAAGTCCTCCGCACTCATCTGCTCGAACGGCGCAAACTGCCCATAACCAGCATTGTTGACTAGCACGTCCAGGCGCCCGAAGCTGTCCACCGCCAATTGCACGGCAGCCTTTGCCGCGGCCTCATCGCGCACTTCCAGCCTGGCGGGCTTCACCCGCTCGCCGTATTGCGCCACCAGGGGCGCCAGTTCTTCCGTCCGACGCGCCCCAGCGACCACGCTGTCACCGGCGGCCAGCGCCGCCTCGGCGATGTCCCTCCCCAACCCGTTTCCGCTTCCCGTAATCAACCAGACTTTAGACATAAAAATCCTCCGTTCTCCTTAATAGATAGACGATGGGCGCTTAGACTCGGCCAGCTGGCCTCGCGAGCGAGTCTATTGTGATTACTCACTCATTTATAAGATGCAACGACTCGTTACTTGGTTATGCCCGTCCAGAACATTTGAAAGCCGCTATCCCGGTAGGTTTTCGCTTTGGATGGGTTCGACACCGTAAGATCTATCGTCGCCTCTACCAAGGCTGCTAACGACTTCGAGATCAGTTCCACCGGGACATCATTCCGAAAGACCCGCTGCTCAATCGCGTCACGAATCATGACTTGGAACTCGATGAACGGCGCGCTGCCGGCGTCTCTGGACTCTTTGCTGAGTACCTCCGACACCTGTAGTTGCGCCAGCACCTTGCGCTGCTTGGGATTCGCAATGCCCCAATTCACATAGCGATCCCAAACATGTCGCAACCTTGTACCAACATTCTTCTTCCGGGGGAAATCCGACATCATGGCGTCCGCGAGTTCCAGCTTGATCTCCCGGTATAGGGCATTGATCAGGTCATCCTTGGTCTTGAAGTACGTAAACAGGGTGCCCTCGGCGACGCCAGCTTGTTTTGATATCTCTGACGTTGGGGCAGCGGTAAGACCGCGCTCCGCAAATAGGCGCGTCGCGGCGTCGAGGATCGCATTTCGTTTGTCTTCGCTTTTAGGACGCGCCACGGAGCTTCTCTATTACCGAGTGCATACTCAATGATACATAGGAAGTATGCTGATGGCAAGAGCAGGCGGAGGCCGAATGGAGGCCGAAACAGAATGAAGGGCGCCTAAGTCCCGGACAGTCGGCTAACCGGCGGCGGGATTAGTCTGTGAAGTCGACTTTAAGAAGTCGATCTCCCATGGCGCTCCCCACATAAAGCGTGTTCCTAACCTGAACGGCAACCGAAGCGGCCGAGAGGGTGCCGGGAGGGGCATGATAGAGAGGCCTCACATCCAGCCTGAGTGGATCCAAAGTCACCACTGTGAATCCGTCTCACAGAAGCTAAGTCTTGCCAATACACAAGCCTTCCAGCTTTGAAGTTCGTCCATACCAGTGACGATGAGCATGCCGTCGGCGCGAACGCTTATGTTGTCAGGATAAAAGCGAACATTGGCTGTCTCGACCACATGTCCGGCTTGACGATCGTACTTTCGAATCTGCTTGCCAGACCAAGCCGTGTAGTAGATAAATCCTTGATCCCTGCTCAGTTGCTGTTGGCAATTGGTTCGGAAACCGTGTCAGCCGGCCGCCTGGATGCCACTCGACTAAATATCCGGTGTCAACACCGCTCACCATGACGTCGAGCAAGTCCGGACGGCCCCACGCAGCTTTGCTCATCATCACCGTCGCAATGAATCGGGCCGTGGGTGGAGGGAAATTCTTCCCGGAGATCACGTTCGTGATTTGGCGACGCAGTTGTTGGATAAGCATTCCTTGCGGACGGCGGGTAGCCTGCAACTTGCTGCATCCTTGATATGGTGCGAGCAGCGCCCGTCCAGAAGGAACTTCATCTGCGGGGACCTACGACTGGTCCAGGCGGCAGAGTCAGCTGGGTTCTCGGTTCTCGAACTTTCAAGAGTTGCTCCCTGACAAAATATGCCCTGTCTTTAGCACACGCCGATCTTGAACGCAGGCTTTGGCGCCTATGAGGCGCCGAAGGCCCCTTTCCGCCCCCGGCTAAACCGGGAACCCAAACGGACATGGTGAGCATCAACGCCACAATAGAGTTTATGCGAGCCAATGGCCTACACCACTGATTTCATAACCGATGCCTTCCAGCATGGCATCGGCTCTGTGGTGATTGTGTATCCCTTTCTTGGTTCAAGGGCCAAGTCGAAAGGGGATGAGGAGGATACCCTTTGTCGGAACTTAACTCGCAGGAATTCACGGCAGCGTTTGAACCGCTGCTGGGCGAGCTGGAAGCGGCGGGCGTTCGTCTTACCGCCATTGAATTGGGAAGTGAGATCAACACAACAGGCTTCAATGGGCATCGTAATGATGCGGGTAGTGGATGCGAGCTGCGCTTGTCAGATCTTAACAATCCGAATGATCAAGAAGGGAGCCGGGTCGCCGTCGGCTGTCTGGCTTTTGTGCGAGTTCTAGCGGCACTGAAGGACTTACGCGACCATTCCAAACTGAATCAGCAAACGCCTATCATCTTGGTGGGCCTGGCCCAGAAGCTGGGGACCAAGCAGGTTGAGGTGAATCTCGTGGACACCATCGAGTTCTTACGTCAAAACGGCATGGACAAGCTGGTGGATGGCTATGGTGTCCATGTCTATCCAAGCGGCGATCTGAATCGGGCCGTCTCGGCGCGCATCGCCTCGCTGGAGGAGGGTATTTTCGCTGAGTGCACGCGAACCAAGCCGTGCTGGATGACGGAATGGGGCTTTGGTAACTCCAATGAATCCTGTCCGGTCGTCGATGGGACGCGCGTGAAGTTGATTCAATCTTTTCGGAGTGCCTTGGAACATTTTGTCAGCCAGGGGCGGCTGGCGGGAATCATCTATTACGATTGGACCGAAGTGCCCGGTAAGCCGGTTAGCTGGGCCATCTTCCGGTGCGGGCTTTGACCGAGGCCGGTAAAACGGCCCTGAGTCCGATGCAGTGCGTTGCCTTCAATGGCTGTGGAGCGTCACATGAAGAGATTGTCAGTTTTTATGACCACGTGCGTTTTGGCCAGTACACTTTTCGCTCACGCCACTCAAACAAGCGCCGTTGTTGCCGGGGTGAATTCCTGGTACACGCCTCCAAATATGTCGGAGGAAGACATGGTCAAGCAATTGGCCGACAATGGCGTAAAGACGATCCGCAGCAGCCTTTTCCCCAACAGCGCCGATTTCATCATCAAAGCTTACCAGCATGGCATCGGCACCGTGGCTATCGTCTATCCCCATACTGGCTCACCGGCCAAGAAGAAGCGATCATGGGCAGATGTACCTCTGTCCGAACTCAAACCGCAGGAATTCACTGACGGATTCAAACCGATCCTGGACGAACTCGAGGCGGCAAACGTACGCCTTACCGCCATCGAGTTTGGCAATGAGATCAATACGTCGGGCTACAACGGCGATATTGCTTCGCCAGGGAGCGGACGCGTACTGGGAATTCGGGATCTCAACAATCCCGATGACGCAGAAGCGCGCCCCATCGCAGCGGGTTTTCAGGTTTATCTGAAGGTCACGGCGGCGCTCAAGGATTTGCGCGACCGCTCCCAACTGAACAAGGACACGCCCATTCTTTCCGGCGTTTCGGGGGATTGGGGTTTGCCGGGACCACAGTCTTGGGGCAAACAACTTGGGGTTAGTGTCCCGGACGCGATTGAGTTTCTACGTCAAAACGGCATGGATAAGCTGGTGGATGGCTATGCTGTACATGTTTATCCAAGCGGCGATCCGCATAGGTCCGTCTCGATGCGTGTCGCCTCACTCGAACAATATGTTTTCGGGGAGTGCAAACAAGGTGGAAAGCCGTGCTGGTTGACGGAATGGGGATTTCCTAACCCGAGTCAATCTTGTCCAATCAACGATGCGACGAGAACGCAAGTGATTGAAGCCCAGCGCCGCGCCTTCCAGCAGTTTGTTCAACAGGGGCGGCTGGCCGCAATCATCTATTACACGTGGAGCGCCCCAGAGACGAAACCAGATCCCATGGCGATCTTTAGATGCGGCGCGCTCACCCGCGCCGGTAGATTGGCCCTGAGCCCGATGTGACCCTAGGCCGCCAATAGGAGCGCCGATGTTTTGGACAACTCTTCGTTCTTGGTTTCTAGTGCTGATTCTGCTTTCTTTTGCTTTGACGTTGCATACGGCAACCAGCCATGCCCAGACTCCGGCGGCAAAAGACGTGCCTTGCGATGAATGTGTCAGTATCCGAGTCGGACTTCCCAGGGTCGCCCGCGGCCCAGCTGCCGACATCGCCGACAATCGCTTCTCGGAAATCCGGCTTCCCGACGGGCGCTTCCGCGGTTTCGACGCGCACGCCGATACACGCGCCATTGATGGGGACCATCCATGGGATATGGGTGGCGCGGCGCGCACCGTTCTTGGTCCAGGTGCGCCCGGCACCTACGATTCCTGCGGACAATGGCTGAACCATGCCGAACCTGCCGGCACCGCGATCCTCGGCTTCGTCCACAATGAGACTGCGTGCCACTACCAGAGCGGCCAGACGCATAAATCTATGTCCCTTGCCGTCTCGACCGACTATGGACTGACATGGAAGGACTACGGCCAAATCCTCACCGGCACGGACGCTCCCACGGCGGGCAAGAACACGGGAGTGGGTGACTGCACGGTCGTAAACGGGGAGGATGGGTATTACTACGCCTGCTGCGGACGGCCCAGCGATGGTGGGGTGATCGTGGCACGCGCTCCTGTTTCCAGTCCTGGTCCCGGCCATTGGATGAAGTTCTTCCAAGGCAAGTGGGACCAGCCGGGACTTGGCGGGGATGCGACATCTCTCGGCAAGGGTCTAGGCACAAGCGTTGCCCGCTGGACAACCACGGGCGAAACGGTACTGCTAGGCTGGGTCCACGGTGGCATGGGACTCTTCTTCTCCACGGATCACACGACTCTCACCACTTTGCGAGAGCCGCTTGTGGCCCTCGATCCCGGCATTTGGAAGCGCCCCGATCCGTCCGAGGTTTTCGCCTACCCGGTCATGCTCGATGCAAAAACAGGACGCAATCAACTCTCGAATTCCTGGATGCTGGTGTATGCCTATTGGCCGCCGTACGAAGGACGAGACCAGAAATACCTCGTTTTTCGCGATGTGGAAGTGTCGATTTCCAACCATCCGGTTACGCCGCAGGTCGGTGTACTGCTCGCGCGTTGGTATAACGCTACCCTGCATGACCGTTGGTCTACGACGGCGGCAGTGCCCGGCAATTACAGCTCTTACAAGCTGGAAAAGGAATCTGGCTATCTGATGACTGTCGCGGACGAGGCAAAACCCTCTGTTGAGCTGGAAGACTGCGTAAGTGAGCGACCTGGCCATCCGGACCATCTCCTTGCTGAGAAGGGATTCTGCGAGGCACACCAGTATCAACGGCTGCGCACAGCGGGCTGGGTCTACAGCAAATCACAACAGCAGACGATTCCTCTCTACCGTTGCTACAACGCCAAGGAGCAATCGCACTTTGCTTCAAACGAGACGGACTGCGAAAAATTGGGCGACATGGAACAGCTGCTCGGATATGCACTGAGCCAGTAGGCTCCCAAGGAGTGAACCATGCCCATTGCAAAGCGCTGTTCACGCATCATTTTTCTCGGATGCCTGGTACTTTTGTCTTCAGCAGCAGTTCTTGCGCAGGCCAGTGACACCGCGAAGACGCCGCCAATCGACGCTACGTGCATCGACTGCATTCGTGTCCGAGTCGGACTGCCCCGAGTCGTGCGTGGCCCCGGGCCGGGAATCCCAGACAATCCTCTCACCGAGATACAACTGCCGAACGGCCGCTTCCGCAGCTTCAGCGCCAGCTCCACCACCTATGCCATCGACGGAGCGACCCCTTCGGACATGGGTGGGACAGCCGTTCCCGTCCTTCCACCGGGACCGCGCGGCAACTATGGAGAGAGCGGCGAGTGGATCAATCACGTCGAACGATCAGGCAAGACTGTCTTAGCTTGGGTGCACGACGAGACTGGGGATCGGCCTGGCATGGGTTTGAAGTCCATGTCTTTGGTCGTCTCTGACAACGACGGGCTGAGCTGGCGCCGTCTCGGCCAGATCATTACCGGACAGGATTCACTCACGCCCGGCAGGATCACTGGCGAGGGAGACTGCACTGCGGTCGACGGCAAGGATGGTTACTACTATGCTTTCTGTTGGCGCAACACGAATCCAGGGACGATTGTTGTGCGGGCGCCCGTCGCGAACCCAGGTCCTGGGAATTGGAAGAAATACTTCGACGGCGGCTGGAGCCAGCCGGGTCTCGGCGGCGACGCTACCAAGCTGGAGCGCGGCATCGGCACCACTACGGCACGCTGGCTGACTACGGGCGAAACGCTGAATCTCGGGTGGCTGCCCGGGCAACAAGGCCTCCGGCTTTACTTCTCAAGAGACTATGTGCACTTCACGGCCCTCCCCGAGCCACTCCTAGTGGTAGATCCAAACGTAAGTTGGGCACATCGGCTGCAAGAGGCGCACGAATTGATGGCGTATTGGAGCCTGCTGGATGCGAACGCAGGCGTTAACCAGCTCGGCGACCATTGGCTGCTGGCTTATATGGATCTTCAACCGCACGAGAGTTTCGATAAGCGTTACCAGGTGTTTCGCCCGATTGAGATATCCCGATCGCGTAAACCGGATGAGCCACAAGTGGGAGTGATGTTGGCCCATTGGTATAACGCCCGGATCCATGATCACTGGTCGACAGTGGCCCCAGTTCCCGGCAATTACAGTGAGTACAAATTGCAAGCCGAGTCCGGGTATCTGATGACTGCGGCGGATCCAAAACGTCCGTCCGTTGAACTGGAAGACTGCGTCAGCCAGTGGCCGGGGCATCCGGACCACATACTGATCGAGAAAGGTGTTTGTGAAAGCCACGGTTATCAACGATTGCGAACCGCTGGCTGGGTCTTTTCCGGTCCTCAACCCGGCGCGCAGCCACTGTATCGTTGTTATTCGGCAGCGGAGAAGTCCCACTTCGCAGCTAATCGCGAAGACTGTGACCACGCCGGCAAAATGGAAGCACTCCTCGGGTACGACCTCAAAGAATAAGAACCGTTTCGATTGTTATTGCGCGCTGGCGCCTCGACGCGGGAAACCTAGCTACTGGAGTTCGCCGCGCTCTTCCTTTCGAGTCAATGGAATTGCTGTCGTCAGAAACACAATCCATGGACAACGATTACGCCGTCGGACGGCTTGTGCAAGCGGTGTCCTCCAGGCTTATTGGAAAGACCCGGCTATCTTCAGCATCGAAGGTGACGCCCAATCCGGTCCCGATCACGTCGCTTCGCACCGCTCCGTCGCCCTGGCGACCAGCCCTTACAATCGACCGGGCGCGCTCATCCACAAATTTCACAACACGGTCAGCATGACTCGAGCTATCGAACTGCTGCTGGGGATCGCCCCCATGAACCAGCTCGATGCCTCGGCGATTCCGATGGATATTTTCCAGGAGACGCCGGATCTGACACCAAGGCTGTTTTGCCAAGGATTCCCGCGGATAACCCGTTGACGAGCAAACCGAAGAACCAGGCCGGCGCAGAGTGGCGAAGAAATCAAACCGCCAGAACTTCGCGCAAGCGGAAATGGCCGACTCGGAAGTTTTGAACGCCGTGATCTGGTTCGCGTGCACGGGAAACGGATCAGCATTCCGCGATCGGCGCAATTGCCGGTCTACCAAGCGATGCGCCCCGGAATCGCCAACTTGCATAACGAGGAACGCGCTTCTAAAAAAGACGATGACCAAGCGGAGTTTGACGGCGCACTGTGATGAGCGCTACTTCGCTTGTTTTGCCCACACGATGTCGTACGTGCGGTCGAACGTCACGAACATCAGACAAGTATTCTTTGATTTGCAGGTAAACCAGTGCATGGCTTTGCTGGGCATTACAGCAAAGCCGCCGGGGCCAAGCGTCGCTTCCGCCATGCCGTCCATCCCGGTGAGCACGTCGCCCCGGACCACCATCAATTGTTCTTCCGCGGTGTGATAGTGGGCGGGAACCACGCACCCAGAAGGAGCTTCGAGAAGGAAAGTTGATGCACCTTTGTCTGGATCGCCGTTCTCGCGCGCAACTTTGAGACACGCGGGTTCGCCGTCGAAAACGAGATTGGCGCTCGCGAGCGGCGTGACCATACCGCGTTTTGAACTCTGTTCCTGTCCCCGCGATGATGCGGCCACGGCCACGAGCAGGACCATCAACGCCACGACGCCAAGAAGCGATTTCGCCATTCTTCCAGAAATGCAATTCATTTTTTTCATATCGGCCTCCACGAAAAGCAGCGACGAAAATTCAGTCAGGTTCCGCAGCCAAACCATCCACGTATGCGCGCTGGGCGTCTCGATGTCCACGTGCTTAGTGTCGAAGCCAGCCGCTCGCGGAATTTGTGGTTGATATCGATCAAACGGTCGTCCGTGCCGCAAGCAATCCAGAGCAAGTGCAGTTGTTCCGTGGCCGTGGAGTGCAACGCGGGAAATTCTTTGTCAAACTCTTCGGTGATGCCTCCCGAGCTGAACGCAAACGCGGACACCAAAAGCAGCCAGAAAGTCCTGTTTTTTCCCTTTCCTCTCCCCGGTTCAGAGGACACACATTAGCTTTCGCATCTCTAGGTGCAAGCCGTCGTCCGTCTTGAACCGGAACTCCGCGGCCAACCGGTTGCGATCCTTGTCGGTGCTCCTCCGCTGACGAAGGTATTCGCCGTCAACCGCGAAGCCCGAAACCTGGGCGTCGAGACTGGAATGACAAGAGTCCTGTTCCAGCACGCGAGTCTCTAGATCGAAGTATCCCAGATCATAATCCATAAAGCTAACGAGCCAGATGTCTTCGGATGTCTTCGTGGTCTTTCGGCCTGAGTCCCAAGATAAGCCAACGCCTGTTGCTCTTTTGAAACGCCTCGTCCTCGTGTTGCTGCAACTCTCGCCAAATCATCAGCTTTGGATTGTCGAGCCGGACCGCATCCGGTATCGCGAAGAATGACACTCCGAGACCAAGGACCTCAATACTGATAAGGGCGAGGTCGGTGGTTCAAGTCCACCCAGGCCCACCATTCAAATCACCAATAAATACGCGGCTATTCTCACTTTCCCCCCTTCGAGGACATGTCACCAAAAAACCGTTTTGCCAAAAATTTGCCAAAAGTTCGAGTAGGCATAGATCCCGTAGTGCGTGGCCTTCCGATGCGCGACTCGCATGAAACATCCAAAGTCGGCTACGGGAACCCGGCTAATTTGCTCGATCCTAGCAGTGGGACGCCGGCACGTGACGCCCACAACGGTTTAGCAAATTTCCCCATTTCACAGACTGGTGTTCGGGAGCATTTCTGCAACTATTGCGCAACCAGAATTTCAACCGTTTATCATGCCGATGTACGCCCGTCACGAGCGCTAACGACGGAGCGTCTTGCGGATTTGCGATCCAACTACTGCAGCAGAACCTCGCTTTTCTGATTGCGAAGTCCTTGTGAACGGCAACAGCTAGTCTTGGAAATCGGCGGCTTTACTCTGTTGCGCTGAGCGCGCAACGCCATACCTTAACAATCGACAATTCCTGTTGTAGACAACCATAGTATGGCGAAACCGAACGATCTTGTCCAAGGAACGCTCGACCTTTTGATCCTGAAGACCATCTCGCTTGAACTCAAGCATGGTTGGGCCATTGCGAAACGCATTCAACAAATCTCGGGCGAAGTGCTGCAAGTCCAGCAGGGCTCGCTGTACCCGGCTTTGCATCGTCTGGAACAAAAGCCTGGATCAAGGCCAAATGGAAGGAAACCGAAACGGGAAGGCAAGCGAAGTTTTATTCGCTGACGGCTGCGGGGCGAGCGCAGCTTGAAAAAGAAGCCGCAAATTGGAATCGCCTATCTGCGGCTATCAGCCTGGTTGTGCAGACGACGTAGGGGTAGGTGTCATCATGTGGGCTCAACGATTTTTGCTCAAGTTACAAACTCTCTTCCACCGCAACCGTACCACTCAGCAATTAGACGAAGAATTCCAATTCCATCTCGAACAGCAGATTGCCGAGAACATCGCTCGCAGCATGAGCCGCGAAGAAGCCCGGGTTCCCTCCTGGGCTTCCTGGTCATCACCAAATGACCTCTAGTCCCTTATACTTGCGGAACTCCTTGTCGCAGGTCATCACAGGCACGTCCTCAGCCAGCGCCTGCGCAATCAGCATGCGGTCGAACGGGTCGCGATGGTACACGGGCAGCGTCATGAGCTCTAACACGTGTGCTTCCGCGTACGGCAGTATACTTACCTGTAGGCGCCTTAGCGCGTCCATCGCATCCTCGCGGCTGAGATTCAGCTTTCCTGCAGCATTCTTCATGGCGATCTCTGCCAGCGAAATGACGCTCAGGTCGCGCTGGTTAGCCGGGTCTCCCATCACGATCCGCGCCTTCCGCGACAACCTGTCCGGATCTTCGATGGCAAAGAGGAAGGCCACCGTGTCCAGCAGGACACGCATCAGTAGTGGCCCTCCAGGAAGGCGTCCACTTCCTCGTCCGTCATCGGCTTCCACCAGTCCGGGTCGAGCACGATCTTCTTGCCTTTCAGAAAACCCAACTCGGGCTTCTTCCCTGTCGGCTTGGTCGTGCGCACCAGGTCCGCCACGGGCTTGCCGCGACGACAGATTGTGACGCGTTCACCGTTCTCGGCTTTCTTGATGAGTTTCGGCAGTTTGTTTTTGGCTTCGGCGACGCTTATCTTCATGGTCGTGATTCTAGCTATCTTCGATGGCTATGTCAATTCTGCCGCTCGATCTCTCAATCTCGGTCGTGGGCTGCTTTGAACGGACGTAGAACACTCGAGGTGACGGCAGGAGGTCGCGGGTTCGAGTCCCGTCACTTACCGGCTAGATTCTTGTCGTGCCGAGATAAACGAGCGATTAACTCTGTTTCAGCACTAGCCAGCTCTTCAGGAGGTCGGAGGGCAACGAATTGTTTATAGAGCAGCAGGTCATAGATGATTTTCAATGTTCCGGCGATGAAGAATGGAGCGCTGATCAACGAAGGCCGAGCAAATAGAAATCCTGCAAGCAATGGACTGATGGCAGCTCCCGTGGTGCGCGCGACCCCGGTAAATCCGCCTGCGGCCGAGCGCTCTTCGGCTGGAACAACGGCCATCGTATAGGACTGCCTCGTGGGAACATCCATCTGGCTGATGCTGAAGCGGAGAAGAAGTACCAACACTGCGAGCGAGAGATTGGGCATCAGCGGCACGAGGATAAGAAGAATGTTTGAGGGCAGATGGGTAAATACCATTGTGCGGATGAGGCCGATGCGCGCCGCAAGCCGGGTAGCGAGAACAGCGGAGATTCCCGCAAAGACATTCGCCCAGAAGAAAATCGCGCCGAGGGCGACAGGTTGAACACCGAAGCGCAGATAGAACCAATAGGCGGCAAAACTCTGCACAACGAATCCGCCCGCAAACGAATCAAGAGCAAAGAGACCCGACAGTTTCAGAACGACGTTTCGCGACCGGGCAATTCCGAAAATGCTTGCAACGCTTGAAGAAGGAGCCGGGCCGTTTGCGGCACGGCTCACTTCTACGGACATCGACAGACGCAGAAAGAGAAACGCCAGCGCGCCTCCCAAGGCGGCATACAAAAACACTACCGCACGGTAGCTTTGTACATGCGTCATCGTTGTGTGTAGCAAGGCCTGCGTCAAACCGCCGCCGAAGAGTGCGCCCAAGGCGGTCGCCAGCGAACCGGCGAGCGTGTACCACGCAAAAACTTCAGTGCGAGCGGCCGCCGGGACAATATGGGAAAGCGCAGCTTGCTCAATCGAGAGGAATGGTCCAACTTCATTGCCGCTTGGACTGATGACGCCGATGGTGCCGGCGATGACGAGGAAGAGCAGATTGCTCGTGAATGCGAAGGCCAAGCCCGCGGCGGCCATGAGAATTGAGCCGACAATCAACACGCGCCGCCGCCCGATTCGGTCTGCTCTAGTTGTGAAGTAAAGCGAGACGATGACATCACCGACGAGGGTCAACGTAAGAACCAGGCCGACTTGCGCCTCCGAGAGTCCGAGACCAACCAGATAGAAAACTAGAATCACGGAGAGTGAGCCGTACGCGAACAAACGCGCAAATCGGGTGACGAACAGAAGCCATCCGTCACGCGATAGAGTTCTAAGCACACTCGGGATTAATTTGGTCGTCGCCATTCGGTCAGGGACTGCCGCAACTTCCCATCAGTTCGTTACGGCCTCGTACACCACCATTCGCGCGACGGGCTTGCCATCTTCTTCCTGTTCGGGCGTGTAGAGACGATGGGTTTTGAGATCGACGGCCACCGTGTGCACGGCATGCTGCACGCGGAAGTCTTCAAGCTTGCGATAATGGTCCGGGTCGTCCTGATGGAAAACGGCGATGGCTCCGCTGTAGCACGCAACGTAGATGCGGCCCAAACCCGGGTCAAACTTGATCACGTCGGGCCCGCCGGGCATTTTGAGAAAGGCGATCGGCGCGTGCTTGTCCAAGTCGAAAACGGTCATCAATTCGTTTCCTTCGCACGAGAGAAATGCACGATGGTGTTCCGGGTCCAATGCCATGCCGTGGTTTCCTTCGCATTTTCCAACCGGATAACGCCCAATCACCTGATCGGTCGCCGGATCGATGATGGCGAGAATATTCTGGTCCTGCAGGTTGAGATAGACTTTCCGCGCCACGGGGTCGTACTGCGGCATTCCCGTTTCGCTATCGAAGTGCAGAGTGTTGATGATTTCATCTTTCTGCACGTCCACGATGGCTTCTGCTTTTCCACGTTCATCGGAGACATACAATTTGTGAAAGGGCGCGGCGTAGGTGCTTCCGTCCGGCTTCGCTTCGGTTTTCAATTTCTTCACGACTTTCATCTGCTTGAGGTCCACCACACCGATAGTGTTGTCGTGAGCATTTGAGGTATAGAACTTCTTGAGTTCCGGGACGTATTCCACTCCCTCCGCACCCGGCGTGTCCGTTATCGTCGCGACGACTTTGTTTGTGCCGAGATCGATGACGTAGGTCTGTCCCGCAGCGAGGTGCGCGGACAGCAGGTAGTGATCGTCCTCATCGATCGTGAGATAGTCGAAGCGCTTGCCGCCCGGCCCTGGCAGGTCAAACTTCGTGACCTGCTTGAGCGTTTGTCCGAATGTGCTTGGCGAGAACAAGCCAGCGAGCGCCAGGCAGGCACAAACACCAAATTGCAAAGAAAGCAGTTTCGTTAGCATTTTTTCTCCTCACTGCCCCATCGAGTGGGAAGCGTTGCCGCCACCCTTGCCGAGCTCATCGAGAGCCGACTTGAATCCGGTAGCAAGTTTTTCGGCTGGGCCTCTCCCCCAGTAGTGAAGGAAGATCACCACGGGCCGGTCGCCAGTCATGTGGTGATGAATGGCAACAACGTCCAGACCGTTCTTGCGAAGGGCTTTTAGAACAGGAGTTACTTCGCTTTCGAGCATGGCGACATCGCCTGCAATCGCGGCATCTTCCTGTGTGCCGACAAATGCTGCCCACGTATTCAGTCCCATGCGTGCGTTGATCACCGCTCCGTGTTCTTTCATTCCGAGGTCATCGCGCCCCACCGTGATTTTGTAAACGGAGCCTGTCTGCTCACCTTCGTGGCCGGCGATTTTGGCAAGCCTGCCCGTATCGAGCGGTGTGCCGCTGCTGCTCGCGGGAGCAGCCGTCTCTGGTTTGACATGTCCAATCAAATCGAGGCCGGGTTTTACGCGCCGTGCAAGTTCGGCTGCCTTCCCCATTCCGTGAACGTGCATATAGTAAACGTGCGGATCGTCCCAAAAGAAATGGTTATGGAGAGCCGTGACATCAATCCCGTTATCGAGCAGCGCGGAGAGGACTGGATTCACTTCTTCCTGAAGCAGCACCAGGTCGCCCATCATTACGTCGGATCCGTCCGTTGCTTTCGTCAGCGCGATCCATCCTCCGAAACCAAATGGCGTCGGCGTGGAGAATCCCTGGATGGTCATCTTCAAATCGTTGCGCGGGATGTTCACTTTCAGAACGCCCGCTTTGAAATCGCCCTTCCGGTCGAGCGACTTCAACACGTCTTGATAGTCGCTGGGCATATCTTGTGCGCGGATCCTTTCGGCGAATGCACCGAAGACACCGAACGCAAAGGTGACGACAAGTCCGATCCTGCAAATGAATTTCATAAGACTAGTCCTTTCTCTTTCTTGTTAGCTGAGATCTTTTTGAACTCTTCCTGCCGCGTTTTACGTGCGCGCACTCACGACGCCGAGTGATACAGCCCCTCGATCATTTCCATGCCGCGCTCCAGAAGCTCCTTGTCCGGCGTGCCTTTCCTAGCCCAGCCATTCAAGACTTCGTCCACGCCGAAAGCTTCCTTGCGGCCAAACTTTCCGTCGTTCAAATCTGCGTCGTGAACCATCTCGCCAATCGCAGCGACCCTCGCATCGCGAACGCGAAACTCCTTACGCAGAGTCTCGAAGGTACAGTCCTCGCCGCGGTGCCCGAAACCACCCTGAAACATGTCGAATGGGACCGCATCGGCCGGGACATCTCCCTCTTGGGCAAATGTGAATCGTGCCTTCTTGTCGATGAAATGCCGAATCAGCCACGCCGAGGCAGAGCGATCAATTCCGGGACGGGGCCGCGTGACCCACACTCTTTCGACGTAGTCCTTTGGATTGGTCTTGGCCGATTTTTCCGGAACCGCGGGCGAGGCATCAGCTCGTGCGAGTAGCGCCTCTGCGCGCTTTTGCAGAGGATTCCCAAAAAAATCAATCTCCACGATTTCCCGAAAGCGCTCCCTCAGTCGGCTGATTCGTCCGGGCGGACGTTTGTGCTGGGCGCCAGTAGAGAACCTTTGTACATCCCGGATGAGCTCCTGGTAGTCCCGCGCGCGCGCCTCGGCAAAACGCGCCACCAGTTGCGGGGTGGACAAGTTGTCGATGGACTGGACACTGACGACAGAGGCTTCCCCCGCATGCTTACGTATCAGCTGCGCGAGCCACTCGAAGCGTTCCCGATTGGATGGGTTGTTAGGAAGCAAGTAACCGGAGTTGCCAAGCGGGATGGCTCCATAGCGTTGCAATTTCCGCCAGACTTCCACTCGTTGGCTCGCTCTTTTCGTTGGCAACGTGAACGTGAGCATGAACCAGCGCGGGTTAGTCTCGTTAGTCCGTACAGTCATCTCATCTAATTGTTATATCTATATCAGCGTACAGTCAAGCAAGGAAGCTGGAGCCACCGACGACGAAACGAAGAACGCCCAGCCAGTAACACGGGCCAGTGAAGCAGAGGAGAGTCAAGCGCGGATGAGCAGGACATTGGGCTTGCAATTCTCAATATACTGTACTAGGGTATATTATATTTGGAAGGATGGAGCGAATGGCGCACACAACAAAAGACAAGGCAAAACTCTTGAGTCGCGTTCGCAGGATTCGGGGCCAGGTGGAGGCTATCGAACGGGCGCTCGGGGGTGAGCACGAATGTTCGAGCGTCCTTCAGCTCATGGCCGCTTGTCGTGGTGCCTTGAACGGTCTGATGGCGGAAGTGCTGGAGGGTCATATTCGATTCCACGTCCTCGACCCAAAGTCTGGCAAGAACGCTCCGCAGGTGGAAGCGGCCGAAGAACTCATCGACGTGGTACGGACGTACCTGAAGTAGTCCGCTAGTGTTCAGGACTTTACAGCAATGGTGACTCCATCATGACCCAAGCGGAATTGAAACAAGCCGAAATTATCAGGAATGCCGAAAAAGGCGAGAGGCTCCAGCCGTCAGACCATGACGACCATGAAGACGGTCACGAGCACGAACATGCGCTGAATTGGCGGGAGGTCAGTCGTGTCCTGTTTGTGGCGGCCGCGGCCGCAGCGATTTGGTTTCTCGGAGGCGCCCGGAATCCCTATGTCATCGGTATTGGTGTGGTTTGTACTCTCGTTGGTGGGTTCCCGATATTCCACGAAGCGTACGAAAACATCGTTCAGCGCCGCATGACAATGGAACTCTCCATGGCCATCGCTATCGTGGCGGCCCTGGCGATCCGTGAAATCTTCACGGCCCTCGTCATCACCCTATTCGTCCTAGTTGCCGAAATTCTCGAAGGGCTCACGGTAGGGCGCGGGCGCACGGCAATCCGTCATTTGGTCGGTCTTTTACCCACGACCGCCACGGTGCGCAGAAATGAATCCTGGCAGGACGTGGAGACGAAGGAAATCGCTGTTGGCGAAATCGTTCTCGTGAAGCCAGGTGCCCGAATTCCGGTGGATGGCGTTGTTGCCGGAGGCCATTCTTTCGTCGATCAGGCAACGATCACGGGCGAATCGATGCCTGCGGAAAAGAGCAAGGGAGCGTCGGTGTACGCCGGAACGATCAATCAATCCGGCGCGCTCGAAATCCGCGTGGACCGCATGGGGCGTGACACTACATTCGGCAAGATCATTGACGCTGTGGAGCGAGCGGAAAAATCACGTGCTCCTATTCAAGGAATTGCGGACCGTCTCGCGGGCTATTTAGTTTACTTTGCGCTGGGAGCCGCTGTTCTCACCTTTTTGATCACCCACAATGTGCGCTCGACCATTTCCGTCGTCATCGTTGCCGGTGCGTGCGGGATTGCCGCAGGGACGCCTTTGGCGATTCTTGGTGGGATTGGACGCTCGGCGCAACTCGGCTCGATCATCAAGGGGGGCCTTTACTTGGAGTCGCTGGCAACCATCGATACGATTCTTCTCGACAAGACAGGAACCCTGACCTACGGCACCCCCGAAGTGGCCGATGTTCGTCCCGTCGAAGGAGTTCCGGTTGCTTCCTTACTTCAAGCGGCGGTGACTGCGGAATCGCGGTCCGAACATCCGGTCGCCAGGGCAATTCTGAAGAAGGCGTCAAACATGGGAATCTCCGGTGAAGAGCCTGAAAAATTCGATTACACACCTGGGAAAGGAATCGTTGCGGTCTGTCGCAGAACGGAAATCATCGTAGGCAATCGGCTCTTTCTTGAGGGGCACAGGATTGCGCTCCCAACGAACGCAGTCTCGAAGACGGATTCGGAGATTTTTGTGGCGCAAGAAGGCAAGTTCCTCGGAACTCTCATCGTCGCCGATATGCTTCGGCCCGAAGCAACAAAGGCGATACAAGATCTCAAAGCGATGGGATTGAAGACAGTTCTTCTTACGGGGGATTCCAAGGCTGTGGCTGAAGACATCGGAGGAAAACTGGGAGTAGATGAGATTGCCGCCGAACTTTTGCCGGAGGACAAGCTTGCATTCGTTAGCCGGCTCACGGCGGCGCGGCACAACGTCGTTATGGTGGGAGATGGAGTTAACGACGCTCCTGCTCTGATGAAGGCCACTGTTGGGGTCGCGATGGGTGCTGGTACGGATGTTGCACGGGAAAGTGCAAACGTCGTTCTCATAGGCAATGATCTCTCAATGCTCGTCGAAACTCTGTCCATCGCGCGGCGCTGCCGCCGCACGATCATGCAAAACTTTGTGGGAACGCTAGTTGTTGACAGCATCGGGGTTGGGTTAGCAGCGTTTGGATTTCTGAATCCTCTTCTGGCTGCTTTCATCCACGTTTCTTCGGAAATGACTTTTATCCTGAACTCCGCCCGGCTGCTTCCGCCTGTATCTTCGGCAAAAAGCTTGGTGCGGGGACTAGTTTCCCAATCACCCGCGGCCGCCCAGGACTAGGTGACAACGTATGCCTGCTGATTCGACCCATCCTCTGGCGACGAAACGGCTCGTCATCGGACATCTTACGGTTTGCCAAGGATGTTGCTGTGGAAACACAGAAAACGGTAGACCTCCGGTTCCTGTGGACTGGCTCAAGAAGGAGTGGCGCGCTAGAGGGCTGCTGAAGAGGGTCCAACTAACAATCAGCGGCTGCCTGGGACCGTGTGACCTTCCCAACGTGGTGACTATCTCGAATGAGGAGGGGACGCAGTGGTTTGGGGAGATTACAGAATTCGAGCAATACCGGGATCTCGTTGACTGGGCGGCTCGATCCAGGGACGCGGGCGAATTGCTGCCCCTGCCGAAAGAATTTCAGCGACATACTCTGTACCCGTTTCGTAGATAAGCAGTAGCGCGGCCTTTACGCTTACCTGAGGGATCCTAACCTCATTCTTCCCTATTATTCAGGTATGCCGTGCTGGTCTGCCATGCAGTGTTTGAAATCGGGCAGGCTTAAGCCCTCGCGAGCGGGCGTGCCGTCTGGCGCTGCTCGCAGATATTGCACGGGCCACGAGATGGGAACCCCCAACTCGTTTGCGACGTAGAGTGGCCAGTAAGGCTGGCGCAGGAATTCGCGGGCGAGCAGGACAACATCGGCTTTCGCTTCTTGAAGGATGGCGTGGGCCTGAGCCGCGGTGGTTATCAACCCTACCGCGCCGGTGAGAAGGCCGGTCTGACGGCGAATTTCTTCGGCGAACGGGACTTGATAGCCGCTGCGGACTGGAATCTTTGCTCTGGGAGAAATCCCGCCTGACGAGCAATCAATCAAGTCAACGCCGAGCGGACCTACAAGTTTCGCGAGCTGGACGGATTGTGCCAGGTCCCAGCCGCCGTCGATCCAGTCGGTGGCGGAGATGCGCAGAAAAAGCGGGGCGCTCTCCGGCCAGACGCGCCGGACGGCGGTAACGACTTCGCAAACAAGCCGCGTGCGATTTTCAAATGAACCGCCATAGCTATCCCTTCGCTGATTCGAGAGCGGCGAGAGAAATTCATGGAGCAGATATCCGTGCGCGGAGTGAATTTCGACAACGCCGAATCCCGCCTGGCAGGCGCGGCGCGCCGCCGCGACGAAGGCTTTGACAATCTCCCGAATCCCGCTTTCGTCCAACGCCGCAGGATGCGGATACCCGTCCGCGAAGGGAATGGCACTGGGAGCGACGGGCGTCCAGCCACCTTTGGATTCCGGTAGCATTCCCGAGCCTTCCCAGGGGCGCATCGTGCTTCCCTTTCGTCCTGCATGCGCGAGTTGAATTCCGGGGATCGCGCCTTGTTCACGAATGAAACGAGTGATGCGTGCGAGCGGCTCGATGTGCTCGTCCTTCCAGATTCCTAGATCTTCCGGACTGATGCGGCCTTCGGGCGATACCGCGCAAGCTTCCGTGAAAACCAACGATGCTCCGCCGACGGCGCGGCTTCCGAGATGGACCAAATGCCAATCCGTGGCGAAGCCGTCCGTGCTCGAATACTCGCACATGGGAGAAACAACGATTCGGTTGCGCAGCGTCACTTCACGGACTTGAAGCTCGTCGAACAAACGCATTGGGACATTCCTTTGCGATTAGATAAGTGCGGCCGGGGGCCATCGATTCTCTCTTTCGCTCCAGAGACGGCCATTCACTCCTCGCGCGAGATCATCAGTTGGATGTGAACCGCCAGATGACGGTTACAAACTCTAGGGACGCGGATAGACGATGCGGAGGGCTTGCGCGGTCGGTCTTCAGGGCGCCGGGCAGTGAAGCTCTTCATTGCCTGCTTACAGCCTGTTGTGTTTAATCGCAGGTGAACCTACACACCGGAGGCCGTTATGAGCAGGACAGCACTCACGCGCACCAATCTCTTGCTTGAGACCGGGAAAGTCCGGCGGCTTCGCAAGGCTCTTCAGTCACGCAGTAATTCCGAGGCCGTGCGGCGCGCATTCGACGAGCGCCTGGCGGCAGAGGCTGGACTTCAGGCCCTGCAGGAACTGCGAAAGCTTGGAGGTCCGGAGGACGTTTTCGGGCGCGCTCCAGCGAAGAGGAGATGACTGCCCTACCGGGCGGACCGCTTCTGTTCGATACTGGCATTTACATCCGGTTTAGCCGGGAAGAAAACTATCTGTGGCTGGGGGAGGATGCTCGGATCTTCCAGCGCACCGTCCTGACCGCCGTGGTCGCCTCTGAGCTTTATGCCGGTACCCACGACCATCGGGAAAAGCGAGTTCTGGATGAACTTTGCAAGGCGCACCGAGCCCTCGGTCACTTCTCGTCTCCTCCCGCGGCGGCATGGATTGATGCCGGCATTCTGCTGCTCCGCGCTCGGAGTGCCTACGGGCAAATGGATTTCGTCCGCCATTTTCGCGATCTACTGACCGCGCTGGAAGCTGCACAGGCTGGGGCCACACTCGTGACCGAGAATGCCAGAGATTTCGCGCTCTGGAAGTCTCTCCTTGCCTCTACCAGGAAGACTCTGAAACTATTTGAGCCATCTAAAGGAAAGGAGTTTGCCCGTGGCTAAAAAACTTACCTACACCGAAGCGGACGCCGCTTTTCGTCACGCCCTCTACCATTTCATTGTCACCCGCGGCCACGTCCCAAAAATCGGCGAACTCACCGCGGCTCTGTCGCGTTCCCAAAAGACCGTGCGCTCCGCTCTGCAGCGTCTCGCGGATCTGCACATTCTGGTGCTCCAGCAAAACACGTCGGAAGTTCTTCGCGCCGCTCCCTTCTGGGCGGTGCCCACCGCCTTCCACGTGCACTCCGCCAAGCGCTCCTGGTGGGCATCGTGCGTCTGGGACGCCCTCGCGATTCCCTTAATGCTTCGCCGCGACGCTCGCGTCATGACCGCGTGCGCCTGCTGCGACTCCGCCATGGAGCTTATCGTCCACAAAGGAGGTCTCCTCGGAACGGAAGGCGTCATTCATTTCGCTGTGCCAGCATCCCGCTGGTACGAGAACATCGTCTTCACCTGAAAGACCATGCTGCTCTTCCGGTCGGAGGAGCACGTCGCCCGCTGGTGCCGCATCTGGAAGCTTCGGCGCGGGGCTGTCTTCTCACTCCAGCAAGGTCTGCGTCTGGCCAAAGCTTGGTACGGCGACCGCCTTTCGCCCAAGTGGCGTCCCTTCTCGCCGCAACAAGCCCAGGCCACATTGAACAACGTCGGACTCCGCTCCGCATTCTGGCGCCTGAGTTCGTAGGGGCGCAGCGCCGCTGCGCCCCAGTCAGGCAAAGCCCGACATCGGCCGGCGCGAAGTCGGGACGAGGGACTCCACGAGACCAGGAGGGCGAGCCGTCTAGTCCGCAGGTTGCGGCTGAGCGATCGACCGCAGCCCTGCGCTTATACCCTCCTCAAAGTAAGACAGCGATGCCACCGTACCCAGCGGTAATTTCTTCATGCATTCCTCTCGACTCATCAGCGGCTGTCAGATCGTGAGAACGACCCTGCCGAAGGGGCGGCCCTCAATGAGGTAACGCAGAGCGTCCCCCGCTTCAGTCAGCGGGAACGTCTTTGCCACGATGGGCTTGACCGCACCGGATTGAAGTAATGGAAAAATGGCGCTCCATGCGGTGCTCCATACCTCCGCAGTTTGTGAGAACAGGGAGAAGCTTTTCATATTCGCGCGCTTCCAGATCAGATCCGTGACGTCGATCGTTGCCTTGCGGCCGGCCGAGTAACCCAATGTCGTCAGACTTCCTCCCATCGAGAGCGTGCCGAGAGCCTCGCTCAAGATTTCTGCGCCGATCGCGTCGATCACGATGTCGGCGCCATAACCGTCCGTGATCCGGCGAACGCCGTCGCTAAGCTTCTCCACAGAAAGATCGATCACCTCGTCGAAACCCAGAGAGCGTGCTTGTTGCGCCTTCGCATGATTCGTCGTCGTCGATATCGCGTGTTTCGCCCCTTGCGCCCTAGCCATCTGAGTGACTGCGTTTCCGACCGACCCTCCAATCGCGGGTGACAACACTGTCTTGCCCTTCGTAAATCCTGCGAAGCTAAGTGTCATTTGGGCGGTGAGATAGGCAACGGGAACACCGGCAGCCGAAACATCCTCGATGTTGTCGGGAATCGAGCAAAGGTTCTCCCTTCGGACAGCAAGCCACTCACTGTAGGCTCCATTCTCGGAAACGCCATACGGCCCGGTAAACATCACGCGTGAACCGACAGGAAAGGCCGTTCCCCCTCCATCCTCCACCACGCCAGCTCCCTCTCCTCCCAAGACCAGCGGCGCTTTCGCTCGTGGGTATCCCCCCGACAGAATGGTGTGGTCAAGTGGCGTGACCCCAGCTGCTGTAATCCTTACCAGTACCCGGCCGTCTGAGAGTGCCGGCTCTGGAATGTCCACTAGCTTCAAATCCTTGTAACCGCTGAATCCTTCTGCTCTCATTGCGCGCATAATATTTGCCCCATGCTTCACCAAGCGATGTGTGGTTGTTCGCTCTGGTCAAATCACGGTTTGGCGGCGCGCGCTGAACCCCAGAATGAGAAGGGATTTGCGCCATCGGGATAGAGTTCCAGCATTTCGTCGGTTGGAACCCGTTATGAGGGCCTTCGAAACCCTGCCGCGGACGTGGCCGCATTGAAACTAAGGTCGTCGGAGGTCAGCGGCCCGCCGCTTTGCTGATGGTCATAATGATGCTCGTACACTACGCCGGACCCGTTCCATTTCCTGAGGACGCACCAACTCAGAGTGCAGGTCCTACCGGACACCCCGACTAGTTCGAGTGTCCACGCGGAATGGCTCTCCTCTGCAGCATCTCCAGGAATCGCGGACTGTCGAATGGATACCAACAGCCCACCGACTTCGGCCATTGCGTGAAGCGGGACCAGGAAGTTCGCGAGAAGTGAGCGGACCTTCGCCTTTCCACGAATCGGCTCTTCCCCGTTTTCCGTGCTTGCCTCGATGTCATCGGCGTAAAAAGCGTCGAAGATCTCAAGGTACTCCTCGAAGCTCTCGCTGATATTGGCCTGGACGATGGCCGCGTTTAGGGTGCGATCTCGCGCCTGGGAACTCTTGTATAGATCGTAATCATAGTGATCGGAGGAGACGAAACTATATTGGTCGGCCATTGAAGTTCCTCGAAGTGGCATTGTGGATTGAAACGCATACCAACGCTCTCTTGGCTCCGTCCTCAACGAGCCATAGGCCAACTTCCGGCCGGCTTGAAACCCACCGAACCATCTCGTTCAACCTTTCTGGAGACTTCGATGCTCGCTGAGACCGTTCGGTCGCATAGTTTTTCCTGCCACGATATCGCAACAGGTATGGATTACGCGACAACTTGACGAGACGTCCAGCGCTCTCGCTGTCAGGCGCTCAGCACAGGACAAGGAGCGTCACGAGCCATTGCGTAGCTAAGATCCCGCATGCGACCCAGGACCCCGGGCTGAGGACTTCTTCCGATCACGAGCACGTCCGCTCGCAATCTGCGGGCCTCTTCGGTCAGCATGTCTTTAATCGGGCCGATCGCGATGCTGACGAGAGCGTGCGAACCAGTGGCGGTTTGCAACTCTTCGACACGGTGGCTGGCGGCTTCTCTTTTCGTTGACTGCAGGCGTTCCTCCAAATCCAATTGGACCGGCACGTCAGGTCCGCTCGCGGGGATTACATGAACGAGCGTGAGATTCGCATGGACAGCCTTCGCAGCCTGGCTGGCATACCGAAGAACCCTTTCGGAATCTGCGTCCAAGCCAATGGCGCAGACCCATTCCCGATGTTCGAGCTGCCTTGGTGAAATGGTCTCGGCGTGCTGCGTGGTCAATACCGGACAATCAGCATCGTTCAACACCTTCGCTGTTGTCGAGCCAAGCAGCGTTCTGCGGAAGAGGCCAGCGTGTGTAGGCATGATGATGAGATCGAATCCGTTCGACCGAGCGAGTTGAACGATTTGTTTCGCAGCATCGCCTGACAACAAGATTCTCGGGCACCGAGCGAGTGGAAACTCAGAATTGAGGAACGAATGGAGTTTGTCGCGAGCGAGGTTCTTCTGCTCTTCGGCAACCTCGGAGAGTGGCCTTACATAGAGTTGGAACGCGTCGTGACTGTAGAGATCGAAGACGTGAACCAGTGTAACTCTGGCCCCGAAGATAGCCGCCGCCCTCTTCACGTAGGCGGCCATAGCAACGCAGGACGGC
>Ga0207087_1040_pt1 | contig 26005 bp, 22 predicted proteins | sample Alteio_BWMinHeat_51_FD_153544 | JGI IMG/M metagenome (GOLD analysis project Ga0207087, IMG submission 153544) | Enriched cells from forest soil in Barre Woods Harvard Forest LTER site, Petersham, Massachusetts, United States -... | ecosystem: Environmental > Terrestrial > Soil > Temperate forest >... | reverse complement strand
CAAGCGTGCAAAGCGACTCGGCGATGGGGCGCTGCACCGGTGCTTGGCAAAATAGATTTATTTGTTGAGGAACGCTGGACGTTGGCGGACCTCGCTCGGCGGAAAGATGGACGTTTGCGGACGCGGCTGAAGCCGGAACGCTGATGGAGGTGGACAGGGGACGGGCCGGCGCGGATTTCGGGCGATCGAGAGCGCGGTCCGAAAACGTCCAGTTCGCGGCGAGGGATCAATTACTCTACAAGCCGGCTTGTTGGTGGGTTGGTGGGGGTGGGCAACAGATCGCCTCGTCTCGTCGACGGGTCGGGATGGACGCAAGGCGCGGCGACAGGACGGATGGCCGGAGACAATGCTGGATTGGAAAATATGTTCGCGGGCGCGGCTGTCGAGGGATGCGCGGTTCGACGGGAAATTTTTTATTGGCGTTGTTGGCAGCATGGTGTACTGCCGGTCGATTTGTCCTGCGCCGACGGCGAAAGAGAAAAATGTGCGGTATTTCGCGACCGCAGCCGCTGCTGCGGAAGCGGGATTTCGGCCGTGCCTGCGCTGCAGGCCGGAATCTTCACCGGGGACGCCGGCGTGGATGGGGACGTCGAATACGGTTTCTCGCGCGCTGCGGCTGATTGAGGAGAGTGGGTTGGAGGATGGCGGTGTCGAGACGCTTGCGGAGCGGCTGGGAATCGGTGCGCGACACTTACGGAGATTGTTTTTGAAACATTTGGGAGCGACGCCAAGCGCGGTGGCGCGGACGCGGCGGCTGAATTTCGTGAAAAAGTTGATTGACGAAACGACCCTGCGGATGAGCGACATTGCCCTGGCTTCGGGATTTGGGTGCGTTCGGCGATTCAACGCGGCAATTCGAACGACGTATCACCGGACGCCGACCGAAATCCGAAGGCTTGCGAGGCAGACGACAAAGTTGCCCGAGAACGAGTATTTGTTCCGGTTGGGATTCCGGCCGCCGTATCACTGGGAAGGAATGCTGGCTTTTCTTGCGCCCAGGGCGATTCCGGGAGTCGAAATCGTGGATGCGGGGAGGTATCGGCGGAACATTTCTTTGAGTCGCGAGAGCGGGCATTTTGAGGTTTCGCTTCACAAGAGCGGGTTGGCGCTTTCGGTGCGGATTCAATTTGGAGATTCGCGAGCGCTGTTTGTGATTATCGAGCGAATTCGGCGGATGTTTGATCTGAGCGCGGATTGGCAAACGATTGCGGCGAGACTGCGGACCGATCCGGCGCTGGCTTGGAGAATGGAGGCGAGTCCGGGGCTGCGCGTGGCGGGATGCTGGGATGGTTTCGAGCTGGGTGTTCGAGCGATTCTCGGACAGCAGGTGACCGTCAAAGGGGCGACGACTTTGGCGGGGCGGTTGGTCAGAGCTTTTGGGCGACCCACTGCCCGCGGGAATGGACTGACGCACTACTTTCCCAAGCCGGAGGCTTTGGCTGAAGCGAAGCTTACCAGCATCGGTTTGCCTGGGGCGCGGGCGGAGACCATTCGCGCTTTTGCTCGAGCGGTGCGCGACGGGCAGATCCGTTTTGAGGGTATCGTGGAAGCCGAGGACTTTATGAAGCGGCTGTGTGAAATTCCGGGCATTGGGAAATGGACAGCGCAATACGTGGCGATGCGGGCTCTCGGGGAACCTGATGCGCTGCCTGAGGGCGACCTCGGGTTGATGAGAGCGCTGGGATTGGAGAGCGCGCGTGAGCTTGAACCGCGGTCGGAGACCTGGCGGCCTTGGCGAGCGTATGCGGCGATGTATTTGTGGATTGTGGGCGATCACGACCATGCGAATCGCCGGAAGAAGCGAGTGACGACCACGAGCAAGAAGGCTACTGAAAAGCGGACCGTCGAACAGAGAATGCCGATCGCGGTTTAGCGATGGGAAGTCTCGGTAAAGAAGGCGATGTTGCCGAGATGCGTCGCAATGTGTTGCGCCTCTACAAGGAACAGGCCTAGGAGCGGAAGAGCACGGACTCGCGCTGGAACATTTTTATGGCGAGAAAGAGGGCGATGGCGGCGTAGACGCAGGTGGAGGAGAAGATGATGGCGATGTAGTTCCAGTGGTAGGTGCCGGCGACGAGTTCTTTGCACAGGAGGCTGACGTTTAGGATGGGGATGAGAGCGAGTTTGGGAGTTAGTTCGACACCGGGCAGCATGGCGGCGATGGCGGGGAAGATGACGACGAAGGTCATAGGGGTGAGGTAGCTCTGGGCTTCTTTGTAGGTTTTGGCGAAGAGGGCGATGGTCATGAGGGTGGCGGAGAAGAGAACGGCGACGGGGAGGGCCATCAGGAAGACGGAGATGACCGTCTTGGGGCCGAGTTGGAGAAGCATGCCTGCGGCCGCTGAGCGCCCATTGGCAGATTGTGATGTAAAGTGACCCAAGACCGAGAAAGAAACTCCCATGGACGTTACCGAGAGGGCAGCAGTGCCCAGCGCGGCGGTGAGGATTAGAAAAAATTTGCCGAGGACGAGGTGCATGCGGGAGATGGGGCTGGAGAGAATGGTTTCCATGGTGCCGCGTTCTTTTTCGCCGGCGGTGAGGTCCATGGCGGGGTACATTGCGCCGGTCATACAGAGAAGGATGACCATGTAGCCGATGATGCCGCCGATAGCGGCGCCGCTGACTTTTTCGGGTGGGGCGACGTTTTCACGCTTGAATTCGAAAGGCTTCAGGACGCCGACGGGCAGGTTTTTGGCGGCGAGACGATCCTTCACTACACTGTCGCTGTAGTCCTTCAAATACTTTTCGACTTTGTCGGTGGCAAATTCAGATTTCATTTCTCCTTCGTAATCATAAATCTTGACGGTATCTGGTTTCTGCTGGGCGACATCGGTCTGGAAGCCCGCGGGGATTTCCACGGCGGCACGGATTTCCTTATTGATGATCTGGTCTTTCCAGTCTGGCGTCTCAGGGACAATCTCAATTTTGTCGAGCTTTTTAAGCCCTTCAACAACCTCGGGAGAATCTGCGCCGCCGCGGAGCATGACCTTGGGAGTCTCTTCTTTAGCCTTGCCGACAAGCATGACCGCCAGAGAGCCGAAGCCCACGCTGAGAACCGGGAAGAGGAGGAGAGGCACGAGGATTGTGGAGATGACGGTGCGGCGGTCACGGATGGCTTCGGTGAGTTCCTTGCGATAGACGATGCCGATGTTGCGCAGGGACATGTCAGTTGTTCTCCTCAGCGACGTAGTGGGGCGTAACGACTTTGACGAAGATTTCCTCGAGTTCGTGCTCGGCGTATTTGTCGCGAAGCTCGGCGAGGGTGCCTTCGACGAGGAGTTTGCCGGACTGGATGATGCCGATGGTGTCGCAGAGCTTTTCGACTTCGCTCATGATGTGGGTGGAGAAGATGACGGTTTTGCCGTTGTTGCGGCATTCGCGAATGAAGGAGGTGATGGTGCGAGCGGTCATGATATCGAGGCCGTTGGTGGGCTCATCGAAGATCATGACCGGAGGATCGTGGACGAGAGTGCGGGCGATGGAGGTTTTTTGCATCATGCCGGTGGAGAGTTTGTCGCAGCGGCGGTCGCGGAAGCCGTTCATGTCGAGACGGTTGAAGATGGCGTCGACGCGCTTTTTAAGAGTTGCTTCATCGAGGCCATTTAGGCGGCCAAAGTATTCGACGAATTCCTGTGCGGTTAGCCTGCGATAGAGGGCCGTGGCGGTGGAGAGGAAACCGACGTTGGCGCGAACTTTTTCGGGGTGCTCGATGACGTCGTAGCCGTTGACGATGGCGGTGCCGTCGGTGGGCTCGAGAATGGTGGCGAGCATGCGGAGCGTGGTGGTTTTGCCGGCGCCGTTGGCGCCGAGGAGGCCGTAGATTTTGCCGGGTTGGCAGGTGAAGGTGACATTGTCTACGGCGCGGATTTCGCCGCGCTTCTTGTCCTGAAAGCGCTTGGACAGAGAGCGAGCTTCAATCATGAATGGACCTCTCGTTTGCAGCAGTCGAAAGACAGGGCAATAAGGCTTCAGAGTCTACTACGTGAAGGGAGGGAGAAAAATTACGATTGCGGAAAAGCAGTGGCACTGATTTGTAGGCGGCACAGAGTGACACGCTCAGCGGATACCGTCTAGGTGGCGCGCATCCTTGACGGTGGCCGGCGCATCTTTAACATATTGGAGATGAGGCACTTATTTGGCACCCAGATGGAGAAAGCGGCTTGGCTATTGTTAGAATGAAACGCTTCGGGGCATTCCAGACGTAGGGTAGCAAGCCACGGACAAGATTGAAGAAAGCAATGCGGCGCTAGGGCTTGTGTGTGTTGCTGGGTGCCTGGTCGGGAACTGTTTGGAATAGGAGAACATGGATCGCAGGCTGCGAAACCGGATCGTGATTTTGCTGCTGCTGGCCGGCGCAGCTGCGCCGTTTTTGGTTTGGCTAAGTGGGAGGAAGCCGGCGGCGAAAATCTCTGCAATGACGCCTACACGGGAAAACCTGGTGTCGTCGATCAGCAGCAACGGGAAAGTAGAGCCGATTTCTCCGTATGTGGTGAGGGCGCTGCTGGATACCTTTGTCGAAAAGATTTACGTAACCGAGGGGCAGACGGTGAAGAAGGGGCAACTCTTGCTGGAGCTGAACGTTAAGCAAGTAGCGGCACAACTGGCGGATACGCGTTCAAAACTCTTGCGGGCGCAGGACGATTTGCGGGCCGCGAGAGCGGGCGGTAAGGCCGATGAAGCGGCCAAGGTGGCAGGCGATTTGTCGAAAGCAGAGGGGGAGCGCGACCGTTTGCAACGGAATCATGATTCGCTCGAGAGGCTGGCGGCGGGACAAGCGGCGACGAAAGAGGACCTTGCCGCAAACGACCAGGCGCTGGCGAACGCGAAAGCGGAAGTTGCGCGATTGCTGGCGGTGAAGCAGGAGTTTGACCGGCAGGCTAGGCTGGATGCGGAACGCGGAGAGTTGCAAGTGCAGCAGACTTTGAGCGAGATGGCCGCGCTCGAAGACAAAGTGAACAACGGGAGAATTGCGGCGCCGGCGGATGGGACGCTGTATTCGCTGCCGGTGAGAGCGGGCGACTTCGTGAAATTGGGCGACTTGCTGGCGGAGCTGGCGGATTTGCACAAGGTGCGGGTGAGGGCGTTTATTGACGAGCCTGATCTTGGGGGACTCGAAGCGAATGAGCCGGTGATTATCTCCTGGGATGCGTTGCCGAACAGGAGTTGGATGGGGAAAACGGAGATTATTCCCAAGCAAGTGGTTCCCCATGGAACACGGAGCGTGGGAGAACTGCTGTGCGCGGTGAGTAATGACAAGCTGGAGCTTCTGCCGAACATTAACGTGAATGTGCGCATCAATTCGAAGGAGCGCTTGCATGTGCTGGCGGTGCCGCGAGGCGCGGTGGCGTCGGAGGGCGGGCACCGGTTTGTGTTTGTGGTGAAGAAAAACGAACTGGGCGTTGGCAAGTCGAGGCTGGAGAAGCGGGAGATTCAAGTGGGAATCGCGGACGCGACAAGCTACGAGGTCATGGGCGGATTGCAGGAAGGGGAAATGGTCGCGCTGCCGGGAGATACGGATTTGCATGACGGGATGGCCGTCCAGGTTGTGAATACGAATGCGGCGTAGTTGGGGGATGGGCATACGCAGGCAGGCAAGATACTGGGTGATGCTGCCCGTGTTGCTGGCGGGAACGGCGCGTATTTCGGAGACGGTCAAACAGGGCGAGGCGCTCGAAGCCGGGCGACGGGCTTATGAGAACGGCGATTACGCGAAGGCCGTGCTGGAGTTGCAGGCGGCAGCGGCGAAAGAGCCGCAGAACGGCGACATTCAGTTGCTGCTGACAAAATCCTATTTGGAATTGCAGGAACGGGATGCGGCCATCACATGCGCTGAAAAAGCCGTGGCCATCGATCCACAGAGTTCGGTGTTTCACGAATGGCTTGGGAGGGCTTACGGCGAGAAGGCGGATCACGCTTCGATGTTTACGGCTCCCGGACTAGCGAGGAAGACGCACCGGGAATTTGAGATTGCCGTGCAGCTCGACGAAAAGAATTTTGCGGCGCGGCAGGCGCTGATCGAATTTGACTGCGCCGCTCCCGGCCTGGTGGGCGGCGGGGAGGAGAAAGCCAAGCCGGAGATCGAGAAGCTGCAGTCCATGGATGCGGCGGAATGGCATTACGCGCTGGGGAATTGCCGGCGGCAGAAAAAAGATTTCGCGGATGCCGATCGGGAGTTCCAGCTGGCGCTGGAAAGTCATCCGAAGTCAGCGGAGCTCATTTTCGACATTGGCGATTACGCGGTGAGGCGCGGCCAGGCGGAACGATTGATGGAGGTTGCCGATCTTGGGGCGAAGGCGGCTCCCACGGACCCACGGGGCATGTTTTATCGAGCCGTGGGATTGATTCTGAAGAATGAGAAGCAGGAAGATGCGGAGCGGTTGTTGCGGGAATATTTGCAGAGGGCGCCGAAGCGCTCTGGCTATCCGCGATATGCAGTGGCGCGCGAGTGGCTGGGCCGCTTGTATGAGAACAAGGGCGAAAAGGAATCGGCAATAAGGGAATACGAGGCGGCGCTACGGCTGGAGCCGAAAAACAAAAGCGCGCGCGAGTCGCTCAAGCGGGTCGAGAAAAATTGAAGAAGAGCAGGGAACCGCGCTGTTCCGGTTTTCTGCCGCATGGACAGCTTCTGCGGGCGTCGACGAGTAACCTTCATGATGGATTTGAAAGAAACGCTGTCGGTATCGATTGACGCGCTGCGGGCCAACAAGTTGCGCGCGATGCTGACCTCGCTGGGCGTGATTATTGGAAGCGCGTCGATCGTGCTGGTGGTTACGGTGGCGCTGACCAGTCGGAAATTTGTCATTTCACAAATTGAGGCGGTGGGGTCGAACCTGGTGTGGGTGGAGCTGGTGAGAGGTTCGGAGAAGGCTCAGCCGCTGAGCCACGAAATAACCATGGAGGATCTGCGGGCGGTGAAGGACACCATCCCCGAGGTTACGCAAGTGTCCGGAATAAGCGACCTGCAATTGTCCGTCGTGGCCCAGGGCGTGGTGCGGCCAGTTACGTTGATCGGCGTGACGCCCGGGTACCGGGAGATGCGCCGGCTGCTCGTATTGCGCGGGCGTTATCTCGATTCCGTGGACATGGAAATGCGGAGCAAGATGTGCGTGATCACGCCGCAGCTTGCGAGGAGGCTTTTCGGACAAGACAATCCGGTGGGGCGCGATTTGCACGTGGGTGAGCTCATCTTCACGATCATCGGGGTTTTCAAGGAGCGCGTAGAAACTTTCGGGCTCTCCGACATTCAGACGGAATCTGTTCTGATTCCGTTTGGATTGATCAAGTACTACACGGGCGTGAATACGTTGAAAGTGCTGGATGTGCAGGCGGCCACGCCAGACGACGTGCCGAGCGTGGAGCGGCAAGTGACGCGGTTGCTGCACAGCCGGCACCCGAGCGCGGCCGAGTATAACGTGCAGACGCTGACGGCGATTCTGAAAGCGGCGAGGGATATTTCGCTGGCGTTGACGATTGTGTTGATCGTGATTGCGTTCATCGCGCTGCTCATCAGCGGTGTAGGGATTATGAATATCATGCTTGTGACGGTGACGGAGCGGACGCGGGAGATCGGGATTCGCAAGGCTATTGGGGCGGCACGCAAGGAGATCATGTATCAGTTTTTGACGGAAGCGTTTTTGATCAGCGGGGGCGGTGCGGTGGTGGGGATTTTGATCGGTTTGCTCGTGCCGGTGATCGTTCAGTTTTTTTTGCCGGGAAACTTGCGCGTGCCGGTGTCGACGATGAGCGTGGTGCTGGCGTTTGTGGTGTCGTGTTCGACGGGACTTTTTTTTGGATATTTGCCGGCGAACCAGGCAGCTAAGCTGCAGCCGATTGAGTCGTTGCGGTATGAATAAGGCGGAGTGCGGGCTGGGCCAAGGAGCGCAGAATGCAAAAAGCGATTGAGGCGATAGGATGTGCCGCACTGGCGGTGTTTTTGAGCCCGGCGCTGCGCGCGCAAAACGTGGCCACGCTGCAGGCGCCGAATGCTACGTCTACGGATGCGCAACCTGCGCGGCCAACCAGGCCCGTGGTGTTGACGCTGAAGCAGACCATTGAAATGGCTTTGCAAAACAGCAAAGACATCCAAGTAGCGAAACTGCAAGCCAGCGTGGCGGAGCATGCATCGCAGCTTAGCAAGTCGCAGTTCTTGCCCAATTTCTATGCGGGATCGGGCGCCGGCTACACCTACGGCATTCCCGAAACGCCGGGAGGAACCGCACCCTCGCTTTTCGATGTGATCTATACGGAGCAAATTTTCAACGAGCCGTTACGGGGGCAAGGGAAAGAATTGGCAGAACAGGCGCGCTCGCAGAAGATTGTTCTTGAAGATGTGAAAAACAATGTGATTCAGGGGACAGCGATGGCTTATCTGGAGCTTGGCAAGGTGCGGCATTCGCTGGAGCTCCTGAATAGGGAGCGGGACAGCGCCGAGAAGATCGTGGAGATTACGCAGGAGCGGCAAGGCGAGGGCTACGAGCTACCGATGGAAGTGACGAAGGCGCAATTGACGAGAGCGCAGGTGAGGCAGAGGATTTTGCAACTTGAAGGGCGCGAAGATGAGTTGGAGGTTTTTCTGCGCGGTCAAATTGGACTTGGCGAGGAGCAGGCGATCGAAGTGACGCCGGAGGAACTGCCAGGAGAAGCCGAGCAGGAGGGCGCGAATCTTGTGGCCATGGCGATGCACGGCAACACAGGTTTGCTGCTGGCAGAATCGGATGTGCGCGCGAAGGACTTCCGGTTGAAGGGCGAAAAGCGCGGGAACTGGCCGACGCTCGAATTTGATGGGATTTACAGTGTGTTGGCCTCATTCAATAATTACAAAAAGTACTTTAATCCGAATTCCTTTCAGACGAATAACCTGAACGTCGGAGTGCAAGTGCGGATGCCGCTGTTCAGCGCAAAGACCAAGGAATCGATTGGATTGGCGCAGGTGAATCTGGAGACGGCAAAGGCGACATTAGCGAGCAAGAAGACGCAAGTGAGCGCCGAAGTGCGGCAGAAAACGCTGCATTTGCGGGAGCGGGATGCGGCGAAGGAAGTGGCGCGGCTGGAACTGCAGCTGGCGCAGCAAAATATCGGTGTGCTCGAGACACAGTATAACGAAGGGAAAGTGAGTCTGCGCGCCGTGGAGAAAGCGCGGCTGGAAGAGAATGACAAATGGATGGCTTTTCTGGATGCGAATTTCGCGCGACAGCAAGCGCAGCTCGATTTGCTGAAGACGGCGGGGCAGCTGGATAAGGTGTGGCAGTGAAAAAGCGAGTGGTGGGTAGTGGATATCGAGTAGAGAATGCTGGCTTGTGACGGGTGACTGTGCTCCTCGAACAGAAGAGTTTCGATGCGTTTTTAGAGGCCGTCCAAAAGCTGGATGCTGGATTTGCGGGATTGCCTGCCTTTCGATCGCAGGCGCCGGGCATCGAGCGTATTGCCGAAGCGTTGGCGGCGACCGCTGAGCGGTTGCACGACAATTATCCCTACTTTCACCCTTTGTATGCGGGGCAGATGCTTAAGCCGCCGCATCCTGTGGCGCGTCTGGCTTACGCGCTGGCCATGTGGATCAATCCCAACAATCACGCGCTCGACGGGGGGCGCGCCACTTCCGCGATGGAGAAGGAAGCGGTTGCGGAAATTGCCGCGATGTTTGGCTGGAAAGAGTTTCTCGGGCACTTGTGCGGCGGCGGGACGATGGCGAATCTCGAGGCGCTTTGGGTGGCTTCAGAGATGCATCCGGGAAAGAAAATTCTGGCCAGCAAGCAGGCGCACTATACCCACAAACGGATCAGCGCGGTGTTGCAATTGCAATTCGAGTGCGTGCCCTGTGATGCGCGCGGGCGGATGGACCTGAACGCCTTGGCAACGTGCGTGGCGGGCGGGGACGTGGGTACGGTAGTCGTAACGATGGGCACAACGGCAACCGGGTCCGTCGATCCACTGCCGGAGATTCTCGCGTTGCGCGCGAACCACGGTTTTCGGATTCACGCGGACGCTGCATACGGCGGCTATTTTCGACTGGCGGGGAATTTAGGAGAGGAAGCCACGCAGAGCTTTGCGCGGATCGGGGAGGCGGACTCGATCGTCATCGATCCTCACAAGCATGGATTGCAACCATACGGTTGCGGCTGCGTGTTGTTTCGCGATCCGTCTGCGGGCCGGTTTTACAAACACGATTCTCCGTACACGTATTTCAGTTCCGCGGAGCTGCACTTGGGCGAGATCAGTTTGGAGTGCTCCCGGCCGGGTGCCGCGGCGGCTGCGCTGTGGACGACGCAAAAGCTTTTGCCGCTGGCGCGGGGCGGGGAATTCGCGCGCGGATTGGAACGCGGCCGGGCGGCGGCGCTGATTTTTTACGAAAAGATCGAGAAGGATGAGCGATTCGCCGCGGCGTTTCGGCCGGAGCTGGACATCGTGATCTTTGCTCCGCGTGCAAAGAGTGTCAGCGAGGTATCCACACTTTCCCGCAGGATCTTCGATGCTGCTGCGAAGCGGAATTTGCATCTAGCGGTGGCGGAGATGCCGATAGTCTTTTGGGGCGCGAATCTGGGCGCGATCGAGCGCGATCGCGAAACGATGACTTGCTTGCGCTCCGTGCTGATGAAACCGGAACATCTCGAGTGGATCCCGCGAATCTGGGACGAGCTATCGGCGGCAACAGCGGAAGTGCTTGGCACGGAAGGAACGTCGCGGGCCGCCCGCTAGGAATCTTTAAAGTCTATGTGCGGGCACCGGGCAGCGTGTTGATGCGGCTGAGGCGTTCGGCTGGCTACAGGCGAGTGGTGCCTGTTAGGGCCTTGTTTGCGGCGAATGGAAATGTAGAACTTGATGCAACTTGCGATGCGCCTCGTTATCCACCGCGCAATTCCCTGCAAAACGGCGAACGAGCGAACGCGGGAATAGCGGCTTCCTACGATAGTTAGGTTTCGATGCAGAAAAGGGCCAGTTGGCAGAAACAATTGAGCATATGCAACCAAGTCAGGTAAACTGTTATCTAGAGTATGAGCGTAGTTCTGGGCGAGCCGCTGGCGCGGCCCTAGATGCAGTCCAGGCGCAAAACGGGTAATCTTGCAGCTTCGAGGCTGAATTCGAAGAAACTGAGGGTGAAGAATGCCGGATGTCATGAAAACGCTGTTGATGAACCCGCCTAGTTTTGAGAATTTTGATGGCGGAGCTAGCTCGCGGTGGCCCGCGACGCGCGAGATTGAATCGTACTGGTACCCGGTGTGGCTGTCCTATCCCGCTGGGCTAATTCCCGGAAGCCGCTTGCTAGACGCTTCGCCACACAAGGTGAACTGGCAGCAAACCATCGAGATCTCGAAGGACTACGAATTTCTGGTGTTGTACACGTCCACCGTCGGGTTCGCGAGCGACGTGAAGCTGATCCGGAAAATCAAGGAAAGCAATCCTGGACTGAAAATTGCGTTCGTCGGTCCGCACGGGCACATCAAGCCTGACGAGACGCTGATGGCCAGCGAGGACATAGATTTTGTAACGCGCGGAGAATTTGATCACTCCGTCGCGGAGTACGCACACGGGAAACCAATCGAGCAGATCATGGGCGTGAGCTACCGCAAGGAAGGCAAGGTCGTCCATAACGCGGCGCGGCCTCAGTTGCACACCGCGGAATTGGATGCCTTGCCGTTTGCGACGGACACCTATAAGCGTGATTTGACGATTGAAAAATACAACGTGCCGTTTTTGCTGCATCCGTTCGTGTCCTTCTATACGACGCGAGGATGCCCGGCGCTATGCACGTTCTGCATGTGGCCGCAGACGGTTTCGGGTCACGCCTGGCGGACCAGGTCCGTGGACAACGTCGTCCAGGAAGTGAAAAACACGCTCGGGTATTTCCCGCAGATGAAAGAGATTTTCTTCGACGACGATACCTTCAATATTCGAAAAGACCGAGCCATCGAGCTAAGCCAAAAATTCAAGCCGCTGAAATTCCAGTGGTCTTGCACGGCGCGGTGCCATAGCAAGTATGAAGAGTTGAAGGCCATGGCCGATGGCGGGGCGCGGCTATTCATCGTTGGATTCGAATCTGGCGATCCGCAGATTTTAAAAAATATCAAAAAAGGCGCGACTGTAGAGATGGCGCGCGAGTTCATGAAGAACACCAAAAAGGTGGGAATCAAGGTGCACGGCGATTTTATTATCGGATTGCCGGGCGAGACGAAAGAGACCATCAACAAGACGATTGATTTCGCCAAGGAACTGGATTGCGAGACCATACAGGTTTCGCTGGCCCATGCCATGCCTGGGACCGAGCTGTATGATTCGATGGCCAAGGAAGGTTTCCTGAAGGTGGAAGCGCTCGCGGATTCCGGCGGACACCAGCTGCCGCACATCGAGTATCCGCATCTTTCGAAGGCCGAGATGATGGACGGCGTGAACCGTTTTTATGATGAGTACTACTTCCGGCCACGTGTGGCGTGGCGCATCGTAAAGGAAGCCTTGTGGGACGGGCACGAGCGCAAGCGGCTCTATGAGGAAGCTACCAGCTTTCTGAAGCTGCGCGCCGAACGTTTGAAGTGGGTACGGCAGGGCGGCGACGCGCCGAAGCCCATGATTTCCGTGCCGGAGACGCCTTCGGCGTCCGGGAACGATTAAAACTTTAGACAAAATGGCAACAGAGGGAAGGCTGCGGATAAAGACTCTGGTCATGGTGTGCGTGATGGTGGTTTGCGCCAACGCCGGTGACTTGATGCTGAAACGCGCCATGCTGCGGATTGGGGCCGTGGAGCTGTCTCGGCCGGGACTTGCGCACGCGTTCAGGATGACGGTGACCAGCGGAACGTTGTGGGTCGGCATATTTTTTCTTTGCGGATTTATGCTCAGCTACATGACGGTTTTGAGCTGGGCGGACTACAGTTACGTGATGCCTGCGGGGGCGTTTGGCTACGCCTTGCTCACCTTTTTTGCGGTGGTGTTTCTGCACGAAGCGGTCTCGCCTCGGCGCTGGGTTGGGGTGGCTTTGATTTGCGTGGGGGTGCTGCTCGTTGGGCAAACGAAGCCGCGCACCACCGCGGTGACCCGAGAGGCGCTGGCATGATGCATGTGGCCGTGTTTCTCGCTTTCCTCATATTGGGGAGCACTGGCGGAGAGATTGCCATCACGCGCGGGATGAAGGCGACGGGCGAACCGGAACGCTTGCGGCCCAAGGAGCTTTTGCGATTTCTCGGCAGAGCTTTGCGCAACGGCTGGTTTTGGGCAGGCGTGCCGTTGATGGCGCTATCGTTTTATGCGCTGCTGCTGCTGCTCTCGTGGGAGCCGATCAGCTTTGTGATTCCCGCGTCGGCTCTGAGCTACGTGGTCGGAACGTTTGGGGCGAAATATATTTTGGGCGAAGAGGTGAGCGCTGCGCGCTGGACGGGTGTCGTGCTGGTGTGCGCGGGAGTAGCGCTGGTTGCGTTGGGATAAGGGATGTATCCTGCCAGGGTGCGGTTCTGCGAGACGAGCCGCCGGGAAAGCGTTGGTTGCGGCGCCGGGTGATTTCGCCGGCGGGCGAAAGGTGCGCGAATTTGTGCGGGATAGCCGGCTTTACACATAAAAATTGGGCGCCCGACCCTGAGCGCATTGAACGCGCCACTGCGACTCTGGCACATCGCGGGCCTGACCAGAGCGGAGTGTTTCGCTCCAGCGTTGTTTCGATGGGCGCGACGCGCCTGAAAATCATTGATCTTGAGGGCGGAGACCAGCCCATCGTTACCGATGATGGCGACACCGCGATTGTCTTCAACGGGGAAGTTTACAATCATCTCGAGGTGCGCGGCGAGCTCGAGAAGCTGGGGCACCGGTTTCACTCGCATTCCGATACAGAGACAGTGCTGCACGCATTTGTCGAATGGGACACGAAATGCTTTTCGCGATTGCGGGGCATGTTCGCGATCGCATTGTGGAGCAAATCGTCGCGCCGACTGGTTCTAGCGCGCGACCGCATGGGTATCAAGCCGCTTTACGTGGCACGGCGCGGAGAAGATCTCTTCTTCGGTTCTGAACTTAAAACCATTTTCATTCATCCTGAATTCGAGCGGCGCTTGAGTCTCGCGGGTCTCGATGCCTACCTCTCGCTCAACTATGTTCCTTGCCCGTGGACGCTCGTGGAGGGAATCGAGAAGCTGCCTCCGGGACAATGGCTCGAATGGCTCGATGGAAAAGTGCGCGTCGAGTCTTATTGGAATTTGCCGGCGGGAGCGATTCGCGAACGCTCGCTTGGCTCCGCGTGTGAGGAACTCGACTCGCTTTTGCAGCAATCCGTTCGCGAGCATTTGCTTTCCGACGTACCTCTTGGGCTGTGGTTGAGCGGCGGCATCGATTCTTCGACGGTATTGCACTATGCCGCGACTGCTTCGTCGAGGCCTATAAAGACGCTCTCTGTCTCTTTTCTTGGAAGAAGTTTTGACGAAACGGCGTACGTCCGGAGCGCCGCGAAGCACTACGGCACGGATCATCAGGAATTCGATCTGAATCCCGGGGCTGATCTGCGCGGTGCAATCGAGGAGTTTGCTTACTACTCCGACGAGCCCAGTTCGGATGCCGGAGCTTTGCCGGTTTGGTTCCTCTCGAAGATGAGCCGGACGGAGGTGACCGTCGCGCTGAGCGGGGAAGGCGCCGACGAACTTTTTGGCGGCTACCTGACGTATCGAGCGAATCAGCTGGCGCGGCCGATGCGGCGGTTGCCGAAGTGGTGGGTTCGCGCGGGCCTTGGGCTCGCTCGGCTTTGGCCTGTGTCAGATGACAAGATCAGCCACGAATATATGGCCAAACGGTTCCTGGAGGGAAGTCTGATGTCTCCGGAACAGGCGCACGTTTATTGGAACGGAACTTTTTCCAGGGCTGAGGTGCGCTCTCTTTCCTCGCTTCCCTTGCCAAATTCTCTGGATCACGTTCTTGGCGAGCTACGCAATTCACCGGCGAGGCATGACGGAGTGTCTCCCTATCTTTGGTGGGACCAAAAATATTTTCTGCCAGACGACATTTTGAATAAAGTCGACCGCATGAGCATGGCGCATTCGCTGGAAGTACGGCCGCCGTTTCTGGATCATCGCATCGTGGAATTTGCCGCGACTTTGCCGCCCTCTCTGAAGGTGCAGGGCTCGCGTCAGAAAATAGTTCTCAAGCAATTGATGGGCAGCAGGCTTCCCGAGATGATTCTGCGGCGGAAGAAGGTTGGCTTCGACATTCCGGCGCACGAATGGCTCCGCGGTCCGTTGCGCGACCTGCTGCTCGATGCCATGCAAGAAGGGCTTGCGGAGAACAAAACGCTTTTCAGGCCGGGCATGATCCAGGAGTTGGTGCGCCTGCACCTGGAGCGCCGGGTAAACATCGGCTACCACTTGTGGGGTTTGTTGCTGCTTTTCCGGTGGATGAAAAAATGGCGAATTCAGGCTGAGCCGTCTCCGGCACCGGCTTCTTGGATACAGGAAAAAACGGGTATCTCTACCTAGCGGTCCCGCTCCTTGCGGGAGCTATTCATCTTGGTCGCACCGTTTTCCGCTAGGAGATGGCGTTTTTGGCCAACTTCTTGTTTTGCGGCTTGCCTTAGCCTTGGCTTGATTGTAGAAAAAGGAGAGTTTGCTGCATCTAACTGGAGCGGTCATTCATCATAGATTTTGGAACGACAAGAGGACGTATTCCGGCTCAAATCACGTATACTGTAGGGAGATATAGACGACGGAGAATGCAGTCGGCGCTCCCAGGTAGCCGAGTTATCCAGTTCAGGCTGGCGCAAGAGAAATGCGTCGCGCCACGCGACCAAATTGACCCAGGGGGGACTTCCTGAGGAGGAACGATGAAGATTGCTGTGCTTGGAGGGGACGGCTATTGTGGATGGGCAACCGCTTTGTATTTATCGAAGCAAGGGCATTCCGTCGCCATCGTTGACAATTTTGTCCGCCGTCTGTGGGACCACGAACTCAATGCCCAGACTCTGACTCCCATTCGCCCGCTCTCCGACCGTCTGCGCGTGTGGCAGGCGGTGAGCGGCAAGACCATCGAGTCTTTCTACGGGGATGTTTGCGACTACGAGTTTCTGGCTTCGACGCTGCGCGCGTTCGAGCCTGACGCGGTTGTGCACTTCGCCGAGCAGCGCTCCGCTCCCTACTCAATGATCGATCGCAGCCACGCCGTCTTTACCCAGGTCAATAACGTGGTGGGCACGCTGAATCTGCTGTTTGCGCTGCGCGAGTACCGGCCCGACTGTCACCTGGTCAAGCTCGGAACGATGGGGGAGTACGGCACGCCGAATATCGACATCGAAGAGGGTTACATCACCATTGAGCACAACGGGCGGAAAGACATCCTGCCGTTTCCGAAGCAGCCAGGCTCCTTCTATCACCTCTCGAAAGTGCACGACAGCCACAACATCATGTTCAGTTGCAAGATTTGGGGGTTGCGCGCGACGGACCTCAACCAGGGTGTGGTGTATGGCACCATGACCGACGAGACGTCCATGGACGAGGCGCTCATCAACCGTTTCGACTACGACGATGTATTTGGCACGGTGCTGAACCGCTTCTGCATTCAAGCAGCAATCGGGCAGCCGCTGACCGTTTACGGCAAGGGTGGCCAGACGCGAGGATTTCTGGATATTCGCGACACGGTGCGCTGCATCGAGATCGCCTGTGAAAATCCGGCGGCTCGCGGAGAATGCCGAGTTTATAACCAGTTCACCGAGCAGTTCTCAGTGCGTGACCTTGCGAAGATGACGGTGGCTGCGGGCAAAAAGCTCGGCCTAATCGTTGAGGTCGACCACCTGCAGGATCCGCGCGTTGAAGCCGAGGAGCATTACTACAACGCCAAGCACTCGAAGCTGATCGATCTGGGCTTGAAGCCGCATCTGCTTTCCGATTCCTTGCTGGACTCGCTAATGAACATCGCGGTCAAGTACCGCGACCGGGCGGACGGCTCGCTAATGCTTCCCCAAGTGAACTGGCGCGAGCCGCGCAATGACCGGCGCTTGCAGATGAGCAAGACCGCGAGGAACTCTTTGGGAGCATCTCGAGTCCAAACTGCGAGCGAGCCCGTGGAGAAAACCAAGAAACATTCGCATCGGTAGCATCTCCATGGCCCCTTGATGCCGGCTCTCAGCGGAGAGCCTGGGTGTCATTTGAAACGCGTAACGCAAATTCCAGATTAAGAGGGAAGTCTGCTCCATCGAGCGAGGCTTCCACTTTGGCGATGAAGCGTTGAATGATAGGCTCCGTGTGGGCCAGAAGATCGATGAATGCCACGCGGGTGGTTCGTCTCTCCAGCCAAACACAACGCTCATCTGGCTGCTCGTAGCCGCAGCGAATCTCTTGCACCACGGACTGGGGAGCTCCATACTCCCGTATCGCGAGCAGATGAGAGCCGAGATTGTCCATCGCGGGCATCCCTGTACGATCGGGCCGGCTTAAAAAGAAATGGCCTCCGAAACGAAGCCCTGTTCCCGGGTAAAAATCTCTGCGCCACCTTTCCACTTCTTCCAGAAGGCAATACTCGAAATGCACGGCAATGAGGCGGCGGACTGACTTGGCCCTTGCGGTGAGTGATGCGGTCTCGCGTTGCGAGCCTTGCCACGGTTTTTCCACTACCACGTGGAGGTCCGCGTCCAGCGCGGCCTCGATCATGATGGGAATATGAGGACCGGGTAGCACGCAGAGCCACGCGATCTGTGCGTGGCTCGCGCGCATTGCCTCGGCGAGACGCGACCGATAGGCGGCGTCGCGTTCGCCCGAGGCGCGCCGTGTCTCTCGGTTGGTGGCGACGCGGCGACTCTCCGATTGAAGTATGTCCTGCATCCTTGTGGCCCAGCGTCCCCGGCCGAGAACTACGTAGGAACGTCCGTCAAGCATGACGTTTTCCTCGAACCATTTCACAAACGAGGCGAGCCGCCTTCACCGCACTAACCACCTTGCCGGAGAAAATGTGAATTTCGCCCGGCGCACCTTCGCGGACGTAGAGAATTCTGCGGTCGTGCTCCGGATTGTTTTCCACCACGCGGATCGTGAAACGCGAGCCGATGTAAACCGCGTCCTTCGCCCCTGGCACGCTGAGACAGCAATCCGCGCGCATGGTCTCAAACCGCGTGAAGGGCACGGCCTCGAAATCGGGTTTGTTCAATGTGCCCGCGTAAGGCTCGGGAATCGGTTCGCCGCTGTTGGTTGTGGTCCAATGATTTGTATTCTTCGCTGAGCCGAAGAGAGAATGCGAAGAGCTGCCATAGGGATCAAAGGCGGTGAACGGTCCATCGACGACGACCAGCGCGATGCCCTGCAATTTGGAGGGGAGTTCGATTAGCATTTTTTCCGCGACTTGGTATTTGGCGGCTCTAAAGAGTCCGCGGCTGGGGCCCAAGCCGTAAGTAGCCCACACCACAAACTCGTAATCGGGCCGCATCTCCTGGGTGAATTGGTTTTGCCGCAGGCGAATCCCTTGCGCTTTCAGGCGAGCTTCGATTAGCCCCCTCAACAGATCGGGATCATAGATGTTTTCTTCGACTTCGTAGCATCTGTCGATGAAATCGAAATTCATCCACTCCGGCCGGCATTGCCGAAGCGGGAGTCCATGCTTGCTCATCACGCGCTCGTACAAGTCCGGCGGAGTGAGAGAGTGCTCCTTGGGAATCGCGTAGAAGTGACGGCTATTTCGAACGATGGCGCCCGCGAAAGTCTGCGTAAATTCCGTGCGCGCCTCGACTATCTCGCAGATCGTCTCTGCGCTGCGGGGATAGTGGTAGCCGGCGTGAACGCGGTACTGGTTGATCGCGGATGCTGCGCGCAGCACGCCTAGCGGGTCGAAGAGATGGACCTGGTGGCCCTGTTCGGCCAGGCGGATGGCCGCCGTCGCGCCGTAAATGCCGGCTCCGGCTACAGCGATCTTCACTCCCATAATCCTCTTTCGACTTTTCTTTCGCGCGAAAAAAAACAGTTCATCGAAGGGTGGAAGCGTGAAGCAGGAGCGGGCCTCACGTGCGCGCTCACTTTTGCGGAGCAGACGGAGCTACTGGGACGAGCAAGCCTTCGCGAATACGATAGTCAATGTCGCGCCAGCGAATGCTTCTGCGGCCGAAACTGAGCAGCCAGATCAGCAAGGCCCAGGCATCCCACAGCGGCACGAGCGCCATCTTTTTCCAGATACGCCGTTGCTTCATCCCCCAAACACCGATTAACCAGGTCATGGCAACGCGCACACACATGTATCCGCCGAGATAAAACAGTGCCACTTGCGGAGTGGGATGAACTGCCACCGCTGCCACAGACCATGCCAATCCTTGCGTAAAAATTAGTCCAACGTGCCCCCATGGGCGCATGTGGCGCATTACCGTCATCCAGCGCAGGCGCTTAAAGAAAAATTCGCGCAAGGATCGAAAATCAGCGACCGTCTCCACGGCGTACGGCAAGAGCGCCACTTCAAAACCTTGTTCAGCAACAAGACGTCCGACCAGCAGATCATCCGCAGGGCGGTTTTCGATCGCGGTGTAGCCGCCGAATCCCGCGAGATGCTTTCTTGTAGTCACAATCGTCTGTCCGAACGCGAACTTCACACCGTCCAGTTGCCGCGCTACCAAAATGCCGGGATAGAAGTCGCAAATCATGCCGATAGACTGAAGCTTCTGAAGCAGCGTGTGTTCTTGCGTGGACACATACAGGCACGTGACTGCACCCACTTTGGAATCGCTAAGAGGCGCGACCACCGAACGCAGATAGTCCGGCCGGACGCGCACGTCACTGTCGTTTATGACCAGAACTTCGTTTTGTGCTTCGGTCACCAGCCTGGCCAGTTTCACTACTTTGTCGTTGGGCGCGGTATGGCCGGAGACGTGGACTACTCGAATGCGCCGGTGGGGAAAATCGCGCTTCAGCTTTTCGATGACGTCCAGGACTGCCTCGTCACCGTCGCCGATGGCAAAAAGCAGTTCGTAGTCGGGATAGTCCTGTTTGCAGTAACTTGCGAAATTTTCGTAGGCCTCGGCGTCTAGGCCGCGGATCGGCTTTAGATTGCTAACCGGGGGCGTGTAATCCGAAGGCTGCTTCGGTCTTCTGGTTTGCCGGAAAAATCGCCACGAACTGTAAAGCGCAAGGAAGTAATAGATAAAAGGAATGGCCGCCACGCCCAGGAAAACGTAAACGAGAATAGCTGCCGTCATTCAGGCCCCCGCGTGGGAAAGAGCAAGCGCATTTCTCTTGGCGGTCCCGGGACGACACGTTGGCCGGTGTTTACGATTCCACGTCCGGCGAGCGGAGTGCTAGGCAATCGGTTCAGGGCGGCCATAATTCCTTTTTCAGTTGCCGGTCCTTTCAGAATATTTGCGGAGTGTACTGCTAGCTTCAAAAGAATAGCAAATAGTCGCGAATTTCCCTCTGCCAAAAGCGGCCTATCGAGCTCATTTGGCGGTTTGGTTCGAATCGCGGCTCCGGGAGTGGGCCGGGAGCCAAGGAAGACTAGGGAGCCAAAGTGGAGCCAAAGAGCCGCCTTTGGGACGCCTCCAAAAACCATGTCATAATAAGGAGGAGAAGCTGTGATTGAATCTGAGCTTCGGGTGGTAACTACTTTTCGGTACCAATCGCGATCGCATAATCCGAGGAGTGCCATTCCTTGTTTTCTTTCCGATTCCATTGGCCGTTTATTCTCACGTCGGGCACGCGCGTTGCATGACTTCTAGGGCCGGCCTGCACTTCAAGACATACTGCATGCTTTTGATCATGATCGTGTTCGCCCCGCTGGGAAATGTGATGCTTGGCAAGGGAATGAAAAATGTCGGCACGGTGGCAACCTGGGCGCCTTCCGAACTGCTTCACGTCGCCTCGCGTGTTTTCATGTCGGGTTACATCTGGCTCGGCGTCGCTTCTCTGCTAACATTTTTCGTTGCCTACATGCTGATTCTTTCGTGGGCCGATTTCAGTTACGTTCAGCCAGCGTCTTCGGTCGCGCTACTTGTTGTCGCGCTTTTGGGTTACTTCTACCTGGGCGAGAGGATTTCGCGTCTGCACTGGGCTGGCATTGTCGTCATCTGTCTCGGCGTTTTCGTCGTCGGGAACACTCCCCCGCGCACTACCGAGGTGCACTGAACATGCGGGAAGCTCTGCTTTTATTTCTCGTTGTCGTTAGCGGAACGGGCGGAGAGATTTGTGTCACGCGTGCCATGAAACACGTCGGAGAAGTAAAAGATTTTCGTCCGCTTGCGGTCGTCAGCGTTATCTCGCGCGCAATGAAGTTGCCCTGGATGTGGATCGGGATTTCCATGATGGCGCTGGCTTTTTTCTCCCTACTGGCAGTGCTGTCGGTCGAAAACGTCAGCTTCGTCGTCCCGGTCACCGCGCTGAACTATGCGGCCGGGGCGCTCGGGGGGAAACTTTTTCTGGGGGAACGCGTGACTCCCCGCCGCTGGGCCGGAGTGCTTATCGTTTGCATCGGCGTCACGCTCGTCTGGCTCGGCAAACGCTGACGCTCGCAGGTCAAGTTCGTTGACTACATAAACCGTTGGCAGACCATGACCATCTGCGCAAAACATCCTTCCACTCGCAATAAGCATCAGTATAATCAAGGCAACGTGCAGTAATCGTGCGTAGAGGTTCTAAGTCATGGTCATCGAACGGGGCGCACCTCTCACGGTTTCGATGATTCCTGCGATTCGTGACGGAGTCCCGGGATTTGGCCACTAAGGTTCTAATAAGATTGCTCGAAGAGGCAGTCCGTGCTCTCAATAATTAGCTTGGCTATTCTCATTTTGGCCCTCGCTCCATTGGCCTACTACCTTTTGTCGTTTTATTGCGTCCTTGAGTATCTCCAGGGGCTTCGCAGACTGCCGCCTGTCAATCGTTCCTTCGTGCCTCCGGTGAGCATCGTCAAGCCAGTCCGCAACGTGGACCGCGAAGCCTACGAGAACTTCTCGAGCTTTTGCCGTTTGGATTATCCGAAGTACGAAATTGTCTTCGCCGTGGCCGATCGCGATGACCCGGTGATCCCGGTCATCCAAAAACTTCAGCAGTCCTTCCCAATGTGCTCTATACGGCTCGTTACCGCTGTGGCGAACCTGGGGGCCAACAACAAAGTGAATAACCTTTGCCAGTTGGTTCAGGAAGCCAAGCACGAGCTTATCGTTATGAGCGATAGCGACGTGCGCGTGGAACCTGACTATCTCCGCAATGTGGTGGCGCCATTCTCGGATCCCCGAGTGGGAGTGGTTACCGCGCTCTACCGCGGCATCTCAGGAAGGGGCCTCGTCTCGGCGTTGGACGACCTCGGAATGTACACCGACTCGGCGCCAGCAGCTTTGGTTGCCCGCAAACTCGAAGGCAAGATGCGGTTTGCCTTTGGATGGACGATGGCGACCACGAAGAAAGTTCTGTCCGAAATCGGCGGCTTTGAGTCGATGGTGAATCATCACTCGGATGACTTCGAGCTGGGCAACCGCATCTCGGAGTTGGGCTACCGGGTCGAGCTAATGCGAAAGCCTGTAGAGATGGTCCTTCCCGACGAAAGCTTTGGTGAATTCTTGAAGCATGAACTGCGATGGTCCATCGGCCTTCGGAACGTGCGTCCCGTGGGGTATGTCGGAATGTTGCTGACCCATGGGTTGCCCTGGACTCTTCTGGCCGTGGCGTTGGCCACTGCTTCGGGATGGGGAAGCGTCGCCATTGCTTACGCCGTCGCCTACTTGATTTTGCGTCTCGGAGTGGTTTGGACTACGGCCGTCTGGGGCCTCGGCGATTCTGAGCTAGCGGGAAAACTGTGGCTGGTTCCGTTGCGCGATGCGATCAGTTTTGCGGTCTGGGTTGGAGGGTTTTTCTCCAATAAGATCGTGTGGCGCGGCTCTGTCTATCGCGTCAGGAAGGGCTTGCTAATCCCCGAAGTGAGCAGGGAAGGGGCGCACTAGGAAACGTGGGCTGGCCGCGCCCCGGCCTCGTTCAGTTTCTCGATTCCGCGCCAAGCTGAGTAGTGTCGAAGGAAACTCGGGACCTCTCCGTCACCGTGCGCATCCTGCGCCAATTCCTTGCTGGGAAATACCGCACGCTTTCGCTTTGTGGCAAGCTAGTCAAGTAGCGCTCAACTGATCTATCCAGGAAATCTCAGGAACAGGAAGAGAATCTCGGCGTGACGATTTTTCATTCAGGATGGCGCGATGCGGTGCTTCTGTTGGCGGCGGCGCCACTCGCTTATTACATCGCGGCTACATTTGCTGCCTGGCGCTTCTTTCGCCGGGCGCGCAAGCGCAAGTTGCGAAACTACACTCCGGGCGTGAGCTTGCTGAAACCGGTCCGCGACGCGGATTTTGGCGCTTATGAAAATTATTCGAGCTTCTGCCGCCAGGATTACCCCGACTACGAAATTCTCTTTGCCGTGAATGACGCCTCAGATCCGGCCGTTCCGCTCATCCACCGCCTGATCGCCGAATTTCCCGCCCGCCAGATTCATTTGTTTGTTGGCGCGGAAAATTTGGGAGCGAATCGCAAGGTCAACAAGCTCGCGCGGCTCTCCCGTGAAGCGCAGCACGAAATCCTTGTCCTCACGGATGGGGATGTTCGCGTCGGTCCAAGCTATTTGCGCGAAGTCGTCGCTCCCTTCGTCGACGAAAGCACGGGTGCGGTGACCTCTTTCTATCGTGGCATCGCCGAGAAAAACCTTGGCGCGGAGCTCGAAGCCATCGGCGCATCCAGTGATTTTTTCGCGGGCGTGCTGATGGCAGAGTTGACCGAGGGCATCAATTTTGCTCTCGGCGCTTCCATCGTCACCACCAAGCGCTGGCTCGCCAAAATCGGAGGTTTTGAGTCGATTGCAGGCATGCTTGCGGACGATTACGAGCTGGGTCTGCGCATCGCCAATGCCGGCGCACGCGTTCTTCTTTCGCGTGAGTCCGTTTGGACCATGTACCCCGCGCACTCCGCCAAGAGCTTCTGGGAGCATCAGCTGCGCTGGGCTAGGACTGTGCGTCTCTGCCGCCCGCTCTCTTATCTCGGGCTGATCTTCACGCTCGGCCTTCCGTGGTCATTGTTGGCGGCGCTTGTAGCCCCGACGAAGTGGATCGCCGCCGGCTACTTGCTGGCCTACCTTGTGTTGCGGCACGTCATGGCTTGGACCGTCGGCGTCTGGGGAGTCGGCGATGAGGTGCTTCGCCGCAAACTCTGGCTCGTACCGCTGCGCGACGCGCTTTATTCGGCCGTCTGGCTCGCGAGCTTCGCTTCCAACCGCATCACCTGGGGCGGCCAGGAGTTCACCATGCACAAAGGCCAAATGGTGCCCGGGGCATCATCGGGAGAAGCGGATTCGACTCCAGCTACTTCCGCTCGCGGTTGACGCCCCAGCGAATCCCGATTAAATTAGATAAGAAGAATCGTGGCGGTCCCGAGCCTCGGGATCCTGCCGCGGTTTCTTTTTGTCCTCCCATCGGCTGGGAGATCGTCCAATTGGTAGGACTCCAGACTCTGAATCTGGCTATCCTGGTTCGAGTCCAGGTCTCCCAGCCAACTATCTCCTTGCCACATAGACTTGCCATTTTGCTTCAATTCCGTTTTCTCCTTACGGATCGCTCCTATGCCCGAGCCAACCAACCGTGCCCTAATGGAAGCAAACGGACCAAAACTTGGTTAAACAACCGGTAAAAGGCTAGCGCGACAAAGACCACCATGGTCCCGGTGAACAGGTCACCGGCGATGCCTAATCGGAAGAGCGTCTCGTGCGCGGCCATGTTGTTGGCCGTCGCGGTCGCGTTGCCATGCACGAACAGTTTGCTGGGAATATAGATGAGGCGGAGAGGGGCCGCTAACAGGAGCAGGCACAGGAATCCGGCAGCTCTCCCGGGGTTGTTGGTCGAGCTCATGTGAGCTCTTTGTGAGGGTTCAGCCAGAGATACGGTTTACCTCTATCGCGATACAGCTCTGCGGGCGACGGCCCGCAGCCACATGCGGCGGATCAACGCACTTCCCGGATAAATTATCCGCCAGTAGCCGGCGAAGCGGCGGCGAGTTGATCCACTGCGGTTCGCGGCCAACGCTCCTGACACCATTAACTTTACAGTTACGACATGTTTTCCTTCCAACTCAAAACTAACGCGTTGAGTTGTTGTACCAACGCAGGACGCGGAGAGCGCGCAGTGTGTTCCAGCGGCTTGCGCTGCCGACATCGCTCTCCATCTGCAATGGAATCTGTTCGGGATGAAGGAGGTTCAGCGGCCAGCGCCCGTTCTGGTGACGGCGCTCGATCACGACTTTGATGGCTTCAAGGACGCGACGGTCGGGCTTGATTCCTGCATTTCGCAGATACTCGAGTCCGCGCAAGACGTCGTAGTGCCAAAACGTCGGGAACGAGAATCGTAACCAGCGCTTGTCGATGACTTTGCCGGTGCGAAGCGAGAGGAACATGCGGCGATCGAGGAGATAATTTTCGGCGCGCTTGCGAGCCTTCGTGACAGCCGGTGATTTGCGCCCTGTTCGTTCGTAATCGAGCAGTCCTTCGAGCACGCAGAGGGTGGTGTGGAACGAAGAGCGCCGGCTGGGAGGGCATTTCGACGACAAGAAGGGCCATGCCTCGCAGTTCCAGCCGCCATCTTCGAGCTGCTCGCCGAGGAGTTGCTTGGCCAGTGCGTCGTTGGGTTCCTTGAAATACGCACCAAGGCCGAGGATTCTGCCGTTGATGCATGGCTCGGTTTCGCCGTGAAGGTAAGGCCGGTTGTTGAGCCACCTAAACACGAGCCGCTTATCGATGCGGTCGATCATTTTGCGAGCCTGCTTGCTGGCGGGGTCGAGACCGAGGTCCTTCAAGGCGACGAGACTGTTGAGGGTAACAAGGTCCCACTTCCGCGGGTCGCCCCAGTAGCCGGCAGGAGACTGGGCGGCGAGAAGCTGGGCTCCCCACCCTTCGGTGGCGATGCGCGACCTCTCGGCAGCAATCGCGTCGGGACCCTCATCGGTCAGGTCGCTCATGACCTGCCAACGAATGGCGGGGTCAGAATCGAGGAGCCATTTGATGTGCGCGGGCCGGGGTGCGTAATCGTGTAGCCGCATTGGTCTGTTATAGCATGTGGTGCGTAAGTCTT
>Ga0207087_1050_pt1 | contig 26142 bp, 23 predicted proteins | sample Alteio_BWMinHeat_51_FD_153544 | JGI IMG/M metagenome (GOLD analysis project Ga0207087, IMG submission 153544) | Enriched cells from forest soil in Barre Woods Harvard Forest LTER site, Petersham, Massachusetts, United States -... | ecosystem: Environmental > Terrestrial > Soil > Temperate forest >... | reverse complement strand
TTCATCTGCTAAGCGATGTTGAAAATCAGTTGTTTTGCCACGATGCAAAAAACGCCACGGCAGTTGATAGAGAAGGCGATCTTTTGTTTGGAAAATTGGTATGATTTCGTATTGTGTTGTGTCGATATGATCGCACACTGTTCTGCCTGAATTAAAAGAAACTTCTCTTTCAATCGAGGCGCCACCCATAAAAACGCCAATTTTTAGCTTCATTGTACCGTTATTTTTTAATTATTTGTGCTTGTTGACACATCCTTCTATATTCAAAAGGTAGCAATTAATTTATTATATACCATATTACGCGCTCGATTGTATTCGCTCAAGAGTAAGCGCTGTGCCAGCATGATTTTTGCAAAAGAAAGGTTTTTTTAGTGCAGTCCTATGTTCTATGTTTGTTATTCATGTTACTGCCATCAGCACCACTACTTTGTATGCACGAGTTGGTGCGATCGAGGTCGGCAGAAGAAAATAAATCTCCCAAGAAAACACCAGTGCGACACTCGCGCACACGATCGTATGACGATGACAAAAAATTCGATGTTCAACTCTATCATCGTGGCAAGATGGAGTTTGAAAAACCTGAAAGCGCCCTTGATCGCCTGCGCAAGAAACTTTTAGCAAGGAAAGAATAATAGATGTTACAAGATGCAAAACGCATAGAAAAGTTCGTCTGGATCGATCTTGAAATGACGGGCTTGGATCCGCAGCGCGATGTCATTTTAGAAATTGCCACCATTATTACGGAACCGACGCTTGAAATAATCGCCTACGGCCCGCAGTTGGTGATAGCGCAGCCAGCAGCTGTGTTGGCAACTATGGTGCCCGAAGTGCGTGCTATGCACGAGAAACATGGCCTGCTCGATGCGGTGACGACATCATCAACTTCTCTTGAAGATGCATATCGACAAACTTTTGATTTTATTCAGCAGCAGTGCAAAAAAAATGAAGCAGTGTTGTGTGGTAACTCGATCTGGCAAGATCGACAATTCCTGGCCGCTTATATGCCCAGTATCGTATCATTTCTTAATTATCGTTTAGTTGACGTAAGTGCGATTAAAGTATTGATCAACAAATGGTACCCGAAGAATGCGAATGGTAAATTTAAAAAAGCTGAAACGCATCGCGCATTCGAAGATATTAAGCAGTCAATTGCGGAACTGCAGCATTACCGGACGCATTTTTTTGTTGAGTAGGTTTTTGCTGACCTTCATCTTTTTTCAGGCTGCGCTTGGTCAGGTAATATACAATACAAGCAACTACAGCAGTGTACACGATAGTTCTGGTAAAAGAGGATCCACTATTGGCTCTGCTTGCTGCCAGTTGATCAATGGTGGCTTGTTGTGATAAGACGTGGCTGAGTAAATAATCAATTGAATTTTCATGTATCGATATAGGAATTTTTATCTTTGCTGTGTTGGACAGCAAGGTGGCTGCTTGCCAGTGGTTGCGCTCGATAGCGATATTTAAAGCGAGATGCCCTTTTGGTGTCGGAATGGCAAGATCTGCTCCCTTTTCAATCAGATAACGTATTATTTCAACATCTCCTACGGATGCGGCAGCATGCAGGGCAGTTCTGCCATCTTTATTTTTTTGATCAACAGTGATCGGATTTTTCTGAAAAAATCTTTCGAGGCGCGCAATTTTTTCAGTTGATGGAATAGTATTGAGCATAATGATGTCATTGGTTATGTGATCTGCATGCTGAGTCGCTGTTGTTATGCCCAGGAATTCTTTGACAGCCTGCATGGCAGCGAGCTTGCTTGACGTGATGCAGAAAAAAAATAGTAATGTGCAATGAAATAGCAGAACTTTACTATGCATAGCAATTACCTTCGATTTGTTTGTGCGGCAGGCTTGTCTACCGCATCTTGCTTAGATTTCTTGGGAGCAAAGAACGCATAGAGCAATGCGCCCATGCCGGCGCTCAGGATGCAGGCAGCAGGTATGACGAGTAAAAAGAATTTTTGCTGTTGTGCGAGAAGTAATTTTTGCTCAGCAGCAAAAAATTCTTTTTACTGAGTAAGTTGTGCCTTATAGGGTGTAAGGCATTCTTCTGTGTGGAGTTTGATGGTCTCTAGTAGCAATTCATCCGAGATCCCTTTATTCATAGCCCAGGCAAATAAACCAAGGTCTTCCAACTCGAGGCTGAGAGTTAGCGTTACCATTCTTATCAGATATTGTGTCATAGCGTTGGGATGTGCTGCTTGTGGTCTGTCTTGCGGGCATTGCGTATACCATTCTTCAAGCGCGTCAATTTTCTCCTGCGAAGACGAAGTTTGATTGCGAAGAATTTGTTCTAGTTTTTTATCGTCTGGTGATGGTTCACTCTCGTCCATGCTCCATAGGCTGACCGAGCTTGAGCCGACGCTTATTATAAGCGCCAGATAGGTGATGTATGAAAGTCTGATGTTGATCATAAGTTGTTTGTCTTTATCAGGTAGGGTTGAAAATAATCTGTTCGAATAGTATATCATTTCTACCTGAATTGTATAGAAGGCGAGAGTGGCATCTTGGCCAAAATGATGTTAGGCTGGCGCCAGAAAATAACTATTACTTTTTTAAAAAGGAGTTCTTGATGATACAACATCGCTACATAATGCGAGCGCTACTAAGCCTTGCGCTCATCTCGTCGGGCGCCGTGGCGGTCAATCCGCTCAATACATTGAATAAGGGGCAACAGCAAAAAGGCAAAACCAAAAAAGCTACCCCTGCAAATCCTTCAAAAAAAACTGGCAAACCTGCACCAAAAGCTCCTGCTAAAAAGCCAGAACCAAAAAGAACAGAAACCAAGGTAGAAGCCAAGAGACCGGACAGCAAAATGGATGCGGGGCAGCGTAACAAAGCATCTATGGACAGATTAGTTGATCATTTGCGCGCTAATTTTACGAGCATCAACACCATTCGTGCAAACGTTGTATTAGCCAAGCCGGAGAGCGAAGAAGCATTCGCAGAATGGATCTTCTTGCTTGATCAGGCAGTCATGGCTTCTGGCCAATTATTGCAAACTGATTGGGTCAGCGACTTTGAAGTGTCGGTTGATAAAGAAAGCAACAGCGTACACAGCACGTTCGTTTTAGAGGGTAAACGTGGCACCATAGAACTAAAATTTGGTGCATCAGACTGTTGCAGAGATTGCTACCCAGAATGTGACTGTGCACGTACTCGCGAAGACGGCAAATGCGCATGCGGCAAGCCACGTCCACCAACACCACCAGCCCCACCACGAGATGCGCAAGAACCAGAAGTTGGTGATGCTGAGGAAAAATGTTGTGGCAAACCACCAGTAGTGGTACCGGGCAGAGATGCTCAAGAGGCGCAAGCAGCGGATGATGCTGATGCTGAAGAAAAATGTGGCTGCAGCAAACCACGTCCACCAGGAAGCAGAGATACTCAAGAGCCAGAAGCTGGAGATGCTGAGGAAAAATGTTGTGGCAAGCCACCAGTAGTGGTACCGGGTAGAGACGCTCAAGAAGCACAAGCAGCAGATGATGCTGACGCTGAAGAAAAATGTGGCTGTAACAAACCACGCCCACCAGGCAGCAGAGATGCGCAAGATGAGGAAGAAGAGTCACAAGACTAGTTAATGATTTTTTTAAACAAAGAGAGCGCCAACAATTTGTTGGCGCTCTCTTTGTTTATTCAGTTGGTTAACTTATTTAGACGATTTTTGATGCTGACTTTGCCTGAGAATGGCTTGAATTTTTGTAGGATTTTGTGAGGGAGCGAGTATGCCATTTTGCCTAATCAATAAGGATCGTGTAGAGTCAAGTTGATTTATAATAACTACGCTAGATGCTAATCTAAAGCTAGTTTCGAGAGTTAGGATAGCCGATAAGTGCGAAGGGGATGCTTTTATGGTTTCTTTTGAAAGAAAATGCGTCAGCTGGGATGATATTAACTCTGCTGTTGCGCAGCTGTATCCATTAGCAAACTTTGGTATTTCAAAGTAGTAGACCTCGTTATCCTCTTGTACTCTGCCCACTACTACTATAGTAGTTTCTTGCGAATCTTTCGTTCGCTCTGAAGCAAGAGTATTAATTTGCTGACCATTTTCCATAGCAGATAAGGAGAATGCGCTTAAGCAGAGACATGCTATAAGATTTTTTCTGAGTGATGTGCCGATGTTTAGCATATTTTTGCACCTTCTAATTAATTATTGAAAACATTTTATTTAATTGAAAGTATTGAGAAAATGCATGTTTATGTCAATAAGTATAACGCCAACTCGGGATAAGAAAACAACATAAAAAATTAGATGAGAAGTAGTTGATATAGGTTTCAGTCGTCGTCACTGTAAAGGTTAGGAATTCGTTGATAAGAATGACAGCCATTTTTCTAAAGATACGTTCAATCCCCTCTCCGTCATCCTTGCGAAAGCGAGGACCCAGTTTTGAAGCTATTAATGTTTAAAGCCTTATCGATAACTAACAGAAGATTTTCATTTCTCTTTTTTATCACACACTTCTTTGGTGAACGCCACAAAAATAATAATTTAAACTGGGTCCTCGCTTTCGCAAGGATGACATCGGGGACGTGTGATCGACGGAGAGAGTGGAAGTTTAATCGAGCTAAGAAATGATGATTTATTTACGCATTTTTCCTCGTTGATGGTTAGATTCTTATTTTATCCTTTTTCATCAACGAATTATCTAACCTTTACAGCAACGACGATCTGGATATTTTTTGCTCTCAGATCTTATCCCGAGTTGCCACTACTCTACGTCATTTTCAACCATCACGAAATCTGCAAACTCATCCTCTTCAGTCTGCTTTTTCTGGTGAGCTTTCACGTTACGGCGAAGTCGCTGAAGATGCGTAAGTGCTTCTTCTCCATCTGCGCTGGTCATGAGATTGTTGATGGTTGAATGATATAAATAACGGCATGAATGATCAGGTAAAAACGTTTCGGATGCTTCTTGGTAACTTTGATCGGCATGCGTTATGCGCCAGAGATTGGTAAGGTTACCATCATTATTGATGAAAGAATCTGACATAAAAGTGGCCAGAGACAATTTCTTGTCCATAGTGCATATAGATGTGCTCATTAAAATGAGTATGCATACTAAACTGCTCTTAAAATGAGTATACACAGATGCCTCCTTGTTAACCTTGCCATAAAGATTCAGATGTATGCGCTCAATTATACAAGAGAACGTTTTTATGTCACCGGATTTGGCGTAAAGAACAGAGAACTTTTGAGGTGCATGCGCGCTAACGTTTCTTGATACAGCGTTATGGCATCGTCAATACGCTTTGCTTTCAGATAAATTTTGCGCGAGCACAATTTTTTTATTTGATGAACTACCGGCTTTGCGGGACCTAAAACCTGCACTGCGAGTGCGTGACGTGTGGCATAGGTTGCTAAAGCAATAGCACACTCATGTGATTCTTTCTCAACAACGGTTTCATTTAGGGACTTCAATTCAATTTCGACAAGACGTGCACATGGTGGGTAATCAAGCTCGCTGCGCGTGGCAAATTCATGTTCAAAAAAGGCCAGGTAATCAATTTCATTCAGATAAGAAAAAATCGGATGGTTTTCCATTGCCTGCATAATAACGTGGCTGTTGGCAGTAAATCGTCCGGCACGTCCGCTGACTTGAATGAGTTGTTGCAAGGTGGTTTCTGAGGCATTAAAAAGTGGGAAATTAAGATTAATATCTGCCCAGATGGCGCCAACCAATGTCACCCCTTTAAAATCATATCCTTTAGTAATCGATTGGGTACCTACCAAAATATCAAGTGCCCCATGGGCAAAATCGTTCATTGTTTTTTGCCAGAGCTCTTTTTTTGTGGTGGTATCCAAATCAGCGCGTGCAATGCGTGCTGTTGGAAACATCTTTTTCAAAATCATAACCAGTTGCTGCGTGCCAATTCCTTTTTTGAGCAGGTGGTGGGCAGACTTGCATCCGGGGCAGCTGGTTGGTTCTGTCTGTGTGTAGCCACAGTAATGGCATATCAGGCGCGCATCTTCATGCACGGTCAAGCTTACTGAGCAACGGGTGCAGCGCGCCACAAAACCGCAGCTAGTGCATTGTAAAAAGAAACTGAATCCGCGTCGATTAAGAAATAAAATGACTTGCTCTTTTTTTGCCAATCGATCACTAATTGCACGCTCTAATTCTTTGCTGATCCAGAAATGTTGGCGGCTTGCGCTCTGCGGCAGAAGTACCGTGGTGACGGTGGGGAACGAACCGGCAAAACGATTTTTTAAAGAAAAGAGATGCCATCCTCTTTTTTTCACATTGTACAGCGTGCTGATAGAGGGCGTTGCCGAGCCAAGCAGAATCGGAATGCCATGCAGTCTACTTTTAAGAATGGCAGCCTCTTTGCTGTTAATTTTAGGATGTTTTTTTTCCTGATAGCCGACTTCGTGTTCTTCATCAACTATGATTATGCCCAAATTGGCAATGGGCAGAAAGACGGGCAAGTGCACGCCAATAATAAGTACCGGTTCTCCAGCTAACAAGTGATGCCAAAGCAGGCGACGCTTTTTGAGCGCCACTGCCGAGTGGAAAGAATATATCAAAAAAGCATCACCAAATGCGCTGATCATCTTTTTTTCAAATTCAAGGGCAAGCGTAACTTCCGGCAACAGAAGCATCGCGCTTTTTTGTGCGGCAATGCATTGGTAAATGAGATGTTTGTATACCTCTGTTTTACCAGAGCCGGTAACGCCGTGTAAAACGGTTGGCGTGTAACGCGGTTGCCTGATATGCGGTGCCAAAAAGTCTACCACCTCTTGCTGCTGATCAGTGAGTTTATTTAATGAAACTGCGGTCGGATCAGCGGTGAAGGTCGTTTGATCAGCGGTACAAAAAAAAGGAGAGAGGCGGTCAATGAGCACCGCGGGATGTATTTGGTAGTACCAGGCAAGTTGCGTTATGAATTCTTGATAATGAACATCCGCTGGCAGCGTTTCAAGAGCATGAATAAATCTGATAGCGCCCGCAATGTTCGGTTTTTGTGATTGTGTGGTAAAAACAACGCCGTGCACGACACGATTTCGTAAGGGGACTTGGACAATAGTGCCAGGAGTCAAGGCTGATGGTGCCTGGTCGGAATGTGCTTGATACCAAAAACAGTGGCGATGACTGTGTAGAAGAGCGACTTGAACATATAACTGATCACTATTCATGTGTGCTCGCCCATTAAAAAAGCGTGAGTGTTAGAAGAAACACTCACGCTAAATTTGGTTGCGGGGGCCGGATTTGAACCAGCGACCTTTGGGTTATGAGCCCAACGAGCTACCAGGCTGCTCTACCCCGCGTCAATATTGTTATAATTTCAGATCATTAAGGCAGTGAGCAAAAAAATACAAAACGAAACATTTTATATTTGCAGCATCTGCAATTCAAGGTCAATTATAGTTCTTTTTTTAGCTTTGTCAATTATTTTCTAAGCTCCGGCTTTTGGGGGACTATAGGCTGAGATGGCCTGTGGCAGATAATTTTTTATGCAGACGAGCGTATATTTTGTTGCGAGAGTATGCTTTCAGAAGGAGATTAAAGCGACTATCTCTAAGGCCTACCATCAATCTAAAAGGGGTTGTTTCTTTATCTTGCTCAAGCTGGTAAATGTCTGCTCCATGGGTCAACAGTGTTTCGGTGATCAAAATACTTCTTTTCGTGATGGCATTCGCCAATAAGGTTAAGCCATTGGGACACAATGTATGGACTGGAGTCCCTGCCTGAAGCAATCGCTCTAATATCTGATTGGCTGCATTTGTTTGTATATTTACTTGTAGGTTATCATATATGTCTTCGGCAGGGTTAGGGATTTCCAGATATGCAAGAGGATAAAATCCTTTTTCGTCTTTAATATTTCCTCCAAGTAAACGTTCTATTGATTGGTTATCATTTTCCTTAACGGCTGTGTGCAGGGGTGTTGTTTGTCCAGGCACGCATTCTCTCGTATGCATCAGCAGAAGAAGTAAGACATTGGCGATGAATAATTTCTTATACACAGATATGTTTCCTTATGTTTAAAAAAATAAAGCCAGCATTAACCTTCTAATGCTGGCGGTATTAAAATAAACGAGAATGCCATTAAAATAAAGAGTAAATGTGAATTAACAACCCCATCCGATTGCCAAAAGTGCTATAAAAAATACGAAGCCGGCAAGGCCAAAACCACCACCTAATCCTACTGCCAAAGATCGGCGATCTTCTAATCGAGAGTTTTGGTTAACGGCTGTATCCAAGAGGAAGTTTAGCTGCCCAATTGTGCGCTCTGCGGCAAGGCCGCGCATTGTAAAATGTATTAAACTTAGTCCTAGCTCTTCTTGAGTAATTGGTTGGATTGATTTCTCGCGAAGTAGTTCTTGTACGATGGGGCGAACCTCTTCTTGTGACAGTTCGTCTAGTTGACCTTTTTCGTCCGGCTTGTTTTTCATAAAAAACCGCCAACTTGAAATTGTGGGAAATGCAATCGGTCCGCTACCCTGCATAGCATTGATCGTGCCGTTTGTTGGAAGGAGCAGAAGTAAAACTAACCATGATCTGTTATTCATTACGGGTATCCTTATCTAATTTTTATGCATTAGCACCATGAAAATCCTACAAAAGTTAGCAATGTTGCAACGCCTATGATGCCAAATCCCCAGCCTGCTCTGACTATTATTGTTTGGTGTTTTTCTAATTGTTTTGTTTGGCTACAAGCAGCCCTCAAAGATGTCTCTAATTCTTTGATTTTAGCTTCTGTATTAAGCTTGTCGGTTATAAAAAGAGTTAAAATGTTTGTTGAATCTATTTGATTGTTAGCTGGCGTGCAGGCATTGCTCAAGGCAGTGCGAACTCGCTCCTCCAGTGCCGGTTTACGCAACAGGTGCTGGGCTTCTTCGTCATGTTCTTCTTCTTTACCATCCATAGCATTGATGGTGAACGTTGTTGATAAGAATAGAAGGGGTACTAACAATGAGGTGTGCTTCATGAAAACGCGTCCTTTTAAAAAATTAAGCAACACAAGTTTGGACGCAATTATGCCAAAGAAACAGAGAAATGACCAGTAACAAAACAGGCAGCATGGTGATGCTGCCTGTTACGATTCAATTTTTACGCCTACGCGGCAGGCGCTGCGGCTGCCTCCTGCACCTGTTCAGCTTGCGAATTAGCCTGTTCGACGGCTGTCTGCTCAATATCCTGATACAGTTCCTGCGTTACGACTTGCAAGCTGTTTTGTGTGTTTTGTGCAGAGCTGAAGTCTAAGTTGCCGATGCTATAGGTTGTTTGTTTGCCAGCGAATTTGAAACTGCATAGTGCCGTAAACTGAGGCATAACGCCTACCTTTTGCAAATCAGAGCCTGTCAAAGATGCTTTCACATGTACTTCAAGTGCGGTTGCGGCATCAACAATTACGGAAAGGAGTTGAAGACCGGCATACGATATTTTCTTAGAAGCCGCGTGCAGTTCTAAAAGAGCTTTGTCTAAGCGTTGAAGGGCAATATAGAAATCTCCTGCTACGTTGCTTTCTAGTTGGCCAAGCAGTTTACTTACTTCGAGCATCTCTATATGTGCGGCATCAAGTCCGCTATGAGCAGCAGCCCATGCCGCATGAGCACATTCGCCAAACCATGTTTTTGGTGAGAGGAATTTGCAGCGACGTGCTTGTTCACGCATCACTTTTTGGAATTGCATAAGCCGTTCTTTTTTGCGTAAAATGCGTTGGCTGATTCCTGCCTTGTTGTTCGTAATTTGTTGTCGAATGTCCTGCTTGAGTTCTTCAATTTTATTTTGAACGTCAGCAATTTCTTTATTAATGCGATCCAGATCCTTGAGCTGTTGGTCACGAATTACGCGCAGTTTTTGCAATACAAGGTCTTTGACATCATGTGCGCCCACTTGCTTGAGCTCTATTGCCATATACAGTTCTTTGAGACTGGTAAATGGAATGTTGAGGTCTATCATGCCGGAAACAGAATTATCGAATAAGCGCATTTCAAAAAATGTTCTTAATCCGTTTTTATCAAAGCTAAATTGCGTAGAGCGCTTTATTTTGAGCAGCGGAATTTCAAGTGTACTAGCCATAAAAAGGCGCAGGTCAGTTGGTGAAATGTAGAAGTTGACCGCAGGTCCTTTAGTGATGCCATAGCGAATGAATTCGGATGATTCCGGTCCGGTGATGCTGATAAATGGCGTAACAAGGTCCGCCATAATACCGCGCACCAGTAATTTTTCTTTGCTGTGTGTTGGATCTATGCCGAATTCAAGAGCACCTTTGAATAATCCCAATTGTACGGCTGCACGCCCCTTAAAACCTTGATCATATTTTGTACCAGCTACGCGGGTGGTTACCGGGACGATAACCAAATCCAAATCAGAAAGTTCAATAGTGGGAATGGCATCCAACAAATACTGTCTGTGAATCAGATCGGCAAAAAAATCAACGAATTCGGTGAAGCTAATATTTCTTGCGCCACCTTTAAAAACAATGCTTGGTGGGGCTTTTTCAGAGAATCCAACGACCGTATCAACTTTGACGGCAGCCTTTTTTGCTGCCGCTCCTAATGCGAGCATGCCACCAAAGCCGACCATATTAAACGGTTGACCTGTTGATGCCATCAGCGTAGGAGCGAGTACAAAATTGACGCCAAGCTTTATGTTAGCGTCACCAAAATGCAACCACTGAATACCAAATGCGTGTTCGTAGACGCCGATCATTTTACCGACCATTTGCACTTCAGTCGGATCAAACTGTACGGCACAGCGAAATTCTACCGGCTCCGGTTGTGTTACAAAATTAAGAATAACACCAGCATCGATGAGCAGCGAGAGATCAAACGGATTAATATGTGCTATAAAGTCAGCAGTGGTAATGCGTGATAAAAATTCTGGCGGCTGGTTGATAACTTTAGCGTGGTACAATTCCATAAAATCTACGCCAAGCCGTGTTGGCAGTATCACCATGAATCGTGAGTCGCGAATATCTGGGCTGAACACTGCTTGAAAATAAGCAGTGCCTACTGCTTCAACCACTAAATAGGTAGCAAGTTTGTCAATCAGTCGTTGCAGCTGTGCAAAAGGGCCGACTAAATCTACTGCTGCGGTAAAATTAAGACCCCTGACCATTTTGATGCCGGTCAGCGGATGTTTGTATGCAAAGGTTGAAAGGATAAATGTGCCTTGTGGCAAGTTGATGGTGTCAAAAGCGTGAAGATCCGGAAATGTATCAGACAGTTTGCCGCCTGGCGATGATATCATGACGCTTACGCCAATTGGCGATGGCGGTTCTTGTGCGGAAGTTGGTGCGGTAGCCGGCTGTTCTGTTAGTTCGGGTGTTGGTGTTGCTTGCTCTAAAGATTCATCTTGCGGTGTAGATTCATCTGGCATAAGCTCTACAAAATCATTTTCTGAAAGCGGTTCTATGGCGCTCTCAAGATCTACCACAATAACTTCGATTGCAACTTCAGAAGTATTGAAAAGCACTGAACCTTTAACGGTTACCCCTCTTTTGAATCCAGCAACGGTTTGCGCAAAAGTGGGCGTCTTAATACGCAAATTTTTAAAAATAGGAACAACAGCTTGTGGAATTTTGAGTGCTGCTAAATAAGGACCAAAGTCGAGGATCGAAAGACTTTCTCCTGTTTTTACTTTCTCACGAATAGCTTCAATCAGATCTTGCCAAGCTCTTAATGTGGCATTGCTGTGCGTGCATGATGCCAGCAGCAGAATTAAAACTAATGTGCGCACATATTGCGACATTTGATACATCTTTGGTTCCTTCTGTTCAAAACAGACTATAGACCAAGATGTATCGTTATTGTGATCTGAAAATCAAGGATATGTTTTTATCGTGCACTGCACGATAATGCTCACGTGCACGCAATAGCACATTGCAAAGCAGAACGCTGCTCAGAGTGCACACCATTTTTTTCTTGCGCATGAGCAAGATATTGTTGTGCGAGTCTTGTGATCAGCGAGCATGTTTTGTTTGAAGCGATTTTCTCTTGCCATGCGGTTGGATCTTTTCGAGCGATTATTTGTATTCCTCGCAAGTGCAGGAGTATCGTAAGCCCTGTGTCTGCCATTGGATCTGTTTTAATGGTATTGCTCTGATTTACTAGTGAGTCGAGGCTGCGCCAAAAGCTATCAGCACTCTTTTCCCATTCTGCGTAGGTGGCATAGCAATTGTTGAGCGTCTGCTCAGAATACTCTTGCTTTTGTATGTGAGTAGCGAGTGAGTTAATAGTTGCGTTAAATTCTAACAAGCTTATCTGGTCGGTTTGTGCTATAACCGTGGTCCAGAAGGTAAAAAAAAACACCACATAAATCTGCTTCACGTACTACTCCTTTTTTTTATTGATAGGCTGCTCCATGACATTTTTTAAACTTTTTACCAGAACCGCACGGGCAGGCGTCATTTCTGCCAATTTTTGGTTCAGCTTCTTTTGGCATCGGTTTTTCGCCTGCTTCAGAAGTGACTACTTCAGAAATCATATTGAGTTGCTCAAGTTCTTTGCGGCGTTTGGTTTCAATAGCATGTTGATTAAAGCGTTCAATGTTTACATGGAAAATATGACGCACTACATCAGAGCAGATGTTGTCCATCATTTCTTCAAACATAGCAAATGCTTCTTTTTTGTATTCAACAAGTGGATTCTTTTGTCCCCAGCTGCGCAAGCTAATGCCTTCTTGCAGATGGTCTATATTTAACATATGCTGCTTCCACGCCTGATCGATAACCTCTAAGACGAGCCATTTTTCAGCTTGCTGAATAATTTCTTGGTGCGTTCCTTGGTTTCTAAAAAGATCGTATCGCTCTAAGAGGAAGTTGATCAAATCGGTGGTCATAGATTCAACATTTTTCCATGTACGTTCTTGCTGTTTAAATTCAGTCGTTGGCAAACCGGTAATTTGATGCAGCTGTTCGATCGCCGCTTCTATCTCATCGTGCATTACTGAGCTATTTGGGCAGGTGCGCGCAATAACTGCTTCTATCACTCGGTTAATAAAATCTCTGACCAGACCGTAAATGCGATCTTCACCTTCAAGGGTGTCGCGGCGGTATTGGTAGATGACTATGCGTTGTTGGTTAAGAACGTTGTCATATTCAATCAGCTGTTTACGGCGCTCAAAGTTAGTTTTTTCAACTTTCTCTTGAGCACGTTCAATTGTTTTTGAAACCATATTCGATTCTATGATTTCATCCTCTTTCATGCCAAAGAATTCCATCTTTCGCTTAAATGATTCACCGGCAAATATGCGGATAAGATCATCTTCAAGTGACAAGTAAAAACGAGATTCGCCCGGATCTCCTTGACGTCCCGAGCGGCCACGTAGCTGATTATCAATACGTCTGCTTTCATGGCGCTCAGTGCCTAAAATATAAAGACCACCAACGGCGCGTGATCCATCACTCAGTTTTATATCAGTACCCCGCCCTGCCATGTTGGTAGCGATCATAACTTTGCCTACTTGGCCAGCATGTTCAACAATCTCAGCTTCTCGTTGATGCTGCTTTGCGTTCAGCACTTCGTGTGGCACTCCATTGGAACGTAAAATGCTGCTAATAAGTTCAGATGTTTCCACTGCAATAGTACCAATCAGAATAGGCTGTCCTTTTTGATGACGTTCACGCACATCTTCAATGATTGATTTATATTTTGCTTCTTTGGTCAGAAAGATAAAATCGGGCATATCTTTTCTGATCATCTTTTGATTGGTAGGAATTGAGACTACATCAAGCGAATAAATGTTATGAAATTCTTCTGCTTCAGTAGCGGCAGTACCGGTCATGCCAGACAACTTGCCATAGAGACGAAAATAATTTTGCAATGTGATGGATGCCAGCGTCTGTGTTTCGCGTTCAATTTTGACCCCTTCTTTTGCCTCTATTGCTTGATGAAGGCCATCACTGTAGCGGCGGCCAGCCAAAATACGACCGGTGAACTCATCAACAATAAGTACTTGCCCATCATGGATCACATAATCAACGTCGAGCTTAAAGAGTGCTTTTGCGCGCAGCGCCTGATTGACGTGATGCAGAAGTGTCATGTGCTCGACGGCATATAAATTAGTAATACCAAAGGCATGTTCAACTTTGTCCATCCCTTTTTCGGTAAGCTGCACAGAGCGTGCCTTTTCATCAAGATCGTAGTCTACTGTCGGTTGCATGCGTGACACGACTCGTTGAGCATCCACATACAGTTGGCCACTCTCGCTCGAAGTGCCAGAAATGATCAACGGCGTACGAGCCTCATCGATTAAAATAGAGTCAACTTCGTCAACAATGGCGTAGTTTAGATCGCGCTGTACATAATCTTCCAACCGGAATTTCATATTGTCGCGCAGGTAATCGAATCCAAGTTCATTGTTAGTAGCATACAATATATCGGCCGAATATGCCTTTTTGCGTTCAGCATCAGTCATGTTGTTTTGCAAATAGGCAACTTCTAAACCAAGCGTTCGATAAATAGGTGCCATCCATTCTGCGTCACGGCGTGCCAAATAATCGTTTACCGTAACCAGGTGCGCCCCCTTGCCAGAAAGGGCATTTAAATAAAGGGGCAGGGTAGCAGTTAATGTTTTGCCTTCACCCGTTTTCATTTCTGATATTTTGCCTTGATGGAGCACTATACCGCCCATAAGCTGCACGTCGTAGTGGCGTTGGCCCAGCTTACGTTTTGCTGTTTCACGCACGAGTGCAAATGCTTCGTACAAAATATCATTAAGATGGCGCCCGTTACTCAGCTGCTCACGGAATTCATTTGTTTTGGCAGCAAGCTGATCTTCTGGTAAGGCGGCCATGGCAGGTTCGAATGAATTAATTTTATCAGCCATTGGACGCAGACGCTTTAGTTGCCGATCGTTAGCGGTGCCAAAAATTTTTGCCAATATATTAGTGATCATAATACTCCTCAGTCATGCGCGATGGCGCATGGCCGGTCAATAGGATAGTTAACTAGTTTAAATATAACAGTATCGTTTAAAAATAACATAAAGCAGAGCTTGGCTCAATTAAAGGTATAATAAAACATCAACCCGGACTGAGAAAACAGTATAAAAAATGAGCAATAATTGCTAATACAGCTTCCAGTCGTCGTTGCGAGGAGCTGGGATTGATTTTGTGATTCTGGGGATAGCGACGCGGCAATCCAGTTTTAAAAACCAGATGATTTTTATTAAAAAGAGTATGCAAAGACTATTCCGCTTTTGCTGGATTGCCACGTCGCTATCATATTACCTGCAATGTTTACCCTCAGCTCCTCGCAACGACGATCTGGACGCTATTTATTCTCAAACCTTATCCCGAGTTGGCGTTAATAAAACTATTTCTCATACGCTACCGACTTATTCTAGGCACATAACTGTCATTTGGCGACCTGCTCTTTCTTTATGTGAGCGATGCGAATGGTACATACTATTATTGCACATAGTGCATGCATGGCAATCAAGCTGGATTGCCTGAGGGGTAATGCCACCCGCCAGCAGTTGTGCACATATAAGCTTTGGCATGTCAAAGTACCAGGAATTATCACGCTTAGTAACATATTCTTCGATATGCTCAGGCATGCTATCAACCCACTCTGGACCAACCTGATAACAGCAGGATTGTGCACTCGGGCCGAGCCAGACCGTGCAATCTTGTGGGCGTGTGCCACAGTCACGCATCATCTGCTGGAGCGTTTTTTGTGCGATATTATTTACCGATCCGCGCCAGCCTGCATGTGCCAGAGCGATTATATTGTGTGCTCCATCATAATAAGCAATGGGCATACAGTCAGCGGCCAAAACACCTATCCCGCAATGGGGCTTATCCGTAATCAGAAAATCGCCAATCAGTGAAAAAGGGGATGGAAGAGGAGCGTCTTGTTTTATTGTGTAGCCAGTTGTGCTGTGTGTTTGCTGGAGAAATAATAAGTTTTGCAGTGGTAAGTATGTGGTAAGTTTGTTATACGGCGCCAATGTGAGTATATGACTGCTCGAGCCGTGGTCGGTATGGGCGTAGGGGGCCGGTTGAATTATATCAGTGGCATCACCGAAATAGATTTTTACTTTTTTAGTCGATATTACTGTCATATAATAATTGACCATATAGTTAATGTAAGCACTACGAATAGGGCTATGGACAAAGTGCATAAAATCCTAAACACAGGTAGCCTATCATGCCGATAAATGCGTTACAATCTAGGGAAAGAGTTTGCAGGTTAAATAGTACTTATATAATTTAAAAAGGTTTCAATTGCGTAGTTTGCATAGTCTGTACATTTGTCTATGATCTGAAATTGAGTCTGTTTATATTTCTCTTAAAAAAGGAGCTTTCCATGATGCGAATTGTCATTGATCAATCGCTCAAAGGCCGTTTTCTCAACTATTTTAAAAAGCGAGCTGCCATATGTGCACTCTTAGTTTTGCTCGCTTTGCCGTACCAGATAATAAGCGTGCCCTGTGTGCCGTGCGTGGGAGTCCCGCCACCACCACAAAGTCTGTGGAGTCTGGTAGCTGACATTTATGCTACACAATGTATAGGGACGCTTATTAGTGGTCCTATAACCATTACTACTCCTGGTATATATACTGTGTGCCAAGACATCACATCGGCAACCGCTGGTCCGTTAATTACGATTGCTACGGGTAATGCGCAAGCTCCTGTTCTGATTAATTTGGCATGCCATACCATCAGCATTACCAATGTCGCAGGGCAGGCGATTGTTGGGAGCAACGGAAGTCTATTTTCTGTGATCAACGGAACTATTATTTCGACGGTAGCAGGTACGTTGCCACTCGTACAGGGTGCCATCGATGTGGTTGGGGTAGATTTTGCAGCAGCCGTGACACCAAATACGCTGACCGCTATTTCAGCGCCAGCAGGAGCTGTACCGACTGATCTTATTCCACGAGTAACTAATTGTTCATTTAGAAGCTTTAATACGGGTATTAGTTCCGTGGGCAGCTTCTTAGAAGTAGATAACTCTTACTTTGTTGGCGGGGTTACTGGTATATCCATGACGGGTGCCAGTGGTAGTCTTAGGTTGACTCGTTCTACGGTGGGAGCGCAAGGTGTTGGTTCCTGCGTTAACTTTACCGTAGCCGGAGGTAGTTCGCTGTGCGTCATAGATAATTGTGAATTTGCTAGTACGTCGTTGACGGCCGCCGCCGTAGTAGTGTCTGGTACTGCTCTGAACCTGAGTAATAGCATATTTCAAGCTTCAGCAGGCGCAGTACTTGCGACCGGACTTTTCCCTGTGACGGCTGGTACTACCGCCGTGATAAAAAACTGTGAAGCTCGGGGAGGAGGCGTTGCAGGTGCTACCTATGGCATACTTTCTTATGATGCGGTTGATGTGACTAATTGTATCGCGCAAGGTGCTTTATTAGGAGCAGGTGTATCTGGTCTTATTATAGGGACCAGCGGCAGCGTTTCAGTAGACAACTTTAGAGCATCGAGTTTGAGCGGCCAAGGATGGGGAATCGGAACCTGCAATACAGCCGTTGTTCGTAATTGTATCGTACAAGGAACATTAGGAGTTGTTGGTGGTAATGCATGCGGTTTTTCTGATACGAGCAATGTGTACATGGAGGGTTGCATAGTTGATAACGTTTCAATGACGAATGCGCATGCGATAGCAGTGTCAGGAGTATTCTTGGTTAGTCCTATAACTTGTATAATAAAAGATTGTGCTGTTTTAAATTGTAGCTCTGGGCCAGGGCTCCTGAGTGCACTTATAGGTCTTACTGCGGTAGGCGGTGGTGTTGCATCGATACAAGGATGTCGTGTAACCAATGGAGTTAGTTCACAGGCTGCAATTCAAGTTCAAGCTTTCGACGAGGCCGCTGTAAAAGGTTGTTCAATAGAAGGATTGACGGGTGCTGTTGGTATAGAGATAACTAATGCTACGGCAGGCATTGTGCAAGATTGTAATATTGTCAATGTTTTCAATGGCACAGGAGTCTTTATCCTAAGCACTATTGCGGCTTTGATCGATGGATGTATAGTAGATGGTTTAACGGGTCTGGGCGGCAATGCCTTGGCTGCTAATTTGTGTAACTCTCTCATTATTCGTAATAGTGTGGTACAAAATACTACTACGGGCGGTGGGGCAACACTGCTTGGTAGCAGTAATACTCCATTTGTGCTTATTGAGGGTTGTTCAGTAAATAATGCATCCATTGGTATTGGCTTTGCAATCCAAACGAGCCAATCGACAGATACTATTATTCGTGATTGTGACGTGCAAGACGTTGCTATTACCGTAACAGGATCCGTCATTGGCATTGGTGGTCTAGGATTTAGTAATGGGCTTATTGATAATTGCCGAGTGAGCAGTGTCAATGCTGTTAATGGGTCTGCTGTTGTACTGCAAACGACTGAGGGCGTTGTGCAAAATACTACCGTAGAAAATGCTACGGTTAACGCTGCTATAAGCGTTACTGCAACTAATGTTTTAATAAAATCAAATAATATATTCAATATTAGTGGTCTAGGAATTCACGGAATTGCGAGTGCCACTATTAATTTCTTAAATAACGTAGTGCAAAACACGACCCTTGCTGCGTACGTGCCGGCCGTCGGCGTAGGAGGCACGGTAATTTCAGTAGCTGGTTCTGGCGGAAACTTGCCAGTGACCACCGGTTATTGGGCAAACGTTGCACCGTAAGATGAGCGAGAACATCTAGGTAATTGCAAAAAAGTTGATGTGTGCAAAGAAGGGGTGGCATATGCCACCCCTTCTTTGTTGTTGCTTTAACACCGATTCAGCTTAAGCAAACAACATACAACTTTGATAATAATAGCTAATGGTACTCTCGATCGTCTTTGCGAGGAGCTGAGATTGATTTTGTAATTCCAAGGATAACGACAGCCTGTCCGTCGTAGCTTTTTTATTGTGTCTTGAAGCGCGCATAGTACATAGGCGGAGTCGGATGGCAATCCAGTTTAAAAACCAGATGACTTTTATTAAAAAGAGTATGCAAAGACTATTCCGCTTTTGCTGGATTGCCGCGTCGCCATCATCTTACCTGCAATGTTAACCTCCAGCTCCTCGCAAAGACGATCTGGAGGTCACTTTTTCTTATTATCCACCGCATTGGTACTGCTTTAAAACTGTTCTTCATCCTGTTTTTTGCGAAGAAACGTTGGAATGTCCAAATCAAAATCTGATCCAGCATCAAACTTGTGTGCGTCGTACGGCCCGCTTGCTAGATGTGAGGGTGCTGGCGCAGCTTCTTGAACTGCCGGCTTGATCGGTGACGAAACAGCGGCTGAAATCGCGGGTGACGGCGCCTGTTGGGAATCATTAGATGAATTACTTGCATGATGATGTGGTTGATCGCCAAAGCCGGTGGCAATAATAGTTACCACCACTTCCTGATCTAAGGTGTCGTCAATAACAGAGCCAAGAATGATATTGGCATCTTCATGCGCTTGATCATAAATAACTTGCGCTGCTTCACTAATTTCATGCAGTCCTAACGATTTGCCGCCCGTAACATTAAGCAATACTGCTTGGGCGCCCGCAATACTCATATTTTCAAGCAGTGGCGAAGATATTGCTTGTATGGCTGCTTTGTGCGCGCGTGACTGCCCTGAAGATCTGCCGGTGCCCATGACGGCTAGCCCACGATCTTTCATGATGGTCCGCACGTCTGAAAAATCAACATTAATGTAACCATATTTGGTGATGATATCGGTAATGCTGCGCACCGACTGACCAAGCACTTCATTAATCATCGTGAATGCATCGATCATCGAGACATTGTGTTCCACGACATCAAGTAATTTCTGATTCGGGATCACGATAAGCGTGTCAATTTCTTTGCTGAGCAGTTCAATTGCTTCTTGCGCGCAACGTGCGCGACGTTTGCCTTCGAACATGAACGGCTTAGTGACAATCGCAATCGTCAGAATATTTTTTTCCCGCAGTGCGCGTGCAATAACGGGCAGTGCGCCTGAACCAGTTCCGCCACCCATGCCACCCGTCAAGAAAACGATATCAGCATTTTCAAGGGCAGCCGTAATTTTATCTAAATCTTCTTCGGCAGCTCGTTTGCCAATATTTGGGTCAGCACCTGCGCCTAAACCTTTTGTTGATTTGACACCGATTTGCACCTTTACGTGAGCTTTGGAAAGTTCGAGTGCTTGTGCATCAGTGTTGGCAACAACATATTCTATGCCTTGATACCCTGATTCTATAATGCTATTGACCGTATTGCCGCCAGCACCCCCCACGCCCAACACTTTGATGGAAGCGCCAGCTGGTACCATCGGATCAGCTTTACCAAAATCAATCATTGGATCTCCTTACTGTTAACAAAATTACGTTTGTTAACACAAACTAATTTTGTAGATAATCGGATTTTCTTTGTTTCAATTTTATTCTTAATTTGGGCTCAGAAAACAATATATACGTTTGATAATAAGTAGTAGTACAGCTTCCAGTCGTCGTTGCGGTAGAGGTTGATAATTCATTCTCGAACGTCATTCCTGCGTAGGCAGGAATCCAGGCTAGTATTTTAATATCTTACTCCTTGCCATTGTGATCAGAAACAAATAGCAACTCCAAATTTTTCATAAGAGATATAAATAAAGTAACTGGATTCCTGCCTACGCAGGAATGACGTGGAGTGAGTGCAAATTGATGGAGGATTAGAGGTACATATAAATTGAGAGATGACGTACACATTTTTTCTCCCGCGTTGTTCCTTACGTTAAAAAATTTCACTTACCCAGGTGCGCATGCGCTTGAACACACGATGAATCAACGGGCCATCAAATGCGGTAATAGCATGTGCTTTTTGCTGTGCTAAATAAAAGAGTAGGCCATATGAAGTAGCATATTGTGGCGTGCCCAGCGTATCAGCGTACGCTTCAGCGATTTGCGGTACTCCCACACGCACCGGTATGCCGCAAATTTTTTCACCCAATTCAGGAAGTCCCTTGAGCAGCGATCCACCACCGGTCAGTACCATACCCGTCGGCATTGTTTCGTGAAGATTGTGCGCTTTAATCTCTTCATGAACCAGCGTCATGAGCTCCTGCGCGCGTGACGAAATAATCAGATGTAAATTTTTGAGTGCAAGTGGCTGCTTAGTGCGTTGTACCGTCTCAATTTCAATGACGTCATTTGTATTGGGAGCAGGCAGGAGGCCGTACGTTTTTTTCAGCCGTTCTGCCTCTTCAAGCGTAGTGCGTACCCCGATGGCAATATCTTGCGTAAAATGATTGCCTGCCAGTGGAATTACTTTGGTGTGCCAAATTGAGTCGTTGCGATAAACCGCAAAATCAGAGGTGCCGCCGCCAATGTCAAGCATTGCAACGCCCAACTCTTTTTCATCTGCGCTCAGTACGGCTTGCGCAGAAGCTAATTGTTCCAACACAATGTCGGCAACCGTGACACCGGCCAGCTGACAACAGGTGACCAGATTTTGCACATTGGTTACTGAGCCCATAATCAGATGTGCATGTACTTCAAGGCGAACGCCATGCATGCCAACCGGGTTGAGAATGCGTTCTTGCCCATCAATAACAAAATATTGCGGTAATACTTGCAAAATTTGCAGCCCTTCCGGTATCGGAATAGCTTTTGCAGCGGCTAACGCTTGGTGCACATCATATGAGGTAATAGCGCCAAACTTAACGGGCGTAACGCCTAGCGAATTGGCAGCGCGTATGTGCGCACCGGAAATGCCGATGCCTACCGATTGAATAGTGATGCCTGCCATGCGCTCAGCTTCTTTGATTGCAAGCTTGATTGCTTGTACCGTTTTTGCTACGTCGACCACGATTCCTTTTTTCAGGCCGTAAGAGGGAGCTTTACCAATGCCAAGAATGTCGATAGTTCCGTGCTCAGTTTGGTGTGCAACTAAGACGCAAATTTTAGTGGTTCCTACATCGATGGCGGTAATGAGCTTGTCAGACGAAATTTCTTTCATGATCTACCTCCTAATTGAGTTGACCACAATTTGATGAGCAAATCGTACGTCAGCTATCCATACGCAGTTTTTATCTTTTGAGCATAATGCATTCTTAAGTGCATAACAGTGCGCCAGCAAGGTGGGATTCCAGCGCGTGTGTGTGTTGCATCGTATGCAAAAGTTACGGTCATCATTGTCAGTTAACATAATGTAGGTGCTTGTGTACCAGGCAATGGCATAGCTAGTGCTGAGTGTGGGTGGTATCTCGCGTAGCCATGCATACAGCAAGCAAGCCTCTTCCTGATCAAGTAAACTTATTGTTGGCAGAAAATAATCGAGTTGTTCAGGCTTGGCAGAAGCGATGAACGTACCATTTTTGGTCAACAGGCCAGCAGCATTGATGCGGTACCACGGTTCATCGATCTCAAAAAGAAACTCAGAAGTTGGTGCATAGTTGTATGTGCGCGGCACGGCGCAGGTGGGGTTGTAGGTGAAGTCATGCACCCTATAATTACTAGACCGCTGTGTGCTCAATATTCCCATCGCCACGATTATCCTGACAATACATTTTTTTGACATTCACCCTAGCCCATCCGTACCCGCATATAAGATCTTCTCATTCACGTTTTACTGATTTTGACAGCGCACAGTCAATGATTTGCAGATCCTCCCGATGTCATCCTCACGTAGGTGAGGATCCAGGCCAGATGAGCTTTATTTTAACAGGACATCCTTTGCCCTCGAAATCTTATCCCGAGTTAGCGTTAAATCAAGAGAATTGTCTCAGACAAAAGTGTTGTTTGTCGCAATGCAACAAATTTAAAAATAACTCATTTTGTGGCATACTAGGTGGCAGTGAAATAATTGTCTTTAAATTAGGAATGCTATGAAAAGGTTATCGTATATTATTTTTGCAGCGGCGCTTCTGACTAATGGGGCGTTGGCAATGGACCAGTGGGAAGAGGCGATTGAAATTGCAAGGGAAGAATATCGGCCACAAGAAAAGTTGGAGTTTGGTATGCAGCATTTTGCGATAGATCCCGTGCGCGGAGTTAAAGTCATTGTTAAAGCCTTAAAGGATGGAGCTTGCTCAGGTAAGCCATTCTGGAATGGAGAATGGCCTATAGGGGTATTGCTGCGGTATTATAATGAACAAAGGGGGAGTTATCGGACTGATGCTGAGCACGCAGCTTTTGAAAAAACGCTTGAAATATTACTGGACAATGATCCAGCACAAGATCTGGAGAAAGCAGACCCCATCCCTTTGAAAAGTTACGAGGGTCTTACTACCTTTCTGCAACGTGCAGCATTAACTACTAATATTAAGCTTGTTAAATCTTTATTAGAGCGTGGTACGGACATTAATAATCCCGGACCAATAGGTAAAATACCACTATATATGGTGCTTGAGTCTTGCGCTCAGAAAGAAAAAGCGGTAAACAAATCTCAGTTTTCAATCATTAACAAAACTGATCAGGCAGTAGGTAGAGTAGGAGGGAGAGTCTTGAGCTGGTATACGGGAGAAGTAGTCGAATTGCCTCCGCGGATTAAAGAGCATGATGATGCTCAGACTTTCGAAAAAGAATTTTTTGCACTCCCACACTGCGCACAGTCAAATATCTATGTAAGACCCTTAAGGACGATCCGTCTGCAATCAGATCCGGCTGATTTTACTGATTGCATCATGCCATCAGTCTACAATTCATTTAGCGCGCATCCGGAAATAATCAAAATCGATAACAAAAATGTAAGGAGCGTTCGCACTATTTTGCTTCTTTTCAAGGAGCTTGGAGCACAGGCATTAGCAGCTGCTGGCAACCAAGAAGAAGCAGTAATTAGTGGTGGCCCCTTGCAGAGACTGGGTCTCTTTCCGACCGAGATTTGCCATCACATTATTCGGGATGCTATCGATTTTGGTCAGGACTTTCTGAAGTGCAAATTAGTTCCTCAGGGCGCGAACTCAAAATGAGAAAGAACGCTATGAGAAACATACTAAGCATAATTTTAATGAGTGCTTTTTTGGTAAGTCGCTCGTTTGCTATGGATACTACCCCTAGCGCGTCCAATGATACAAGTCAGGCGGCAGATTCAGAATGGCGCCGTAAGTACTATTTCCAAGTCGCCGTAAGTGCAGGAAATTTAGCTAAGAGTAAAGAATGTCTTGATAGATGGGCAGATATGGCTCATGAGCGATTGCCATGCGGAGAGTTGCCTATTATGCGATTGATGCGGCATTGGAATAATATTGGTCGCTGGGGTGGCCATTCGGGGGCGGATGACGGGTATAAGCAAACTTTAACCTTATTATTAAATAGTGAGGGTCAAAATTTAGAAGAGATATCCTGTATAGAATTAATAACTCATAAGCAAACTCCCAAAGTAGCAGGTCAAGTAAAGGACGACCGTTATAAAGTAGAGTGTAATGCTCATGGTTCTTCCTTTGAAGGGGATCTTATACCATGCGGGCGTACCTTTTTGCAGGAAGCGATTATTTCCCAGAATATGGTAGCAGGCCTTCTTTTCTTAGAGCATGGCGCAGACATTAATAATCCAGGCTTGATAGGCAAAACGCCATTATATTTGGTATTAGAAGATGCTGCGGGCAAAAGAGATAGAGACTTTCTGATGAGAGTCAATATAGGAATCAAGAAATATCAAAAATCTAATAGTTCAGCAATTAATACTACCAGTTGGTCGGCCGACAGCGTTATAGGAGCTGCTTTGTCAGTCGGCAAAGCAGTTATGAGGGCTTCTGAAAGGCTAATGGGGCGTACTACTGACTGTGATGAAAAGGCAGACGAATTAGGAGCAGAAGACTTTGAAAAAAAGTTTTTTGCTTTTCCACAATGTGCGCAATCAAATATCTATCTGCGACCGCTCAGGTCAATTCGTGAAAAGAACGATCCGAAAGATTTTACTAACTGCATCATGTCATCAGTCTACGATTCGTTCAGCGCGCATCCGGAAATAATCAAAATTGATAACAAAAATGTAAGGAACGTTCGCACTATTTTGCTGCTTTTCAAGGAGCTGGGAGCACGGGCAGTAGCAGCTGCTGGCAACCAAGAAGAAACAGTAATTAGTGGTGGCCCTGCGATCAAACCGCCTCTCTTTCCGACCGAGATTTGCCATCACATTATTCGGGATGCTATCGATTTTGGTGGGGACTTTCTGAAGTGTAAGGTGCCTAGTTCTAAGTAGACCTTGTAATAAAGAAAGTATGATATTCAATTATTGTTACCAAATAATTCGCTGACAAGATTAATATTCATTTTTTAGAGTTATTTTCACCCTTGCGATGCTACAGCTTTGGCGGACAAGGTATTTGTGATAGACTAGGGGGAAGATACCCTCTAGAACCGTTGAAAATGCTCCTCAGTACGTCATCCTTGCGAAAGCGAGGACCCAGTTTAAAAACTTTAATGTTATGCAAAATTACTTTGTTTATATAGTATGCTCTCGTCGCAATGGTACTCTCTATATTGGAGTAACAAATAATCTCAAGCGGCGCGTTTATGAGCACAAGCAAAAAATGGTTGCTGGCTTTTCTAAGCAATATGGCACAGACAAACTCGTGTGGGCAGAAGAATTCAGCACAATCTCAGACGCACTCCAGATAGAGAAACGTCTTAAACACTGGAAACGCGAATGGAAGTTGTATCTCATCGAACAACGCAATCCGGAGTGGAATGATTTGTATGAAACAATCGATTAAACTGGGTCCTCGCGCCCTGTCCGCCGTAGCTGCAAGCGAAGGCTGGAAAGGATGACGGGACGGAGAGCATCACTACTCATCCCAGAATCCTCCACATGTGCCCTGTCCGGCGTAGCTTTAGCGTAGTCGGAAAGGATGATGTTGGGAACGTGTAATCGACGAGAGTATGGAAGTATAAGTGAATCAAGAAATGTAATTTATTTATGCATCTTCTTCGTTTTTGGAAGGCAAAAATAACGTGCGAGAATAGTAACAACTCTCTGGAGCACTAGTGGCTCTTATCATTCAAACTGTTTACACTGTTACCGTTCCAAAACCAGTGTTATATCACTCTAACTTCAGAGAGACTATTATGAAAAAATTACTGTGTGCTTTCTTGATAAGCTTACTAAGTATTCATCCCGCGTATGCCATGAAGAGTAAAGGCCCGCAGGAAAAACTGGAAAATGCGCTTTGCAAAACGTCCGTACAAAAACTTAAAGAACTGCTTGATGCGGGAGCCTGCGCAAGCAAACGGTTGCCTAACGGTGAACTGCCTATAGCAAGAATGTTGCGTATTTTCCCAGGCGATCAGGT
>Ga0207087_1049_pt1 | contig 26257 bp, 27 predicted proteins | sample Alteio_BWMinHeat_51_FD_153544 | JGI IMG/M metagenome (GOLD analysis project Ga0207087, IMG submission 153544) | Enriched cells from forest soil in Barre Woods Harvard Forest LTER site, Petersham, Massachusetts, United States -... | ecosystem: Environmental > Terrestrial > Soil > Temperate forest >... | reverse complement strand
TCCCCCAAAAAGGGCCAGAGCTCATTGAGCTGGGGCTGCGCCATACCCTTGCCATAGGCGGGCAATTTCTTTTGATCGGCAACTCTCCGATTGAAGAGATGCAGGACCATTTCGAAAAGCTAGGGAAAGAGCTCGCCTCACCGGAGGCAGCTTTTGTCTTAAGCTACAATGAGCCACTCGCTCACCTGGCCTACGCAGGGGCAGATCTGCTCTTCATTCCCTCTGTCTTTGAACCCTGCGGACTTACACAGATGATTGCCATGCGCTATGGCACAATTCCTCTTGTCAGAGCAACAGGAGGGCTGAAAGATACCGTCTTTGACTGGGAAACATCTGGGCAGCCAATGGAGAAACGCAACGGCTTTAGTTTTGAAGGAGCCGACAAAGAGGGTGTCCAAGAAACACTATCTCGCGCTATTGAGCTCTACAAAGAGCAGCCCAAAGTTTGGCTCAAACTCAGTCGCCAAGCCATGAGCGGTGATTTTAGTTGGGGAGAGTCAGTAAAAAAATACTTAGCTCTTTATCAGAGCGATTTTGTTGCGTAGTTGGTTTTCAATATCGACTGAAGAAAAAAATATTTTACCACAGAGGTCGCAGAGAACACAGAGATTAAAAAATAAGATGGATGCTAATCTCTGTGTTCTCTGCGATCTCTGCGATCTCTGTGGTGAAATATTTTATAAAAATAAAAAAATACTTAGCTCTTTATCAGAGCCTTTAAGATAAAATTTGCATTCGCTCTTAGGTATTCGATCCCCGAAAAGAGACTATAGACCATAGCAGAGAGCGCAATATAAAAGCTGATGCTGCGGAAAGACTCTAGACTGAGCACCCCAAGTGTATAGGGAATCATAAAAGCTAAAATGAGTAACATGGCGCTTGCCTGCACAATGGCTTTCACCTTTCCAGAAAGGCGCGCTCCAAGTGCAAACCCACGCAGGGCACACACTGTGCGCAGCGTGCTGAGAATCGAATCGCGGTAGAAGAAAAAGAGGACAATCCAAAGGGGTAGTTGCACAATTCCTTGGGTCAAGGTAAAAAAGACCGAAAGCCGAAAGATACTATCTGCCATCGGATCGAGCACCTTGCCAAGCTCTGTCACCTGATTCAACCGTCTTGCGACCATGCCATCTAAAAGATCGGAGAGCTCCGCGATCCCCACAAAACCGATGAGAAGAGGAGGAAGCATTGTTAAACTGATTCCCAGCTTTTGATAATAGAGATAGACGAGCAGAAAGATCGGGCCAATGAGAATCCGACCGAGAGTTAAACCAAGCGCCAAGGTCATAGTTGCCGAACGGTCCGATGCTCCATCAGCTGGTGGTGCTCCCTTTTTATCTGCAGAATCTTTTGAACCACTTTATGTGCCTCATTGGATTCTTCTCTCATCAGGTGGAAATTGCGCTGAATGCGCTGAAAAACAGTCGCGCCACTCTCGTGCACAAGGCGCAAAAAATCTTCCGCTCGAAGAGAGAGTTTGGTTCCCGTAAAAGGCTCTGCCTCCACAGGATGAAAGAAAAGAGCGGGAGCGGGAGCGGCCTTCCGTTTTACTGGGGAAATCTCTGTAATTGACTCAGTGGGTTCGTATGCCATCGTACATCCATTATACTATGTCCTTGAATAAGCAAACAAGTCCTAGTCAATCAGTAAATTAAAAATAAAAGTTTTTTCTACACAATGTGCTCAGAATCAGTGGTATAGGGGCTGTAACCCCTATACCAAAAGGGAACGAAACTTAAATCTTAAATCCAGCGAAGAAGACTGTGCCCTTAATGCCATTGAGCCCGTTGCGAAACTCCTCTGCTCCGTCTGCAAGCTCCTCGAGTGTGCTAGTCCTTAGCTGAGATAAAACATAGAGAGCTAGACGCGATAGAGCAGGAGGATAGATCGTTCCTGCAATGCCCCCTACAATGCCGAGTAAATCGATCAGAGACCGGCCACTATAGACGACAATATTCATCATGGCTACATGGTTTCTTTTAAAAGGAAAAAGAAGAAGATGGAACAGAGCGAGTGCAAAATCATGAACAAAACGCACACCGCTTTTTAGAGCCATTGCAAAATAAGCACTAGAGCTGTCTATCCATGCCCATACTCTATTGTTCGAAGAATTCTCTACACGAAGAGCGGCATCCACTAGATCGACGATTGTTCCATGAAGGACTATGTCGACGAGACATCCACTCACAATCTTATCATTCACACTCATCTGTTACTCCCCAGTTGTTCTTGCAGTTTATCTGTCAGCTCCTCAATCCAACCACCATTTGGGAAAAACTTGATCTGGTCGTAGACAACCGAAAGCGCTTTAGCCAGCTGATTAAGTGGCTGCGAGGGGGCCTGCGAAAGAAGCCAAGTAGCGGTAGCAACAGCTCCCTTAGGGGTATAGACCGTTCCGACACACCCTGCGATGACGACAGTGCCATCGATCGCGCTGCGCAGAAGATAAATCTTCGCATTTTTCTTGGCCTGCTCGCTAAAGGGAGCGGCTAGACCATTGAAGAGTGCGAGTGCAAGGTCATGGACAAGATGGATGAGACTTGTAACTGCCGCGCAAAAATAGGCGCTTGCTCCATCGAGCCAGGTGAGCCCTCCATTGTAGACCTTGTAGGTCTTGGAGGCTTTCTCTGCTTGCACAGTCGCTTCGATAAAATCGACGACTGCACCATGCACAACTGTATTTAAAATGGGCCCCACAGGGGTATTGTAAACAATGCCTTTTACACTTTCCCAGGCACGATCTGTAGGAGTAACTGACATATCTCTCCTTTTTTTCTAAAAAATCCCCTCCATTTTAGTTCTCGTAACCTTTAAAAATCAATAAAAATAAATGACTTTATACACAAACCACTTCAAAAATTGGTTTCTGCCGGCGTTGGCAGCCACGGAATTTTAGCCCGCCTGCATCGTTCAACTTGTTCAAGTTGAGCTGCTTTTAGCGCCGGCTTCGCCTGACTTAAATTCCGGGCGCCTCCTTGGCATATTCTCAATTTTTGAAATAGTTTGTGTATACACCCAAAAACAAATAGTCGTGTTAAACTCTGTAATCTATGCTGACATTTCAAAAAATTATTTTTCGACTCATCCAGTTCTGGGAAAAAGAGGGCTGCATCATCCACCAGGGACATGACCTTGAGACAGGGGCGGGAACCTTCAACCCAGCTACCTTCTTGCGCTGCTTGGGACCTGAGCCCTATAACGCCGCTTATGTCGAGCCCTCCAAGCGTCCCAAAGATGGCCGCTACGGGGAAAATCCCAATCGCGTGCAGCTGTTTCACCAGTTCCAGGTGATCTTAAAACCCTCTCCTATCGATGTGCAAGAGACTTATCTGCGCTCTTTACAAGCTCTTGGCCTCAATTTGAAAGAGCATGACATCCGCTTTGTCCATGATGACTGGGAATCGCCAACCCTTGGCGCCTATGGTCTTGGCTGGGAGGTGTGGGTCGATGGGATGGAGGTGACACAGTTTACCTATTTCCAGGCAGTCGGCAGTCTCCCGCTTAAACCCATCACAGTGGAAATCACCTATGGACTCGAGCGGCTCGCCATGTACCTCCAAAATGTCGACAACCTTTTCGATCTTAAGTGGAATGAGCAGTACACGTATGGAGCCATTCGAAAGCGCAGCGAGATCGAGTGGAGCATCTACAATTTTTCAGAGGCCTCGACCAAAATGTGGCTACACCATTTTGATGATTTTGAGCAGGAAGCCAAGGATCTCATTGCCAAAAACCTTCCTCTGCCCGCCTATGATTTTATCATCAAAGCCTCTCATGCCTTCAATATGCTCGATGCGCGCGGGGTGATTTCTGTCACTGAGCGCACAGGCTACATCGGAAGGATTCGCGATCTGGCCCGTCTTGTGGCAACCGAATATCTCACCTCCCGCGAAAAAGAGGGCTTTCCTCTTTTGAAACTGCAAGAGCCCCCTCCTGTGAAAACAAGAAGAGCTGCCAAGCTGCCGCGTCGCTTTGATCCCTATCACCATAGTCAGTTTTTGCTCGAAATTGGCTCTGAACAGCTTCCTGCGAGCTTTATTCCTCTTGGCATGGAGAGCTTAAAGCAGAAGATGGAGGCACTGCTCAAAGAGCTCGGCGTCTCCCATGGAGAGATCGAAGTGTATGGCACACCAAGACGCCTCGGCGCTCTTGTGCACAGACTTCCAGAGGGGCAAGCAAGCAAAACGGTTGAAAGGCGAGGCCCCTCACTGAGTGCGATTTTTGATGCAAGGGGAGAGATGACCGCACAGGGACTCGGCTTTTTGAAGGCGGTGGGAGCCTCCTCTTGCTCGCTTGAAGAGCTCAAAGCTGGAAAAGCAGAAAACCTCGAGTTAAGAGGCGACTATCTCTATGCAAAGGTTACTGAGAAGGGAAAGTCTATTTACGAGCTGCTCAGTGACCGGCTGCCGACCCTTATCCTCGGGCTTGATTTTCCAAAAAAAATGCGCTGGGCCTCTTTCGACCTTCTCTATCCAAGGCCGATTCACTGGATTGTAGCGCTCTATGGAGAAAAGATCGTTCCCGTCACTTTGGGCCCTATTCTTTCCGATCGGACCTCCTACGGCCATGCGCAGCGGATGCCGGGAAAATGCGTCTTGCGAGAAGCTGGGGAGATTTTCACAGCTCTTAAACAGCACCAAGTGCTCGCCTCTCCATCTGAGCGCAGAGCTGTGATCCAACAGCTGCTGCTCTTAAGCCAAGCTTCTCTTAAGCTGCGTGTAGTGGAAGAAGAGAGGGTTCTTCAAGAAGTTGTCTATCTCACCGAATGGCCAGAGCTCCAAGTGGCAGAGTTTGACCCTGCCTTCCTTAAAGTACCCAAAGAGGTGCTCATCTCCGAAATGATCGAGCACCAACGCTACTTCCCCCTAGAGAATCAAAAGGGAGAGCTTGTCTCCCGCTTTCTCATCACAGCGGACAATACCCCTTCTGCTCTCATTGCAAAGGGCAACCAGAAAGTGCTCTCTGCCCGTTTAAATGATGGACTTTTCCTCTATGAGCAGGACCGAAAGATTCCGCTAGAAAAATTCAATGAAAAGCTCAAACTCATTACCTTCCAAAAGGAGCTTGGCTCCTTGATGGATAAGGTATTTAGGCTGACAAGTCATGTGGAAATTCTCCATGGGATACTTGGGCTTAGCGACCTAAAAACGGTGAGCCGCGCAGCGCTCCTGTGCAAAGCCGATCTTGCCTCTGAACTTGTCGGAGAGTTTCCCCATCTGCAGGGCATTATTGGCAAATACTACGCGCTCGACCAAAAAGAAGACAGAGCGGTAGCCCTTGCTATTGAAGAGCACCTCTTTCCCAAATCGGAGCTAGGGAGCCTGCCGCAAACAGAGGCGGGTGTGATTTTGAGCCTTGCTGACAAGATCGACAATCTCCTCGCCTACTTCAGCGTAGGGCTTAAACCCACCTCTTCCTCCGATCCTTACGCTTTGCGCCGCACAAGCTTAGGTCTACTCAAGATCCTGCTTGCAAGAGAGAGAAGTGTCGATCTGCAAAAGATTTTGGAAGAGTGTGCTCAAAGTTTTGGCAAAAAAATCGATACCCAGGAGATTTTGCGCTTTGTGAGCAGCAGAGCTCAAGGCCTTTTTGAGGAAAAGGGCTTTGCAAAAGAGACGATTCATGCCTGTCTCTCCCCTCTCTGCAGAGACCCTTACGATGAGTTTTGCAAGGTGCAAGCTCTCGACCGTTTCCGCAAAAGCTCCGACTCTTTTGCAAAACTTTGGGAAGTGTATAAGCGCGCGAAGGGACAACTAGAGGGAGAAAAAGCCACCAGCTTCAACCCTGCTCTAGCAACGGAAGAGGCAGAAAAAGAGCTCGTTACTGCACTTGCACAGATGGAAAAAAGGTGGAAAGGTCTGCTTGCAGAAAAAGCCTATGACAAAGCTTTTGAGGAGATGGCAAAGCTCCAGAGACCGCTCGCACGGCTCTTTGATGAAGTGAAGATTCTCACCGATGATCCCTCTCTTCGAAACAATCGCATTGCGCTTTTGCATCGCGTCTTTTCTCACTTTGTAGAGCTGCTCGATTTTAGCAAGATTAAGGGAATATGATCGATCTGCACTGCGACCTACTCTCCTACTTGCGCTTTGATCCCAAGCGCACCCCTTTTGATGCGAAAAGCCTCTGTAGCGTTTCTCAGTTGAAAGAAGGAGGGATCGCGCTGCAGGTCATGGCCGTCTATACGACGACAGGGCCCTGGTCAAGTCGGATAGGGGCGCAGCAGATCGAGATTTTTCAGAAGCTCCCTGTTAAGTACCCGCAAGCTTTTTCCTTTTACAAAGGCGATTTAACTAAGCCGCAGATCCAGATTCTCTGTGCCATTGAAAATGGCTCCGGTCTCTGCGAAGAAAATGAGCCCTTAGAGCAGGGATTGCGCCGTTTTGAAGAGCTTGTCAAAAGCTGCGGCTGTTTCTACGTGAGCCTCACTTGGAATGAGGAAAACCGCTTTGGCGGCGGAGCAGAAACCTCTGTGGGGTTAAAAGAAGAGGGCAAGCGCTTTATAGAGGCGATGAGTCTCTATGGGGTAGCCCTTGATTTGAGCCACAGCTCCGATCAGCTCGCCTATGATGCACTCTGTTTTATCGATCAAAAATCGTTAAAAATCCCAGTCCTTGCCAGCCACTCGAATTTCCGCGCTCTTTGCAATCAGAGCCGCAACCTGCCCGATGAGCTTGCCCTTGAAATCATCCGACGCGGCGGAATCATTGGCCTTGTCTCCTATCGCAAATTCTTAAACCCCGCTACGCTTCAAGGCTTTGCCGATCAAGTGGAGTATGGCTTAAAGCTGGGTGGAGAAAAGGCCTTAGCTCTTGGCAATGACTTTTTCTGCATGGAGGACTTCTCTGAGCTTAACCATGGCTTCATCATCGAGCATGCAGGGCAGCTGCCCCGAGTGCTTGAGAGTGTGCGAGAGAGAGGGATTGACCCCTCTCTGTTTTTTGAAAACGCGAAGCGTTTTATCGAAGGGTGGAGGAGGGTGAGCGAAATTTGAGGATGGGAAGATGAGCCGCTGTATCCCCTAATTGGAAATTGGAAGAATCGCCACTTTCTCGAATTGCAAGATTTAAAAAACCCTCCCACTTTTTTAAACGGGCTAAAATCACGTCTCGATCCTCTAACCGCAAGGTCCTCTTTTGGCCTTCCTGACTAAACGCGCATTGGCGCAACACCATGTCAATCTTTTCGGCTACAAGACGGGGATCATTTGACAAGGGCACATCTTTCCCTCCCAGGCGGCCATTCTTCGTAATTCTTAAATTTTCATCGATTGTATCCGCAGATGGATCGGCGTCAATGATGGACTCAATAATACTTACACTTAAAACACTTGCGCTCATAACTCTCCTAATTACAAGCTGATTATAGCAAAAATTTTATTTATATTAAATAAAAATTTTATTTATTTTTCGCTAAAAAGCTGGAAGATTTGTGGGAAAAAACTTAACTTTTTTCCCAATAACCTCAGTTTTGGGTTCAATTTTATAGAGAATCATGGCAGATTTCGAGGCAATTTTTGCACATTTTGACGAGTTCAATAGCCGAAGGTGCCTATGGACTCGTCAAAATGTGCGAAAATTGCCCGAAAGATGCCGTGAGATTCTATAAAAGTGAACCCAAAACTGAGGTCAATATGCCCTGTCCACCAACTGGCTCCTTAAGCGGTGAAATTCTCTACTTCCAAGCTCGCGAATCGGGCACTGCCTATGCCTTTAATACCCAAGCCTTTGCTCCCCATCTCCCCCATCAGTTAGGTGGAAGGGCAGCGCTCTCTTGCAACTGCTGTCATGACGGGTGGGAGCTCAGGATCCAGGGGTTGATCTTCCATAACCGGGCAAACGATGAGCTAAAAAAACCCGCCTTCCCCACCTGGATAGCTCCCAGCCAGTTTTCAGAGCCGCTACTTGCCTCCTCAACCTTGAGCCGCTGGCGGCTCCATCTGGGTTGGGTCGATCTTTTGCTTACACGTCCTTTTCCCTGGATCACCCCCTACTTTGGACTCAAAGGCGCAGGAGTGAGGCAAAAATCGCGAATCGATTATTTTTTAACCACTGGAAGAACTGAAGAGCTGTCGATGAAGCAGAAATTCTGGGGAATTGGCCCCGTGATGGGAGTGAGCTCCTCTTGGAACTTAGGTCATCACTTCAGCCTGTATGGACAAGCAGCGGCCAGCCTGCTCTTTGGCTCGTTTTACTTGCACCAAGATGAGGAAGAGGTGGGAAACCGCGCCTCACGGTTGAAGCTTTTAAACAGGTTTGCTCTGACAAGAGCCATTTTAGAGGCAAAGACAGGACTCTCTTATCGCTACTGCTTGGAAAGGGCAGCTTTCGCAATTCGGGTTGGTTGGGAGATTGATCTACTTCCCGGCCAGAACCTCGCAATGAACTTTACTGATCAATCTCCAGGCCATTTCATCAGCAATTTGGGAGACCTCTCTCTTCAGGGATGGACCTTTGCTCTCTCAGTCGATTTTTAAATCTTGCTCGAGATGTTTTTTCACAGAGCCGAGAAATCCGCACCCATACATTCCATCTAAGACGCGATGGTCAAAGGTTAAACAAAGATGCATCATCGAGCGGATGGCAAGTAGGTCATCTTCAAGAGGAACGACCTTTTTTTGGACAGCTCCTACACCGATAATGGCCACCTCTGGGTAGCGGATGATCGGGATGCCGATTTGCACGCCGGACATACCGAAGTTGGTCAGGGTAATTGTCCCCTCTCGGACCTCTTCGGGACTCAAGGTTCCCGCTCGCGCTTTTTGCGCTAAGGTGGCAAGAGATTTGGCGATTTCAGTCAGACGCATCGATTGACAGTGTCTGATCACAGGAACCAAAATCCCCTGCTCCACGCTGACAGCAATCCCTAAGTTGACATAACGCTTCACGACAATGGTATCGCCCTCTAGAGAGGAGTTGAGAAAAGGAAATTCCTGGAGAGCTTTGGCAATCGCTCTTGCGATAAAACTGCTAATTGTCAGTTTGACCCCATGGCTTTCTAAGATTGCCTCTCTCTGTTTTTCAATCAGTTTGAGGGGTTCTGTTACATCGACCTCGGAGATCAAAGAGGCGTGAGGAGCCTCATAAAACGAGCGGACCATGTTATCGGCAATCGCTTTTCGCATCGCAGACATCTTGACCCGCTCAGTTTCTGCAGAAGTGGCTGAGCTGGCAAATCCCCTGCAAAGAGGGGTACGCTTTCCCCTAGAAGAGAGAAAATCCTCAAGATCTTTTTTCGTTAAGCGGCCACCACCACCGGTAGCTGGAATCGCCTTGAGCTCGCTCAAATCCAGTCCCTTTTCACTGGCAAGACGCAAGATAGCAGGAGAGTAGTAGCCCTGCATGGCTAAAGAGGACTCCTGCGCGCTTTCTCCTTGAGCAGAAGATTCGATGGCAAGAGAGCCTGTTTGGACAGCGTCACTTGTTGCAATGAGAGCTAGCAAATCACCAACGGTTAAGTCAGCTCCAGCAGATGCGTACACCTCTTTTAAGATGCCTGAAACCGGAGATGGAATTTCACTGTTGACCTTGTCAGTAGAAACCTCCAGTAGAGGCTCATCTTTTTTGACTTTTTCTCCAACCTGCTTAAACCACTGCACAACGGTAGCATTTAAAATGCTCTCGCCAAGTTTGGGTAGGGTCACCTGCACATTTTCTGTCATAAAAATAAAAACCTCTTAAGTAGGGAATCTAAATTGTGCTCTAAGAAGGCTGGAACAAGCTCCACTCCTAAAACCACAAAAGAGTTAGGTGGCATCTTAACCACATCTTTTTCTGTGCAGACAAGACAGTCCGCTCCTTTTTGCTGCGCTCTCTCTTCAAAAAGTGCAAGAGAGGGCAGGGGCAGATGGTCAGGAGAAAGTTCGAGGTGGACTATTTCACATCCAAGCGCTTCCACAGCAGATATGAGCCGCTGCGGTCTTGCAATCCCGCAAAAAAGCGCGATCTTTTTCCCGGCGATCTTCTCCCCATGCAGCAACCGCTCTTTCATCCCAACGACAGGAGCACTGCTGTAGGGGGCAACCCGTTTTTGCAAAGAGAGGAACTCTTCTTCCTCTGCAACTCCTGTAAAGACAAGCAGATCGGCAGCGCCTAGCCTTCTCGGGCTGTCGCGAAGAAGTCCTCCGGGGAGAAATGAGCTTTTTTTCCATGGGCCCTCTCCTAATGGATCACTTGCGGGAAGCAGGACAAATTCTACATCGCGATGCAGCGCTCTGTGCTGCATCCCATCGTCAAGCAGAATGAGCTTAGCGCCCCTTTCCTCTGCAGCAAGTGCGCCTGCCACCCGGTCACGGCCTGCAATCACATCAATGTGAGGGAATTTACGCTTTAGGAGCAGCGCTTCGTCTCCACAGAGCGCCGCGTCATCTTCTTCTTGTACGAGGCGAGGTTTGGTCTCTTTTTCAGCTTGTGAGCGGTATCCCCGTGTGAGAATAGCGATCTTGCCTGTTTTGGCAAGCTTCTCGCTCAAAAAACAGATGAAGGGGGTTTTGCCACAGCCTCCTGCTAAAATATTGCCTACGCTCATCACAGGCGTAGAGACCCTATGTGTGGCAAATAGATTTTGATCGTAAGCAAAGTGGCGCAAATGGACCCCGGCCTCCATGAAATGGCCTGCAGCGCGCAAAGCGAAGAGACACAGTGGTGCTTTTTTCCGCCCTTCGATGATTTCTAAAGCGGAGAGCTCAAGATTCATGAAAAAAGCCTCTTCTCCACCATCTCGATCAGAATATGCATAGCTGCCATGTGAGCCTCTTGGATGCGATCGGAATAGGTGAAGCCAGGCACAATCCATTCAAGGGCTGCCTGCCCCTTTAACTGCCCTCCGGTTTTGCCAAGAAACGCCACTGTTGTCAGCCCTTTTTCTTTTGCCGTTTGCATCGCCTTTAGCAAATTGAGTGAATTGCCGCTTGTGGTCAAAGCCACAAACATGTCTCCCTTGACGCCATAAGCCTCAACGGCACGCGAAAAAACTTCGACAAAGCCGAGGTCATTGGCCGTGCAGGTCAGATGTCCCGGGCAAGAGAGGGCAATGGCGGGAAGCGCTCTGCGTTTTGACCTAAACACCCCTGTGAGCTCCTCGGCAAAGTGCATCGCATCGCAAAGGCTGCCGCCGTTGCCCGCAATGAGCAGCTTGCCCCCTTGCTCAAAACAGCGCGCCATCTGGTCGCTTAGCTGCTCAATAAAAATTAAACTATCAGGCTCTTTCAAATAGGCAAGAGCACGAAGCCCCTCCTCAACCGACTCAATGATCTGCTCTCTCATGGCAGCCAGTGTACCTAAAAGAGAGGGTTATACTCAATAAGTTAATTAATTATTTGATTTTGTGCAGAATAGAGGCTTTGCACTATTCTGTGGGCCTATGGCTACTAACTTGATTTGTTCAGACTCATACAACATCAGAATTTTCCCCATTTCGCAGACCCTTGCTTTTCGCCCATCTAACTGCACCAATCTGTCCACTTCTATCCTACAGCCGGCAGCCCCGCACATGCCTCCCTCTCCTTCCAGGATACAAGACCTACGGCTTGCGCTACTCGATTGCACGGAGGACGAGGTCGAAGAAGAATTTAATCAGCTGCCGGATGGAGTGGTTTTTGGGAAAGAACAAACGGAAAAAGTCCCAGAATATAGCACAGGAGTGAGAAACCACAATGCGGACAAGAACCGCTACAGAAATATCATTGCCAATGACTCGACTCGCGTAAAGTTAGAGGGCAAATTCAATGACTACATTAATGCCAACTATTGCTTGAGAGGAAGAGTCATTCTCACCCAAGGACCCCTAGAAAGCACTCTCGGGGATTTCTTCCACATGCTTTGGACAAACCGCTCTACCGCGATTGCCATGGTTACGAACTGGTACGAAGAGGGTACGGAAAAATGCACCCCTTACTGCCATCCACGTATCGAGGCAGGAGACTATATAGCTTTTGTTCAACCTGGCGGCCAGAACTCCAAAGAGCTTGAGGCGCAAGGAATCCGGACGTCCCAAATCGCCTTCTATAGAAAAGAGCAATATCCATTTGATTTTCGATTCATCCGCCATTATCACCTGCCTGATTGGAAAGATCATGCAGGTAGCATGCCTGAAAAAGTGGCTACTCTTGCTCGTCTTTTACTCAAAGAAACCCTGCCGGTCATTCACTGCAGTGCGGGAATTGGCAGAGCAGGGACAGTCGCTCTTGTCCTGGGAGCCTTCCTATCAGGAGACATCGTAAAAAATGCGCTCATCGCCCTGCGTAAAGAGCGTCGCGGCTGCGTTCAAACCACAGAGCAATATGTAACGGCTCATGAGGCCTTGAAAAGTTTGCTCCTAAAAGTTTAATAAGAAACTATGTCCATTGGCATTTTTGGTCCCTCGGGGGCGGTGGGTAAAGAGCTCCTCAGACTCTTTGAAAAAGCCTCTTTAGATCAGGTGCGCCTCTTTGGGTCGCTCTCTGTAGGAGAGAAGATCCCTTATAGAGGAGGGTTCCTCACAGTAGAAAGAAGCGAGCGGGCGCATGAGCTCGATTTTGCCATTCTCTGCACAGAAAGCGCCGTGTCTAGGCAGCTAGCTCCCTCTCTGCAAAAAGCGGGGACCATTGTCATTGACCACAGCTCGGCATTTCGCCTTGAGGAAAGAGTGCCCCTTGTCATCCCAGAGATCAACCTAGCTGCTTTAAAAAAGCATGAAGGGCTCATTAGCTCTCCCAACTGCACGACGACCATCATGCTCCTTCCACTTGCCCCTCTGCATCGCCGTTTTGGCATTAGGCGCATCATCGTCTCGACCTACCAAGCGGCAAGTGGAGCAGGAGCACCTGCTGTAGAAGAGCTCCAAGAGGAGGCGCTCGCTTTTTTGCAGGGGAGGCCCTTTGAGAGAAAAATCTCTCCTCATCCTTATGCCTTTAATCTCTTTACCCACCCCTCTGCTCTAAACCAAGAGGGATATGCCGAGGAGGAGGTCAAAATGGTGCAGGAAACGCGCAAAATTCTCGCAGATCCCCATATTCAAGTCTCCGCTACCTGCGTGCGTGTTCCAGTACTGCGTGCGCACTGCGAGTCTTTGAATGTTGAGCTCAAGAACTCTTGCTCTCGAGAAGAGGCGGTAGCTCTTGTGCGCGGGGCCACGGGAGTGACTCTTCTCGAAGATTGGAAAATGAATCGCTTTCCGATGCCAGTAGATGCCACAGGAGAGGAAAAGGTCTTTTGCGGCAGAATACGCATGGACAAAACGCAGCCAAATACAGTAGAATTGTGGGTCGTTGGCGACCAGCTGCTCAAGGGAGCAGCCCTAAATAGTTTCCAGATCCTACAAATTCTAAGAGAACATGCAGAAAACAACCCTTAAAAAATGGTGGGTTCTCGTGGCGATGACAAGCAGCATCTCCATGATCTTTCTCGATATCACGGTGCTGCCGGTCGCTCTTCCCACCATTGAGCGCAACCTTGGCATCTCACAGATCGGCCTCCAATGGGTGCTCAACGCCTATACACTGGCCCTAACGATCTTTGTTCTTGCAGGTGGTAAACTCGCTGACAAGCTGGGCCATCGGTTCACCTTTTGCGTGGGGGTGCTCACTTTTGCCCTGACCTCTGCTCTCTGTGGCCTAAGTTCCGAGGAGGTGGGATTTGTCTTGAGCCGCTTCCTCCAAGGAATAGGAGGGGCCCTTCTCATTCCTTCAACTGCTGCAATCATCACCGATTCCTTCCCTCCACACCAGAGAGGCCAAGCGATGGGAATCTATGTCGGTATCGGCTCTCTCTTCTTGGCAATTGGTCCTTTTATTGGGGGGCTCCTTGCGCAGTATCTCTCCTGGCGATTTGTCTTCTGGATCAATCTACCCGTTGCTCTTATTGGATATGCTCTGACAATGATCTTTGTCCCTCGCTCTGAAAAAAAGAAGGAACCTTTTGATTTTTGGGGTTTTTTGCTCTTTTCTGTAGCCATCACTCTCGTTGTCATCCCTCTGATGCAGATGCGTGAATGGGGCTGGAGCTCTGCTTGGACACTTGTTCCTTTATTCTCCGGCTGTCTGCTCTTAACGCTCTTTGCCTGCGTCGATCGCAAGATCACCCACCCCTATGTCGACTTCTCTCTGTTTCGCAGCCGCCTTTTTGTCGGCTGTCTAGCGGCCGCTTTCTGTGCGCAGTTTATTGTCATGGCCACAGTCTTTTGGAGCCTCTTTTTTCAAAATGCCCTGACCTTTACCCCTTCCGAAGCCGGTCTTCTCAATTTCCTGGCCAACTCCCCACTCATTCTCGTTGCTCCTTTAGGAGGCTGGCTCTTAGATAAATATGGCCCCCGCCTTCCCATTGTGCTCGGCTTTTCTCTCATCTTCTTTGCCATCGCTTGGCTCTTACAGGTCTTTGATGAAAAAAGCTTCCCCTGGCTGCTTTCTGCCCTCATCCCCTTTGGATGCGGAATCCCTCTGATCTTTACCCCCACTATAACGGCTACGATGAATGAGGTAGAAAGCAGTAAACGAGGCCTTGTCTCCGGTACAATCATGACCATTAGGCAGCTCGGAGCTACTTTGGGACTTGCGATCTTTGGATCTTTATTTGCGAGAAGAACAGAGACAGGTTTTTACCTTGCACTCAAAGAAAACCCCGCTACCGAGAATCTTGACGGAACGACTTTTTCAGGACTTCTTGCGAAGGTCCCACGCGCTTTAGAGGCACTCGAGAGGCTCTCTAGCGGAACGCAGCAGTTTGTCTTGGAGAAGGCCCACGAGGCCTACAACAGTGCCTTTGTCAGCATCAATGGACTGACCCTCACCCTCTCTACTTTGGGACTTCTTGCTAGCATTTTGTTAATTCGAGTAAAACGCCCGTTACGGGATGGTGGAAAGAGAGCTTAACATGCTCGAGGGCGATTTTGCCCGTGGAATCAAGGGCAATTTTGCCCGTGGAATTAAGAGCGATTTTGCCTGAACCACTTCGACTTCCATACTTGTGATCTCCCAAAATGGGATGGCCCACCGCAGAAAGTTGTGCGCGGATCTGGTGGTAACGCCCCGTCTTCAGTTCAATTGCGAGCAGTGTACTTTGCTCTTTCCTCTCTAGAACTTTATAGGAAAGCAGCGCCTGTTTGGCTCCAGGAGTGCTCGGGGGAACAATTTTGGCATGAAACGCATCGTGCAAAAGAAAATGGTCTAGCTCTCCCTCCTTCTGGAGAACCCATCCTTCGACCCATGCCCTGTAGATCTTGCCCATCTCCCGCTTTTGAAGCGCAGCATTTAGCCGAACCAGCGCTTTGCTTGTACGAGCAAAAAGCACAAGACCTGCAACAGGCTTATCGAGGCGGTGCACAGGCTCGAGAAATGCGCGCCCCGGTTTGCCAAATTGCTCTTGCACCCATAGGCGCATCTCTTCATGCAATTGTGGCTGAACAAGCTCTCCGGCCTCTTTCCACGCAACCAGAAGATGGTTATCGCAGTAAATGATTTCTCTGTCTGACCACTTCATACATCAAAAGGGTAGCCGCTGTTGCTACATTGAGAGAATCGGCCACTCCCCTCATGGGAATGGCCACCTGAATATCTGCCGCATGCATCCAAAGCTCTGTCAGCCCAAGCTGTTCTGTCCCCACAACAAGCGCCACAGCCCCTGCTAAAGAGGCCTCTGTGTAGAGGGTCTTTGCAGAGGGAGTTGCGGCCACCACCTGGATCTTGTGTCTTTTGAGAAAATTGTAGGCATCGGGTCCTGTTGCTTCAACAACAGGCTGCGTAAAGAGGGTCCCGACACTGGCACGCACCACATTGGGATTGTAGATGTCTGTACACCTGTCGCACACAATCACCCCATGGGCGCCTGCGCCATCTGCCGAGCGCAAAATCGACCCGAGGTTGCCTGGCTTTTCTATGCCTTCTGCGACAATGAAAAAGGGAGAATCCTTCACTTTTAGACTTCCAAGCTCAAAGTGCATCTGCACAGCGACTGCAATCAGCCCGTCGGGCCGATCGCGGTAAGAGAGTTTGCGAAAAACCTCCTCACTGCAAAAGAGGGGATCGGTTCCCGTAGACTCGATCTGCTCAATCAAAGCCTTCTCATTCTCTCCGAGAAAAAGAGCGGGGCAAACAAATAGCTTTTGCAGCACTACACCGCCTTTGACCGCTCGAGTGACCTCGCGGAAGCCCTCGATGAGAAAAAGTCCCGACTCATCGCGTGCGCGCCGGTCCTGGAGTGTTAAAGCCTCTTTGATCTGTGGATTTTGTCTACTTGTAATCAAGCCAGCACCACCTTTGCAAAACAGCCGCTCGGCAGAGGTCTCTTCCCTGGACGCACCACCGGAATCACAAGCTCTCCCGCTACAGTCTCTCCTCCGAGCCTTAACTCCTCAAGCAAATGAGTCAAAATAAGAGGAGTCATTCCCGGAGTGTGGCAGGTGAGCGCAATAAAAAGGGGCTTCTCGGATAGAAGAGTGCGGCAAAGAGAGAGCAGCTCTGGAAGGTCCTGCTCGATCTTAAACAGCTCGCCCCCGCTGCCTCTGCCAAAGGTAGGAGGATCCAGAACGATCGCGTCGTAGCGCCGTCCCCGCTTGATCTCTCTTTTTAAAAACTTAAAGGCATCGTCGACAATCCAGCGAATCGGTAAGTGGCCAGCGCCACTGAGCGCCGCATTTTCTCTTGCCCACGCCACCATCCCATTCGAGGCATCCAAGTGACACACCTCAGCCCCTGCCCTCGCACAAGCCAACGTCGCTGCCCCCGAATAGGCAAAGAGATTGAGGAGTTGCACGGGGCGACCGCTTCTTGCCACCTGCTCCGCTGCAAAGCTCCAGACGCTTTCATGCTCGGGGAAGATGCCCATGTGCCCAAAATCGGTCGGCGCAATTTTAAAGCGGAGCCCTTTCCACTCTAATACCCAATGAGTGGGAAGTTTTTTAGCAAAACTCCAGCCCTTGCCCTCTTCTCGTGAAAAATAGCCATCTGCTCCGCGCCAGGCGCTCTGCTCAAGCTCGGGTTTCCACAGCGCCTGGGAACTTGGCCGCACAAAGGTAAATTCCCCAAATCGCTCGAGCTTTTGCTGATTCCCACTGTCTAGTAAAGCGTACATGGGGGCGATTTTAGCATAAAAGGTCAGTTTTGGGCTTAAGTTTTTAAGATAACTTTTATTTTTAATTTGAGCGGAACTGCAGCCCTTCTGTCGCTACAAGGCTCAATGCCCCATTCTCGTCCATCTCGATCACAAAAAGGGCGCAATTGGCAATGTAAAAATCGCGATACCCAACATCGTAGCCGCGACAAGAGGAATCTACCATGAAGAGTGTTTTCATCACGGCGTTGTGAGAGCCAACCAGAATCGTCTCTCCCCTATGTGTCCCGCCAACCTCTCGTATAAAACTCAAATTTCTAAAATAAACCTCTGGTAAACTCTCCATATCTGGTTGAGCTTTATAATGGATTTTTTCAGCAAAGGTCTTCATCCGCGCAAGATCCTCCTTCTCCTTCTGGATCACAGGTGCGTACACAGTTGCAGTTGCCCCTTCTAAAGAACCATACCACCTCTCGTGGAGACGCTCATCTGGTAGTGGCTCTAGCAGAGTACCCTGCCCCGCCAGGACAAGTCCTACTGTTTTGCAAGAGCGCAGAGAGGGCGAAGAAAAGGCCGCGTCAATTTGAACAGCATTTGCCAAAAGCTCAGCCCCTCTTTTTTGAGCCTGCACGACTCCCTCCTCTGTCAGATCAATGATCTCGCTACGAGCGGGCACGCTTTTTGTGACATTGGCCTCGGATTGTCCATGTCGCATGAAAATAAAGCGCGTACTCCCAGGCTTTTTTGTCTGTTTCAAATACTCCAAAGCTCGATTGGCTACAGAAGGAATTTCCTTAAACTGCTCGTTTTCTTGCACTAGAGTTAGCGTAGTCAGTGTCTTTGGAAAATCGTGGAGCTGTTCGGAGGAATTGGCAGATAAAAACCCCATAAGCGCTGTGAAAGTAAAAACTATATATCTGTACATTTTAAATGATCCTATATTGAAAATAGCGGAATTTTAGATTATAGAGGATTGGAATTATGCAGAAAATAATAAAAAACTATACGATTAAAAAATTGATTTAAAGCGAAGACGCTAAGCCACAGTGTCGCAAAGATTTTTTATAAATCGCCCGCAACCAGTTTTTTCCGCGTCTTTGCGTGAGCATCGTTTTTTTATTGAAAAAATCGGCAATTTAGACTAAATTATTCACAAATTTGGAGGTTGTCATGTCTATTCCACCACTTCAAAACTCAACTAAATCATTGTCAGATGGCGCTGTGCTTAAATCTCCAGCTCCTGTAGGGCAAGTCAGCTGCAATTACACGCAATTTGCCAGCTCTTCGCAATCCTCCTCAAGCGAGAGTTTTTTATCCACATGCTGGAGCAGTATCGCCTCTGCCATCGCCTCGGTCTGGAACTACCTTGTCAATCTACTGTGTGGCAAAGGCTCGTCAAATTCAACATCTCAACAAACTCAAACTAGCCCACAAGCCACATCGGGACAAACAACTGAATCAACAACTGGGTCAACAAGCGAATCTAGCGGCCAAGTCTGGGCCACTAGAGTCCAGGCAATGAATCAGCTATTAAACACAGCAACTCTCGGATTGGCCCCAGACTTAGAGCCCTACAGAGCTAAATTTTTTGACGACGTGCAAACACTTCTATATAGAGGCAAAGTGGATGATTTTTTTGCGATTCCAGACCCCAAGATACGCCTGCGAGTATTCAGGATCTTTCTAGATTGTTATGCAGAATTAGAAATTCGCCTTCTTTATGCAGCCGACCAGCTCAACACCCCGGGAATTGTGGAAGGACAAAAGCAGCAGCTCGAGGCAAGATTGACTAAAGTACTTCAATGGATTACAGCATTTGGACAAGATACTGCATTTAAGTCTGTTTTCTCTAGTCCACAAATGTATGCTCGAGTGACGCTACTAGGAACAATGGAGCGCTCATTGATCAAAGCAAGACAGGAGCAAGGAGCTGCTTGGAATCACTCCTGGCAGAATGTTACAGACCTACTAAATTTTGTAAAAACGCAACACTAAGGGGAAATTTGCCTCTTAGAGCTTGTCATATGCTGCAAATAACAAAAAACTACACAAAATCCATACCTCTCCAATAAATGGCGAGATATGGATTTTAAAAGAGCAAGGGTGACTGCTTGTAAACCCCTCCCTCGTTACCGAGTCTGGATCTGTTTTGACGATGGATTAGAAGGAGAGGTAGATTTAAGCAACCTTGTTGGCAAAGGAGTTTTTGAAGCCTGGGACTCTGTAGAGTTCTTTAACCAGGTTAGAGTGGATTCAAAAAGCGATACATTGGCCTGGGGAGATGACATTGATTTAGATCCCTATGTGCTTAGAAACAAACTCCAAGGTAAATAATCTTATGCGCTACACTCTATATGATGCAATTTCGGCGGCCCCCACCTTTAAATCCTGGTGATAAAGTTGCAATCCTATCACCGTCCTCTGCTATGCCTTTTCTATTTCCTTGGGTATACGAACAAGGAGTGGAGAGGATCAGCCAGGTTTTTGATCTAATTCCTGTAGAATTTCCCTCGGCTCGCAAAAGCCCAGAATATCTATCGAAAAATCCACAAGCACGAGCAGACGACATCAACCATGCATTTGCTGATCCCTCGATCAAAGCCGTCATAGCAACAATAGGGGGCAACGATCAAATCAGGATTCTTCCCTTTTTAAATGAAAAACTCATCGCTGCGAACCCCAAAATTTTTATGGGCTACAGTGATTGCACCAATCTGCATTTGTTTCTTTGGAACTTAGGGATTGTTTCCTTTTACGGAGGAGCGGTAATGACCCAATTTGCTATGGGTGGAGGCATGCAATCTTATACCGTTCATTCAATTAAGAGAGCCCTTTTTCATTCTTCCATTGGCAAGGTCAGCGCAGCTCTTGAATACAGTGACGCAGATCTCGACTGGGCAGATGAGCAAAATTTATGCCGAACGCGCCCCCAATACCGAAGTGACGGATGGCATTGGCATAATTGCCAAGACCAAACCATTAAGGGAATACTATGGGGAGGATGTCTTGAGGTTCTCGAGTTACACTTGTCTGTTAAAAAATATTTGCCAGACTTTGAAAAGTTGAACGGAACTGTTCTTTTTATTGAAACTTCGGAAGAGATGCCATCTGAAGGTTTCGTATATCGCTTTATCGCAGCCTTAGCTGAGCTGCATCTGCTAAAAAAATTTAAAGCTATCTTAATGGCTTATCCCAAGGCGCAATTTCTCAATCGATTACCTCCAGAAGGCCGAGAACCATTTATTCTCAACCAACGAAATGCTGTAAAAAATGCACTACAGGATTACAACGCCCCTATTCCAGTGATATTTAACATGAATTTTGGACATACAGATCCTCAGATGATCATTCCTAACGGAGGGTCGGCAATAATCGATTGTCTGGGTAAAACAATTGAATTGCTGTGAACCCCAGTAGACTCTTGCATCATTCATTTCCTTGCCCCTGCCCTCTAAAAACTATATATTTGTACATTTTAAATGAGCCTATGTTGAAAACGGCCCAATCTTAGGTTATCGATTTCTGCATTGCTTAAACACATTGTAGCTCATATGCAGACAGGAAGCCGACTACAGCAATTCATGCAAGTCCTTCCCATGCTATCCAAAGGTCAGATACAGAAATTGGTGAAGGAGTTAAAGCTCCAAGGTTCAATTTTTAGTAAAGGAACCACTAGAAGCGCACTTTGGTTCCCTGTCTCAATTGCGCCGAAATAAGGCAATGGATGCAATAGCGATGCAATACAACACTTTAATCACTTCATTATAAGAGGGTTGCAAAAAGTGTAAAAAACGTCTTTAGACGCAATAACTGCAGAGTTACAGCGCCTTCCAAAAGCTATCTAGGTGTTCCTTTTTTTAGTTTGTCAGCTTCAAGATGGACCATCAAATGGCTAAAGTCCGGTGAGCAAAAAAACGGAAACTCCACCCTATGGAGGGGCTTGCAAAACTCCATTTGGAGCCAAATTCGCGCTTTCGGCACCAGATTTTAGATTTCTCGCAAACCACCTATGCCCAAAAGGATATGTCAGTTTGCGAGAAACTAACCCCGGCGCCAAAACCATCACTGTGCTGCTTGTCAAAGCCATTGGAGCTGCCATCCCCCAAAAATTATTGAAGCATACTTTAGTAGCCTAACCCTCTCCAAATATAGCGGCACACGGACTTTTATTTTTTGTAAATTATTTTAAGTAAAACGCTTATGAAAATCAGCTATCAAATTCGGGTTCTGGGCAGCAAAACTGACGAACTAAATTCAATAAATTTCTTAAACCTCTACTGGTTAGGCTGTTGAGGAGGAAGCACAGTAAGAGGGGTACGGATGATACGGGCTATGTTTTTGATTGTTTCATCGAGCCTGCTGAGCAAATCCTTCCACTCCTCTAATCCAAAGGTTTTATCTTGAACCATAGTGTTGTATTCATCATAAAAAAGCTTACTACGTATTTCCATTTCTTGTAGATACTCATTTTTCAAATACCAAGAATCAAATAACTTCTGACCAAATCCTTCACCGATCTGCTTGTTAAAACTACCTAGTTCTTGATCTAAAGAGTTAAAGAGTCTCAGAAAATCTGTCCGAACCGACAAAACATTTGCAGTTTTATCTTGAGAGGCAGTTGCAAATACTCCACTTGAAGATCCTGAAGAATTAGAATTACTAGAAGAATTAGAATTACTACTAGAGCCGCAAAGCCCTTTGAGCCATTGCCAGAAGGAAGAAAGTAGCCCAAGGAAATTGTTAAAGAGCTCAGATAGGCAATTTTTATCGCTCTTAGAAGAACTCTCTATGGAGGAAGAATCGCTTCTTTGCCCGTAGGCAACTGTAGCGCTCTTTTCGCGTTTTTGCAAAGAGTCGAGCGAGCTGTTTTGCAATGAAATTATTTTAAATTCATCTTGAACCTGAATCACAATAAACTCCAATATAAAAAAATTTTCCTATACTCTTCGTTTAATTGCAAGATAAATGATTTATTGAAAAGCTTATGAAAAATTTATTGCACTGTGAGGTCTAAAGATTTATTGGTGGCAGTATAAAGCCAAATAATCTTATGCTCTATCTAAATTCTCAAAATTTACTTTTGCAAGATCTGATACAGCAAGCCAAGGGCAAAGTTTGTCGCAAGAAGCTGCGTCTTCTCCCGGCCGAAGGGGAAAGAGTATTTTTCTACACAGGGCCTGTGGCCTCTTTCTCCAGCGGCGATGAAACAGGTGCCCACGGGAAGTGTGGAGTCAGAGGGTCCAGGACCCGCTAGCCCCGTTACGGCCAGTCCATAGTCGGCTGCCGTGTGGTTGAATAAACCCCCTAGCATCTCGAGCGTGGTCTCTTCACTCACAGCCCCTTTTTGCGCTAAGGTCGCAGGTAAAACACCTAGGCAATTGGTTTTCAGCTGCTCTGAATAGGTGACAAAGGAGCCGAGAAAATAGTCCGAGGCGCCGGGGATGCTCGTGAGCTTGGCGGCCACTCTTCCCCCCGTGCAAGATTCGGCAAGAGCTAAGGTCTTTTGATGGGAAACCATCCAGCGCAAAATAGCCTCTTCAAGCAGCCCTGCTTGACTCTCAAACCAGTTGCGGGCAAAGGCGTTTTGCAAAGCGGCTTTGATGGGAAAGAGGCGCTCTTTTGAAGAGGCGGTCAGCGTAATGGTGAGAAGGCCATCGGATGGGTAGATCCCAAACCGCACTCCGGGATGGAGAGGCTCTAGTTTGCGCAAAATAGGATCAATGGTACTTTCTGACACGCCAAATAGATGCAGGCTATCTGTTGCTAAGGGAAGCTGTTTGCTGTAGCGCTTTTTGAGAAAGGGAACGACCTGCTCTTCAAAAAGCGCCTTCATCTCTACGGGAACACCGGGCAATGCGATGAGAGTGCAGCCTCCTTGTCCTCTTTTTTTCTCAAGGACAAGGCCAAAAGCCGTGCCAATGGAATTGGGCAAAGCGTGCGCCGTGCGAGGAATCGTTGCTTGATTTTCTAAGGAGAGATCGCGATTCCCATAACGTTTTTTAAGATCGGCAAGGAGCTCTTCTTTCAGCACAAGCTCCGTATCAAAGAGCTTAGCAAGGCTCTTTCGCGTCACATCGTCGAGAGTAGGCCCGAGCCCGCCCGTTGTCAGAACAAGGTCAGCGCGCCCGAGCGCTTCCCCTATCGCTCTTTCAATCGCCTCATCACTGTCTGGGATACAGGCATGAGCAGAAACGGTGAAGCCGCAGGCCATCAATCTCTTGCCGATATAGGCGGCGTTGGTGTTGATGACCGACCCTCTAAGCAGTTCTTCCCCAATAAAGATGCATTCTACACGCACCTCAATTCTCCTTGCAGTTTTGGATGGTGATGAATCCATGATACACAGGAAACCCCAAGTCGCAAAGAGGAAATGATCCGCTCTCCCTTATAGATAAAAGCTGTCGGACGGGTATGTGCTCTTAGCCAGCGGCTGAGGCGTAAATAGAGCTGACTGTTTGGCAGATCGCGCGGAACCTTGACAATCTCCTCTGTCTGCGGATCTTGGTAGATCTGCGGGTAGGAAAACTGGATTCCCCAAGGGATGCTGGCAGATCCCTGCACAAGGGGATGGATCTTCTTCTCGAGACTTGAAAAAATAAAATCATGCATCTGGAGCTGAAGAACAGGGCGCAAAGGCTTAACGAGCACTTTTTGCTGTCCCACCTCCATGGCATAGAGCAGAGAGGAGTCGGTTGTCCAGATGGAAGAAAAAAAGGGGCGCAGAGAGGGATCTTGAATGAGCTCTCCCCTTTTTAAACTCTCGGCATAGCGCCCATAGAGATCGAGAAAGCTCTTTGGAGAAATTTCCACTTCAGTCTCTTTGACAGGCTGACTCACGATGTAGAGAGAAAAATCCCCAAGATGGGTCAGTAGCGCCTCCATTTCGTTTGTATCCAGGAGAACTTGATGCTTGAGGCTCCTGGCAACGCGAAGGGTCCCTTCACGTGTTTTGTCGCTTTTTCTGATCATGTTCAATTTGCCTCCTTCTCGAGAGAAGCAGAAACAAAAGAGCTCCGCAAAAGATCGCGCTGTCGGCTACATTGAAAGAGGGATAGCCATAGCCCCAGAAGGTGAAAGAGAGAAAATCGACAACGTGGCCATAGAGAAAGAAATCGATCACATTCCCCAAAGCACCTGCAAAGATCAGCGCAAAGGCCACCTCTTGATTCTTGGGTACACGTCTAAAAGCCAAGAGGAAAAGTAAGAAGAGGATAAACCCTAAGCGAAAGGCAAGGAGAAGATAGGGGTAGTGTGCAAAAAGTCCCCACGCGGCTCCTTTGTTGGTGGTATGGGTGAGGGCAAAGTCGATACCGAAAAAGCGGGAAAAAATGGGAAAAGTGTCAAAAAGAGAAAAGTGGGCAATCACTAGCCGCTTAGAGAAAAAATCAAGGAGAAGGACACAAAGTCCAATCATCCCTATCTTACAAAAGGCCCTTTTCATACTTATTTTGCGCTTCGACTGTCATGATCGCGTATGGGATTGCCTCTAAGCGTTTGCGTGGGATCTCTTCGCCTGTGATATCGCAAATCCCATAGGTGTTGTCTTGGATTTTCTCTAAGGCGCGATCGATCTGTTTTAAAATCTGCAGCTCTTTGTCGGTCAGCTGCAGGCTCACCATCCGATCAAAATCGTCTGTTCCCTCATCGGCCTGATGCTGAGAATACCCCTTTGATTCGGCTTGAGTCTTCACATCTTGACTCGTTTCCCGGACGATTTTGGTCATTTCGCGACGCATTTTTTCTAAACGAGCTCGAAACTCTTCAATCTCCGATTTTTTCAGTGGCATGGGCCTCCTCACTTTTCACATGTTCAATAGCATCTTTTAACTCATCGACATCTTTGAAACGGCGGTAGACACAGGCAAAACGAATGTAGGCTACTGTATCTAGCGTCTGGAGATGCTTCATCACGATCTCTCCAAGCTCTGTCGTCTCAATTTCTCGAATCTGGCGCTCGAGCAGCTCCATGCTGATCCGATAGGCCAAAGCACGTACCTGCTCACGACTGACACGCGTGTGGCGACAGGCGGCATCGAGCCCCTTAATCAGCTTTTCCTGCTCAAAGTCCTCATAACGCCCATCCCTTTTGCGCACCTGAATCACCAGATCCACTGTCTCAAAGGTCGTAAAACGCTTCTGGCAATTCAAACATTCTCTTCTGCGGCGAATCGCATTAGATTCTGTCGCATTGCGAGAATCGGTTACCTTTAGCTCTTCATGATTACAAAAAGGACAACGCATCTTTTGCCTTTTAAAAGAAGGGGTTGTTTTTGCACAACAAAGGAGTTCGGAGGAGGTGGGATTCGAACCCACGAAACGCTTATCACGTTTACACGCTTTCCAAGCGTGCTCCTTCGGCCGCTCGGACACTCCTCCAGATTGCGGGCAGAGCATACATGACAAATATTTAAAGAGCAAGAAAAGAAGAGGATCAATACTTTTTTATTTAAAAACAGACAAAGTCGAGATAAAATGAAGCACTTCATATATACTGGATCCTCATGTACCGCCTCCTTCTTCTGTGCCTCTCTTTTATTCTCCCGCTCGCAGCTTCGGAAAAGCCGCTGATTCTCGTGACGATCGCCCCCTACGGCTACCTGATCGAAAGAATCGCGGAAGAGACCGTGGAGGTTGCCACTGTGATCCCAAGCGGGGTCAATATGCACATCTATGAACCGACTATTCGCGAGCTCACCTCTGCGCAAAGAGCCTCTATCTGGTTCCAGGTGGGCGAGACCTTTGAAGAGCGAGCGGGGAAAACTCTGCAAGAAAAAAACCCCCATCTCAAGCTACTGGCCCTTTGGAAAATGGTTCCTCTTCTTGAGGGAGGCTGCTCTCACTGCAAGCATCACGACACCAGAGATAGGCACATCTGGACAAGCCCAAGGCTTATCCTTGTGCAGTGCCACGAAATGGCCAAAGTGCTGACCCTTCTACAGCCACAGCACGAGCAATTGTATAGGAAGAATTTGGAAGCTTTGGAAAAAGAACTTATAGAGCTCGATGGCTATATCCACGAGCAGCTCAAGCCTTTGCAGGGCAGCGCACTGCTTGTCTCCCACCCTGCCTTTGGTTACTTCTGCAAAGACTATGAGATCACCCAGCTCTCTGTGGAATCTTCGGGAAGAGATCCACTGCCTAAAGATGTGGAAGATATTTTGAAAAAAGCGCAACACTACAAGGTCCGCGCTGTATTTACACAGAAAGGATACAACAACAAGGGGGCAGAGCTCATC
>Ga0207087_1048_pt1 | contig 26314 bp, 18 predicted proteins | sample Alteio_BWMinHeat_51_FD_153544 | JGI IMG/M metagenome (GOLD analysis project Ga0207087, IMG submission 153544) | Enriched cells from forest soil in Barre Woods Harvard Forest LTER site, Petersham, Massachusetts, United States -... | ecosystem: Environmental > Terrestrial > Soil > Temperate forest >... | reverse complement strand
CACGATGCTTTGAACGAATTAACGAGATTTAATATAGACCAGCTCTCTGGAAGCGATGCTCAAATAATACGTACCATCGCACAAGATAGCGCACAGTTAGCATATTCAGTTCGGGAGCATTCTTGCTGGCTTAGCCGTCAATTGAGTAAGTACCGGGATAAATGTTAAAGGTGTCTTTTGACGATTTAGAGATAGGTAATTCTTTAGCCGCGTTATAGAACCTATCTGATTAAGAATAGTTGTGAGCGGACCCGGGTATTCGAGTGGCGCATTAATTTTGGTTATCAAGTTATCGAGTGGTGTTTTTACATTAACTGATTCTGGCGTGTCAAAATATCTATTTTTTGTTGCCGGTGAATAGTTTTGCCATCTTAGCTGTTGCATCAAAATAGTTTTTGAGTGTCATGGCCAGTTCTTGTGCCTCATCTTGATGATTCTCTAAAAAAGTTTTTAATGTTGCATTAGTGGCAATATCAGTTGGTTTGATAACGAAGTCTGCTACTGCCTTCTCCAATACATAGGCAGGTATTTTGAAGTTTGGGGCTAGGAATTTCGATTGAGTTACATATAATGTTCTTTCTTCAAAAGCAACATACGTAAGAGCACTGATCATAGATCGTATGTTTGCGCCTTCCATTGGTCGAAGCGGATTGCTCAGAATACCTAATGCCTCATGAAAACCGATTACCGGAGAGGATTGCTGCGGATAAAGGTTGTCTATTTGCTGAGCGAAGTCTGCGTAATCTTCGTCTGATCTCTGTGTTAACTCAGATGATGAAAATTTTGGTTTGCCTATGTATGTGCGAGTTGTGATTTCTGGCGCAGGTGGCTCGGCGGCAGCTGTTGTGGAAGTCTGCGTAGGTGCACCCTGTGAAGCTGCAACTTGATCAAAAAGCTTATTAATCTCAATCAATTGTTTATTATACTGGACACGAGTATTATTTATCTCTTTTTGTGATTTACCTACTATGAGCAATGCAGTTGAAAGCTTGTTCATGCTGTCATCGATGTTCTTTAAAAAGGTGCGGAGCTCGGGCACAAATATAACTCGGGCATTAGAATATGTTTCTTCCTCGTTAAAATTATATGCACGTAAGGCTTTAGCATCTTTGTTGAGGCACGCCTCGAGCCATTTTTTTAGAGTAGGTAACAATTCACTAATAACGGGTTGAAACCATCTCTTTTCTAAGAATTCTGCTGTATCTCGCAAATTTGGTGTAGTTTCAATCATACGATCAACCAGAGTTAAGAATTCTTTATTAGCCTGTTTTAATACCATAGCAAAGGGGGCGACTCCACTTGCATCGACCCTGTTGAACCATTCACCCCTAATGTGATAGGGATCCTTAAGCTCATCTAAATACCAATTAAAGGTAAACTTTTGATCTTCGTCCAAATTGCCATAAGGGCTTGAGCTAGTAACTCGTGTTGCGCCGGCGGCCGAAGCCGGCGTAGGTGGCGTGCTAGGTGATGTGCTTACATCTTGCCTGGGCGTTGCGCTGGAAGAAGCTGATGAGCTTATAGCCATAAGTAGATTGTCAATATCGGCTTGTTGTTTGTTAAATTTTTCAAAACTCTGTTTAAGTTGCTCCTTCAATGGATCGGGTACCGTGGATGCCCTTGATGCTTTGTTGTTAAGGTATTCCATTTCCTTGTGCGTAGATTTTAAAAATTTCTCCAAAGCGGTGGTGAGCTTCGTATTGCTGTATATAGCCTGAACATTTGCATCACTTGATTGCAAGCCGGCAATGAGATTTGGTTGCAAATTATTGATAATCGGATTCAAAAAGGAATGGAGTAAAAACTGCGTGGTAGTGGTCAGATTCTTAGACATTGCAATCATCTGTGTGATAAGGATAAAGAAAGATTCATCCATGGGTGTTAGTTTAGATAGTACTAATCGCACTGTAGCTTCGGTAATATTTGATGGAGCTAAATCATATACCAAACCGCTCTCTCCATCTTTGAGCCTGACAAAGAGCGAGTGAACCAGCCCTTGCTCCCGTAGAAGTAAGGGGCTTAGCGCTTCTGTGCTCACTGCCGCACTTGGCGCACTTACTTGTTGCTCGGGCTGAGCAGAGGGGGCTTGCTGTTTCTTTCTGAACTCTTCTAAGGCGTCCTTCCAATCTCCTTGACCGTTCTCGAATTTGGTTTTCATAGGTTGCACGTCTTGTTCGGGCTCATCTTGCCCAAAATTTTTTAGCCTCTTGATAAGAAGATCAATAGTGCTATTCACTCCTGCAAAGAATGTGTCCACTGCCTTAATTAAATTTTCATCTTTGTATGGTGCCTCTCCCGCTGCCAATCCCAGTCTTAAATCTTGTTGTAAGTTGTTAGTTGGGCTGAACAATTTTTGCCATAACGTTGCTACAATGTCGTCCCATGGTGCAGTATTATTCAAATTTTCAAGATCTGTTTTCAGGCGCGGGAAAAGGGTGTTGGTAACTTGTCTAAATTTTTCAGCTACTTGGTCAACATTAGCTTGCGAAAGATTACCAGAAAGCAATGCATCAGCTAAACGTTGACCTGCCCCCTCAACAACAACATCAAGTGCTTCCGTCATTTTTTCTATACGCTCTTTGTTAGATAGAGTTTCTTCTTGAGGAGGATTAAGAGAAACGTTCTTTTTTTCTTTCGGTTCACCGCTTGGCGCACTTACTTGTTGCTCAGGCTGAGCAGAGGAAGAAGCTGATGAGCTTGTCGAGGCTAGTTGTTTCCTTTTGAGTTCTTCTCTAAAGTAGTTTAAATTTTTTATAAAAGGTTTTTTGACACTTTCTGTAATATCAGTTTTAAGAGAAGATATTGCCACTGTGGTTAGTCTATTGAGAAGAAGAGTTATAATATTTCCTACATTTGTTAAGAAGATATCCACCGCATTGATGAATTCCTTGTTCTGGTATATTTTTTCGTTCAGTGCCAATCCATTCCTTAAATCTTCTTGTAAGTAATTAACAACTGGGATAAATAGCTTATCTTTTAAAAGAGAGGTAAAGGTATCCCACTTGTTGAAGGAGTTGAGTTGTGCTTTAAGAAGTGGGAAAAGAGTATCATTAGTTTTCGTGAACTGATCAATTATTTGCTGAACCTCAGCTTCTGAAAGAGTGCTCACATTGTCTGGATATAAGGCAAAAGCAAGACCCTGGCCAGGGCCATTTTTAATGGCGTCAAGGGCGCTAAGTACTTTCTCCGGCCTTTCTTTTTCTTCTTGCTGAGCAGATAGTTCTGCAGCTACAGATACCATTTTCATGGGTAAATTAATTATGTCATCAGCTCGCTTTAAGGCTGTTTTAACGATGAGATTATCTCTTATGGAATCATTTAATCGCGCTATCAGTTTAGCTGGCGTTACGGTTATGTTCTCAACAGTGGTATTTTTATTTTTGAGCTCACCAGAATGTGCGTCATAGTACTGTTTAATAGCTCTCGTTAAACTGTTATCATCCAAATCAACGATACGCTTTTGTTGCTTTGGATCAGCATTATCTATTTTAAATAGCTCCTGAATCTTGTCCATTGTATCAGCGTATTCTTTTATGTATTTGGCAATTTGGACAATGGCATCTTTGTTGGCTTGGGGTGTTGATGCTGATGTATATGTACTTTTCCACTTCTCCAGATAAACGCTAATATTAAACTGACCCTCGGGCAGAGGCGTGAGCATATAGGGTTCATGAAATTTAAATCCTCGCATTGCGGTAAATGCTGCCAATGGGGTAAGCGGTGTTTGAGCGGTAAAACCTGCCTTTTGTAAGTATTGATAAGCTTGAGCAGCCTGTGTTTTTATTGTTGCAAATTTATTCTCAGCAGCAATTGTGTCTGCAGAGTTGGGGTCACCTATTGTTGCTCTTGTTAATTTAATGGAGTCATCTTCCATTGCTTTTGCAAAGCTATTTGCGGTGGTGATAACCATGCTAAGAATTTTTTGTATATCTGCTGGTACTTGGCCTGCTCGCAGAGTGCCCGCTGATGTGCTCGATGAAGTGCTTACTGCACTGCTTGGCGGCGTAGCTTGTTGTGCGGATATTTGTGCAAGCATATCTCGTAGGCGAGTGCTAGTCATACCAATGTTCTTACTCGGTTGCGCAAACATCCGATGAAAGTCGTCTTGGCTAAGACCGACAATCCCTGCGGTATTGAAATTGAATAAGCGCGCGAGGGTATCAGCACGATTCGCTATGCGGCTAATAGCGCTTGTCAGTTTATTTAATTCTTGTTGTATTGAGGGATCGCTCTTTAAGTTGTTGATGAAATCATCAAAAGGTATACTTTTCACAGGATCGATCAAAGACAATGCTGTCTCAATAGTTTTACGTGCTAACTCGGTAGTATCCATCAAAAGCGGGGTTTCACTACTCATCTTTTGATTTTGAGCAATATTCTCAATGGTGCTGGTAATTGACTTTTGCATGTTACGAAGGCTGGTCGCAAATGAGTTGATTGAGCTTTTAAATTTCTCATAGGTCATGTTGCTAGATTCTATTTTGAAATCGGCAGACACCTGCTTCAAAGCACCGATCAACGATGATAATTGTGTCTGCACATCAGTATTTATTTTTTGATCTTGAGCTGATAGTGCCGGAGCCTGCTGTGTAGCGCCCGCTTCGGTGCTGCTCGATGAAGCTAATTTAGCAGCAAGATCTAAGACATTTTTAAAACGATATGGCGGATTGTTGATTAGTGTTTCTATGTCCTCGTCCCATCTGTCTAATAACTGAGGGCCATTTTTTATCTGATGTTCAATCTTCTTATCTTTACGATACTTGTCATACTTGTTATCTAAATCATCAATTGTGCTATCGGTAGGCTGGCCCAAGATAAGGCGATTTTTGCTTTGGGCAAACAAGTCAATGAGAGCTTTAAGATTAGCCACATATTCGTTAAAGTCATGCGCAAATTTTTTTACTTTGAGATTCTTTGCAAGGGATGGATACATAAAAAAAGCACCAAAAGCCAAAGAATGTGAACTTACTGGATTTATAAATGTTACTGCTTTTTCAAGGCCACTAAATGCATAATAAAGCGTTGCAGGTTCGAGCAATGTGTTTTGATTAAAGCCTACGTTCCTCAATCCCTTTGTTAGATCTTGTATCGTTGTATTCGCCTTTGAAAGCGTAGGATGGAGCGTAGGATGGATGGCATCAATGTCCTTTATAAAGTCATATTCGGTGATACCTAGTTGCGGCCATTTAAAGATAGTAGGTGCATTTTGGGCAAATGTTTTTAATAGAGCACTGGCTTCTTGATTGATAGCTGCATCAGACTGCATAGGACTTGCAGTTGTTCCCGCTTCGGTGCTGCTCAACGATGAGCTCGATGATGAGCTGCCTGATCCAAGCTCTGAAAGCCAGGTAGGGATGTTATTGAGCATGTTTCGTAAATTTGGGCTTACTACATCTCTATCAGATGTGCTTGGTATAGTTTCAAGTGCAAATACTAATTCATCAGGTTTCATCGATTTTGCCCCATATTCTCGAGGTTTACGAGGATCATAAGTTTTGTTGTAGTCGTCGCTTGCTTGTGTAAGAGTAGCCTGGCCGAGATCCACCATACGGTTCTGATTCTGCTCGGTGCTAAATAATTGTGCAAACTTCTTGGTAGCCTCGAATATGGCCACGATGTCCTGCATTACTTGAATTACTTGAGTTCTTATTGATTTGTCATTCCGTATTGAGTTGCTCGCCAATATGCCATCAAAGGTGATGCTGAACTTAGGGTCTATCAAAGCTATTGCACGCTTAATAACCTTATATGCTTCAAATGCAGTTTTGGTTAATAGCAGCGTTTGATTGGTAAAACCTGATTGTGATAAAGCATTGATAGTATTGTCTAATTTTTTCCGCACACTACTCAAGGCACCCGCAATAGCCTCAATTCGATCTTTGAACATGTCTTCGCCCATGCCTTTAGGGGATAGAACTTGGTCATTAACTTTTTTTAATTCTGCAATTAGTTCTTCTAACAGTCGCTGGGCAAGCTTATTATGTGGTTCTTGCATTTGAGTCAATAGTGATACACCACTCGGCGCGGCCGCTGAGCTACTCGACGATGAGCTCGATGACGAGCTGCTGCTCAGTCGGCTAAGGTTGCCTGCAATATCAGTAGCTAACTTCCTCTGTTTCTCTAGGTTAGCATTCTGGCCTGGTAAGTGATTTTCAAAGATTCGAGTAATTTCTTCGATAGAGTTATCTATTTCGTTTTTTGCAAATTGCGAAGCGATTGCGGGCTTTTCGTTGACAGAGAACTTATTTATTTCTTTAAACCAAAGATCAATATTGTCAGTCCAAGCCTTTACAACAGCGTTCATTTGTTCCGGTGTTAATTGTCTGAAAGATTGACTTAATGTCTTGCTGAGCTCCTTCAGGGCATTTCCTAGAGCCTCTATGCTCCCTTTCGACTCTGCTCGAAGGCTGTCGAGCGGATCTTGTAAAGTGTCAAGTTTGTTCATAATATCTTTTTCTACTTTCACAGTCTTTTGAGAAGGAGTTTCGGGTGCCTCCGCTTTTCCAGCGGGTATGGATGGCTGCGCTTGAGGGCCCTCTTTAATGCGCTGCAGAGTCGTATATAAAGTGGTACTGGAATACTTGAAATACGATGGTTTTTTTCCAAAGATGCTCGCAGTTGCATTTGCGCTTACTTGTTCAAAAATAGCGGTTAGGCGGTCAAGCGCATCAGCTATATTTTTAAGAGCACTAGCTAGGTTTATTTCTGTATTCGATGGCAGAGCACTTGTTCCAAGAGTCATTTTTATGAAATAGGTCTTAACATCATTATTTTCAAAAGTACTCTTTAATCTATTGGCTATAGATGCAACTTGATCCTCTATTGGTGGTCGTTGTTGTTCTGGCTTGGCTTTGAACGCATTAATTTTGTCATTGTTATCCAAGCGACTTGTGGTTAAGAGCATATTTATTCGATCAGCTGTTAGTTGTATTCCCTTGGCATCGTTATTAAATATTGTGGTTAGGCTTTCAAGATCCTTATTGACTAATCCTTTACCTAATTCGACAGCCAATGCGTGTGCTATACTCACTGTCGTCCCATTAGCAAGCGTAATGTCTTGACCTAAAGAGGCTGATAATATATTAAGAGTCGTTGTCAGCTTGTTTTTCAAGACGTTCTGCTCTGCAATTGCTTCCTGAGCGGTAAGTGGAAGATTGGCTTGCGGAGCAGCTGGTTCGGCAGCCTTGCGTTCTCGTTCGCGTTTTTGGTTAATCCGATCTACAATCGCCTTGGTTTCGGCTAAGCTTTTCTGGTTCGCTTCCTCTTTCTGTTGTAGTTCTTGCAACTCCTTTTGACGTGCCTTTTCAAGCCCAGCTCGGAATACTCGATTTTCTTCTTCCTGCAGTGATTGAGCCGTGGCCAACTCTATCTGTTGTTCTTCTGTTAATACTGGTAATGCGGGCAATGTAGGTTGTTGAGCCTGCTGTGTCTGAGCTGCCTGGCGCCGGCGTTCGCGTTCGGCTTGTGCGGCGAGCTTTTTCTCTTCAGCTTTACGGCGTACTTCAAGTTTTTGCTGTTCTTTGGCTGATAGCTGTCCCGCTTGTTGGCGTTCTAGCTCTTCTTGCTGTTTTTGTTGGAGCTCGCGTTGTTGTTGTGCCTGAATACGTTGTCTTTCCTGTTCTTTAGCAGCTTCTTGGCGGTCACGCTCTGCAAGTAGGCGTTTGCGCTCCTCTTCTTTTTTATTTTGTTCTTCTAATGCTTGCTTATAGCGCATTTCTAATTCTTTAGTACGCTGTTCTTCCGCTTGCTTGCGCGCTCTTTCTTCTTGTTCTTGCTGTTCCTTGGCGGCTTGTGTTTGCAAACGCTGTTGTTCTTCCTGGGCTGCACCTTGACGTTCAGCTTCTTGCTCCTGGGCGGCACGTGCTTGCTGACGACGTTGCCGTTCTACTTGGGCGGCCAGTTTTTTTTCTTCAGCTTTACGCCGAACTTCAAGTTTTAATTGTTCACGTTCCTCTTGAGTCATTTGTTCTGGTCTTTGCATAGGCAGCACCGGGGTAACCAACAAAGCGTTTACGCATAGTAGCGTGAGGTAAAAATATTTAACAATTTTCATCGCTTCTCCTAAGCTGAATAGTAAATTTTTCAATAGTAAATAATAAGGAGTTTAAATGGGTTCTAAACTCCTTATAGTCATTCTATCATAAATTAATAACTGAAATAAAGAATTATGTTTTTTACATTGTCAGGGGTCAGTGGCAAAGGGATATAAAAAAAAGAGGCACGAACGGAAGGATTGAATCCTTCCGTTCGTGCCTTAAAGTTAAAGGATAGTAATTCTTAGGCGTCTCTAACGAGTTCAGCTTGCCCTTTGATATCCGCCAACTGTTGATCAAGATCTAGATCTGGCCCACCAATAGCTCCATAGAGCGTGGAAAGTGACTCTTGCATGCTAAGAAATGCATTTGCTAATGCTTTTAAGTTATTTTTTTCTTGGTTGTCTGTTATAGTATCCCATGCTTGAAACACGTCTCCAAAAAAGGTGCCGAAATCTTCATTGTGTATAATCATTCCTGTATTAGTGAGCAGCGGATCTTTTAGCATCGGACTGACCGCGTTGCCCTTAGTATTGCGGATATCCGTTGTTGCTTTATTTAGGGCTATTCTTAGATTTGTAAGCACGTCTGTAACCGTCTGTAGACGCATGTTCGTTGGGTTTCCAGTAAGAATGTTCATTCTAGGCTGGTCTAAGTAATCAATTACGTTCTGAACAGCTTGATCCGCTTCCGTCCCTTGTGCAGGTGGTGGTGGGTTTGCGCCGCTAGGGAGCGGAAGCTGGCTAACATTCTTAGCTAAGTCTAGAGTATCGCTTACATCTGTATTTCTCGCCGTTGGTTTGGCAAAACCTAAAAACTGATCAATCTCATCAAGTGCTCTAATGACTCTAGCCACATTGTGTGCGAATTCTTTTATGAGTTGTCGTCGTTCTAGTTTCAGATCCTGATTCCAGTTTGTAGCATAGGAATCCAGTATTCTATATATCATCGGTGATGCAGTAAACTTTTGTGGTGTTGTTACAAAAGCTTCACCAAGAATGTCTCTGCCTGGGAAATTTTCCCCCATCCTTATAAGGTATTCTCCATAAGGACCATTTTTCAAGTCGTTAATAGTTTTTTCAAGATGTTTTGCAATTTCATCTAAATAGGTTGTTGCTTGTACGGTAAATGGGCCACTTTTCCAATCATCTTCATTTTGGCTGCTGAGTATAGCTAGGCGTGACCGTGTATCTGGCGTTTTTCCTTGAATAAATCGTACAGATGGCATTTCTTGCAGCAAATCATTAAATGCTTGTGCCTTTTTGATCAGCTGTGCATTGATTTTAGCATCTTGGGCAGATTCTGGGGTAGTCTTACTTGCACTTTGCTCAAAGGTAGTTTTTATAAGATTTGCAACATCCGTATTTTCGCTTTCAATCAATGCATCTGCAAGCTCAAGCATTTTATCTTTAAGGCCTTCTATTTTTGAAAATTTATACAAATCGCCTGCTGCTAAGTCAAGAGCTGAGGCGGTGTATAAAAGTTTGTCGGGAACCTTATTTCCGGCCTCTGCTATTTGAATAGTAGTTTTATCAATAAGACCTTCGAGCGCTGTGGCCAGCTGAGATTGCAAGCTCTTGATCTTAGAAATTGCACTTATGTCTTTCATAAGTGTTTGAATTTCTGCACTTTTCTCTAAATCACCACCGCTGGTTGAGCCTACTTTAGCGATGGCTTGTATTAAATCTTTGTATACGGCATCGAATTTCTTAAGGGTTGCGGTATTAGCAGTCTTTATCATGGCTTGATAGTTACCCTGCAGATTCGGAAAATCCTTTATAAGAGAATATAGTTCAGTCTCCCATTGGAGATAATCAGTAGCACTCATTTTAGCAACGTCTTGCCGTAGTAAAAAATTAGCACGCATACGTTTTTCATGGGCACTTTTCATACTAAAACTGCTATTATTTAACAATCCTAAGCCTAAGCCTATGGCAATGGCCAGATAACTTATTTTACGTTCCATGTGTCTCTCCCTGTCAGAAAATGGTATTAAAATGCTTTATAATTCTACTTTGATATTAATTCTAATAGAATAGTTAGGAAGAAGTAAACAGTTTTATAGAAGGGGATTAGGAAGAATGGGGGAAAGGACGCTCTGAAAAGCTTAAATAGCAGGTATTGAACGGTATAAAAAGAAAGGGTTTCCTGTAATAGGAAACCCTTTCTTTTTTGTTTTACAGATCTATTTAGAAGGAGATACCTACCTTGCCCCATACGGTCCAACGGTTAACCATGGCGTTGTTGCTCTTGGAAAACTCGTACTGGCCACCGATATTGGCAAACGCTGGGTAATCGCACCAGGTGTCAAAATCGCAGCCGATTGAGCCGTAGAACGTATGCGAAATGCCGCATGGTTGCGAAGCGGTCACTAAATCAAGCTGATCTTGGGTGATAATGCTGTCCGCATAATTGGTAGCAGGCACTGGCAATGGGTGTACTGCTGGCGCAAGAATGACAGATTCTTCAAGGAAGTAATTGCCGGTAATATCGCGAATAGGACGGGTAAAGCCAGCTCCAAATCGATCTCTTAAAGCAGGACCTTCTTGCCATGGGCAAGCGAGTTTGACGCATTCAGCACGGCGTGCAAAGAAGTTATACCCCAATTCTGCCGAGAAACTGCAGCTGTCATACACTAATGCGGCGGTAAAGTTGGCTGAATAGCCCGGTTTTACGTTTACTTGTTGTGTGAACACGTTAATACCTGGCGTTGAGAAGACGTTTGCATCAGTGCCTGCTGTTGGTGCGGCAGCGGCTTGCAACGCAGCAGCTTGGTTTGCATACACCGGCAAGAAGCGGCTCCACGGTTTGAATTTCAAATCAAATGAACGCGTCTGTTTTTTGCTGAACAGATATTCGGCATGGATGGCGTACTCGGTGCGCAAGGTGCGGTCATCGCAATCATCGCTCCAAATTTGGATGCCATAGTAGCTGCCCAACATGATGCCCCAATGTTTGCCTTCACCAACCACTGGTTGGAAGAGGAAATCGGCTTCCACCGCGTTGCCGGTTGGCACCAAAATACCAATATACGATTCAATATGGCACGGTTCATGCTGCAGCCATTCGTAACCTAATTTAAGTTCGATGTCGGCAAGGCCTGTTTTGCTTTTGCCGCACAAAGCGATGTGACTGAAATTCCAAACAGATTGTTGGAATGCTGCCGTCATGTTTGGCACCGCATTAGAGTAGGCTGGGAGGATGCCGCCACCATCATTAGTTACATCTTCACTAAATCCAAGATTATTTTTTACGTGGGTGATTGGACTTGAAATACTTGCCCAAAAGCCGCGGCCGCATTCTTCATTACACCAGAACGATTGGCGATAATGAATACCGAGCGCGATAGTGCTCTGGCGCGGTTCAAGCGAAACGGTACTTTGGAAGTTACCATTCACCGTGACGACGTTGAAGTTTTCAGAAAACACATCAAAGCCGCTATTTGGTATTACAACTGCTTGATCTTCTCCGACTAAAATTGACGTTTTGCTGAACGGCAGGAAGTAGCGAGCCAATTCATCTTCTTTGGTTGTTTTACCACCAAAGAGCACGACTTGCAGCGCGCCGCCCCAGCAGTCTTCTGCTGCATGCAAGCGGTTGTTGCGAAACCCTGAAAGATATATTGGATCTACTGAACGGAATTGTGGTCTGATCCAGAGAAATGAGCGTGTGCCAACTTCAATTTCTGAACTGCTGCCACTTGCTCTTACGCTGCCTGCCAGGCATGCACCTGCAAGCAAAATATATAATAAATGTTTTTGCATGGAAGCCCTACTCCCTTTTTAGTAAGTTTTACCAATGGTTATTGTTATTACATTTTCAGTTCAAGTCATACTGTAATTGTACTATGACGTCAACTTCGCACTTCACATCCTTTTCTTGTCAGGGTGATTACGATAGCACTTTGGACAATATGTTCATGTTTTTGATAAGCTACACTTATTATGATCTATATTTCAATCAATTCTGACAATGCTGTGAAAGATGCTGTATGATACCACGTGTTAAAGGTACGCACGACCTGCTTGATATGAAATTTTTTAATCAGCTGATAGCGCTGATTACCAAACAGTTGAACCGGTATCATTTTGCGCCTGTGGCCACACCGATTTTAGAACCGCTCGAGCTGTTCAAACGCACATTGGGCATGCACACTGACGTGGTTACCAAAGAGATGTTTGTGATAGAAACTGCCGCTGACGAACAGGACAAAATCTGTTTGCGGCCAGAAGGGACCGCGCCACTGATGCGCGCCTATCTGCAAGATAATGTGCAAGAAGCACCGTGGAAAGTATTTCAGTGCGGGCCGATGTTTCGGCATGAGCGGCCTCAGAAGGGGCGATTCAGACAGTTTCACCAAGTGACGATAGAGGTGATGCAAGCCGCTTCGCTCATGCATGATGTTGAACTGATCACCATGCTTGATCGCTTTTTTGATGATGTGTTGCATCTTGACACGTACGTGCTGCTCATTAACTTTTTGGGCTGCGCTGCTGATCGCCAGGCGTACGAAATCGTCTTGAAAAAATTCTTGGCAAAATTACCGGCGGGCGCGCTGTGCGCCAACTGCCAAGTGCGGCAAGAGAAAAACTTACTGCGTATTTTTGATTGCAAAACGCCAACATGCCAGCAGATATACACAAAAGCACCGCTGGTGACTGACCATTTATGTGCACCCTGCCAGATTGAATGGGAGCAGCTGCAGGTTGCATTGCGGTTGCTGAGCGTTACGTATCAGCATGACCCGCGCCTGGTACGCGGACTTGATTACTACACCAAAACGGTATTTGAATTTGCCAGCAGCAATTTGGGTGCGCAAGCCACCTTTTGTGCGGGTGGTCGGTACGACGGACTGGCTCAACAATTGGGTTCACCTAATCCGGTGCCTGCCGTTGGTGCTGCCGTGGGCATTGAACGTGTATTACTCCTGATGCTCGAACAGCCTGACAAATGGGCGATGCCGCCGGAAGAACCGTTGGCCGTTATTTTGCCACTCTCGCAGCAACAAATTTCTTTAGCGCTCATTCTTGCTGACACGTTGCGCTTTGCCGGTATTGCGACTGAGGTGCTGCTTGAAACTGCCTCAATCAAAAGCATGATGCGCACAGCCAATAAGATGGCCGCCACGTGGGCGCTCCTGTTGGGCGAGGAGGAGCAGCAGACGCAAACGGTCACGATTAAATATATGATGAATGCGCGCCAAGAGCGTGTTTCACAGTTGGATGTAGTGGCGCATTTGAAGAGGAATTAGCAACGGTGGATGAGGTGGTACTCCTATGTCATTCCTTCCGACTCCACTTGCAGCTGCGTCGGACAGGGCGTTTGTGATAGACTAGGGGGGGAGATACTCTCTAGAACCGTTGAAAATGCTCTCTATCCCGTCATCCTTGCGAAAGCGAGGACCCAGACCAAGGTGACGTTGTTTTTCGAAATTTTTTATCAGTGTTAAAGAGAATGTGAAAGCGTGCTTAAAAAATTGATGTTCTCTACTAAATTGTCCTCCCTCTACCGTCATCCTCGTGCAGACGAGGACCCAGGCCAAAGTGACGTTGTTTTTCGAAGTCATTATTCTCAGTTTTCGATACCTGGGCGATCTAGTCTTTAAGATAAAAACATCATGAAAAATTACTTTGTTTACATTATGGCTTCTGGGCGCAATGGTACTTTGTATATCGGTGTAACAAGCGATATACAGCGACGCGTTTATGAGCACAAGCAAAAAATGATTGCTGGCTTTTCTAAAAAGTACGGTACAGACAAGCTTGTGTGGGCTGAACAGTTCTCCACGATGTCAGATGCTATTCAGGCAGAGAAATGCCTCAAACATTGGAATCGTGGATGGAAAATACGACTTATTGAACAGTGTAATCCTGAGTGGCGTGATTTATACGAGGTAATCGATTAGGCCTGGGTCCTCGTCTTCACGAGGATGACGGAGAATGGCGCAGAGTTGGTGTTGAGCTGAGAAAGTATCTTTCCCTTAAAGGTGAAGTTTCTTTCGATTGTACATGTTGTTCAAAATAATAATATCTGGATTGTTTTGAGATCTTCTATTGTCAACCATTCTTGATTCTCCAATCCTTGGTTTCTCTTTAGTCATCCTCGCACTTTCCCCGTCATCCTCGTGTAGATGTAGACGAGGATGACGGGGAAAGTGACGTTGTTTTCAAAGTTATTATTCTCAGATTTCCCTATCCTTTTTCCAGGCATCGGCATGAGATACTGTTTGAGAACATTCTCTTTCACGCGCTCCTGTCCGCCGAAGCCTTGGCGAAGGCTGGATCAGCAATTGCTGATAGGGCAACATCTTCAGCACTATCTGTCTGTTGCTCTGCTAGAACATCCTCTTGAGGATCTTGCACTGCTTCGAGTAAGCCTTCCCGATAGTTTCTTTGTTTCTTCTTCATACTGTTCACCCTGGTAAGAAATATTTCCCCACATACAAAAGCACGCTCACAAACAGCAGCGAATCGAACCGGTCGAGCAGGCCGCCATGGCCGGGCAATAAAGAACCGGAATCTTTAACACCCGCGCGCCGCTTAAGCCATGATTCGAAAAGATCACCCAGCTGCGCGGCGATGCAGATGAGTGCGGTAACAAAAAATACATTATACGTAATAGGCAAAGACCAATACGTGTTAATAAGCAGTGAGACGCCACATGCCGCACCATAGCCGCCGGCGCACCCTTCCCACGTTTTGCCTGGACTCAAGGTGGGTGCTAATTTATGGGTACCGATCAGTGAACCAATCAGATAAGCGCCCGTGTCATAACCGATCACCAGCAGCATAGCGGTAAATAACCAGATGCGCATGGTATTATCTTGATTGAGTAGAATCAGGAGTACGAACGGTAGAACTGGATAGAGTGGTGTAATCAGCCAGAAGTACCGTGAACAGCGCGCAAGCAAACGCGGCCATTCAACAAGCAGAATGTAGATAAGTGCTGCTGCCAGCACGATGCTGGTAACCAGTGGTGGTGTGTACCAAAAGAGTACGGTGAAAAGAATAAAGAGCGGGAGTGCGGTCAGCGTACGTTGTGCAAGATCAGTCACAAGAGGGTGCTCCTTAGTTGTTTGACAAATTTCTGCGCTCACCAAAATTGTAACCCGGATTCCAGATCATATGAATGTAACCGCGATCGTACTGAACAAACTCGGCGATGCCAATTGCTCTGAGTAAATTTTCTATTTTGCTCAGGCCGACCTTTACGTCGTCAACCTGCTCTTTGAGCTCTATTTCGACGAATTTGCCAATGCCTTGCACCTGATCAACTACAATCTCGAATTCATTAAAAAGATAGGTGTGGCGTTCTTTTTTGACCAACGTTGTTTGGGTATAGCCTAGTCCTGCCAGGTAGGTAAGCATTTTGTTGCCATCGGCAATCGGTGTTTCATATTCGTCGCGATGCGTAGTTTTTTTGGTAACCGGATCAAGATGGCGATATTTGTAGCAGTACGAGTCACCTTTGGCTTCGTGCCGCACGCGTATAGTTGTCAACGTATCTTTAAAGCCGGCACTATAATCCCACTCATCATTCGGGCTGGTAACGTACCATTCTGTTTGTTGGCTTACGCCAGAATAGTGTGCATGTTGTTTAAACCATTTTTCGAGCAGTAAATATTTTTTGTTAGCTAGGCTTATTTTTAATTCGATCTCTTTTGCGGTATGGATGGTGCTTGTACACGCAAGAGCGCCTATAACGATACATTGTTTAATCATTGTGTAACCTTATGTTAAGAAAAGTAAACTTTTACTCATCAAGCAATTTATCTATTTGATTAAAGGGGACTAGGGCTGTATCAAGATAGGTGCCTGCTTGTTGGCCAGAATAAACCAGATAACCGTGAGCGGTTTCAGATAATTCACAAAAATAGCGAACTCCCTTAATAAAATCTGGCTGAAAAGTTGATCCAGCTTTAATTTCAATTGCTTTTATCTGGCCGCCCCATTCTGCAATAAGATCAACTTCATGTCCTGTGCGATCACGCCAGAAATATAAATTAGGTGGTAGTGCGCGATTTAAACGGCCTTTTAACAACTCTAAAATAATTAAATTTTCATACAATGCACCATTCAGGTAATGACTTTCTAATTGCGTTGACTTTTCAAGACCGAGTAAAGAACATGCCAGACCAGTGTCGTAAAAGTAGAGCTTTGGCATTTTAATAAGACGTTTATTAAAGTTGCGATAGAAAGGCTGCAAAAAGAATATTACGTAGCTTGCTTCAAGAAGCGTAAGCCATTGGCGTGCTGTCGTGTGCGAAATGCCGCAATCTAATGCCAACGAGGAAAGGTTGATTATCTGCCCTACGCGGCCAGCGCACAACTTCAAAAAGGTTTGGAATTGCCCTAAGTTCTCAATATTTTTTAATTGGCGTACATCTCTTTCTAAATATGTTTGTATATAGCTTGGGTAAAAATCAAGCGGATTTATCTGCAAGGCATGCAGTCCTGGGTATCCCCCTGAAAAAATGAGTTCATTGATGTTATCAAATTGATTAAGCTCGGCCAGGCTCAATGGTAAAAGCGTTGTCATGCCAACGCGGCCCGCAAGCGACTGTGAAATATGTGAAGTAAGGGCAAAATTTTGCGAACCGGTCAGAACAAAGCGACCCTTGGTGGGTGAGGCATCCACGATACCCTGTAGATATGACAAAAGTTCGGGAGCATGTTGAATTTCATCAAAAATAGCACCATTTTCGTACTGTTTTAGGAAGGCGCGCGGGTCATTTTGCGCCTGAATGCGAATATCGATGTTTTCTAGCAAGACGTAAGGCAGGTCAGGAAAGAGCATCTTGGCTACCGTTGTTTTGCCCGATTGTCGGGGACCAGTTATGCCCAAAATGGGATAAATCTTAGAAAAGCGAGTCAGGATTGGCGCTATGGTACGTTTATACATGGAATTCCCCGCAGATTGAAAGTTGTAGTTTCAATCTGCCAGGATAGGGGCTAAAAGTCAATATTTGTCTCAATTTCAGGGGTCTGGGAGTGCCATCCATCAAAACATCGAAATCCACCAGAGCAGGCCGGCGGTAATTAACGCATTAATTACGATGCCTAACACGTTAAGCTGTTTGGTCCACGTGATTGAACAAATTTTTATGGGCAGTAGACCGGAAAATGCAATGACTATATGACTTAAGGTGTGAAATGCTTCGGCTCCGGCCAGAAAAAGTATAATATCTCTTGTACTCCACATAGTCATTCTCCCATAATTTTTTTGTACCAACGTTTTTTTATCACTCAAACATGGCTTATTGTTTCTTGTCAAACTTATGAGAACTAAGGCAGATACCAATGAAAAATGATGTAATTGTTCAAGCTGACATAGTCATTCCGGAGCACGAGATTGACATAGCCACAAGTCGCTCTGGTGGTCCAGGTGGGCAGCATGTCAATAAAACAAACAGTCGCATCACCGTGCGCTGGAATGTGCGTAACACGAGCGTGCTTACTGACGAACAAAAAGAGCGCGCGCTGCAAAAGCTGGCCGCGCAATTGACCAGTGAAGGTGATCTAATTATTCATCACAGCGCTTCGCGCAGTCAGCAACACAATAAAAAAATGGCGCTCGGGCAACTGGCTACTATGGTGCGCAAGGCGCTGCATGTGCCTAAGAAGCGGATGAAGACAAAAGTATCACAATCCGTCAAAGAGGCGCGTTTGCATGCAAAAACGCATCGCGGGGAAATTAAGAAAATGCGCAGTAAGAAAATTGACATGGATTAGGGAGTGGGTGACGTTGAAAGAGATCTAGATAACGCCAACTCGGGATAAGGTTTGAGAGCAAAGAGCGACCAGATCGTCTTTGCTGTAGGGGTTGGTAATTCGTTGATAAGAATAGCAGCCATTTTTCTCAGGTGATTTCAACCCCTGCGATGCTATAGCCTTGGCAGACAAGGCATTTGTGATAGACTAGGGGGGAAGATACCCTCTAGAACCGTGAAAAATGCCCCCAGCACGTCATCCTGCGACTGCGTCCGTCGAAGCCTTGGCGAAGTCGGAAAGCGAGGACCCAGTTTAAAAACTTTAATGTTATGCAAAATTACTTTGTTTATATAGTATGCTCTCGTCGCAATGGTACACTCTATATTGGAGTAACAAACAATCTCAAACGACGCGTTTATGAACACAAGCAAAAAATGGTTGCTGGCTTTTCTAAGCAATATGGCACAGACAAACTCGTATGGGCAGAACAATTCAGCACAATTTCAGACGCACTTCAGGCAGAGAAACGCCTTAAGCATTGGAAGCGCGAATGGAAGTTGTATCTTATCGAACAACGCAATCCAGAGTGGAATGATTTGTATGAAACAATCGATTAAACTGGGTCCTCGCTTTCCGACTTCGCCAAGGCTTCGACGGACGCAGTCGCAGGATGACGGTGGAGAGTCAATAGTCGATGGAGACTGAGAGTAAAATAAATCCATCAACGAATTATCTAACCTTTACAGCAAAGACGGTCGAGAACTACTTTTAGCTATTTATTATCAAAGTTGTATTGTTGTTTTCTTAACGCGAGACTGTTTGTTATCCTGATTGCGTTGAATGTCTTTAGTAAGTTGGATGAGGATAGTCATAGCCTTGGTCAGGGCTTGTTGTTGTTCCTCAGGTATGGGCTCATTATTAGCCAGTTTTGCTAAATGGTTGTTTTCTTCCACTACACCTACCGATGAAGCTAGTTGTAAGCTTTCGATGAGTGCATTAACCTGGTTATGGTTACCATTTTTCAAGTCAGCTTCGACTGCCATCTTTGCAGCGGATTGTATGCCTTCAGTCGCGGTTGGCACTTTGGCCGGGTCAGTAAAAAGCCATACTAATTGGCGGGCAGTAAGAGTCACCTCTTTCTCTTTTAATTTGAATCTGCCAAGCAGATGATACTGCAGCCTGCCAGCTTTGGTAAACGCTTCGTTACCGTAATCCATGGGCTTGCCAGCTTTGACAGAAGCTTTATTGCCGCAATCCATGGCCTGTGCCAGAGAGAAGCTCGCAAGAGAGGAAAAGACGATTAATTTGATTTTCATACAAGTACCTTTTTAATGGGTTAAAAACGCTGACTAAATGGCCATGTCAAGCAACTGTTTAGCTTCCTGGCGCAGGGTGATTTGCCCGCATAGTTTATTGATCACTTGTGTGGCATTATCAAACATTTGGCGTTGGTCGTCGGTCAAAGTTTCCAACTCTTCTAACTCTTGTTTTTCTTTGGTCAGGCCTGTGGTGGTTGCTAACTCTAAGGCAGTAATGAGCGCGTTAACATACAGATGATCGCCGTCTTGGTCATCGGCTAAAGCAGATGCATCTGCAAGGGATTGTATGCCGTTGATTGCCGGCTCTACTTTGGCAGGATCGGTAAAAAGCCATGCTAATTGGCGTGCACAACTTTCAACATAGTTGATTTTTAATGGATATATACCAAGTAGATGATATTGCAACTTAGAAGCATCGGTGAAAGCTTGCCGAGAACAACCCATGGCATTTGCCACAGAACAAGTCATAAAAGAGGTGAAGACAATTAATTTGATTTTCATTCAGGTGCCCTTTTTAGGTGAGGTAACATCTTATTTTCGGGCCAGTATACGGTTTTTTGCGCAAAATACAATCTGTTATTTCCTAATAAGCAATAATACCATTCTCTAACTCTTTGTTGTCGAGTTGAAATAAGAAGGAGGACTCTTTTGCATTGCCTAACCTTATTTTTTCCTTTAATCTTATACAGACTGACTCAACTTATCTGTTGCACCCCATCATTTTAGGGCCAATTATTATGCATAAATTATTCTCAAAAATTCTAGCGGGAGCTTATAGCTTCGCGCTCATATGCTCTATGGGCATTGCTCAGGCGGATCAATCGTTTGGTTACGCTAAAATCGGGGAATCATACCTGCAATCATTTGAGGGGATTAAGCCTGCATCAAGTGCGCCATCATCTAGTAGTTCAAAAGTAGATTTTAGCAAAGCTACCCCGCTATCAGCGCGTGAAATGTGTGCGACGACGTTTTCCATTTTTGCACGTGTGCAAAATGCAGATAATGCTGCCGTATATTCTCCATTAGAAACGCTTGTGCACGATCTGAATCTATTCTGTTTCCACAGCAAAGATGAAAAGTTGCGCGGCAACCATCTCTTTTCAAAAGTTAATCAGACCAGAACGGTGTTTGGCCAAGCGGCATTGGCATACAAATTGGCTAATCCAACCGCTGACATAACTCAGCTGCGCAAGAACCAGGAGTTTGTTAAGGTGCTACTCTCGGATGAGGAGCTCTTTAAAGCGCTTGATAGTGCAATCGAGCAAGTGGCAGAACGGCAATCAGATCTGCTCACCTTTTGGCAAGAAGTAGCCAAACTGGAGCAAGAACAGATCGACAAGCTTTTTTTCAAAAAAGATGGTTACTTGAAGTGGCTTAATCTGAAGGCGCTCAACAAGAGTTCTTTGGCCATGGAAGCTTCAACCAGGATGAGCAATATTTACCCACTCTTATGGTTGACGTGCGATAAAGTAGGCCTGCCAGTCCTCAAGCGCCTGAGAACCAGTGTATTTGGCGGCGAAGCGGCAAAAGAATCAATTTTTATCGACATTCTTAATAATTTGAAAAGCATGCCTGCAGATTACAATCCTATAGCCTACTACAAGAGTTACCAGAATAAGTTTACTGGTCCTGAATTAGCAAACTTGGATGCTGCATTTGAGCAATCATATGACCAGACGAAAGCAATGTTCGAAAACCTGCATGTTCCGTTTACTGACACCCTGGGCGAATTCAAGGCTAAGCAGCTTAAAATGACAAAAGGTTTCATAATTACCGGACTCGTCACTTCAGGTGGCTGGAACTTATTCAAAGTATATCTTGCGTACGGCTCATTGCGTTCTATGCTTGATATGCAACATACTACTAATCACATCCACCGCAAACTTATCGGTGCTGCACGAGTAGTACAGGCAGTTGATGCTATCAATGCGCAGTTGAGTGCTCATAAGGCAACCTCAGCAGCATTAGGTACTTTACGAGCTGCTATGGAGGAAAAGGCATCCGCCAACTTCAAGACGCTGCTTGGTCTTTTGCGCACTAACACATTCAAAGGGAACGAATCAGTATTCTCACTGTCTGGCCGCGTCAAAGCTGCGTACACATTGATTCAAGAAGTTAAAGATGAACTCATTAGCTTCATGAAGTTCGTGGGCGAAGTTGATGCGTATCTTTCGATTGCTAAGCTGTACAAAAAATATCAGCATACGCCGTTGGCATATTCGTTCGTTACCTTTATCGAGCAGGATGCGCCATATATCGAACTGCAAAATTTCTGGAATCCGATGTTAGACGTTACCAAGGCAGTTGGTAATAACATCACCTTTAACGTAGACGGCACAGGCCGCGCGGCAATCGTGACCGGTTCTAACTCTGCGGGTAAGTCGACGATCATGGTTAATGGTTTGAGCAGCACACTGTTGCTTGCACATACGTTAGGTATTGCGCCGGTGACATCTGCTACCATGACGCCGTTTGATTATCTGGCAACATCGCTCAAGGTGCAGGATAACGTCGCAACAGGCGAATCGCACTTTGTTGCTGAAACAAGGCATGCAGCACGCTTGAGTGACGCTATTGCGCAACTACCAACTGGCAAAAAAGCATTTATAGCGATCGACGAATTATTTGAAGGCACTACTGCTGCCGTTGGCAGCAAAGCGTTGCATGACTTTGGTCAAACGTTGGCAGCGCATGATAACTTGATCTTTGTCATCTCTACCCAGTATCAGGGTGAGCCGACAAAGCTTGAACAGGAAACTAACGGTGTGTGCAAAAACCACCGAGTTGATGTTATCAAGAATGATGATGGCACTATCACCCGTCCATACAAGGTCGAAGAAGGTGTCAGCCAAGTCAGCATCGGTAATGAGTTGTTACAACAGGCGTTTGCTGGCGCACGTTAATTAATTTTTAAAAATAAAAAGGGGGGGGACGGTTAAATGCCGTCCCCCCCTTTTTATTTGCGTGGATCTTGGCAGAAGTTCAGAGTTGGTAGTTTTTATGGTTAGTGCTACGTAGATTTGCTTATACTTTCGCTGTCTCATCGCTTTATATGTTCTCCGTCCCGTCATCCTTACGAAAGTGAGGACCCAGTTTTGAAACTATTAATGTTCAAAACCTTATTTATAAACCAATAGAAGATTTCATTTCTCTTTTTCTAATTACGCAACTCTTTGGTGAATGTCACAAATAATAATTTAAACTGGGTCCTCACTTACGTAAGGATGACGAGGCGGGGATTGAATGTGCCTTTAGAAAAATGAATGTCATTTACAGCAACGACTATCAGAAATGTTATTTTTAACCTCCAGGCCCCATTTTATGCAAATCTTATAGTAAGCTCTATGAAAATCTGCTAATAGACTCTATGAAAATCATGTAATCAATGCTATGCTTTTCATATAACGAAAGGGCCCAGAAATGTTTATAGAACGGGATTTAACTGCTGCTATTCGCTCTGGGGCAAGCCAAGTGCCGGTGGTTGCCATAATTGGACCTCGGCAGTCGGGTAAGAGCACTTTAGCGAAAAACATCTTTAAAAATCATACCTACCTTGATATGCAAGATGCCGAGCTCTTTGAATTTGCCAATAATGATCCAAAAGGCTTCTTAAATAGCTATAAAAATGAGCATGGAATCATAATCGATGAAGCGCAGTATGCGCCCAAACTATTTTCTCAAATTAAGGTGGAAGCTGATAAAGACCCGCAAGTTGGTTACTACATTTTGTCCGGATCACAAAACTTTCTGTTGCATGAAAAAATAAATGAATCTTTGGCGGGCAGAGTCTATTTTTATACCTTACTGCCACTTTCTATACAAGAGCTGACGCGTGCCAGCCTGCTGCTCCAGAATCCGCAAGAACAAATCTTTAAAGGGTTTTATCCACGCGTTTACCAGCCACAAATAAAAGCGCGCGATTATTATGAAAATTATATCGTCACGTACATCGAGCGTGACATAAGGACTATAAAAAATATCGACAACATTCTTGTGTTCAAAAAATTCATGCAATTGTGTGCTTTGCGCGTGGGCACGATGCTGAACATGACTGATCTGGCTACCAATTGTGGTATCAATGTGCATACGGCAAAAGGGTGGCTTGCGCTATTGGAAGCGAGCTTTGTTTTGTTTTTACTGCCGTCTTATCACAATAATCTGGGCAAGCGGATTACCAAATCACCAAAATTATATTTCTATGATGTCGGGCTTGCGGCAGCGCTCATGGACGTTGATGCGCAGATTATCATTAAAAAGAGAGACATTTACGGTGCGCTGTTTGAAAACATGATCATTGTCGACATAATCAAAAACTTTAATGCGCATGCGATGCGCCCGACATTAACATTTTTCAGAGACAGCAATCAAAACGAAATAGATCTCATCGTAGAGGTGGGCGGCAAAACTATTCCGATAGAGATCAAAGCATCTGAAACAATGACTGATAAATTCTTTGCAACATTGTCCTGGTTTCTGGAGGAAACGCACAGTGACCAGAAGCCGATTGTCGTCTACGGTGGCGATCAGGCGCAGACGCGCTCACGAGGCACGGTTATCGCGTGGACGCAGTTGCATCGCGTTGTGGTAGAAGGATTGTTGGAACGGTCAGGGGACAGAGTTTCTCGGCGCGAGTTACCATAGTGCAGTTGCAGGAAGATATGCATTGCTGATACACTGCTTTGGCAGTAACAAAAACAACATACGTTCTAATTTTTTATCAGTGAGTGTGATATGAAACAGCAGTGCATTCTTTTAATTCTTTTGTTAACAACTTTCGGTGCATTTACCATGGAACAGGAGCTTGATATTCGTGAGGATGGTAAGCCGCGAAAGCTTGTCTTGCCGTTTGAGTATTTCAAGCGTAAAGAAACCGACGAATTCATACCAGTTCACGAATGTGCTTTTGCTGCAATTGATCTGCAAAAGCAATCACACTTCATTCCGGTGGTAGGGCAATTAAGGCCAGACATCGGAGTGGTGGTAACTGATGGAAAAAAAATATTAGCTTTTAATGTGCATTTGCTCAACCATCTTGATTCGATGGGATCGATCATGCGAAAGCATCTCGATCTGTCCGAGGAAAATGAACCTAACCGATTTGCACGCATTTATGGTACGCATGAAAATGCCCCTCGGGCCCAGTGTAAGTTCTTAATTGATTCCAGAGGAGATAACCCAGAACGAAGGATGGCGCGCATCCAGCGTTATGTTGCAACCAAATTGGCAGTTAACGATAGTAGCAAAGTATATTGTTCTGGCGTATCAGTATCCGTTAACCCGCAAGGTATAATTGACATAAATACGCAAACGCACGGCGTGTATGCAAGTGCGCCGTTTAACATTGCCGTACGCGCCGATGATTTGTTTGAAACGGGGGCTGATGGTGCAAAGCGTATTAAGTTCTATTCAATTGATCCTATCAAAGAAGATGTCCTCATGGTGGACAACGATGAGCTGGATGTCTCCAAAGATTTTTTAAGAAAAGAAGTGGAAGCGCTTGCACTCATACAGTGGCTGAAAGAAAACAAAAAACAAGCAGATTGGTTGTCGGAAGGCAACAGTATTAAAGTGCGTTACCCTCACGAGATGCCTAAGCTTTCAATTCCAGCACGCTTGCAGTTGTACGAAGGGCTTCTGCTGCAACATCAAAATCAATATTACCGTCAAGGCTTAGGCAAAGAGCGAGAAGAGCTTACAGCGCAGATGAATAAATATGCCGGTACACAGCCATTTTACCAATCGTGCCGAGGCGAGAAGTAACGATAACCCCTCTTGATGAGAATGAAAAAATACTTAAGATTTGCAGAATATGCCATTAAAAAGCGATAACTAAAAATACCGTTCTAATTTTTTATCAGTGAGTATTTCATGAAACAGCAGTGCATTTTTTTGATTCTTTTGTTAACAACTTTCAGTATCGGTGCGATGGAGCAGGAGCTCGATATTTCTGAAGATGGTAAGTTACACAAAATCAGATTGCCGTTTGAATATTTGGAACGAAAACCAGATGATAAGTTTTCGCCTGTGTACGAATGTGCGTTTACCGTAATAGATTTGAAAAAACAACCTAATATTATTCCGGTGGTATGGAATGTGCGTGATAATGTAGCAGCGTTTATAACTGATGGAAAAAAATTATTAGCGCTGAACGTGACTGAGGTCAGTTGCTTGGCGATCATGCAAGAATTAATGAAAAAATATTTGGATTTATCTGAGCAGAATGCTGACAATCGTTTTGCACATACATTTGGTACGCGGGAGTCATCGCCTTTTGGTAGTCAAGAAAGTAAGCCGTCACCATTGCACATAGCTGCGACTAATTCTATAGTTACTCAGTTGGCAGTTCAATACAATCATGTTTTCTATGCTAATTACAGCGTAAATACATTGCTGCATATGAGCGAAGTTAATGAGTACACGCACGGAGTGTATATGCATGCGCCATTCAGTGTTGCAGCGCGTCCGGATACGTTATTTGAAATGCGCAATGATAAGGCAGTGCCAAAAATTATTAAGTTGTATTCCATTGATCCTACTAAAGAAAATATTCTTATGTTGGACAATGTTGAACTGGATGTATCCAAGCAATTTTTAAGATATTCTTGCTGCTTTAATCAAGAAACCATTGTGCAGTGGCTTCTTGAAAAAAAGAAACAAAAAGAGTGGCTTGCTCAAGGTGATTCTATTCAACTGCGCTATCCGCAAGAAATGCCTAAACTTCCATTATTGGCACGTTTGAAGCTTTATGAAGGTGTACTGCATCAACAGCAGATGAAATATTACCGCCAAGAGCTGAGCAAAGAGCGAGCAGAAGTTCTACAGAATGCAGATAAGTATCGCTGCTCACAGCCATTTTACGAGCTAGGGTTGCGCGAGGAAGGTCAAACAGATCAGCAGGGTGATGAGCATTTGCTCGTAGCTACTACAGAATCTGAGCCTACATGAGAAGTAATGACAAGCCCACTTCTGCTGACACCATGCATCCAGAGTTGCTTGCAGCGCAAAAATATGCGTATGAGCCGAGCGGATTAACGCTTACGAATTTGCTACAAGCTGCTGAAAGCCAGGAGTATGGCGCATGTGACTTTGAAATGAACAATAAACGTATCAAGTTTCGTGCAGCAAAGATCACGCCAACAAAAATTGGCCAGTTTGTTACGGTGTGGAAACGTATTGGTGATGGCCCTATTATGCCGTATGATGCGGCAGATCCAGTTGACTTGTTTGTAGTCAGTGTGCGCTGCGCGCATCA